>Ga0307379_10001963_pt1 | contig 31224 bp, 21 predicted proteins | sample UN2MG_FD_202237 | JGI IMG/M metagenome (GOLD analysis project Ga0307379, IMG submission 202237) | Soil microbial communities from Risofladan, Vaasa, Finland - UN-2 | ecosystem: Environmental > Terrestrial > Soil > Coastal area > Acid sulfate soil | place: Finland: Risofladan, Vaasa | collected...
ATCTCCCGTAATGACCGAGCGCAAGAGCTACGTTACCCCGCAGGCCATAAGCATCCAATAGCATGCGCTCTCCATTTGCAAAATGATGGAGACCGCAGAACCGTTCGACCTTGTTCAGTAGCTTGAGGGCTCTTTCGTTTTCAAAAAGCTCCCCTGCCCAGTGAGCTGAGTCCAGATAATAGCCGCAAGCCTCCTGCGGCCTTTCAGCGAGCTCATAATGGAGCGCGCAGGCAAGGGTCTTTTCCTGGGGGCTGTATTCCCGCGATTTCTGGAAAATCTCAGCGGCCAGCCCGTGAAGCCTCTTTCTGAGCGAGGGAGGCAATCCCTGATACAGGGACAGGGCGATCAGGGAGCGGCTGAATTTATAGACCGAATCCGGGCCTCTGTCCTGCTCGATTTCCAGAACCCGGCCGCCGGCAAGCCTGTGCAAGGTCTGATAGATTCCGCTGAGCTCTGTTTTACTATCACCGGTAAGCCGGCTGTAAAGCTCAGCCACATGCCGGCAGCGCAAGGTGTTGCCCAGTATCGAGGCATGGCGGATAAGATCGAAATCCTGCTTGGGTAAACTGTTAATAAGCTCTTCGATTACTGAATGCACCCGATTGGGCACGCTCAAACCGCTTAATGCTTCTTCTTCAATTCTCTGGACCTTGCCATCCCGGACGAAAACCACCTCGGTATCGAGCAGCTTCCGGCAGAACTCGATAATGAACAACGGGTTGTTCTCAAGCTCGCCGATACGTTTATCAAGAAGCCCGGGCAGCCCGGCCTCCGGTTTCAGGCCGAGGGCCGCTCTGGCCAGCACAGCGGCTCCACGCCTTTTAAGCGGCTGCAGCTCGAACGGGCGGAAACTGTTCTTCCGCTCCTCCTCTCTTGTCGAGTCGAGTGTCTGGAGGTTCCCGGGATGGAGCGCGCCGGCGCAGATAACCAGCCCTTCGCCAATCCTTTGACGCAAGAATTGCAATAGTTTCAGGCTGCCCTGGTCGGCCCACTGGAGATCATCGACAGAGAGCAGCAGGCCCTTTCCCCTGGAAGCGATTATTCTCTCGAAAATTTCAGCCACCCGCTCGAAAAAAATGTTCCGCCGCTGAAGGGGACTCAAACTGACGGGGATTTTTCCCTCCGGCACAGCAATCCCTAAATACGAACCCACTATGGGCACCTGATCGAGAAGCTCCTTATCAATGGACAAACGGATAAAAGCCTGCCTGATTTTTTCCAGGGCAGCGCTTGCCGTGTCATGGGGAAGAATATCGAACACTTGCTCATTCAAGATGCGGATAAAAGGATGGTAGGGCACTGCGCGGGTTTCAGCGCCCGCTGTCTCAAGGGCCACTCGCTTCCCGGTTCCCTGGTACCAGCTCAGGCATTCACCGTACAGGACTGTCCAGCCTCTATTCAAGCCCCACTGCATAAGCTCGGCCATCCGGCGCGTTTTACCCAGTCCGCTCTCTCCTGTAAAAGCAAGAACTCCCTTCGCAGCTCTCTTTCCCCTTTCAACGGCTTCCAGATAATCAAGGCAGGCGGCAAGACAGCGGTCGTCGCGCAGACGGGACTGCTGGTCAACCAGTACCCCATCGGTAGTGACCAGAGGCAGCTGGCGCAGACGGGCTATAAAGACCTCGAGGCTTTCATTCTCCTTGCGGGGGCTTGCCGAATATAACGGTACCAGATCAGAGAATCCCTTCAGATGCGCCCGCTCGAAACTCTCTACAGGCTGGACCAGGTGGCCCAATGTGCCATAGCATGCTTTAGTCAGCACCATGGTGCCGCTCTTGCCGTCGGTCTTGGTCAGGGCCCGGGCAAGAAGGCGCGCTGCCAGGTTGCAGTCAGGACCGATCACAGTCAGTTCGTTGTGGATCAGGTTATCACCCACCGGACCCTGAAGGCATTTACCCACGCTCATGCCTGAACGCAGACACACCCGGTCGCGGAAAGCTCTTTCCACACCGGAGACCAAATCCCGCCAGCACTGCCAGAGAATCTCCGCGTAGAATCGGTTCGCAGCCTGCGCCCCGGAAGCTCCCAGACCCAAAACAGCCATCAGGTTGAAATCTCCTCTGGGGAAAATATTGTATTTGCAAATCAGTCCATAGCGTGAGGTCACCTCATGCACCAGCTCGGCCAGTTCATCGAGCAGCTCGCTGCCTGAAACCGTGAAATTGGTAAAAAGTATCCCGGTTTCGTGAATCCGGCTCGAGCGGTCTGCAAACAAAAGCCTGCGGTCTCCTTCTGAATCCAGATGGCTGACCACAAGTTCGATAAAATCCACCCCGTACAGGAAAGGCAGGAGTTCCTCGAGACTGGAGGCTGCCTTTCGGATGCGCAAAAGATCGCGGCCTTTGTCTGGTGCGGGAACCCCTGTCCATGTCGAGCTTTCTTCCGCTTCGACCCGGTAATTTTCCAGAAGTCCATCCACCTGCTCGAGCAGCCTGTCCTGGCCGCGAGGGGTGAGGACCAGTTTGCGATAGCGGCCGGTGTCTCTCAGGCGGAAGTCGCCCTTCCTGAGCCAGCCTTTCTCCAGCAGGCCCTTCAAAGCCTCAAGCGCCTGGCTGTCAAGGCCGACTCCCTTACACTCGGCCAGTTTAGGGTCGACTCTCTGATCGCTGCCGCCCACTTTTTCGGCGGCTGCCACACGGCGGGCGGTCTGGCCCCAGGTGATACGAACGCGGTTGTTTTTGCCGTAAAAGTCCGACCGTCCCCCTGCTGCGGCCACTACAGAACCCGAGGCTTTTATCTGGAGACTCCGGATAAAAGGTATGATAGTCTCCTGATGCGGCTTGCCTGCCAGTTTCAAGCTCAGCTCCCGACGCACCTGGTCAGTGACCCGTGCAAGCTGCGCCCTGAAAGAAAGGGCCACTTTCAAGGCTTTCTCCCCCGGCGTGCTAAACTCCCCGTCCTGGGAGCCGAAATAGTGGACCAGCAGGCCGATCTTGTCCAGGCAATAGCGGTTGAGAATACTCAGGTTCATTATATCTCCCGCTTCCTGCTTGCCGAACCGGTCGGTTAAAAAGGTGAGAAGGGCGGTGAAGCCCGACACGTCAAGCATCATGAAAAATCGCCGCAGCCGGCCGCGTTCTTTTCCGGTAAAATAGGCAACCACGGCATCTCCACCCCTCTCAGTGATCCCGAAATCATGTCTCACGCCGGGGATGAAAAGCCCGAGAGTCCCGACTACGCGCTCCAGGTAATCCGCAGCTTCAGTCAGCTCCCGCTCCGCGAGCGATTCCAGGCTGCCGGCCCGGGAGGCCCACTCCGGATGATAGACCGCCAGTATCCTTGTAAGCAGAGTTTTTTGCCTGACTGTCAGGAGGCTCATCTTTTTACGCTGCAGCGGTTAGACGGTATGATTATTCTTAAACTGATCCCGGGAAGGGGGGGAAACATTTCTTGGTTAACAGTATATCTATCTCTAGCGTGCAATTCAAGGGCAGGTAAAATTCAGAGGGGCTCTATCACATTCGCTGGAATCTTTCGGAGATTATTTTCCACTCGTCTCCTGTATTGGCCAGATAAAGCCTTTTACGGCCCTTCGAGTTAAAGAGGTTCGAGCGGTATTCCTGGTTAAAAGAGAGCACAATGTATTTATGGTAGTGGTAGATCCTGATATCTGAAATATCGACCTTGATTTCTTTGTAGTTTCTGTTCAGAGTTTGTTTATGGGCCCTGTGCTGGGACCTGTTCCGTCCCGAGCCCTGGAAGCGCTCATCGTAGTAATTCATGTAGCGGTCAAGCTCCTTGTTCTGCCAGGCATCCACCCAGCCTGAGACAAGGTCGAGAATTTTTTTCTTTTCGGCCTGGAACTGGTCTTTCGAGACAGTAAAAATACTGTCGTCGATAATTATCGGTGTGGTATAGAGAGAAACATAGGGGGTTAAATCAACCATATCGTTATTGGTGACCACCACGCAGCCCTCGGTATCGTAGCTTATCTCCACCCGGTTGTCGTCATCCACTGCATGGAGCCAGATTCCTGAGCCGGTTTTGTTGCTCAGGCGGTCGTAATCATTGGGATAGTCCATGGGGAAGGCGCGGACCCCGTACTTCTCAGGCAGTTGTTCATCTTCCAGGATACCTCTGAAAAAATAAATGCCGTTCGGGGTCTTGTTGTCTCCGGCGCGGTATTTGGACCCATTGTTGTTCTTTCCGGTGGTGCAGCGGTATTTTTTGAAGAGCTGTGGTCCTTCGGGGGAGCCTTGGAAAAGGGAAAGCACCTGATTTTTCTTGTCTACGACAAAAGCGTAATTACTATGGCCCTCGCCCATTTCCATCAAGTAGAAAGGAAGCTCTTGAGCAGTCAACAGGCGTGGCCCGATCATCAAAACAGACAAGAGATATAATAAAACCTTCATCAAGGTTTTCCCTGCCGGTCTTAAGATCATTTCTCGATTAACATTAGTGATAAAGTTTACCCGTTTATACTCACCTGTCAGCGCCATCAAGAATTGTCTTAACTGTATAAATTAAACCAAACTATATAGTTTTGTCAAATAAAAATTTATCAACAGTCTTAACCTGTTTTCCCAATGGCCCGCATGAGATCTTCCATTTCCTTTTCCTCCAGCCTGCGGCACTCACCGGGCTTAAGGCCTGCCAGAGTGAGCGGGCCGAAACGGGTCCGGCAAAGTGAAATCACTCTATAACCCAGCTGGCCCAGCATCCTTTTGATCTGCCGTTTCTCTCCATGATGGAGCACGAGTTCAAGACGGGTGATATTCTTCTCACTAGGCAAGATTCGGGCCTGATCCATTTTCATCAGGCGCCCCTCGACTTCAAAACCTCTTTCGAGCTTTTTCAGATCCTGCCGTCCCAGCCTGCCTGCCACCTCAACCCGGTAATGTTTGGCCACCTTGTAGGATGGGTGGCTCAAAGCGTGGACCAGCTCTCCAGAGTCTGTGAAAACGAGAAGCCCCTCGGTATCTTTGTCAAGCCTGCCCACATACAGCCAGCGCGTTCCCCGCTCGGCTTTCGGGAGCAGTTGGTAGACAGTCTTCCGGTGGTGCGGATCTCCGGTGGAGGTCACATAGCCGGCGGTTTTGTAGAGAATCAGGCAGGCGGTTTTCTTGCTCGGGAGAATTATCCTTTTCCCACGGTACTCGACCACGTCTTTCGCTGGATCGATCCGGAGCGCGGGGTTGTCACACACCTCGCCGTTCACCAGCACCAGCCTCCGGCGGATTAAATCCTCAGCCTGACGGCGCGAGCAGAGACCTGCAGCGGCGAGCACTTTCTGAATCTTTTCACCGCGGGTATTTACATGAGAATCTGTTGTTCGTCCGATTCCCCCGGCTCCTTGCCTATCCGACTCGAGGTGCGGCCCACCTGATCGGCGCCTTCCTCGGCCAGAATTACCTGAAGTTCGCTTTCTTTGGGGAGATGGCTTAAATCCGCCAGACCGAAATAGCGCAGGAACTCGCGGGTTGTGCCGTAGAGCAGCGGCCGCCCGAGAACCTGGGCCCGCCCGGTAACAGTGATCAGCCTTTTCTCGATCAGATTCTTGAGTATTCCGCTTACATTGACTCCTCTGATCTTCTCGATTTCAGCCCGGGTGATCGGCTGGCGGTAGGCTATAATGGCCAGAGTCTCGAGCGCAGGGATAGAAAGCCTGGTTGCGGCGATCTGCCTTCCCAGTCCCCTGACATAATCAGCAAACTCCGGCAGGGTTCTGAACTGGTACCCCTCGGCCACCCGAAGAATCCTGAAAGCCCGGCCTTCGTTTTCATACGCCCTGTTGAGAGAAAAGACCGCCGTGTGGACATCATCCTCCGTGATTTCGGCGGCCAAGGCGATTTTTCTGGCCAAAACAGGCTCGCTTGAAGCGAAAAGGAGCGCCTCAACCAGCATCTCTTTTGAATATTCAGCCATCTTTTAAAACCCCTCACGCCTTTAAAAGCAAATTTTTTATCTTATTCGTACATGTCCTGGTCCGTCTCTTCAAAATCACTCTCCTCCTCGACAGGCTTGAGCCGAGCCCGGGCGATACAGATTTCTGTAAAAGTATCGTTCTGTTCCACCTGGATTTCGCCGCCCTTGGCCATTTCAAGCAGAGCGACCAGGGTCACTACCACGAATAACCGTCCGGTGCCTTCCTCGACAAGATCCGAGAAAAGCACCCTCCTCTTTTGGGCCAGAACTTTTCTGATCTGGTTCACCCGTGCGGCTGTGGAAATCTTCTCGCGCAACACCCGGTGAACCGGTTCAGGCTGGGAGGCTTGAACGAGCAGACGGCTGAAAGCCAGAATGAGCTCACTGACTGTGGCCTCGGTCATGAGATCTTCATCCTCCTGACTGCGGTACAGGTCCACCTCGGAGAAGCCGCGCTCGGCCTGGCGGCTTGCTAAATCCTCCAGAGTGCTCATCCGGTCGGCGATCTCCTTGAACTGCATATACTCGACTATCTTTTCCACCAGCTCAGTGCGCGGGTCCTCGAACTCCTCCTCGCCGATTTCCGGCCTGGGCAGCAGCATCTTGCTTTTAATCTCAAGCAGGGTGGCCGCCAGCAGCAGAAAATCGCCAGCCTTCTCGAGATTCAGGGTCTCAATCCTCGAGACATATTCGAGATACTGGTCCGCAATCAGCGCTATCGGTATGTCATATATGTCAATCTCGTTCTTCCGGATCAGGTAAACGAGCAGATCCATCGGCCCTTCGAAAAATTCAAGGCGCACCTGATAGTCATCCATCCCCACACCCTCGGAAAAGAAGTAAATAATTCATGAACTGCCAATCGGCAAACAGGAGACGCACGCGTGAATCAGCGGAATTCCATCCCCATTGCTTTACGCACCATGTCCATAGTCTCTCCGGCTTTCACTGCGGCAACCCGTGAGCCCTCGAACAGAATCTCTATCACTTTTTGCCTGTCTTCAGAATAAGGGCGGCGCCGCTGACGGATGGGGTCGAGCCGGTTGCAGATCGAGGAAGTCAGCATCCTCTTGCACTCGACGCAGCCCAGGGCTCCGGACCGGCAGCCTGAGGCAATCTCCTCTGTTCCCCCGGCGTTGAAAATCTCGTGATAGGCATAGACAGAGCATACCTCGGGCCTGCCGGGATCCCCCCTCCGGATTTTCTGCGGATCCGTGACCATCTGCCATACTTTATCCCTCACAGCCTGGTCCTCATCTGAAATGTAGATGCAGTTGCCCAGGCTTTTGCTCATTTTTTTGCCGTCCGTGCCCGGCAGGCGCGGGGTGGTGGTCAGTTTCGCCTGGGGCTCCGGGAAAACAGGCTGATACAGATAGTTGAATCTCCTGGCGATTTCCCGTGTCATCTCCACATGGGCCACCTGATCCTCGCCCACTGGTACCAGGTCTGCCCGGTAAAGGAGGATGTCCGCGGCCTGGAGAATGGGATAGCCCATCAGCCCGAAATGGATTTTGCCGGAAAGTCCCAGGTCGCTGATCATTTCCTTGATAGTGGGATTGCGCTCGACCCAGGGCATGGGAGTGATCATCGAAAATATCAGGTTGAGTTCGGAATGCTCCCTGACCTTTGACTGGATCAAAAAGACCGAGCGCTCCGGATCCAGCCCCACGGCAAGCCAGTCGCAGACCATCTCGTGGGTGTTGTCCGGTATCTCGGCACTCTTTTCAAATCCAGTGGTCAAGACATGCAGGTCGGCCACCAGAAAATAACAGTCGTAACTCTCCTGCATGCTGACCCAGTTCTCCAGGGCCCCCACCAGATGTCCCAGATGAAGTTTACCGGTAGGACGCATTCCGCTTAAAATTACCCCCTTCTTTTCAGTCATGAAAAAACTCCAATTTTATCTGTTAATGTTCTTTCCGTGTGTACACCCTGGCCTGATCAAAATATATCAACCTTCAGGCGGACACATCGGTCCGCCCCTAGTTGTGGGAATAGAGGAATAATCTGGCTGATATTCAGTAAATAGAACATTTGCAAGCTGCAGATCAACTTTTGGCTCATGCCCCTGGCAAATCAAACCTAATAAGCCAGGGAGCTTAGAGCGAGCACCATTTTGAGGATACCGGAGAAAAGCAATCTGGCCGGTACGAAAAACACCGACAGCAGGTTGAAATAGATCAGCGCCAACAGAATAATAAAGCCGTAGGGCTGGATCTTATCATATTTTCTGGCCGCCGCAGGCGGCAGGAGGTTTCTCAAAATGTGCGACCCATCGAGCGGTGGAATCGGGATGAGGTTGAAGAACGCCAGAATAATGTTGATCCAGATACCGTATCTGAAAAGCTCGATCAGGCTTTTCGTGGGTAGAGAAAGTCCGCTGCCTGGGGAAATAATAAGGATAAAAATCAGGAGCAGAGCAGCAAAAACAAGCGACAGAATCAGATTGGAAAGCGGTCCGGCAAAAGAGACAACAATGTCATCCCGCCTGGGATTCTTGAAATTGTAAGGGTTTACCGGCACAGGCTTGGCCCAGGCAAAAAAAATCGAGCTGTGAGTGAGCAAAAGGAGCACTGGGACCAGGATCGATCCTACCGGGTCGATATGTGGAATCGGATTGAGCGTTATCCGGCCGAGCATCCTGGCTGTCGGGTCCCCCGCGCGCTCAGCCGCCAGGGCATGAGCGCACTCATGGACCACCACAGAAAACAAAAGAATGGGTATAACCATAAGCCACTGCTGCATTAAAAAAGCTCCAAAAGTTAAGATTTTAGAAAAAATAGTTCTGCTTATGTTATTTGAAAAATTGAAGTCAGTATAAGGGATAAGCCTGTTTTTGTCAACTTCCTCAGAGATTGGATTTGATTAAGAGAGGGGCCACAAGGAAACCCTCGCCGGCTCAACTTTCTTGTTGACCTGAAGAGGGCCTTGGCTGTATTTTGAGCGGACTCCTCAAGATAATCGACTTCAAACAAACCTTTTACTTGATCCTTAATCAGCCCAGGAGCGATACATGAGCTATGTTGATTTCAGCATGCTGATAGTTTTTCTGGCGGGCATGTTTTTAATCGGTTACGCCCTGTCCCGCTGGATCGACACCGCGGATGATTTCATGGTGGCGGGCCGTCACCTGACACCTTTCATTCTGGCCGCAGCGCTTACCGCTGCAAATGTCAACCTTTACAGTTTTATCGGCCAGAGCGGCACCGCTTACAAGTACGGCATCTCGATTGTCTGGCAGACCTGGACCGGGAATATGGGCCTGGTTTTTTCAGGTCTCTTGATCATCCCAATCCTGCGACGGTTGAGAATCAGGACAGTGCCGGAATTCCTGGGAATGCGCTACAATGTCTGGATCCGCTTCCTGGTAGGCCTGTACTGGGTTTTCCGCCTGGCGTTCTGGCTCGGCGTGGTCTTGAGGGCCGCGGCAGTGGCCTTTATGACTATCGCCAGGGTGGAAAATCTCGCCTTTACCGGCAATTTTTCATTCTGGCTGATTATCTTCGCCTTTATCGCCATTGCCTACACTTTCCTCGGCGGCATGTGGTCGGTGACAATTACGGATGTGATCCAGTTTATCCTGATGCTCGGCGGGGCGCTGATCCTTCTGCCCCTGGTCATGCAGCAGGTGGGCTGGTGGCCGGGACTGGTGGAAAAAGTAGCCGAGGGCCACCTGAACCTGGTTCCCCATGCAGGCCCGTATAACTGGCAGTTTATCCTGGCGATCTGGATTTTAGGCATCCAGTGGGCCAGTACAGACCAGGGTCTCCTGCAGATGTCGTTCAGCTCGAAAGACGCTAAAAGCTCAGCCAAGGGCCTTGTCCTGGCGGGTATTATCACCACCCCGTTCGCCCTGCTCTGGATCCTGCCCGGCATGGCGGCCTCGATCATCCATCCTGGGATCACGGAAATGGACAGCGCCTTTCCGATACTCGTGCAAAGCACCCTGCCCACTATCTTGCTTGGCCTGGTGGCCTGCGGGCTGTTGAGCTCCCAGATGAGCACGATCAGCACGAACCTCGAGGGAGTGGCTACGCTTTTCTGTAACGACATCTATAAGACTGTAGTGAACCGCGAGGCCTCGCCCAAGCAGACCCTCTGGGTGGTGCGGATCATGACTTTCGTTTCCGGGGCCATGGGGATCGCCTTTGCCTACCTTATCCCATTGATCGGTGAAAACGTTGTCGCTGCTTATCTCACCGTGGTCGGTATTTTTGATATGCCGTTTTTCGTGATCACTATCGTTTTCGGGCTGCTCTGGAAGCGCGCCAACTGGCAGGGAGCGCTTATCGGCTATCTGTCAGGAATAGTGGCAGGCTTGATCAGCGCCTATCTAAGGGGTGTGGATGCCTTTTTCTTTTCCACCTTTATCAGCACCCTCACAGTGCTGGTGGTGACCCCGGTCGTCACCGTGATGTTTCCGGGTCAGAGCAATGAACAGATCGACCGCGTGTGGGAGGCCCGAAACCACAGCGAGCGGGATGAAGGGGCGCCTTACCATATTGTGCCGGAGTCCGGCTGGGGAAAGTTTTTCCTCGTCCTTTTCTTCGTGGGCCTGGCTGCTTTTCTGTTCGGCGTGATCAGCGGCTCCTGGGATTTTTCTCATGCCGGCGCACTGGCCCTGGGCGGCATGGTGCTCTACTTCTTGTCAGGCCTCCTGAGACTGGCCTTTGACTGAATATTTTTTGATAGTCTAGAGTGAATTTTTAAAGGCGAAATCTAAGCGGGCCGGCATCATTTGTAACTGGGTATGAAAAAAGACTGCTTTTCTCAGCACTCTCTTTAGCGGACAAGGCATGCCTGGGCGGTGTACATCTAATGTGGCGATGATGGAAATTACTTGTTTTCTACACGCTCCAAAAGCAGGTTCCTCGGACTTCAGGGCTTCTTATGGCCTTTGGTTTCACCTGGGATGGCTTTATCATCCCAGGTAGTAGCCCTTAAACCTCTTTTCGGCAGTTGTAGAAGCTTTTCTCCCGGAGTATTTCAGTCGTCGTTATGTAAAGTAAGCCGCCGACGCGTTAAATGTAAAGATTAACACCTGGTAAATCTTTCCTGCTTACCCCACTTTATAAATAATTCGAATTAGGCAGTATATATTTTTTCCAACCGCTCGGATTTGAAAATTTGCCAGATCACAGCAAAACAGAATACCTTTTCACAGGGGACGGTATTTACCGGCCTTTTTTTTCAGCCGAAGCAATCTCAAAATGCAACGAGCTCTGGCTGCGGTAGCCGGTGCTGTTGTCGCGCACCTCGATCAGCAGGCGGTAGGTGCCAGGGATGAGAGAAGAGGTGTCGATAGTGAAATTTTCAGCCACCGCGCCCTGAGGCTCTTTCGGCGTGCGGTCAAAAGTCAGGGTGAGGCTCTTGCCTTTTTTTTCACCTCCAAGAGCGAAAAGGCGCTTGAAGGAGCTCACTACCCCTTTTTTCTCCTCCTCGGCCAGGCTCACTGTGACCCACTCGCGGTATGAGCGGACTCCCTCCCAGCTCGCTTTAAGTCCGTATAGTTCAAGGTAAACAGTGATCGTTTCCCCAGGCGAAAATCTGAGCGAGGGCCTGGGCAAAAGTTTTATTCCTCTCCGCTGGTGGAATTTTTCGGCTCCTGGCGGTACAGAACTCCCCAAAACAACGCCGCTCAACTCAATTTTCCTGGTCAGATAGGGCGTGAGCTTAAGCTTTCCCTGCACCAGGGCCCTGCGGTTTGGAATATCAAGGCGCGCTGCGTAGAAATAGCTTCCAGGCTCGATTGGCAGCCTGTGCACGGCAAGCCACAGTGTATCGCGGCCGGTTCCAATCCTCCGGGCCTGGATCCTGTTCACTGCCACCTCAGCCCACGTGCTGTCGTATATCCCCAGGGCCGCCTCAAGCGAGTCCCGGCTCCTGGCGAGCTCCACAGGCGCAGACTGGTAAAACTCGAGCTCGACCGATCCATCCGGGCCCAGGAAATCCGCTGCATAGTAGCTCTGCTGGTACGCCGGCAGGGGATCGATAAAAGACTCGGTCTGCATGGCGATATTGATATCGCCCGCACCCCTGGTAATACTCGGGATATAGATAAAATCCCCTGCGCCGCGCTGTTTCTCGAAGAGAAAATGCACCGAGCCATAGTACCAGATCTCCATCGGATCGGACCAGGTAACCTGCCGGGTCACCCTGTCCGGAGGGCCGTGGCGGACAAACAGGAGCCCCCGCTGGTCCAGTAACAGCTCGCGGCTGCGGTTCCAGAAAAGGTCCGGATCATAGTCAATAAAAAACGAGTGGGGACTAATGAGACGAAAGTAGTCGCGGGAGGTCTGGAACCTGCTGTGGGGAAAAAGTATGCGATAGCGGTTTTCCGCCTCGATCAGGCGCAGGTAGTGGGTCACCAGGCGCTCGTTGTGGAATGAGAGCGGGTCGGGATCTCTTCCGAGCCAGAATCTGCGGAAAAAAGCGGCTCTTTCCGCCGCGCTTTCAAGCTTGCTCCAGGCAGCGCTCTCCTCCGGGGTAAACACAGGCTCGGCCTCAATAAGGAGTCTGGTGAAATCCCCCTCTGCTTCCGCTTTCCTGAGAGCCTCGGTATAACAGTTTTCAAAACCCAGTGTGTCGCCCAGGCCCAACAGGCAGCAGGCCTCAAGGAGCTTGCGCTCGGAAATTTTATAGTCCGGGTTTGCAGTTTCAAGCTTCCGGAGAAAGGCCAGCGTATTTTCCACCTCCCCCAGCCGGTAGCGGTCACGAGCGAGATCGAGCCACCAGAGGCTCTTTTCAGGGTGCCGGGTCATGAAGTCTTCCAGGCAGGCGCCCACCTCTCGCAGCTCGTTGTCTGTCTGGTCGCGGATCTTATCCCGCCAGAGCCTGTAGGCGTCCCTGTAATCAGGGTCCAAGCAGATCAGTCTGGCAAGCGCAGTGGCCGCCATCCGGTAACCCTGGGTCTCACGCAGGGCGAAACCTGTTTCCGCAAGCGCATAGAGCGCCTCGCGGCTAGCCGGATCAGTCCGCAAGGCAAGCCTGTACTCGGCCGCGGCCTGCAGGTTGCGGAACGGCAGCTCGCGGTAAATATCACCCAGGCCGATATGAGCAGCCGCCCTTATTTCAGGCTCCTCGTCGTAACGCGCCCGGTTGAAATCGTGCTCAGCCTCCTTATATAGACCGAGCTTGAGGTACAATCCCCCCCGGGCAAGAAGGGCGCGCCCGTGCTGCGGGTCAAGCTCGAGAGCCCGATCAAGAAGAGGCAGGGCTTCCTTGAACTCACCCTGCGAGATCCTGGTCAGCGCTTCCTGGTAGTAATAAGAAGTGTCTTCTCCAGCCTGGCCCTTCAAGTCACAGACCGGAACCAGGATCATAAAAATCCACAGAAAGCCGGCAAGCCGCCATTCCGGTTTCTTGGGCCGGGGAATCCATTCATTGCTGAAAAATTTCATTCCCATTCAATCCTCACCGGGCGCCCGATAACTTATCAACTGAGCTTCCCGGCTTGCAAGCCGGGCAGGTACGGGATTGGCAACTGTTACATACCTGATAAGCTTCGCCGGAATCCATAACCACCCCTAATAGTGGTGGCTTGAATTTGAGCCTGACAGTGCTGTTACGCTCTTTCTCAGCTTGAGTATTTTTGGTACCGATCTTTTATCGAGTGCTTTTCGGGTCTATTGCTCGAATATAAAATAATCCTCGACAATTCGGTCTTTTCAATGGAATGACTTTCAGGGGCAACGCATGCTTCGCTCAAATCCCGTTTTTATCTTACTTACTTCACGGGCGAGGCATGCCTCGCTCCGACGACGCATTATTTTAAAACATAGGATATAAATCATTTGTAAATCAAATAACTCCTTAATCCGTAGATCTAAGACTAGAACACCAGTCTAGCGGATAGTTTAGGATATTTCAATCAAATTTCTATCCCGGCCTGTTCTCAAGGACAGGATAAAGACCGGAGGCCAGAATGTCAGTTGACAGAAGCGCCCGGAAGGATTTAGATTCTGTTTTACCCTTTACGGCGAAAGTATAAGCAGAACCACCACTTTAAATATAATATCGCTCAGAAAATATTTAAGCGGTTTGAGAGGATTATCTATTTTATGGACCTTATCGATGCCCTCCTTTTAGGTGTTCTGCAAGGACTGACAGAGTTTCTGCCGGTCTCCAGCTCGGGCCACCTCGTTCTCGGTGAGGCTCTGCTGGGAGTCCGGATGCAGGGTATCGCCTTTGAGGTCGCCGTGCACCTGGCCACAGCCGGGGCGGTTGTGCTGGCCTACCGCAAACGTATCCTGGCCATGCTCAAAGCTCTCCGCCTGTTTCTGGAGCCGGGCGCCTGGAGAAAGAGCCGGAGCGGAGATGAACTTCAAGATTCAGCCCGTGAAAACTTTCTGCTCGACATTTACCTGTTGATTAGCACTGTGCCTGCCGGGATTATCGGGGTCTTGCTCAAAGATAAAATCGAGTCGGCATTCAAGGACCCGCGCCTGGTTTGCCTGATGCTGTTGATTACCGGGTTGATCCTGGCAAGTTCAAGATTTTCCCCCAAAACAAGCAGGCTGCCGCTTACGTGGTGGAGGGCGCTGCTGGTCGGCACGGTCCAGGCTGCCGCTCTTCTTCCCGGGATAAGCCGCTCGGGCACCACGATCACTGCAGGTCTCTTCCTGGGTCTGGGTCCCGGGAAAAGCGCTGAATTCTCCTTTCTTCTGGCACTGCCAGCCATTCTGGGCGCTTCGATAGTTGAATTCTCCTCCCGGATCACCACTGTCTCAGCGGCTCTCCCGGGCCTCGGCGCGCTGGCTGTCGGAACAGTCACTGCCTTTATCTCCGGATTTACGGCAATCTTTTTCCTGCTCAAAACCCTGCAAAAAGGAAAGTTCGATCGATTCGCCTATTACTGCTGGGCAGTCGGGCTTCTGGGAATCCTGCTTTTGTGACACATCATTGGACGCTTTGCCGCCCTTTCCGGTACCTCTTGACTATACCCCGGCCAATCTTTACAATTAATTAGAAAGTATAATCCCCATCACTGCCCGTCAGGTGAGCTACGTACTCACAGGAAGCCATTGGAACTTTGTCTGCGCCGGCAAGTTACTTGATTCAAGTTCCCGCTGGCGGATGATGTTTCCATAGAGTTATCCGCATTAATCTGGGGGCGCATAGTTGATGGGGATTTTTTTTGGGTCTTTTATATCACTCCGCATTGTGGCCTGACAAGGCAATATTTACCCACCTATTTTTTAAATAATTATCCTAACCGGAATTTTTTACTCAGTCAATCATTATCTGATTTCAGCGGAACTGGCTTTATCACTGCGTTCCGCCCTGACCGGCCGATGGCACAAACCTTGCCCTTTCCCCTCTTAGCAAAATCTCCCAAGCCTGATTGATCGAGATATTTACTTGACTGGAATTCGCAACCCGGTTCCAAAGGTGGAAAACTAAATGATCAAAGGCCTATACACCTCAGCCGCCGGCATGCTGCCCTTGTCTTTCCGGCAGGATCTGGTAACCAATAATTTATCCAATGCCAACACAGCGGGCTACAAGCAGGACCGGGCCTTTATCCATGACCTAGTCACGGCGGATCTTTACCTGAACGAACATGGAGTAGCTTCCTCAGGCCAGCCGCCCCGCAGTATCAATGTCTATCCGCCGGCTTACACTGCCAGTGTCGGGAACAGCAGCCTGGTTGTTGTAGAGCAGACTGATTTCACCCAGGGGGAGATGGATATTACCGGCAATGATTTCAACATCGCAATAGACGGGGATGGGTTTTTCACGATCCAGACCCCGCAGGGAATCCGGTACACCCGCAACGGGTATTTCAGTATCGGTCAGGACGGCGATCTGGTTACTGCCGAGGGCTATACGGTACTGGGCGCTGGAGGTCCGATCAATGTCCAGGGGGGCAAACTTACAGTGCAGGGCAACGGCGATATTTACGTGAACAATGAGCCGCGGGGAACGCTCAGAATAGATGATTTCCCCAAACCTTATAAAATGACCAAAATCGGAGACAATCTTTTTACCGCAGAAGGCGGAGGCGCTGGCAAAACCTCTGAGAATTTCAAAGTCAGGCAGGGCATGCTGGAGAAAGCCAACGCACATCCGGTGGACCAGCTTGTAAAGATGATAGAGATCCAGAGAATGTTCGAGCTTGGCCAGCGTGCTATCCGCATGCAGGATGAAACCCTGCAGCAGGTGATAACCCAGGTCGGCAGAGTTTGACCGGGGGGGGTCACCTCCAATTTCTGATTTAAGTTAAGAAACAGCTAAGGAGATAAGAATATGATCCGAGCTCTTCGCACATCAGCCACCGGCATGAAAGCACAGGAAGTGCGGGTGGATGTGATTGCCAACAACCTCGCCAATGTCAACACAGCAGGCTTTAAAAAGACCCAGGCCCAGTTCCAGGACCTTCTGTATCAGACCCTTCGTCCCGCGGGCGTGTCCGAGTTCCAGGGCACGATCGTGCCCGCTGAGCTGCAGGTCGGCCATGGGGTGCGTCTCTCCTCCACCCAGAAAGTATTCACCCAGGGTGAGCTGCAGAAAACCCAGAATGACCTGGATCTGGCGATAAATGGTGACGGATTTTTTCAGATCACCCAGCCGGATGGCACAGTCGCTTATACCAGGGACGGCAATTTTGAAATCAACCAGGACGGCATGCTGGTGACTACTGATGGCCTGGCGCTTCAGCCTCAGATCACCATTCCGCAGAACGCGATGAAAGTGTCCGTGGGGGCTGACGGGAATGTGGATGTCATTCTCCCCGGCCAGGTGCAGCCGGCAAATGTGGGGCGTATCGAGCTCGCCCGCTTCATTAACCCGGCGGGCCTGCGAAATGTCGGCAACAACCTGTTCGTGGAAACAGTGGCCTCCAATACCCCGATCCTCGGCAACCCCAACGAGAACGAGTTCGGACGTATCGAACAGGGCTATATCGAGTTCTCGAATGTCTCAGTTGTCGACGAACTGGTTGACCTGATCACCGCCCAGCGAGTCTATGAACTGAACTCCCGCGGCATCTCGATTGCCGACAACATGCTCCAGGTGGCAAGCAATATCGGCCGTTAATAACCAGTTGCCCCAGGGCGGGCTGCCGGCCAGGGAATAATTAAATAATCCCTTACCCGGCAAGCCGCCGGAATTAATATCGCGAAAACGGACAGCCTTTTGAACGCAATAAACAACCATCTTAAGCAGTGGAAGTACAATGAGCATGAAGTCCATATTTTTATCCCTTGCCCTGGCCGCTGTTCTTTTGAGCTGGGGAGCGAAAGAGCTGAAAACCGCCTCGGACGATAAGGTCTATATTTACCTCAAATCCACGGCTCAGACCAACCACGGCCAGCTGGTCCTGGGTGATGTGGCCCAGGTCGAAGGATTCAACGAGGAGCTGATCAGCATGCTGACCGAGCTTCCGCTAGGGCCAGCGCCGGTTCCAGGCGAAAGCCTCACGATCGACAAGGCGGAAATCCGCCGGAGCATGGTGGCCCACCGCATCGATCCGGTCAAGGTGGCCTTAGCGGGAGAAGACAGTGTGGAAGTGAGCCGCAGCGGGAGCTTGGTTTCAGCCGCGGAACTTACAAACCTGGCCGAGGAATATGTGAAACGCTGCTGGCAAGGGGAGCCTGTGCGCACGGAAATAATCTATTCGCGTCTGCCCGAGGATTTTAACCTGACTGCGGAAAACTACGAGCTGGAGGTCCTCACTCCGGTAAATCCCAAAGTCACCGGATCATTTGCCCTTTCCGTGGCAGCGGTGAAAAACAGCCAGGTGCTGGTCCGGGTCCCGGTCTCGCTCAAGGTGAGAGCCTACCAGAATGTTGCGGTGATGAATAAGTCCATACGCCAGAGCGAGATTATTTCTCCAGAGGATTTCGACTTTGCAGAACAGGAAATAACCGGAATGCGCGGTACCCCGGTGACATCAGCCGAACAAGCCGCCGGCAAAAGGCTTAAGAGAAGCATTAAGGAAAGTCAAATTCTCACTTTCGACTATTTGGAAACCATGCCCCTTATCGAGCGGGGCGATGAGGTTATACTGATAGTGAAATACAAGAATATCCGGATCGGCTGTGCAGGCAAGGCCTGGCAGAAAGGCCGGCTGGGAGACAAGATTCTGGTGCGGAACCAGTATGGGAAAAACCTTATGGGGCAGGTAATGGATTCGCACACGGTATTGATCACCCCTTAAGACAGGAGACCAAAGATGAGAACGGAAAAGAGCAAACCCAAAAGCCGTCCCCCGCGGACGAGCTCGACTATCTCGCAGCAGATTTTATACAACATGGCCGTGTTCTCTGCAATGGCCCTCCTTTGGGTAGCGCCGCTGTTCGGCCAGATGGAGTTTCGCGGGCCTGTGGCGAGCCTTTTCACAGATGAGCGCCTGTACAAGGTCGGCGATGTGATCACGGTTGTTGTCAATGAGAGTATGCAAGGGACGAACAACGCCCGGTTCCGCAGCCAGCGCGGCACCGATGTGTCATCCGAATTCGGCGTCGGCCCGGGCAAGGTGTTCGGCCTGTTCAACCCGTTCAGCGGTGCGATCTCCTCGTCAAACGATTTCGACTCGCGGGTGCAAAACAACAAGATAACCTCTTTTATCACCCAGATCTCGGCACGCGTGGTGCGTAGCGACGAGCTGGGCAACCTGTTCCTGGAGGGTTCAAAGGTCATCGATATGCCGGATGAAAAGCTGCTGGTCGCCATGACCGGTATCGCCAGAAGCAGGGATATATCCGGTCAGAATACGATCCAAAGCTCCCAGATCGCCGACCTGCATATCACCATGAAAGGCAAGGGCGAGGCTGAGGAAGCCAGGCGGCCGACTATTTTCAACCGTATTTTCGGCTGGTTCTTCTAATAATTACCCAGGTCTAACCCATTCAAGGAAACGAGAGCGATGAGAGTTTACAGGACTCAGGAGAATAAAACCAACCTCTGGCCGGCGCTTTTAACTTGTTTACTGCTCGCCTGGACTGTCTGGCCTTATGCGGTCCAGGCTGCGCGGATCAAGGATATCGCACACCTGCAGGGAACCCGGGTGGAGCAGCTTATCGGTTACGGTCTGGTAGTGGGCCTGAACGGCACCGGTGATGGAAGGACCCTGTTTACCAACCGCTCGACCGCTAGCCTGCTCAACAAATTCGGAATAGAAATCGACCCCCGTGAGATAACCACGGCCAATGTCGCCGCGGTGATGGTGACTGCCGAGCTTCCCTCCTTTGTCAAACCGGGCAGCCGCCTGGATGCCACAGTAAGCTCGATCGGCGAGGCCTCGAGCCTTCAGGGGGGCACTCTCCTGCGCACCCAGCTTTTCGGCTACGATGGCCAGACACTCTATGCGGTAAGCCAGGGATCGGTCTCTATCGGAGGCTTTAACGCGGGAGCGCAGGCAGGCGGCGGTGCAGCAGGCGCCCAGATCCAGATGAACCATCCGGTTGTCGGGCGCATTCCCAGGGGAGCCCAGGTGCTGCGCTCGGTTGACGGCGGCTTTATCGACAACTGGCGGCTCATGCTGACTCTCGAAGCCGGTGATTTCACCAGCGCTCAAAGGCTTGACGAGGCTGTGGACGAGCATTTCGGCGCTGACGTCGGCCTGCCTATCGACGGCCTTTCGGTCTATGTGACTATCCCTGAAAAGTACCGTGACCCGGGAAAGATCATCGAGTTCGTCTCGGAACTTGAAAACCTCGAGATCACCCCGGATGTCACCGCAAAAGTGGTGATAAACGAGCGAACCGGAACGATCGCGATCGGCGAAAGAGTATCTGTCTCGCCGGTGCAAGTGGCCCACGGAGGACTCACAGTCACTATCGGCACTGGAGCGGCTATAAGCCAGCCCACGACCCCGCTCGGCGGAGGAGCTACAGTGGTGGCCCCTTCAGCGGAGGTGACCGCCGTGGAGCGGGTGCGCAAGTTTGTCGAGATCGGCGGAACCGCCGGCGAACTGGTAACTGCGCTTAATATCATGCAGGTTACACCGCGGGATATTATCGCCATTTTTCAAGCCCTCAAAGAAGCGGGGGCCCTGGCTGCTGAATTGAAGATCATGTAGCAAGCCCGCTAGAGAAGAGTTATGGACCTAATCAATTTACCAGGGAATGATCCCCTGCGCCTGGAAAGTAAGGCTCTTGAGACAAGACTGCGCCAGCTCAAGAACTATACAAACCGGGAAACCGAGGATGAGAACCTGCGCAAGGTGAGCCGGGAGCTCGAGTCCATTTTTATCAAGCAGCTCATGGACACGATGCAGAAGACAGTGCCCAAAGAAGGCATAACCGGCGACTCTCCCGGGATGGAAACGTGGCGGGATTTGTTCAACCAGAAGCTGGCAGAGAAAATCAGCGAGGAGAACTCAATCGGCCTGGCAGGTATGATCTATAGACAGCTTTCCAAAGACTTGGATCGGCACAGGGAGGTGCCGCCCGCCGAGGCCGAATTTAATCCCATAAAGAAGGTCTTTGGTCCTGTAAGCCCGAAAGGTAACAGCGAGACCGGTTCAGACAAGCCCGCAGAAATCGAGAACAGCGGGGAATCCGACAGGGGTCTCTCATCCTTCAAGGAATTGATCGAGAAAAACTCTGCAAGATACAGTCTTGACCCTGCGCTGGTAGCCGCAGTGGTCATGCAGGAATCAGGCGGCAATCCAAGGGCGGTAAGCCGGGCCGGGGCCCAAGGGCTTATGCAGCTGATGCCCCAGACAGCAGACTCGCTCGGAATAGGCGATGTTTTTGATCCCGAACAGAATATCGAGGGGGGAACGCGGTACTTGAGAAATCTGCTGGATCAATTCGAAGGGGATGAGATACTGGCCCTGGCGGCTTACAATGCAGGCCCTACTGCGGTCCAGCGCTACAATGGCGTGCCCCCTTACCCTGAAACGCAGGGCTATGTGGAAAAGGTTACGGCCCTGAAAGGCCTTTTCAGTCATTTCTCACAAAAGAAGGAAGACATTTGAAAATGCCGAAAATGGAAATCCGGAAAGCTGAAATAGAAAAACTTTACGAGCTCCTTTTAGGCCTGGCCCAAGGCTTGGAAAGGCTCTACCAGTGTTTGCGCAGCCAGCAAGCGGCGCTTATAAGCTGGAATTTCGAGGATTTTATCTCCACAGTGCAAGAACAAAAGCGCCTGGCAAGAGAAAATCTCAGCAGAGAGGAGGAGAGGAAAGCGCTGCTGAGCCAGATGACCGGCCTCAGGCAAGAAATAAGCCTGCGGGAACTCACCGGCCTCCTGGAAGATCCCTGGCAGAAGCGATTCAGCGAACTCGCCGAGCGCCTGAAGGCGGAAAGCGGCAAAGTGATCCAGATGAAAAAACAAAACGAGTTTCTGATCAACAAATCCCGGGAACTGGTAAACGAGCAGTTGAAACTGCTCTTGGATCTTGCCCGGTTAAACCGCAACCTTTATGAGAAAAGCGGCAAAAAAAGCAAGAAGACAAACCTTCACAAGGTACTGGATCAGAAGGTGTAAACGCACAGAGGTGTGTTTGTAATTATCACATTCAATAGCTAAAGAAGAGAGATGCCTACTCTTAACAACGCCATAAATGTCGGTCTGAGCGGACTGATGGCAAACCAGATGGGCCTGAATGTCACCGGTCAGAACATCGCCAATGTGAACACAGAGGGCTACAGCCGTCAGCGTGCGGTGTTCGAGGCCAATAAACCGATCTTGCTCGGCGGCCATGTTTTCGGCACGGGAGTCAATCTGTTAGATGTGGTCCGCACCCGGGATCAGTTTGTCGACACGCAGTACCGTAATGAAAACAAGCTGCTGGGATACATGGAGAAAAAGGCCGAATCCATGGATCTGATCGAGGGAATAATCAACGAGCCATCAGACACCGGCTTGCATAACTCAATCAAAAACTTTTTCAACAGCCTGCAGGATCTGGCCACCAATCCTGAGAGCAGCTCGGTCCGCACAACGGTCAGGGAACAGGGACGTACCCTGGCCATAATGTTCAACCAGGTCTGGAACCAGCTGGATAATATCAGCGAAAACAAAAACGCCGAGATTTATGACAAGGTTTCAGAGATTAACGGAATCCTCGAGCAGGTGGGATCGCTCAATCTCCAGATTTCAACAACCGAGGCGCTCGGGGCGAAGGCCAATGATCTGCGGGACAACCGCGACAGGCTCCTGGACAGTCTTTCAAAATTAGTGGATATGTCAGCCTACGAGGACCCGGCCAATGGCTCTACGACCGTATCCCTTTCAGGCCAAAGTTTTGTGGTTATCGACAAAGTCAACCTTCTTCGAGCCGAGTCGACAAATCAGGACGGCAAAGAGGTGATCCGGGTTATCAACCCGATTGATAATAATCCGATCAAAATATCCGCCGGGGAACTTCACGGACTTTTGGAAATCCGCGACAGTATAATCCCCAAGCTCCAGCAGCAGATCGATGAGCTGGCTTCCGGGATAATAAATGAGGTGAACGAAGTCCACCGTCAGGGTTACGGGCTCCTGGGCATCAGGTCCACCCAGCCCACTAAAATAGATTTCTTTAAGGGTACGGATGCCAGAACCATGAAATTAAGCAGCCAAATCGAGAACGACCCCAACAATATCGCGGCCTCGAAGACCGGCGCCCCGGGCGACAACACCAATGCCCTGGAGCTGGCCCAGCTCCGCGGCAAAAAGGTCCTGAACAACGAGAGCTTCACTTTCGAGGACTATTACGGGGGGTTGATCAGCACTTTCGGCCTGGAGACTGTAAGCGTCCAGGAAAAGCTCGCAAACCAGCAAATACTGGTCGAGCATTTTAACAATTTCCGGGAAACCATATCCGGCGTAAACATGGACGAGGAACTGATCAATTTGATCCGTTTCCAGAAAGCGTTTGGAGCCAATGCACGGGTGCTCACCACAGTAAGCGAGATGATGGACATAATAATCCAGTTAGGCAGATACTAAGCCTTAAAGTTCAGCAAGCTTACAGAGGATTTAAGATCAAGGGAAAACCTCCTTTCTTAACGGAAAACGACAAAGGCAGTTCTCTCATATCAGGGATGATATATGCTTATCCTAACAAGGAAGTTGGGAGAGAGTATCGCCATCGGTGATCAGATCAAGATGACCTTGCTCGAGGTTCAAGGTAAACAGGTGAAAATCGGGGTCAGTGCGCCAAAGGATGTCACGATTCACCGTCAAGAGATATACGAAAAAATTCATCAAGAAAATGTGAGGGCCTGCATGACCTCCGAGAAGGATTTGAGCAGACTGGCCCAACTGATCAACACTCCTGCCGGAGGCAAAGAGACTCAGCATTCGGCAAACAATAAATGAGCTTTAACCAATTCGAGGATAAGCCTCCATGCCTTTCAGGGTGACACAAAATATTATAAACAATGTGGTTATACAGAATCTGAACCGCAACCTGTACAGTTTGTTGAAAATCCAGTCCAAGCTTTCCAGCGGGAAACGCCTGACCAGGCCCTCTGATGATCCTATCGGGACTGCCACGGCGATCCGCTTGCGGACCAGGCTTTCAGAGACCCAGCAGTTTCTGCGCAACATGGATAGCGGCGAAACGCAACTTAACCAGACCGATACAGTGTTTGATGACATGAGCAGTCTTTTGATGCGGGCCCAGGAGCTGGCGATAAACCAGGCCAATGTGACCGCTGATTACCGTACACGCGAGGCCGTGGCGCAGGAGGTCAACGCCCTGATCAGCCAGTTCGTAGATCTGTTAAACACCCGTATCGGAAACCGTTACATTTTCGGCGGTTTCGAAACTCTCCAGACGCCTTTCTTAGAGAGCGCTAACGGGCTCAAATATACCGGCGATTCGGGAATAACGAACATCGAAATTGAAAGCGGCTCTTTGCTCAACACCAGTGTGCCTGGTTCCCTGCTTCTGCCGACCGCAGTGGACGAGCTTGGGGGACATGCCAACCTTCACCCTTATGCGGAAAGATCTATTCCGCTGGCCCAACGCAAGCTGACCGAGTGCAACCTGGGAACCGGAGTCGATGACGGTTTTATTCAGATCACGACCGCTGGGGGTAAAACTGCTAATATTGATCTGACAGGTATTGAAAACCTGGGGGAAGTGGTCTTTCGGCTGAACAGCGCCCTGGACACCCAAGGGGCGAGACTGAAAATCAGCGCCCGTCTGGATGAAGAGCGCGAGGCTTTTATTATCGAGGACCTGACTCCCAACGCAGACCGCCTCCCGGATCAGAAACTGACTGTCAAAGAACTGAGCAACGGCCGGGTGGCCCGCCAGCTCGGGATTCTGGGAGAGGACAGAACAGGCAGCGGCTCGATCACCGGACGCAACCTATCGCTTCTTAAACTGACAACCCGCCTCCAGGACCTGAACCGGGGAAGCGGAGTGGAACTGGGAAAGTTTCAGATAACCGACAGATCAGGCAACAGCGCAGTTGTCGATATTTCCGGTGCGCAAACTCTGGTCGATGTGCGCGAGCTGATCAATGCGGCGGGGACCAACCTCCATGCCTATATCAACACTGGCGGCAACGGGATTATGATAGTCGATGAAAGCCCGCTATCCGCCAAGGGCAACATAAAGATCACCGAATACGGAGAAAATACGCACACTGCCAGAGACCTGGGAATTCTGACCACAGAAACAGGCGCGGAGGGCAGAATCTTTACTGGAGAAACACTCGATCCAATATTAAGCTATGATACTCCGGTTGTGCTGCTTAACCGCGGCCAGGGGTTCGATCTTAAAACTATCCGGGTGGAAAACGGGCCGGAAACAGGGGTGATCGATCTTTCGAAAGCCTCAACGATCGGCGGCATTATCCAGACAATCAATGAATCCGGGCTGGATATCAAAGCCGAGATTAACGACTTGGGAACCGGGATTTCTATAGTCAGCCTGGTGGGCGGGCGCACATTGAGAATCACCAATGAGCCCCGAAGTTATACGGCCTCTCTCCTGGGTATTGAAGGCCAGCGGGATACGCCGGTCGATCCGGTCACACCGCTCGGCACGCACAGTAATCTCATGCCGGCTTTGACTGGAGAAACCAGGCTCGGCGATTTAAATGGAGGACAGGGCGTGGCTCCCGGATTGATCAGGATAACCGATATGATGGGCAGCGCTATCACTATCAATATCAATGGGGTAAACACGGTTCAAGGCGTGATTAACCGTATCAACGAGGCCGGGGCCCAAGGAAAGGGGCTTGTCAACGTGGTGGCCTCCCTTTCCCCTGACCAGAAAAGTATTACCATAACCGATCTGTCAATCCAGAACACGATTATCAACAAGGTGACCAGCACTGGCAGCCTGACCGCGGCTTTTAACGACATTTCGGTCGGGGACGCAGTGGCAATCAATACTTTCCAGACCGGGAGCGGTAAATATATCGCCCGGAACCTCGATCTGGTCAGTAAACCATTGGATACAGAGATCTCCATTATCGGCGATATCGAGAGCGTGGACAAAGAAAAAGGCGAGATCTCTCTCCGCACTGAGAATGGCACCCTGTACCGTGTTTTGAGTCAACAGCCGGTGGACAACCTCTTTATCGGGCAGTCGATTTATCTCAATGGGAATATTTTGCCCACGGGAGAATTCCAGGCCCGGACTGTCGATCTGGTCTCTGACCCTGAATCTGGAGACGAGCAGATAGCAGGCATAATCGAGTCCGTGGATACCGAAAACAAAACAATCAACCTTCTGCTTGGAGACGGCAGCAGGCGCCAGATAGAAATAGTCACCCAAAGAGGATTGATCAAGGTCGAGGATTTAGCTGGAGGCACAACGGCCAGCGACCTGGGAATCCAGGGGGTAGTATTCAGGGGAGCGCGCTGGATCCGATCATTTCCTATAATACCGAATTGAGACTGCTCAACGGCGGCACGTTTACCCCGGGCAAGATTAAAATTTCAAATGGTGACAAGGATGAGGTAATTGATCTGAGCAATGCCAAAACAATCGGGGACATGCTGACCCTGATCAATGCCTCGAGCGCAGAGGTGGTCGCCTCGATCAATTCTTCAGGCACCGGCATCTCTCTGCGCAGTCGGACCAGCGGTACCACCATGATGGTCAACAAAATCGCGCTGCAAAATCCCGACGGGTCAAACAAAGTACATTCCGACGGCACAACAATCTTCGATGAAACCGCCGACAATCTGGGACTCACCGGTTCGGCAGATGTCGTCGGCAACCTGATATTCCTGCGCGAAGCCTTGCATAACAACAATCAGCAGGATATTTCCCTGACCCTCGATAAATTTTCCGAGGCTCTCAATCGGATTTTGAACCAGCGCACGAAAATAGGCGCCTACACAAATCAGCTCACCACCACAAATGACCGTGGAGTGAGTACCAATTTACGCAATACTGAAATCTTAAGCGGGATTGAGGATCTCGATGTAGTTGAGGCGGTAAGCGAGCTGGCCGCCCAGGAAAACGCCTTTAACGCCGCCCTGGGCGCAGCGAGCAGAATTATTCTCCCTTCATTGCTCGATTTTCTCTAAGTTGTTTAATTTTAATGCATTAGAAAATATAATATTTATTTTCCACTCTAACCGGAGGATACATTGAAAGTCAACTCTACACGTTTCGGAACTATCGAGGTCAAGAAAAAAGATATTCTTACTTTTCCGGAAGGGCTGGTGGGCTTTGCCGCCTGCAAAAGGTTCTTCATTTACAATAAAGAGCAAAACATGCCCTTCTTCTGGCTCCACTCGATGGATGATCCCAAGATCGCCTTTGTCATCTGCGATCCTCTGATTTTCTTCCCGGACTACAAAGTCTCGGTGCGCAAAGAGGAGCTCTCGATCCTGAACATTAACGATCAAGCGGATCTCATTACTTGTTCGATCATCTCTATCAGCCACAATCCGTTCCGGATGACCGCTAACCTGCAGGGCCCGCTGGTGATTAACACCAAAAACCGACTGGGCAAGCAGCTTGTGCTGGTGGATGGTAACTACACCACACGTCATATGATCATGGTCAAAAAAGAATCGAGTAATGTGACCCAGGGAGTCTTTATTCCGAGAAACAAACCGATAGAAGTCGGAGCCGGAAACTCTTTAGTACTAACCTGAAAGTCCAGAGAGTGGTTTTTCGTCTGCCGATCCGCCGCGTTTTCTTATGGATCTCCTGTCGGATGCCTCCGCTTGTCCATAAGAAAGCGGCTGAGAAAGATCGGCTCTTGAAATCGGCAGGCGCAGAAGCAAAGGATTTCTTATGGTTTGCCTGCCTCTTTTCCTTTCGAGTGATTTGTTGGAACTCTCACAACAAGGCACAGAAGAGTAATGCCGCATACAGCCTCTCACCGGCGACTCTCCTGTGACTTTCTCTCTCTTTCCTGTTCCCAGCCTCCATATCTGAGCGAACTTTAAATCCAGATTATCAACTAATACTGAGTTGCAAATAAAATGATATTTATTAATCAGGTCTTGCCTGTCGAATATTGATTTCATTTTATAACTGTCAAGGAGTCAGAAGACAGGAGTCAGGAGTCAGAATCCCTCCCCTGCCCGGATTACAGCCACCTTGGTCATTCATAAACTCAGGGTTTGATGTTTTTGGGCGGGAGTGGAGCTTCTGACTTCTGTATTCTGATTTCTGACTTCTTATTTTATTTTTGGTACCGGCTTTGCCAACTTAGGCGCAGAATATAAAGTATCTATATGAACGCAACTTGGTATAAAACCCAAACCGATTGAACAATGAAAGATGAAAAACGCCTGATTTGACCATTGACAACCGGGATACCTGGCATTCAGATTGTAGTTTATTGATTGTGGGAGCTGGAAAGAAAATCAGCCACTCTCACTGTCCTCTAATATTTGTAAACATCTCGATTTTCTCTCATCCTCCTAATAATTTCAACCGGGAGTGTTTGAAATGAAATTCAAATTAATTCCTCTTGAAATATTATTCATTCTGCTGTTTCTCTCTTTCCCATGCCTTTTTGCCGAAAAGCATCTAGCCGGCGGTGAGAAGGTTATATCAGGCAACCGGCTTGTCTCAAGCCTTTCAGAAACCGGGGAAAAGCTGGCCCTGCCTGCGGGTGAGGTCAGAGCTCAAAAATTCGAGCAGCCGACTCTGGACGGCAAACCGGAGGAAGCGCTCTGGGAGTCAGCGCAAAAGGTTTCACCTTTTCTGGAAACTGAAAGCAGCGCCAGAAGGGATTGCTCTGTCCTGGTGAACTATGACAAAGAAAATATTTATCTCTTCTGGAAAATCGAAACGCACCGACCTCCTAAGGCTGCGGTCACTCTGCCGGATTCAGCCTTTACCGGGGAGAGCTATGTCCAGCTAAACCTGTACCCCATATTACCTGACAGCATCCAGGCCGGACTCGGATATTACTACAGCGTGGCTGTCAATCCTCTCGGCACTGTCTGGGATGCTTATTGGGATCCTTATCAGGAGGGATACTTTTTCACTTCATGGGATTCACACACCCAGGCTGCGACTGCCCTCTTATCAGGCGGCTGGACTGTCGAGATGGTAATACCGTTCAGCGGGCTCGACCTTTATTACAATTCGGGCTGGAACTGGATGCTCCGGTTTCACCAGCATGAGGAGCGGCTCGCTTCCGCTCCGTTCGGAATCCAGCTGACCCAGGGAACAAATGTCAGACGTCCGGCCTGGGTCACCTATTATTGGGACCGCCCCGAGCTGATGTCTGACATTCAGCCCAACGCAGCCACCATGTTCAGCACGCGCAGGTCAGTAGCTACAAAAGAGACCGGATCACGGCCGTTGCAGGACAGCCGGATGAACGAGACCGTTTTTGCCGGAGCGAGCGAGATCGCCCTTCTTTTGCGCGATGACACGGCCGAGCCTGTGGGCGAGGAAGCTGCCGCTTCCTTTAAAGTGGTCCGGGACGACTCCCATATTTACTTCCTCCTCAAAGCGGAGGGCGGCAGGGTAAAGCCGACTCCAGCCGCTGCTGGAAAAAGCGGTGATGCAGGTATGGCCGCCCAGATGGAGGGGGTAAACGGCGTGTTCAAAGACCTGGGCCTGCTCTCGACAGAGGGGTTCTGGCTGATCTTTCAGCCCCGAGCGCCGGGACGCGATGCAGTCCACCAGGGCTGCTATTTCATCTCTTTATACAACTCCGGCGCTGTGCAAGGAATCCATTACAATGCAGACGGGATCCCGGACCGCACCTGGAGCCCCGGCGCCACTGCGGACCTTTTCAACACCAGCCAGGGGTGGGGTGCAGAGCTGACAATCCCCCTGGAGTCTTTCGAAATTCCAGCCGGCTGTGGAACAAGCTGGGGACTCAATGTATTCCGCAACTCAGTCACCGAGCGGGAGGGCCAGGGACGAACAGAGGCGGAACTTGCGGCCTGGTGCCCCACGCGCGGGCATCATTACAGCCCCGAGCATATCGGCGCGCTTGACGGAATGGACTTCGCCTATGACCCTTACATCCGGAAAACTTTAGAGCAGCGCGCAGATAAACTCTCCCATGAGTTAAAAAAACTCAAATCCGGATCCGGGAAAAAAGCGCAGCCTCTTTTGAAAGAGCTGAACAAACTGACAAGCAATCTCAGCACAGAGCGGCCACAGTCTGCCTCTGACCGCCTGGAAAATCTCGAACAACAACTCGGCCGGCTAAAAGCCGAGGAATATTACGCCACCCAGCCGATACCCAAAATAGAGGGTTACCGGCTCAATGACGTGTGCCTGGTCGAGGGCACAGGCAAAGGCTGGGCTGTAGGCCGGATGGGGGTGATTCTCTCGACCACGGACAGCGGCCGCACATGGACCCGTCAGCATTCAGGCACGAGCGCCGATCTGGCCCGCATCCAGTTTATTGATGAAAACCAGGGCTGGATTGTGGGCGGCCGTGTGCGGATGGGCGAGACCAATGAGCTCATGCGCCACGACCAGCGCGGCGGCTACGGCTACATCCTTCATACCTCAGACAGCGGCAGGACCTGGGAGATCCAGTACGCCGAGAAGGGCCGTTTTCTTTTCGGACTGTGCATGCTCGATGCAAAACACGGCTGGGCTTGTGGAGAACGCGGTACACTTCTTAAAACAATTGACGGCGGGGCAAGCTGGACAGCCGCTGCCAACAGCGGTACCGCCCGCTGGCTCTATGATATCGAATTCCTCGACCCGCAGAGGGGGTTTGCTGTCGGAGCAGACCAGACCGTGCTCGCCACAACCGACGGCGGGGCAAGCTGGTCGGCTGTGGAAGCGCCCTCGGATTGGAACTACAACGGGTTCCTGCCGGTTTACCGCGCAGTGACTTTCCAGGGTGAGCTGGGCTGGATAGTGGGCCAGAACGGAACAATCCTAGGCTCAAGTGACGGGGGCAGGAGCTGGAGCGTGCAGGGCGATATATTCAAGCCCGAGCTGCGCATGCTCCTGGATCTCGAGAATGTGCATTTCGCCGACCAGGAGCGCGGCTGGGCTGTGGGCCGGCTGGGCACGCGAATCATGGCCACCGAGGACGGTGGAGCAAGCTGGCGCCTTTTGCCTGTGCCCAACCGGATGGGCCTGTCCGGAGTGTGGCTGGGTAAAGACGGCAGAGCTGTTGTAGCTGGAGAACTGGGTACAATTCTCAGCTCCACAGACAGCGGCCGGAACTGGACCCGCTCAGGTGAAAAGGAGCCCGGGCTCGATGTGCTGGCCCTGATGGCGCACGGGGACGACGGGCCGATCTCCCTGGGGACCATTTATGCTTACTACTCCCTGGTGGAAGGCCGCCGTGTGGGCGATATAGAAATACTGCGCGACTGGCACAGCGTGGAATATACAGGTGAAATTTACAACCTGGAGCACCACCGCAGCTCCAATCTCATGGGCTGCGTGCTGGCTGACTATCTCGATGAGTTCGAGAACGGCAACAATGGCAGCGACTACTACCATTTTACCCAGCGTCTGTGGAACGGTGAAAAACCGGTTATCAGGCAGCTTGTGGCCCTGTTGAGAGCCTACCGGCCAGAGGTGGTGCTCACCCACGATCCTGTATTCGGCGATTACGACAAACCCGGGCACAAGCTCGCAGGCCGGGCCACCCTGGAAGCCTTTTCCACAGCAGGCGGCGAAGAAGACCTCTGGCCCGAATTGACCCGTTTGGGGCTCGGCCCCTGGCAGCCGACTAAACTCTACTGCCTGGAGAGTGAAAGCTATCCGGAAACCCTGGACTTGAGCGGCCTGACCAGGAAGCCTGTCGGGGATACAGGACTCACGGCTTTCGATTGGGCTGAATGGGCGGTCCGCTGTTTCCAGAGCCAGGGTGTGTATCATGCCTGGCCGGCACACCTTTCCCTGATGCGCTCGCTGGTGCCCGGGCCTGAGAAAGAGAGCTCGATCTTCGATGGGATAGAAAAATAGCGCTGGCCAGTGGATCAAAAGAAAAGCAGGGTGCTTTCCCAAGCCGGGGGGGGGCCGGCATTCTTTTTGCATTGGATTAA
>Ga0307379_10001964_pt1 | contig 31222 bp, 32 predicted proteins | sample UN2MG_FD_202237 | JGI IMG/M metagenome (GOLD analysis project Ga0307379, IMG submission 202237) | Soil microbial communities from Risofladan, Vaasa, Finland - UN-2 | ecosystem: Environmental > Terrestrial > Soil > Coastal area > Acid sulfate soil | place: Finland: Risofladan, Vaasa | collected...
CACCTCGCTCACCCACAGCCCGACGCCGTCGTAGCCCGCGGCGCGCGCCACTTCGAGTTGCCGCGGCAGAGGCGCCCCGCGGATGGTGACGAGATTGAGTGCGCGCTTCAGCGCCATGACCTGCCTCCTAGCTGGACTCCCGGCGAGAAAGGCCCGTCGAGCCGACGCCGCCCCCCGCGCCGACCGGCGGCCGGCGACCGGATACATCCTCGCTACTGCGCATCCAGGAGCCCGAGCTGCTTGACGTGCGGTGGCGATGGCGGCGGCTCCCGGGTGTCGGTCAGTTCCTCGCGCAGCAACGCGCAGGCGCGCGCCATGTCGGCGATGATGGTGTCGCGCAGCCGCTCGTTGTGCAGCGCGGCGGCGGGATGATAAAGCGGAACGTAGATAATCCCGCTCTTACGGTAAGCCTTGCCGTGGACCTGCGAGATCGAGGCCAGGTTAGGGTCAACGAGGGTGGCGAGAGCGAAGCGGCCGAGGGTGAAGATGGCGCGCGGCTTGATGAGGGCGATCTGGGCGAGCAGATACTCACCGCAGGCGCTGATCTCATCCGGTTGCGGGTCGCGATTGTTGGGCGGGCGGCACTTGACGACGTTGGTAACGAAGACGTTTTCGCGCGCGACCCCGGCGCCTGCCAGCAGCTCGTCCAGGAAGCGCCCGGCGGCGCCGACGAAGGGCACGCCCTGTCGGTCCTCGTGATAGCCCGGTCCCTCGCCCACGAGCATGATGTCCGCATCGGGGCGACCGTGCCCGGGGACGACGTGGGTGCGGCCGCGCCACAGTCGGCATGCGCGGCAGGAGCGGATCTCGTCGTGCACAGCATCGAGGAGCTGGCTAGGCGCCTGACTCACGTCCGCCCCCCGGCAGCAAACCCAGTCGCCCCAGTTCCCTGGTCAGCGCCTGGCGGCATCCTTCGGTCGCCGGCAGCAGCGGCAGCCGGGGAGGTCCGACCGGCAAACCGAGCATCTCCAACGCCGCCTTGACCGGGCTGGGGTTGCTCTCATAGAACAACGCTTTGACCAGCGGCAGGAGATGATAGTGCAGTTGTCGCGCCGGCGCCAGCTCGCCGGCGGCGAGGTGCCGCCACAGCCGTACCCACTGCTCGGTCGCGACGTGGGCGGCGGCGACAATGCCGCCGTGGGCGCCGAGAGCGCAGAGCGGGTAGAGCAGGGCGTCGTCGCCGGTGAGGACGTCGAAGTCCTCGGTGCCGGCGATGATCTCCATGATTTGTTCGAGGTCGCCGCTGGCCTCCTTGATGCCGACGATATTGGGGACGCGAGAGAGCTCGATGGTGGTGGCGGCTTCCATGTTGACGCCGGTGCGCTTGGGGATATTGTACATGATGATCGGCAGCGCGGCGGCGTCGGCGACGCGGCGGAAGTGCTCGATCAGCCCGCGCTGCGTGGGGCGATTGTAGTAGGGGCAGATCACGAGCGCGGCGTCGGCCGCGGCCGCCTGCGCGTGGCGCGTGAGGGCGATCGCCTCCGCGGTGCTGTTGGAGCCGGTGCCGGCGATGACGAGGGCGCGCCCGCCGGTGGCCGCGATCGCGAACTCCACCACGCGCCGATGCTCGTCATGGCTGAGGGTGGCGGATTCGCCGGTGGTGCCGCAGGGAGCGATGCCGTTGACGCCGGCCGCGATCAAGCGGTCAATGAGCGCCGCCATCGTCGCCGGATGAAACTCGCCTTCCCGGAAGGGAGTGACCAGCGGTATGTGAATGCCGGCGAAGCGAGCCCTGGCCATGTCGTCCTCCTGCGCCGGGAGCTCAGGCGATGAAATGCTGATGCAGTGCGCGCACCGCCTGCGTGCGCTGCGCCTCCTTGACCAGCAAGGAGATGTGCAGGTCGCCCTCGGTGGAACCGAAGACGGGCACGCCGGCTTGCTCGAGCACCTCCTCGACCTCGGCATGCACCTGTGCGGCATGGCCGCGCAGACCCTCGCCGACGGTCGAAACCAGCCCCCAGGCGTCCGCGCTGAACTCCGCGGTGATGTCGCGGTCGAACAGCAGATGCTCGATAATCGAGACCACGTCGCGGTACTTGGCGCGCTTGACCGCGAACTGCACGTGCTCGGCGTCTCCGGACACCGGGTAGTGGAGGATGCGTTCCTTGCGCATGGCTCCGCTCAGTTGCCCCGCCAGCCGGCCGTCGCGCGCCCGCACCGCGAACAAGATGAGGTTGGGGATGTCGGCGATCGCGGTCACCAGCCGTCCGCTTGCATGACCGGTGGCGGGCGAGATCTCGGTGCCAGGGGTGTCGGTCTTGAAGTTCTTGACCACCAGCGACAGGCCGTGCTTGCGCGCCATTACCGCCGCGCTGTGTTGCAGGACGTCGGCGCCGAGGGCGGACATGGTAACCATCTCGTCGTAAGTCAGGCGCGCCAGCGCCGCCGGGCCCTGCCCCCGGTCGAAGTGGTTGGGGTTGGCGGTCATGACCCCGTCCACGTCCTTGAAGATCTCCAGCGGCGCCACGCGCAGCTCATCGCCAAAAGGCAGAGTGGGCGTCCGCGCCAGCGTGACGGCGAGGGCGACCGCCGTATAGTCGCTGCCCCCCTCGCCGAGGGTGGTAATGACGTGGCGCTCGGGCGTCACTCCCTGGAAGCCGGCAACGAAGGCGATCTGCCCCTCCTGCAGCGCTTTGAGCACCTCGTCGGGACGGATGTCAATGATCTCCGCGTGGCCGTGGTAGTAGTCGGTGATCAGCCCCGCCTGGCCGCCGGAAAGGGCGATGGTATCGTAGCCCTTGGACTTGAGCAGGTGGGCCATGGCGACGGTGGCGACGATCTCCCCGCACGACATCAAGAGATCGAGCTCGCGGGGCTGGATCTTGGGATGAATCTGGCGCACGAGCTTGACCAGCTCGGCGGTGGAGTAGGGTTGCCCCTCGCGCCCCATGGCCGATATGACCGCGACCGGCCATAGCCCCCGATCGCGGCACTCCATGATGCGTTCAGCCGCCAGCGCCTGGTGCTCGGGCTCGGTGCAGGTGCCGCCGAACTTCTGCACGACGACGTTGACCGCCGCCTGTTCGCTGATGTCATTCACTGGCCCTACCTCGGCAGCAGTCCCATGACCGCCATCTGCTCCGCGATCTGTACCGCGTTGAGCGCGGCGCCCTTGCGCAGGTTGTCGGCCGCCACCCACAGGTTGAGTCCGTGCTCCACCGTCAGGTCGCGCCGGATGCGCCCCACGTACACCTCGTCGGAGCCGCTGATCTCCGCCGGCATCGGGTAGCGACCCTCGCGCGGAGCGTCCACCACTCGCAGCGGGCGATACCCATCGCCGTAGGGCTCAAAGTTCGCCAGCAATTCCTTCGCCCGCGCCGGAGTCAGCTCCTGCCGCAGCTCCAGGTTGATCGCCTCGCAGTGGACGTTGCCCACCGGCACGCGGCACACGGTCGCGGTCACCGCAATCGAGTCATCGCCCATGATCTTGTGGGTCTCGCGCGCCAGCTTGACCTCCTCCGAGCAGTAGCCATCGTCGTCGAAGCTGCCGATGTGGGGGAAGACGTTGAGCGCCAGGCGTTGCGGCATCTTGTCGGGGGGCGGCATCGGCTCACCGCGTACGTGGGCGGCCATCTCCGCCTCGAGCTGCGCCACCGCGCCCGCCCCGGCACCCGAAGCGGCCTGATAGGTGGCCGCCACGACGCGCTTGATCCCCACCGCGTCGTGCAAGGGCTTGAGCGCCACCACCATCTGAGTAGTCGAGCAATTGGGGTTGGCAACCAGATGATGGTCGCCGCGCAGGGCGTCGCGATTGACCTCGGGCACCACCAGGGGCACCCGCGGATCCATGCGGAAGTCGTTGCCGTTGTCAATGACCACCGCACCGCGCTGGATCGCCTCCGGGGCATAGAGCACGGCGGCGCCCTGCTCGCCCTCGGTGCCCGCGAACAGGGCGATGTCGCAGCCGTCGAACTCCTGCGGCGCCGCAACGCGCACCTCATAAGCGCGGCCGTCCACCTCCACGGAACCGGCGCTGGTGGCAAGCACGGTGACCCGCGAAGCGGGAAAGCTGCGCTGCGCCAGCACCCGCAGCAACTCCTTGCCGACTGCTCCACGACCGACGACGATAACGTTATAGCCCTCGGACATGTGCCTCTACCTGGCGTGGTTTACGGCAGGGCCTCGCCGTTGAGGATAACCGACCGCGTGCATGATAGCAGGCTGGGTTTTTCGCTGTCAAGGAAACCTGCAAGATCCCGGGAGCTCCGTCTCCAGCAAGCCTTCCGGCGGCTTGCCCAAGACGCGCAGCGGCAAGATCATGCGCCGCTTGCTGCGCGACATCGCCGAGGGCCGCGTTCTGGGCGATACCACCACCCTCGCCGATCCCACCGTGGTGGAGATGCTGCGGCGCCAGTACGAGGAGCAGGAGGGGTAAGACCGCCGGGGACCGTCGCTTCAGGCCCTGAGCTGGAGCGATGCGCTCGGCGGCGGGGGACGGTCCCCGAACAACGGCGACAGGATATCGCGCCCCAGGCGCATAATAGTCCACCGGCGCCGACGGTTCGCGTGCTCATCATCACTGTGGTCGGTGCAGGCGGACGTGACTCATCTTCACTTGCCGGACGGCGTCTTGCCGTTATGGCTGTGGGCGGGCGGGCTTGCCCTTGCCGGTGTGCTTATCGCCATTGCGGCGCGCGTCGCCGCGGGCGCGGATTTTCGCCGCCGCCTGCCCACGCTGTCCATGATCGCCGCCTTCATGATCATCTCCATGAGCGTGCCGGTGATCCCGGCGGTCTACCACGTGCAGCTTGCCGCCCTCGCCGGCATCGTCCTGGGCCCCGCGTCCGGCGTCATCGCGGCGTTCATCGTCAATCTGCTGCTGGCGCTGGTGGGCCACGGCGGCATCACCGTTGTCGGCCTCAACACCCTGATTCTGGGCAGCGAGATGCTGACCGCGTGGGCGCTGTTCCGCGTGCTCAAGCGAGCGCTGGCGCCGGGGCCGGCAGCAGGCGCCGCGGCGTTCCCGGCGATGGTGGTCGGCGCCGCGGTCATGCTTGGCATCATCGCTCTGGCTTCGCCCCAGGCGGGCCTCGTACACCTGGGCGAGGTGACCAGCTTCGGCGAGCGCGCGCACGCGGGAGGGCTGGGACCGCTGCACGCGGGGGCGCCATACGCGGAGCTGTCGCTGCGCAGGTTCGCGTGGCTGGTGCTGGGGTTGGGATCGCTGGGGTGGATCGTGGAGAGCGTCGTCACCGGCCTGGTGGTGCGCTTCGCGGCGCGAGTGAAGCCGGACCTGGTGGGGTTGGCGCCGGACTATGAGCGGGTTTGACATCGCCGTCATAGACTACTGGGCGACCTCGGGCCGCAGCTTCCTGCACCGCGCCGGGCCGGCGGCCAAGCTCATCATGAGCGCGCTGCTGCTGGCGGCGGTGGTCATCGGCGATTATCTGCCGCTGCTGGCGGCGCTGTACCTGACGCTGGTCGCGCTGCTGGCGGTGGCGCGCGTCCCGCCGCTGCGGGTCATGACCATCGGCGCCTATCCGGTCGTGTTCGTCGCGCTGTTCGTCGTCAGCGCGTGGGATGGGACGTGGCAGACGCCGGCGTTGATCTTGGGGCGCGCCCTGACCGCCGCGCTGACGTTAGTGGCGCTGCTGGCGACGACGCCCTACCCACGGGTATTCGGCCTCTTGTCGCGGGTGCTACCGCGCATCGTCGGCGAGGCGCTGTTCTTGACCTATCGCTCGCTTTTCACGCTGGCGGAGATGGCGGGGGAAATGGTGACCGCGACGCGGGTGCGCTCCGGGGTCAACCTGCGGCGGCCGGCGACCAACCTGCGCAACCTCTCGCTCGCGCTCGGCAAGCTGCTGATTCACGCCATGGACCGCAGCGAGCGCCAGTACGATATTATGATCGTGCGCGGCTACAGCGACCGCATCGCGGCGCCGGCGCGGTCGTGGAACTCGCTCGCCACCGATGCCGCGCCGATACTGCTGGGCGCGGCGGCGCTGGCGGCGGCGATCGTGACCCGATGGAACGCATAGTCAAGGTTAGCTGCATACGCCACGTCTATCCCGACCGCACCGCGGTGCACCTGTGTGGCCTCGACATGGTCGTCGACCGCGGCGATCGCGTCGCCATCGTCGGCCCCAACGGCGGCGGCAAGTCCACCATGCTGCACCACATCATCGGCTTGCTGCGCGCGCACGAGGGCGAGGTGGACGTCTTCGGGGTGGACCCCGCGCGCGACTACGCGCGCATCCGCGAGCGCGTGGGCGTCGTGCTGCAGAACGCCGAGGAGCAGATCATCGCTCCCACCGTCCGCGACGATGTCTCGTTCTCTCCGCGCAACTACGGCTACCCGTCGGCGCGAGTGCGGGAGATGGTGGACGAGGTACTGGCAGAGCTGGGCATCGCTCACCTCGCCGATCGCGTCTGCCACTACCTCAGCGGCGGCGAGAAACGCAAGGTCGCCCTGGCGGGGGCGCTGGTCACGCGCCCCGAGCTGGTGATCCTCGACGAGCCCTTCGAGGGCCTCGACCCGCGCAGCAAGCACGAGATGATTGACTTGCTCAATCATCTGCACGACGAGCACGGCCTCTCCATCGTCTATACGACCCATGAGGTCAACATCGTTCCCCTGGTGTCCAATCGCGTGTATGTCGTTTGCCGCGACGGCGTCATCTTCGAGGGCACGCCGGAGCAGACCTTCGCGCAGCGCGAACTGCTGGAGAAGGTGGGCCTGGAGCAGCCGACCCTGGCCGAGCTGAGCTATCTGCTCGGCCGCCTGGGAGTGAAGCTGGACCTGCCCAGCGGCGTGGCCGACGCCGCGCGCATGATTGCCGACGCGCTGTCCCAGGGCGCGCGCATCACCGAGGGCGAGCCACAGACATGAGCTCCCTGGAGCGGCACGATGGTGAGGGGATCCGCTGCCTGCAATTAGGCGGGCCGGTGACATTCAACTACTGCCGGCGGGCCAACCGCGGCCTGCCGTGCAAGCTCGTGGTCGGCTGCTGGCAGGGGCGCATAGAGGCGCTCGCGTTCCTGGCCGAGCATTTCACGGCTGAGCAACTGCGAGCGGCCTTGGAGCCGGCTCCAGGGGGCAAGCTGGAGCGGCTGATCGGCCTGGTCGAGCGCACCCGGGCCGAGCTAGAGGCCGCCGGTGGTGATCGCTAGCCCGCCAACTCCGGGAAGCACGCGGCGGCATTGGCGGTGGTGATCTGGGCCACCTCCGCCGCCGTCACCCCCCAGCACTGCGCGACCGCCGCGGCGATGAGCGGCAGGTATGCCGGCTCATTGGGCTCGCCGCGGTGCGGGTGCGGGGCGAGGTAGGGGCAGTCCGTCTCCAGCAGCACGCGCTCGCGAGGCAGGCCCCGGACGATGGCGCGCAGGCGCTCAGCGCTGCGAAAAGTCACCGGGCCGGCGATGCCGATGTAGAGCCCTATCTCGACCGCGCGCCGGGCGATATCGGCGTCACCGGAGAAACAGTGCAGGACCCCGCGCCGGCGTTCGCCCTCAGCCCAGATCGCCAGCACCTCCTGGTGGGCGTCGCGCGAATGCACGATTACGGGCAGGTCGAGCTCCGCGGCCAGGGCCAGGTGCGCGCGGAAGGCGGCGGCTTGCGCGTCACGCGGGGAGCGGTCGCGGTAGAAGTCGAGGCCGGTCTCGCCGATGGCGACCGCTCGCGGCAGAGTCGCCAGGCGGCGCAGCTCGGCCAGCGCCTCCGGCCCCACGCACGAGGCATCGTGGGGATGGATCCCCGGCGCGTGCCACACGCGCTCATCAGTCGCCGCCAGGCGGGCGCCGCTGGCGCTGGTGGCAAGGTCGAAGCCGACGGTAATAATGCGCCCCACGCCGGCGGCGGCGGCCCGCGCTATCGGCGCGGATGTGGCACAGGCGCCCTCGCCTGTGATTCCGGGAGCACAGCCGAGGCGGCTGTGCCACAAGTCCGGGTGGGTGAGGTGGGCGTGAGTATCGGTGAGACCGACGCCGGCGCTCACGGAGCCGCCCCCGGGCGCGGCTCCCGGTAGCGCCCGGCTGCGCGGTGGATGCGCATGCGGCGGAAGACGCTCTGCGTGTTGCCGGGGACGGTCTTGCCGCCGATGATCGCACGGCCGGCGCGGTCTGACACCACGATGTATACCGCGCGCAGCATTCGCCCCAACATGCGGGGCGAGCCGGGGATATCGGTCTGCCCGATGACGGCAAAGGAGTACTCGCCGAAGGCGTCGCTGCGCATGGTGATGTCGCCGTCGTAGGTGGCGACGCCGAAGCCGAACGCGAAGTCGGGGCTGAAGGACTGGGCGGCGTCGCAGCCCGGCCACAGGGCAACGCGGTGCGAGTTGCTGGCGGCGGAGGCGACGGCGGTGAACGCTCCCGTATCGCCGGGCCGAATCTGGTCGCCCGGCGACACCGAGAAGGAGCCGATGACCGGGGTGTCGTCAACCACCCAGCTCCGCTGCAGGTATTCCGCGGCCAGCCTCCACACGCCATCGAAGTCCTTGATCCACACCTGGTCGAGGGCGTTCACGCTCGGCGCCCACGCCAGGATGGGCGTCGGGTGATCGAGGGCCGCGACGTCGGCGAGAAGCTGCGCCGAGAACTCAACCTGCACCGAGGCCAGGTTGGGGGATATGATCTCGAGCTGCTGGCGCGCGAGGCGGAAATCCCTCAGGTCCGGGAAATCGGCGGCAATGGCGGCGATGTGATCGGCCTTGCTCTGCTCGTCGAAGGCGTAGTCCTCGGAGATGTAGCGCTCGAGCAACGCCGGGTCCTCCCGCGCCCAGGCTGTCATCAGGCCGCTGACGCTGGCGAGCAGCCGGCGGCGATCTACGTCATCTTTGTCCTGGCAGCCCCCAGACAGCCCCAGTGCAAGCAGGGCCGTGACCAATAGCGCCCAACGTTTCGTCATCCTGACCCTCCTCGTGCAGCAGTCAACTGTGACTTCGCCTGCCAGAGCAGGAACACCTGGGCCGCCTCAACCGGCAATTTGACGACGAGGACGACGAAAAGGTGCCGCCCGCACTGGGAGACGGCGCCCCCTATTCGCGGGCCCCTCGCCCCTCCAGGGAGCAGACCATCAGCCACGCGTCCTCGCCGCCGCCGTAGTAGCCCCGCAGGGTGCTCGCGACGCGAAAGCCAAACCGCTCGTAGAGCCGACATGCGGCCGAGTTGCGTACGCTCACCTGCAGGTTCACGCGCTTGACCTTCGCTGCCGCCAGATGCGCTAACGCCTGGCTCATCAGCTGCGAACCCACCCCGCGGTTGCGCAGATCCTCGCGCACCGCGAAGGTGGACAGCTCCGCGTGGCCGCGCCGCAGCGACCTGCGACAGACCACCGCGTAGCCCACGACCTCACTCTCGATTGCGGCCACGCGGAAGCCGTCGCCGGCGTGCCACAGCAGGTACAACAGCATGCCCGGCCCGAAGGCATGGCGACCGAAGTAGCCCCGCTCCATCGCCGCGATCGCGCGCACATCGCCCACCGCCGCCCGCCGGTAGCGAATTTCGCCGTTCATTCGATCACTAGGCCGTGACTGGAGGTGGCGACCAGGATTCCGCCAGCGCTGTCTATCAGCAGTCGCCCCTGATCGTCAATGCCCTGCACGCGTCCACGCGCGAGGCCGTCCGACCAGGTGCGGACGAGGCGGCCGGGGGTGGTGTCGAGCGCCCGCCACCGGCGCAAGATCTCTCCATCGGCGCCGCTCTCCAGTTGCTCCAGCAGCTTCTGCATGCTGTGGCACAGCTCGCGCAGGAGCTGATCGAGTGGGATGTCGCGGCCTGCCGCCTCGTGCAGGGAGGTCGCGACCGCGCGCAGCCGCGGCGGCAGTGCGTCGCGCGGCACATTGGCGTTGATGCCGACGCCGATCACCGCCCAGCGCAGGTTGTCGCCGGCAGCCGCGGTCTCGACCAGCACTCCGCCGACCTTGCGGTCGTCAACCACCAGGTCGTTGGGCCATTTCAGGGTCACCGCCGCCCCCGCCGATGCCGCCGCCTCTGCCGCGGCGACCGCAGCCGCGAGGTTGAGCACTCCCGCGCGCGTCGCCGGCAGGCCGCGCGGGCGCGTCAGCAGCGACGCCCATAAGCCGCCGCGGGGAGAAGCCCAACGGCGCCCACGCTGCCCGCGCCCGCTGGTCTGCTCCGCGGCGACCACCACCGTGCCGTGGGCTTCGCCGGCGCGTAGAAGTTGCTTGGCGACATCGCTCGTGGAGGGGACCACCTCGAGCCGAATGACGCGGGCTCCCAGCGGCGGGCGGGGGGGGAGAGATGACAGATCAGGTCTCAACTCGGCATCTCCGGTCATCGCCGCTCGGGCGTACGGGCGCGAGAGATGACTACGCGATCTCGAGGGCGATATCCAGCGCCGGCGCGGAATGGGTGAGCGCACCAACAGAGATAAGGTCCACCCCGGTCTCCGCGATTGCCCGAACCGTTTCCAGGGTCACGCCTCCGCTCGCTTCGGTCAGCGCGCGCCCGCGCGCAAGCTCGACCGCGGCGCGCAGGTCTTGGCGGCTCATGTTGTCCAGCAGCAAGGCATCGGCGCCGCGCTCCAGGGCCTCTTTCACCTGCGCCAGGGTCTCGACCTCCACCTGCACCTTCATCCCGTGGGGCACATCGGCGCGCGCGGCTGCCACCGCGGCGGCAATGCCTCCCGCCGGCCGCAGGTGATTGTCCTTGATGAGCACGCCATCGAAGAGGCCGAAGCGATGATTGGCGCCGCCCCCGAGCGCAACCGCCCACTTGTCGAGACAGCGCAGGCCGGGGGCGGTCTTGCGGGTGTCGAGGATGCGGGCGGTGGTACCCGCGACGGCATCAACGTAGCGGCGCGTGAGCGTCGCAATGCCCGACATGCGCTGCAGGAAGTTGAGGGCGGTCCTTTCGGCCCCCAGCAGGGCGCGCGTGTAGCCGGCGACCTCGGCCAGCGCCGTTCCCGCCGGCAGCGCGTCGCCGTCGGCCGCCAGAACGCTGACCTCGATTCGCGAGTCAACCTCGTGGAAAGCCATGCGCGCGACCTCGAGGCCGGCGATGACTCCGGCCTGCCGGGCGACGACCACACCCGACCCTCGGGCGGCGGCAGGCACCACCGCCTGGCTGGTGATGTCACCGCGACCGAGGTCCTCGCGCAAGGCGCGTCGCACGATTTCGACTACCATGGCCGGCGTGGGAGCTGTCATCTGTCTCACACTACTCGCAAGGGAGTGACCAGTGATCGCAGGATGCCGACGGCGACTCTTCCCACCACCTCGGGATGGATCGCCTCCGTGGCCGTGGCCGGCACGCGCACGCGGCTGGTGGTCTCCTGCCCCGCGGCCGAGACCGCGAGCTCGATATCGGTGAAGCCGCTGTCGCCGCCGGCATGGATTCGCACCAGCAGTTCCCCCTCGCCTATGGCAATGGCGGCTGGAGCTATCAGGTTGGCGACCGCGGGGAAGGCGGCCATCGCATCCACCGCTTCGCCCTGGAAGACCGCCTGCGGCTCGTCTGCGGACTTGAGTTCGCGGCCGCGCAGAAACGGCGCGTCGGCGAGCACCGACCGCGGACAGGTGACGGTGAGGTTGGCCCGCGCTTCGGGAGACACGGCGGCGGTGTTGAGCGTGGTTGCGCCGGCGAGCAGGCAGTTGGCGGCAAACAGATTGAGGCCGCGCTCGTAGGCCAGGCGCGTGAAATCGTCGCGCGCGAAGAAGGCGGCGACGTTGGTTACCAGCAAGTCCTTGCCTCCGTTGAGCGCGGCCATCATGACCCCGGGGGCGACGTGGCGGTTGGTGGCTTCCACCACCAGGTCCACCGAGGCGACCAGTCCGTTGAGCGACATGGAACGAATCGGGCGCTTGAGCTCGAAGACGAGCCTCTGCGCCTTGTCGGGATGGGTGTCGCAGACCGCGGCGAGGCCGGCGTGGACGGCGCCGGCGTCGAGGGCGTGGCAGATCGTTCGTCCCACGGTCCCGCACCCGACCACCCCCACGCGCATGAAGGGGCCGAAGCTTGCGCTGTCATAGCTGGCCATGATGCATCCGCTGCGAGCTAGGATACCTCGAGCATGCGCTCGAGCGCGGTGCGGGCGCGCGCCGCCACCTCGGCGGCCACCTCCACCCGCCCGGACAGGTCCTCCAGCGACCACAGTATCTTTTCCAGGGTGATGCGCTTCATGTTGGGGCATGTCGCCAGCCGCGTCACCGGCACGAAGCGCTTACCCGGCGCCTCCCGCTGCAGCCGGTGGATGAGCCCCACCTCGGTCGCCACGATCATCGTCTGGGCGGGGCTCTCGCGCGCGCGGCGGATCATGCCCCCGGTGCTGAGCACGTGGTGGGCGAGGTCGAGCACCTCGGGCCGGCACTCCGGATGGGCCATGACCTCCGCCTGCGGGTGCTGACTCAGGGCCGCCCGCACGTGCTCGACGGTGATGCGATCATGAGTTGGGCAGTACCCCTGCCACAACAGCAGCCGCTTGCTGGTATGTCGTTGCACCCACATTCCGAGATTGCGGTCGGGAATGAAGATTACCTCCTGCGCGCTAATCCCTTCCATGACGCGCGCGGCGTTCGCGGAGGTGCAGCAGTAATCACTCTCGGCCTTGACCTCCGCCGAGGTATTGACGTAGGCCACCACCGGCATGCCGCGGTGTTCGGCCTTGAGTGCCCGCAGCTCGGCGGCGGTGATCATGTCGGCCATCGGGCAGCCCGCGCGCGGCTCCGGATGGAGCACGAGCTTGTCGGGGGCCAGCACCGCTGCGGTCTCGGCCATGAAGCGCACGCCGCAGAAGACGATGACGTCGGCGTCAACGAGCGCCGCCCGGCGGCTGAGATCGAGCGAGTCGCCGGTGATGTCCGCCAGGTCCTGGATTTCGCCCAATTGGTAGTTGTGCGCGAGGATGACGGCCCGACACCGGCGACGCAGCTTCTCGATGCGCGCAAGCAGGCGGTCGGCCGTATCGGCGATAACGCTGGTCACGGGCCTGTCGCGGGCACGTCAGCCATCGCCCGCACGCTCCACGGACTCGCCGACGATGATGTCGGTGACGTGATTCCGGTCATCCACGCGCACCACGATCGGCTGCCAGTCGCGTGCCTCCTCCGGCGTCAGCCAGGCGTACGCGATGAGCGTCACCTTGTCGCCGATCTGACCCTTGAGCGCCGCCGGGCCGTTGAGGCAGACGGTGCCGGAACCCGGCTCGCCGACGATGACGTAGCTCTCCAGGCGCTCGCCGTTGCTGTAGTTGAGCACCTGCACTCGCTCGTGGGGCAGGATGTTGGCTGCCTTCATCAGCTCCTCGTCAATGCTGACGCTGCCGGCATAGGCGACATTGGCGTCCGTCACCGTTGCGCGGTGGATCTTCGACTTGTAGAGGTTGAGTAACGGCATCGCCATTCCCAGGTGGTAGTTTCGCGCCCCGCGAGCGCTCACCCTTCTACGATGACATTGTCTATCAATCGAGTATTACCCACGTATGCGGCGAGGGCGAGCACCGTCGGCCCGCAGATGCGCTCGACCGGGGCCAAGCTGCCCGCGTCCGCCGCTTCGAGATACTGCAGCTTGACCAGCGGCTCCCGGACAATCGTCTCGCGCGCGCGGGCGAGCACTTCCCCCGCCTCCCGGACCCCCGCGCGCACCAGCTCCCGGGCTTGCGCCAGCGACCGGTAGAGCACAGTCGCGGCTTCGCGCTCGGGCGGCGACAGGTAGCGGTTGCGCGAGCTCATCGCCAGGCCGTCCGGTTCCCGTACCGTCGCCACGCCGACGATCTCGACCGGCAGGTGGAGGTCGGCCACCAGGCGGCGCACTACCATGAGCTGCTGGTAGTCCTTCTCGCCGAAATACGCGCGGTGCGGCTGAACGATGCCCAGCAGCTTGGCCACCACCGTCGCCACCCCGCGAAAATGGCCGGGCCGGAAGGCCCCGCAGAGGCGGTCGGTCAAGTCCCCCGTGACCTCGACCAACGTCGCGTCACCGGGCGGATACATCTCATCCTCGGGCGGCGCGAACAGCAGGTGCGCGCCCGCTTCGTCAGCCATGCGCGCGTCGCGCTCGAGGTCGCGCGGATATTCGAGGTAGTCATCGCCGGGGCCGAACTGCGTGGGATTGACGAAGAGGCTGACCACCACCACGTCATCGCGCTCGCGTGAAGCGCGCATGAGGGAGAGATGCCCGTCGTGGAAGGAACCCATGGTGGGCACCAATCCGATCGTCTTGCCGGCGCCGCGGGGCGCGGCCAGCAACACGCGAAGCGCTTGGACTGTGGCGACCATCTGCACGGCTGCTGAACCTCAAGCATGACGCCGGGGCGGCGCGTCGGATCAGAACCCTTCTCCGGCGCCCGACAGCAGGTCGCCGAGGCCGCTGAAGTAGCCGATCCAGAAGCTGATGACGAACATGCCGACCATCACCGCCACCAGCAGGTAGAACGCGACGCCGGCGATGACCGCCGTCTGCTTACCGGAGGTGGTAGCCTCGGCATGGAAGTAGTCGGCCAGCTTGTCGAGCATCTTGTCAATTTCGCCGGTGCGCTCGCCGGTGGCGACCATGTCAATCGCTTGCTCGGGGAACTCGCGCGACAGCGCCATGACCGCGCTCAAGGACTCGCCCGACATCACGCGCGGAAGCTCCCGCTGCAGGGAGGCGGCCATGGCTTCGTTGCCGGTGGCGGCCGCGGCGGCGGCGAGGGCGCGCCGCAGCGGCACCCCCGCGCGAATCAGCATCGCCATCGCCCGCGCCCAGCGCACGAGGGCGGTGCGCCGCACGATGCCCCCGATCCACGGGATCAGGAGCTTGGCGCGATCCCAGCCTTGGTGCAGCGGCGGCGCCTGCATCAGCAGCCGCCACAGGAACCAGAAGCCGACCAGCGCGACCACCCACAGGCCGATGCTGTGGAGAATGGTCTGCAGGTAAACGTGCCAGTCGAAGACCAGCCGGCCGGCGCCGCTCGATCCCGCGACCGCCGGGATGATAGGGGGGATGAGGATGAACAGGAGCAATACGGCTTTCGGGTAGAACGTCTCAATCCGAAAGGCCATCTCCAGCTCGTACATCGAGTCGTAAAAGGCCGCCAACTGTTCCATCGTCTCGTTGAGCAGGCCGGTCTCCTCGCCCGTCTCCACCAGCGCCCGGGCGAAGAGGGGGAAGGTGCTTGCATAGCGCTCCAGCACCGGGGACATCGGCCGTCCGCGTTCGGCCGCTTCGGCGATCTCGCGTGCGACCCGGCGCAGGGTGCGGTTGCGCGTGCGCTGCGCGAGGGTGAGCGCCGCCTCGTGCACGTTGATGCCCGCGCCCAGCAGACTGGAGAAGGAGCGGTACCAGATGGCGCGTGACTTGGTGTTGACGCGATGGAGGATGAAGGAGAAGTAACCCCGCGCGAGGTTCTGGTACCACGTTACCGCCGGGCGCGCGCGCTCCCCCTTGACGCGCAGCACCCAGTACCCCATCTCCCGGATCCGCTCGACCGCGCCGTGCTCGGTTTCGGCCTCGACGCTGCCGCGAACGATATCGCCGGTGGTGGCCTTGGCTTCGTACCTAAAGGTCTGCACTGACGTCCTGTTCCTGCGCCATGGCGTCGGCGATGTCGGTCACCCGGCGCCCGTCGGGCATCGTCAGCTGGGGCGCGATCTCCGCCAGCGGCGCCAGCACGAACCCCCGCCCCCACATGCGCGGATGGGGGAGGGTCAGCTCCGGCGTCTCCATCTGCACGCCGTCATAGAGCAGCAGGTCAATGTCTATGACCCGCGGCCCCCAGCGCCCCGACCGGTCGGGGCGCCCCAACTCTCGTTCGATGCGCTTGACCGCCTGCAGCAGGTCGCACGGCGGCAGGCTCGTTCGCGCCTCCGCCGCCAGATTCAGGAACTCGGGCTGATCGGTGACTTCCGCCGGAGCGCTGCGATACACCCGCGACGCGCTGGATATCGTCAACCCCGGGGTCTGGGCGAGCTCGCGCAGAGCGCGCTTGAGGTTCGCGCGGCGGTCGCCGAGATTGGAGCCGAGCGACAGGTACACACGGGTCTGCGGGGCCCTAACCATCTGTTCCTTACCCCTCGGTCTGTGTGTACATCATACGTTTAGGCGGGTCCGGCGTCAACCTTCGAGTGCATGGCAGGGCAACCAAAGGCGGGGGAGAGCGAAGACTGAGGAATGTGGGTCGGCGCGGAGGGCTGCGGGGCGCGAGCCCGGAGGCAGCTAGTCGCCAGCCCAGCCGCGCACCACCGCGTCAGCCATGCGCAGCGCTCGCACGGCGGCGGCCACATCGTGAACGCGCACGATATCCACGCCGTTGGCGACCGCCAGCGCCAGCACCGCCAGCGTGCCCTCCAATCGTTCCTGCGGGGGAAGGTCGAGCACCCTGCCAATGGTGGACTTGCGCGACGGCCCCAGCAGCACCGGCTGCCCGAGGCTCTTGAGCTCCCGCAGCCGGCGGACGATCTCCAGGTTGTGATTGACCGTCTTGCCGAAGCCGAAGCCGGGGTCTATCACCACCTGATGGCGCGGTACGCCGGCGCGCTCGGCCAGCTCCACGGAATCACGGAGAGAGGACGCAATCTCGCCCAGGAGGTCGTCGTAGTCAGGGGCTTGCTGCATGGTCTTGGGTGTGCCCTGCATGTGCATGACCACGACCGGCGCGCCGCGAGCGGCGGCGAGCGCGGCCATCTCGGGATCCGCGCGCAAGCCGCTGATGTCATTGATGACGCTGGCCCCGGCGTCGAGCGCGGCGCGCGCCACCTCGGGCTTGTAGGTATCGATGGATATGGGCGCGGCGACGCGGCGGCGCAGCCCCTCGATCACCGGCACCACGCGCGCGATCTCGCTGTGGCTGTCCACCGGGTCTGCACCGGGACGCGTTGACTCGCCGCCGAGGTCCAGGAGGTCCGCACCCGCGGTCGCCATCGCCTCGCCGCGTGCGATCATCGCCGCGATGTCGCCCCCCAGGCCGTCACCCGAGAAGGAATCGGCAGTGGCGTTGATCACGCCCATGACCAGGGTTCGCTCGCCGAGCGGGAGCGTGCGCGAGCCGCAGCTCAGAGCGCCGGAGAGGGGCGTATCGAAATCGCGCAGGGCGCGCCCGATTTCCGCCGCCGCCCGGTCGAGGCCGTGGGGCGCGGAAACCAGCCGCTCGCACAGGCGCCGAAAGTCCGCGATCGTCCCCACGAGCAGGCAACCGCTCGCTTGGTCCTTGGCGCCGCCGATCACGGCGCGGCCGCCGCAGGCCGACATCTCGCGTCGCACCACGGCGGCCGCCGCGGCGGGCACGGCGTCTATCTTGACTAGCCGCAGTCGCGCCTCAGCCGTGATGTCGGCGGCGTCGGCGGGAGGGGCGCCCATGCGCTGCAGCTCAGCGGTGATGTCCGCCTCACCCCCCAAGGCGAGCGCCCGCGCCCTCCACGGCCGCGGGGCGGAACGCGCATCACCCCGGCTCTGGCGCCCTTCAACCGCCATCCTAGTGGTAGACGCGAGGGCCGGCGTCATCAGCCCACGGGTGCGCCAACTCCAGGTCCATCCTCGACAGCGCATCCATCGCCTCGTCGCTCAGGTGGAAGCCATGGTCGCGCAGCGCGCGGGCGGGGTCGCGCAGCAGCTTGACGCGGAACACGCGGTCCTCGGCTGCGCGCAGCAGTACTTGCCGCACCTGCACGTCGTCGAGGTTGTCGATCGCCTGGCGACAGGCATGGGCGGTGTCATCGTCGTCGCCTGCGCTCATCATCTCCGCGCGCAGGTACTCGTGCATTGCCTGGGCGACATGTCCCTGCTGCTGCAGGAGCACTCCGAGCTTGAGGTGGTGGTGCGCCTCCCGGGGCTGGAGGCGAGTGAGACGTCGCACCGCCGCCAGCGCATCCGCCAGGCGGCCGCTCTGGTAGTAGCCCACCGCCAGCAACTCGTAGCCGGCGGGATTGGTGGGCGCGAGCACCCGAATCTCAGTCGCGTGCTCGATGGTCTCGTCGTGGCAGCCGAGATCCGCGCACACTTCCGCCAGCGCGCAGCGCACCTCGATGCTGTCGGGAAAGGCGCGCGCAGTCCGGCGCAGACAGTCGGCGGATTCGCGCAGGCGCCCCTGCAGCATGAGATTGCGGGCGAGGCCGAGCCGATACTGAAGGTTGTCCGGGTTGATGCGGATGGCCTGCTCGAGGGCCGCCGCCGCCTGCGCGGCATCGCCGGCGCGTTCGCTGGCGAGGGCCAGCTCAACGTAGCTCGGCTCGTAGTCCGGGTCGAGCTCGGTCGCGCGCAGGCACTCCCGGGCGGCATCCTCAAAGCGCTCCTGCGCCAGGTAGTACGAGGCCAGACCCTTGTGCGCGCACGCGCAGTCGGGATCGGCGCGCACAGCCTCCTGGAACAACTCTACGGCGATATCCGGCAAGTGGCACGACTCGCAGGCGCGCGCGAGGGCGCAGTACGCCTCGGTGTTGCGCGGATCGAGATCAATGGCCCGGCGCAGGTGCCTCATGCCTTCCTGCGCCAGTCCCGCCTCAACGCAGCACGACCCGAGGGTTATCAGCGCGGGGACCAGCGCGGCCGTCTGCCTGCGCTGGTGCAGGCGCTTCGCGCATCGCACGCGACCGCGAAGGAGCTCGATAGCGGAGGCGAAGTCGCCCTTGGCCGCCAGTCGCCGCGCCCGTCGGTGAGCGTCCACCAGCGCGGCGCGCTCACGTGCGACCGCAGCGCTCGTTATCTTGGAACTCATGTGGATAACACCTTTGACCTCGGTAGCTGCGTTCTTCGGCGCGCGCGCGGCCATTCCTGCAACCCGTGGACGACCACGTGGTGCGCGATCCGCGGCTTGTCGCCGGCCGTTGTCGGCAGGGGCCCCAGGCAGGGACCCCGGACTGCTTGACACGACTGGCGTCCCGGGTATAGCATTGCCGACAGCGAAAGGAGGTGGTGTGCATATGGCCGACTTAGCACGAGGTGAGGCTTCAGGTTAGCGCCTGCTTGCAGGCGGCCTCGAGCCTCTACACAGCAACGCGAACGGAGCCGCAGGATGTCGGCTCCGTTCGCTTTTGGTCCCCCCGAACGCCCTCCCCGCCGGTCGCTCCGCTCCCAGCTCGAGCTGTCGCTTCGTCGGTTGTGTGGGAAACGACAAATCGGTCGCCAATATGGAATAAGGCCAAGGAACCATCCGCCAAAGGGGTCCGCTATGTCCGCAGTCGAGCCCGGACGGCCGCCGGCGCTGGGCCGTCCCTTTACCGGCTTAGCCGGCCTCAGCGATCCACCGACGCCGACGGTGCAGGTAACGTCCGTCGTGCGCCTGGTGGTGCTGCTGACGGTTGTGATCATGGTGCGCCTGCGAGACCCGCGCCTGGCGATCGGGCCGCTCGATCTGCTGCTGGGAATGGGCGGCGTTTATGTCCTGGCCACGACCTTTCTGCCGCGGCGGGAGCCGGTGGAGGGGCTCACTCGCTTCTTCCTCATCTGCGACATCGGCTTGATCTCCGGGCTGGTGTGGTACACGGGGGGAACGCGCAGCGAGTACTATCTGCTCTACTACCTGCCCATCCTCCACGGGGCGGCTCGCCTCAACTTCCGTGACGCCATCACCACCTCGCTGCTGGCGGGGTTGAGCTACGTCCTCATCGCGATTGGCACCGGGCCGATGGTGCCGGTGGTGACGACGAGCTTGCTTCGCGCCGGAACCTTCGGGGGATCGGTGGTGATTCTCGCCATCTTCTTCGCCATGCTGGCGCATGAGGCGCGCGCCAATCGCCTGCTGAACCGGCGTCTGCAAGAGGCGCTGGAGAGCGTGTCTGCCGTCTATGATGTGGCGCGGGCGGGCAGCGCCCGTGACAGCGTGCGGGACGTGCTGGACACGATGCTGCGTCAGGCGACGCGCCTATCGGAGGCCGACAGCGGGGCGCTGGCGATGCTGGATGACGACGGCAAGTTCCAAGTGCTCGCGCGGCAGCACGCGGAGGGCGCGCCGGAGTTGGACTTCGACGAGGAACTGGCGCGCGAGGCGGTGGAGCGGCGCGACTCGGTGTCGCGCGAAGCAGGCCAGCCGGATGCCGCGAGTCCGGTGCGGCGGGTGGCGGTGCCGTTGTTCGTCGGGCGCAGTCCGCTAGCGGTGCTGCAAGTGCGTAGCGGCTCGCCGAGCGGTCTCAGCGTGCACGAGATCGAACTGCTGCGGGCCATGTGCGCGGAGGGCGGCATGGCGATCGAGAACGTGCGCCTGCGCGCGGAGACCAAGCGCGCCGCCGCGGTGGACTACCTTACGGGGATCTATAACCGGCGCGAGTTCGAGCGGCGCCTGGAGGCGGAGATCCGCCGCACCGCGCGCCATGGCGGGCAGGTGTCGCTGGTGCTGCTGGACGCGGACGACTTTAAGCACTGCAATGATTCCTACGGGCACCAGGCAGGCGATCAGGTGCTGCAGGCGCTCGCGGGCCGCCTCGAGGCCGTCATTCGCACTGAGGACACTGCCGCGCGCTACGGCGGGGACGAGTTCGCCATCATCCTGCCGCAGACCGATATCTCCGGCGCTCGGGCAGTCGCCGACAAGATACAGCGCGAGCTGGGGGCGCTGCGGTTTGGCTGGGCCGCCGACGGCTGGCAGCCCACGGTCAGCATCGGCGTGGCTGCATCAGAGGGCGAACTCTCGGCCAGCCTGCTCCTGCAGAAGGCGGATCGCGCTTTGTACGAGGCCAAGGATTCGGGCAGGAGCAAGGTCTGCGAGTGGCGGCGGGGAGCGCGCGTCGTGCCCCGACACGCAACGTGACCGCGCACATCATAGGCGCAGCGCCGGGCGGCATCATGACCCACGCCCCGGCGGCGGAGCCGATCTCGAGATGAAGAATCACTACCCCCAGGTGCTCGATAGAGTCGCGTCAGTAGTGCGCGCCGTCGTCCTGCTGACGACCACCATCATGACGCGCCTGCGTGCCTATCCCGGCGCGCCCGGCCTTGGACTGGACCTCTTCCTCGCCTTCGGCGGCGTCTATATCCTGGTGACGGCGATGGCCCAGCACTACGCGCGCCGTCACCGGCCCGACACCGGGGCGCTGGTGAGCCTGGACGTGTTTTACATTACCGGGCTGGTGTGGCATACCGGCGGCTTGCACAGTGAGTACTATCTGCTCTATTACCTGCCCATTCTGAACGCCAGCATGCGGCTGGATTTCCGTCAGGCGATCATGTCGTCGGCGCTGGCCGGACTCTGCTACGCGCTAATCATGGTCGCGGGCGGCCTCGAGTCCACGGTCGTCAGCACCGCGGCGCTGCAGCTGGCGACATTCGGCGGGTCGGCGCTGGTGTTGGCGCTGTTTTTCGGGACCGTGGCGACGCTCTCCAGGGGCCAGCGCCAGCTGACGGACCGGCTCGAACGCGCAGTCGAGCGACTGTCGGCACTCTACCGCGTCGCCCGCGCGGTGCACACCGAGAACGGCCTGCAAAGCGTGGCGGACACGACCCTGGAGTTGGCGCTGGAGCTGTCGTGCGCGAGCGCCGGCTACCTGGCGCTAAGCGGTGAGGCCGGCCAACTGACGGTGATGGCGACCCGCGTCGCCGCCGGCGAGCACGAGACCGGGCGCGACTTCGGCCAAGTCGCGGTTACCTCGCGCGCTCAGCGAGCGCGCACCCATATGTGTGAGCAACCGCCGTTCGATCTCCACCTGGCGGAGCACTGCCTGGTGCAGCGGGCGCCGACCGTGACCGACCCGCTGGGGCGGCATCCGGAGCTCAACCGCCCAGGCGACGGCTGCTGTGCGGTGTCGGTGCCCCTTGCGTACGGAGATCATACCTACGGGGCGCTGCAGCTCTTTAGTCGCTCCGGCGACACCTTCGCGCAGGCGGAGCTGGAGCTGTTGACGGCGCTGACGCAGGAGGCCGCGGTGGCGATTGAGAACGCGCGCCTGGCGACCGAGGTGCGCCGGCTGTCGGTGACCGACGAACTCACCGGCCTCTATCATCGCAGCGAGTTCCGGCGGCTGCTGACGGCGGAGGTCGAAGCGGCGCGCGTAAACGGCGCTCCCATTGCCGTCGTGCTGTTCGATGTGGACGGCATGCGTGGCATCAACTCCGAGCACGGACACGCGGCCGGGGATGCGGTGCTGCTGGCGTTCGCCGACCTGCTGCGGCGCTATGTGCGGTCGCAGGACATCGTCGCGCGCTTCGGCGGCGACGAGCTCGCGGTGCTGCTGCCGCACGGCGGGATTGACGCGGCCCGCGCAGTGTCAACGCGGGTGTGCCAGGCCATGGCTCACCGCGAGTTCCGATTCGAGGGTGAAGACGAGGCGCACTGTGTCACGCTGTGCGCGGGCGCCGTGGTGGCACGCGAAATGCCCAGCAACGCGGACCAGCTCATCGGCCGCGCCGACGAAGCCCTGTTCGAGGCGCGCGAGGCCGGCGCCGGGCAGATCCGCTTCTGGGAGGCGACGGTGCGCCGCGGCATCGTGACCGAGGTGGGCCGCATCGTCGAACGCATGCAGGACTCGTCGCAGCAGTGGCGTTGACGCCCGCGGCCGACGGCGCCGTCAGCCGCTCGCGTCGCCGCCTTCCCCGGGCGACGGTTCAGCCGTGACTCCGCTGCGTTTGCTGAAGCCTACCGCTACCGCCAGCGCGGCGATAGCCGCCGCCACCACCAGCGCCCGCCCGGCCAGGTTCATCGTCTCCAGTTGCCCGACCGCGACGAAGGGCGCGATGAGGATCGCGACCAGGTTCATTACCTTGATCAGCGGGTTCAGCGCGGGGCCGGCGGTATCCTTGAGCGGATCGCCCACCGTGTCGCCGATGACGGCCGCCTTGTGGTTGTCGCTGCCCTTGCCGCCGTAGAGGCCGTCCTCGATCTTCTTCTTCGCGTTGTCCCACGCGCCGCCGGTGTTGGCCATGAACACGGCCAGGAGTTGGCCGGTGAGGATCGCTCCCGCAAGGTAGCCCCCCAGGGCGGCGGGGCCGAGTCCGAAAGCCACCGCGATGGGCGTGGCTATCGCCAGCAGGCCGGGTCCGATCAGCTCCTTCTGGGCGGCGGCGGTGCTGATCGCGACGCAGCGCGAGTAGTCGGGGCGGCCGGTGCCCTCCATGATGCCCGGGATCTCGCGGAATTGACGGCGCACTTCCTCGACCAACAGGCTCGCCGCGCGCCCCACCGCGCGAATGGCGAAGCTGGAGAACAGGAACGGCACCGCGCCGCCGATGAGCAGGCCGATGAACACCGGCGGGTAATCCACCGGGATGCCCCCCGCCAGCCCGCCCTCGGCGGCAAAGGAGGCGAAGAGCGCCGTCGCCGCCAGCACCGCGGTGGCGATGGCGAAGCCCTTGGTGAGCGCCTTGGTGGTGTTGCCCACCGCATCCAGCCGCGCGACGATGCGATGGGCGGCGACGTTCTCGCTATCCCCTTCCTTGAGTGCCCCGGACATCTCGAAGATGCCGTTGGCGTTATCCGAGATGGGGCCGAAGGTGTCCATCGCCAGGATGTAGGCGGTCGTAGTCAGCAGCCCCAGCCCCGCCAGCGCCACGCCGTAGAACGCCAGCGCCAGGTTGCCGCCGAAGATGACGAAAGAGCCGAGCATGGTCAGACAGATGGCGAGGATCGCCCACACGCTGCTCTCCATGCCCTCCGCCAGCCCGGCGAGAAGCATGGTGGCGGCGCCGGTGCGGGTGGCGCGAGCGATCTCCGTCACCGGCCCCTTGTCGGTGGCGGTGAAGTGCTCGGTCAGGCGGCCGATGATGAGGGCGAGGACGATGCCCATTAAGGTGGCGAAGAAGAAGCGCCAGTCCGGCAGGTAGAAGAGGGTCGCGACGCCGAAGCCCACCGCCGCCAGCAGCGCCGATACCCAGAAGCCGATGTTGATCGGCTGCATCGGATTCATGCTCTCGTCGTCGCGGCCGCGCACGAACCAGGTGCCGGCGATGGAGGCGAACACCCCCACCGCGCGCACCAGCAGGGGATAGATGATGAGCTTGAGCCCGAAGCCCATATCCTTGCCCAGGAAGATGGCGGCCGCGCCCAAGATAATGGCGGCGACCAGGGTTACCTCGTAGCTCTCGAAGACGTCGGCCGCCATCCCCGCGCAGTCGCCGACGTTATCGCCGACGTTGTCGGCGATGACCGCCGCATTGCGCGGATCGTCCTCGGGGATGCCCTTTTCGACCTTGCCCACGAGGTCGGCTCCGACGTCAGCCGCTTTGGTGAAAATCCCGCCGCCGACCCGCATGAAGAGGGCGGCCAGCGAGCCGCCGAAGCCGAAGCCCACCAGCACGCGCATGGCGTTTTCCTTGAAGGCGAGGAAGATGACGGTCGCGCCCAGCAGCCCCAGCCCGACGGTGAACATGCCCGAGACCGTGCCGGCCTGGAAGGCCAGTTCCAGGGCGCGCTTGAAGCTGCCGAGCGCGGCGTTGGCGACCCGCACGTTGGCGCGCACCGCCAGCCCCATGCCGACGTAGCCGGCGCCGTAAGAAGCGAAGACCCCCATCAGAAACGACAGCGCGATGCCCAGCGGGATCATGCGGTCCTCGGCGTACTTGCCGAGGTAGAGGAAGTAGAGCCCGATGGTAATGGCCAGGATGAGCCAGATCATGGTGCGAAACTGGCGCCCGAGGTAGGCCATGGCGCCGTCGTGGATGGCGGCGCCGACGCTCTGCATGGCGTCGCTTCCGGGTGACGCGCGCATGACCTTGCGCGTCAGGTGCCAGCCATAGAGCAGCGCGATGATCGCCGTCGCCAGCACCGCCCACAGCATCCCGATCTCCAGCGGCTGGAGGTGGGGGAGGACGATCTGCGACTCGCTCATCGCCGCGCCCGCCTGTGATGCGTCACCCATATCGTTAAGACCTCCTGAGATACATGGCCGCCCGGGCCGAAGTAGTGCGCGGTCCGGGCGTACTTAGACTTGCGTATGTCGCCGCCGCCCGGCGCCGCCTGCCCGCGCAAGCGACCGGCGTCGGCTCAGCTCGCCAGCACCAGCGCGAGATCGTACAGCGATCTGTCTATGGTCTTCTGCTGACTCCACACCGTGTCCACCGGGGAGACCACCACGCGGTCGGATTGGATGCCGACCAGGCTCCCGGCGCGCCCCTCGACCAGGCAGTCCACCGCGGCGGCGCCCAGGCGCGTGGCCAGCACGCGGTCGGCGGCGGTGGGCGCGCCCCCGCGCTGCACATGGCCGAGAACGGTAGCACGGGTGTCCGCGCCGGTGATGGCCTCGATATCGGCGGCCACCGCCAAGCCGCGGGCGGCGCCCTCGGCGACGACGATAATGTACGACTCCTTGCCGCGCTCGCGCCCCCGCTTGATGGTAACGCCGATCTTGTTGATCTCAAACGGGATCTCGGGGATGAGGATCGCCTCTGCGCCCCCGGCCAGACCGACGTGCAGCGCGATGAAACCCACCGTGCGCCCCATGACCTCGACCACGAAGATGCGTTCGTGGCTGACCGCGGTATCGCGGATCTTATCTATGGCGTCCAGCGCCGTGTTGACCGCCGTGTCGAAGCCGATCGAGGAGTCGGTGCCCGCAAGATCGTTGTCAATGCTGCCGGGGACGCCCACCGTCGGCACCTGCCACTTGTGCCACAGCTCGTGCGCGCCGTGCAGGGAGCCATCCCCGCCGATGACGACCACGCCCTCGATGCCGTGGCGATGGAGTTGCTCCACCGCTTGGCGCTGCTTCTCTTCGGTCTTGAACTCCGGGCAGCGCGCGGTGAAGAGGATGGTGCCGCCGCGGTTGATGATGCCGCTGACCGCGGTCGCCGGCAGCGGCTGGAAGTCAGCGGCCATGAGGCCGCGGTAGCCGTGGCGCACGCCCATCACTTCCAGCCCATGATGGACCGCTCGCCGCACCACCGCGCGGATGGCCGCGTTCATCCCCGGCGCGTCGCCGCCGCTGGTCATGACTGCGATGCGTTTCATGGCTCGGCCCTTCCCGCGCTCACTTGAACAGCGTCTTGATTTCCTGGTAGAGCTCGTGGGGTACGGTTTTCAGCTCCGCCACCGCCTGCTCCAGGGGCACCCCTACATACTGGTTGTTGGTCAGCGAGGCCATATAGCCGAACTTGCCCTCGTGCGCCAAGTCCACCGCCCGAATGCCTAGGCGTGTGGCCAGCATGCGGTCGAAAGCGGTGGGCGCCCCGCCGCGCACGATGTGCCCCAGCACCGCCAGTCGGGTTTCGAAGCCCGCGCGCTCCTCGATCTCCTTGGCCACGAACTCGCCGACCCCGCGCTCACGCAGAACGACGTGGCCGAAATCATCGGTGTGGGCGGCGGTATGGTCGGCCTCGGTGACCTCCACGCCCTCGGACACCACCACCAGGCCGTGGTGCTTGCCGCGCTCGCGCAGCTTGCCCAGATGGCCGCACATCTCGTCCAGGTCGAGCGGCTCCTCGGGGATGAGGATCCAATCGGCGCCGCCGGCGACCCCGGTTTCCAGGGCTACCCAGCCGGCGTGGCGCCCCATCACCTCCAGCACCATCACCCGCCGGTGGGAGCGGGCGGTGTCGCGCAGGCGATCGGCGGCATCGGTCGCCACCTGCACCGCGCTGTCGAAGCCGAAGGTATAGTCGGTGCGATTGAGGTCGTTGTCCATGGTCTTGGGGACGCCGACGGTGTGCACCCCAAGCTTGAACAGCTTGTGCGCAACCCCCAAAGTGTCCTCGCCGCCGAGGGCGATGATGACGTCGAGCTTGAGCTCCTGGATATGATCGAGGGTCGCTTGCAGGTCCTGCTCGCGCTTGAAGGGATTGGTGCGCGACGACTCGAGGATGGTGCCCCCGCGCGAGATGATGTCGTCCACGACGTCAATCGTGAGGGGCACGGTGTCGCCGTTGATCAGCCCCCCCCAGCCGAGCTTGATGCCGACGCATTCATCGCCGAAGTCCATGGCGCGCATGACGACGGCGCGCAGGGCCGGATTGAGCCCTGGGCAGTCGCCGCCGCCGGTTAGTACTCCTAAACGCATGTCAGCAACCCTCCCTGATAGATAAAGATAGCGCTGAATTGAGGTCGCGCCGCCCCGCAGGTCACGCGAGCGGACCGGTTATCACCTCGCGTAGGGCGCGCTCGTCATTCGGGCGCGTGAGAGCGACGATGCAATCGCTCGCCTCGAACCGGGTGGTACCGCTCGGCAGCACCATCTGATCGCCGCGAATGATCACCGCGATCACCGCGTCGCCCGGCAGGTGAATGTCCTTGAGGGCGCGCCCCACCAGCGGGGATTGCTCCGATAGGTCCGCCTCCACGACCTCGATCCCGCCGCGCTTGAGCGCGGTCAGCGGCACCACCTGCCCGGTGTCCACCTCTTGCTCAATCAGGCTGTAGATGATGCGCGTGCTCACCACCGTAGCGTCTATTCCGAGCAGACGGAAGATCTCCTCGTTGCGCGGGTCGTTGACCCGCGCGATCGTGCGCTTGACGTCGAAGTGTCGCCGCGCCATCTGACAGATCACCAGGTTATCCTCATCGTCGCCGGTGACTGCAACCACGACCTCCGCGCGCCCCATCCCCACCTCCGACATCACCCGCACCTCGCATCCGTCACCCGCCAGCACCACCTCCCCCAGCTCCTCCGTTAGCGCCTCCGCGCGCCGCCGGTCCTTCTCCAGCAGCAGGACCTCGCGTCCCTCCTCGATCAGCGTCTTGGTCAGATGGTAGCCGACCTTGCCCCCGCCAACGACGATCACGTACATGTTCACCCCTCCGCCCTAGCGCCCGAGCTCGCTCGTGAGCTTGGCGCACTCCTCGTAGCTGCGCACCGGGTCGCCGGCGATGAGGTCCCTAATGATTCCCGCACCGACGCACGTCGAGCAGAAAGTTGCGATGCCCATCTTGCTGTAGGCCTCGGCGCGGATGGGGTCGTAGATGCGCGCCATCGCCCGCGGCACCCCGAACTTGGTCTGGGCGATCTGCGTCGCCATGATGTTGGTGTTGTCCCCGGGCGTGACCGCGATGAAGGCGTCGGCGTTCGGCACGCCCGCGCGCAGCAGCGTGTCCTGGTCAATCGCGCTGCCCACCAGGCGCGTGCCCACGAAGTCCGAGCCAAGGCGGCGAAAGGACCCAACATCCCGGTCCGCAATCGTGACCTCGTGCCCCTCGCGCGCCATCAACGTGGCGAGCGCGGCGCCGACCCGGCCGCACCCGACGATCACAACCTTCATGAAGCCTCCCTGGTGGCGGTCCCCTGCCTGCAACTGTCCATCGAACCAGCATTATAAGCGTTCCCGTGGCAGTACGCAAGTGCGCTTGCCGGGTCGCAGGAGCGCCGTTCTCAGCAGCCGGATGAGACTCGTCGCCGCAGATGTGTGTGCGAACCCCTCTCCCTGCCAGGGAGAAGAAGGTTGGGGGTGGATTGGCAGCGCCCCGACTTGTCGGGGCGAGAAGGTCGGCCCCGAGGGTCGGGGCCCCACCGTGCGACCCTCACTCAACCGCAGGGGGAGGGGCAATCGGGGCTCCGTCGCGCCCTTTACAGACGCGCCGGCTTGTGCTACCTTCTCACACGTTCGTGCCATGAGAAACCACGATCAGAGAGAAGACAAAGAGCTGGAGCGCTTTGGGGTGTCCATGAGCGGACGCCTGCTGCGCAAATTCGACCGCGTCATTCGCAGCAAGGGGTACCGCAGTCGCTCGGAGGCCATCCGCGACATCATCCGGGACTACCTGGTGGGGGAGGAGTGGGCGCGCGATCGGTCGCAAGTCGTCGGCACCGTGACCATCGTCTACGACCACCAGACCCGCGAACTGGGCGAGGCGCTGACCCACCTTCAGCACGCGCATGGTGGGGCGGTCATCTGCAGCACCCACGTCCACCTCGACCGCCACAACTGCCTGGAAGTCGTGGTGCTCAAGGGGCGCCCCGCCGACGTGCGCGCCATCGCCGACCGCCTGGTCAGCACCCGCGGCGTCAAGCACGGCAAGTTGGTGTGCACGACCTCCGGGTCGCGCATGTGATTGCTTGCCCTCGCTCCAGCGTTGACAGCTCCGGCGGCGGCAGGAGCGCCCCGGCGTCGAGGCGAACTGCTCCGTGGCGCGTTCGCGCGCACCTGGGGGAGCGATGGAAGCTTACCACACACTGATCCGCGAGCTGCCCGCCGACGAGCGGCCGCGCGAGCGGCTCGTCCGCTTCGGCGCCGAGGCGCTGTCCACCCCCGAGCTGCTGGCCATCATCATCCGCGTCGGGTCCAGCCGCGGCTCCGCCATTACCCTCGGCAACCAGCTCTTGAGCCGTTTCGGCAGCCTGCGAGCTATCGCTAAGGCGACGGTCGCGGAGCTGTCGGCGGTGCCGGGCATGGGTACGGCCAAGGCGGCGCAGATCAAGGCCGCCTTCGAGCTGGGCAAGCGCCTGGCCACCACCACCGAGGAGCGCCCCGAAGTCAATCGCCCCGACCTCGCCGCCAACCTGATCATGGAGAAGATGCGCTACCACGACAAGGAGCATTTCGAGGTGCTGGTGCTTGATACGCGCAATCGCTGCATCGCCGTGCGCTCCGTTTCCGTCGGCAGCCTCAACTCGAACGTCGCGCATCCCCGCGAGGTTTTCCACGAGGCGATATCACACTCGGGCGCCGCCATTATCGTCGCCCACAACCATCCCAGCGGCGACCCCACGCCGAGCAAGCAGGACCAGGCGCTCACGGCGCGCTTGGTCGAGGCGGGCAAGATCATGGGCATCGAAGTGCTCGACCACCTCATCATCGGCGACGGCCGTTGGCTGAGCATGAAGGAAAAGGGGATGCTGTAGCGGATTCACTACGCGCGGCGGTAATGTCGCTCCAGCTCCGACGCGTAGTGAGCGCCGAGCTCGTGGGCGTGGTCTTGCAGCCATCGGCTGAATCGGGTAGGGCAGGTCGGCGGTTGATCCGAGACCAGCAGATTGGCCGTAAGCCCGGAGACCTCGTCCGGCGTGATGACGACATCTCCCACCAGCGACCCAATCAGGCGGGCGGCGGCGAGCGCCGCAAGCGCCGGGACGCGAACGATCATCGCCCGGCTCCCCACCCGCTGCCGCACGAGCCGAACCAGCTCCTCGAATGTGTACGTCTCCGGGCCGACGGCGTCCAGGATCACGTTTCCCACCCGCCCGGACGATTCGACGGCAAGTGCGGCGACATCTCCCACGTGGGCGGGCTGCAGCCGGTACTCGCCCTTTCCGAATAACCCGAAAACAGGCAGGCGCCGCAGCAACCACGCGATGTTGTTGATGAGGATGTCCCCCTCGCCGAACAGCACCGTCGGCCGCAAGATGGCGTAGGACATTCCCGATTCCAGCAGGGCGCGCTCCACCACCGCCTTGCCGCGAAAGTAAGGCAGCGGCGAATCCAGGGACGGGTTGGTGATGCCGATGTGGACTATCCGCCGCACACCGGCCTCGGTCGCCGCGCGGATCAGAACCAGCGAATTGGCAACCGCCCGGTCGAAGGTGGCGTCGCCGCGGCTGAAGCGCACCCAGTAGGTGTTGTACAGCGTCGCTGCTCCGCGCAGGCTCGCCGTCAGCTTTGACGGCACATCGAAATGGAAGGGCACCGCCTCAACGCGATCTCCAAACGGATGGGGGCGGTTCGCATGATTCGTGAGCGTGCGCACGCGCTGTCCCTGCTCCAGCAACAGCGAGGTGATGTGTCTGCCCAGGTAGCCGAAGGCCCCCGTGACCACCTGTAGCTGCGATGATGACAGCGGCTTCAACCTGTTCTCACGAGTCCCCCGCACCGCTGCTTCGGCGTCGGAGGCAGCATTACCTCGTGCCTTTGCGCGAAGCACGGATCAGGTGGGAAGTCGCGGTTGTCCGCTGCGCGGCACACGTTGCACGAGATCGGGGCTAGGCGGCGAGGCCGCGTTGTGCTAGCATTCGACTGCTAGCTGGACGGGCTCCTGGTAGTCGGTCGCGTATGCTGGACCTGGCGCGTGCCGTCCTGACATGGACATCAGGAGGCATGCGCACATGGAAGGGTCGCTCGCTGCAAACTCAACCGTCGGTGCGCGGGTGCATCCCGCGCAAGTTTTCGGCCGTCTCCGCCTGACCGCGGGCAAGGCGGCGGAGCTGTGCGGCGTGACGCGCCGCCAACTCTGCTACTGGACTGACAAGGGCATCATCCCTTGCTGCAACGGCGGCGCCGAGCGCGGGTCCTCGCGCCGCATCTACGACTTCGCCGGCATCAGCAAGGCCCTCATGCTCAAGCGTCTCATGGATGAGGGCCGCGGACTGCGCCGCGCCGTGCGCGAACTCAAGCTGCGCTTCCATCAGGCCGCGCCGACCGCCCCCGACACCCCTGCCGCCACTGACGAGCACGCCATGCTCGCCCAGGCCGAACGTTTGACGCGGCTGAGCGACCAGGCCCGCCAGGTCAGCGTTCAGACGCAGCGGCGCGAAGCGCTGGAGCGCCTGGCGCTCGCGCTTCA
>Ga0307379_10001965_pt1 | contig 31212 bp, 31 predicted proteins | sample UN2MG_FD_202237 | JGI IMG/M metagenome (GOLD analysis project Ga0307379, IMG submission 202237) | Soil microbial communities from Risofladan, Vaasa, Finland - UN-2 | ecosystem: Environmental > Terrestrial > Soil > Coastal area > Acid sulfate soil | place: Finland: Risofladan, Vaasa | collected...
GGTCTCTGTCAGTCCGATCGACGACACCATGCTGATGTCCTATGCGCTGGATTCGGGGCTGGGCGGGCATGGCATGGACGAATTGTCGGAGCGTCACCTCGGCCACCGGGCGTTGCCGATCAAGGAGCTGATCGGGTCGGGAAAATCAGCGACCACATTCGACAAGGTCGACCTGGCCAAGGCCGCCACCTACGCCGCCGAGGATGCCGATGTGACCCTGCGGCTGTGGCACAAGCTGCGCCCCCGGCTGGCGGCGGAGCGGGTCTCGACCGTCTATCATACGCTGGAGCGGTCGTTGATCCCGGTGCTGGTCGAGATGGAGATGGCGGGCATCAAGGTCGACCGCGATATCCTGTCGCGGCTGTCGAACACCTTCGCCCAGTCGATGGCCGGACTGGAGGACGAAATCCACAAGCTGGCCGGGCACCGCTTCAATATCGGGTCGCCCAAGCAGCTGGGTGAGATCCTGTTCGACGCAATGTCGCTGGACGGCGGCAAGAAGGGCAAGACCGGTGCCTGGGGCACCGGCGCCGATGTGCTGGAGACGCTGGCGGCGGAGGGGCATGATCTGCCCGCAAGGGTGCTGGACTGGCGCCAGCTGTCGAAGTTGAAATCGACCTATACTGATGCCTTGCAGACCCATATCAACGGTTCGACCGGGCGGGTGCATACATCGTTCTCGCTGGCGGCGACCTCGACCGGGCGGCTGGCCTCGACCGACCCAAATTTGCAGAATATCCCAGTCCGCACCGAGGAAGGCCGCCAGATCCGCACCGCCTTCATCGCCGAGCCTGGCAACCTGATCCTCAGCCTCGACTACAGCCAGATCGAGCTTCGGATATTTGCCATGATGGCCGGGATCGATGTGCTGAAAAAGGCGTTCCATGATGGCCTCGATATCCATGCGATGACGGCCTCCGAGGTTTTTGGCGTGCCGATCGAGGGCATGGACCCGATGGTGCGGCGCCAGGCCAAGGCGATCAATTTTGGATTTATCTATGGCATCTCGGCCTTCGGCCTGTCAAACCAGCTCCGCATCCCGCGCGGCGAGGCGCAGAAATTCATCGATGCCTATTTCGAACGATTCCCCGGGATCCGCGCCTATATGGAAGCGACCAAGGAGCACGCTCGCGAAAAGGGCTATGTCCAAACCATGTTCGGGCGGCGCATCCACACACCCGACATCAACCAGAAGGGTCCGGGGCGCGGATTCTCGGAGCGCGCGGCGATCAACGCGCCGATCCAGGGCACCGCGGCCGACGTGATCCGGCGGGCGATGATCCGCATCCCTGAGGCGATGGCCAAGGCGAAGCTATCAGGCCGGATGCTGCTGCAGGTCCATGACGAACTGCTGTTCGAAGTGCCCGAAGCCGAGGCCATGGCCACTGCCAAGACGGTCCGCGCGGTGATGGAAGGTGCGGCCCACCCGGCGGTGCATCTGGACGTGCCGCTGGTGGTGGATGCGGGCCAGGGGGCGAGCTGGGCCGAGGCGCATTGAGGGTCTATTGGGACACGAACTAAGGCGTCCGATTCGGTGGCGAACTAATAGATCGATTATTGGGTTGCTGTTAGAGATCGTTAATATTTCTTGAATTATTAATTAATAACATATAATTATGAGCGTTATCTAACCTATCTTAATAAGTTGAGTAAAAAACACCCTTGCCTTACACTTGCGAGGTTAATTTCCGACGTTAACAATAACGTCGAAGTGATTGATGGAGTACATGACATGCCGAAAAAAATGGCGGCGGCAATCCCGGCGGTAGCGGCGGCGACGGGCCGCTGAGTTTGAACGGCAACAGGAAAGATAACACCCTGATCGGTGGCGCTTTCGACGACATCATCTGAGGCCGCGACGGCGACGACATGCTGATCGGTAAGGGCGGCGCCGATTTTATTCACGGTGGTAACGGCAGCGACGTAGTCATCGGCGATTTTGGGACACTGCTCGACCCCACAATCGAGACGGCCGAGGACGGCGATGATCGTCTGTTCGGCGGCAACGGCGATGACTTTCTTTACGGCGGTGGCGGCAACGACGAGCTGCAGGGCGGCGACGGGTACGATATCCTCGACGGCGGCAGCGGCTACGACATTGCGCTCTATTCGGCGGATGACGAGGGGATCACCGTCACACCGACCGCGAACGGCTTCATGGTTGATTTCGCAACCCTCCCTGACGAAGAAGCTGTCAACATCGAGGGGATCGTTGGGACCTATTACGATGACCACCTCGAAGGCGCACTCGACCGTGTAAACACTTTTAACGGCTATTACGGCAACGACACGATCATCGGCGGCGATCAGGGCGACTGGCTCGACGGCCACGGCGACAATGATACCATCGATGGCGGTGGAGGCGACGATGTGATCGTCGGCAATGTCGGGTACGACGACCTGACTGGGGGTATGGGTGCCGATACGTTCGTGTACTACTCCGCATATGACGGCGCCGACACGATCACCGATTTCAGCGGCGATGGCGATGACGGCGACATGATCGACCTGACAGCCCTCGGTCTGACCGCCCGGGCCGCAGCTGCCGCCGGAGAAGGCAACCCCAGCGACCCAATCACCGATGGTTTCGTCTTCATCGATGGGAGCCAGCTATTCGTCGATCTCAACGGCGGCGGGTCCGGCGACGGCCTCGACGACGACATCCTGATCGCGACCACAACCGGCGCGATCGTCGACCTCGCTAACGACGTTATTTTCGACGTACTGGTCTGAACCGGCGCTGGGCTTGCTATAACCCCAGCAACCCCGGCAGCACGGCCATATCGGAGAACACCTCTGCCCCCAGCGCCTTGTACGCAGCGGCGTCCACATAGGGCGCCGCGGTGTAGGCGTAGACGCGCATGCCCGCCGCGACCGCCGCCTGGACTCCGGGCAGGCTGTCCTCGATCACCACGCAAGTGGCGGGTGGGTGGCCCATGGTTTGCGCCGCGTGCAAAAACAAATCCGGCGCGGGTTTGCCGCGCCCGACCATGGTGGCGGAGAACAGCACATCAGCGAACAGCGGCAGCAACCCGGTGCCGCCGAGTGTCGCCTGCATCTTCTCGATGCGACCGGAGGACGCGACGCAATAGGACCGGCCAGACCTCTGATGAGCCGACACGACACCGTGGATTCCGGGGATTGCTTCGATCTGTTCCAGCTTGAACGTTTCGATGGTCCGGGCCCGGATTACCTCGGGCCAGCCGGGTGGAAATATCGCCCCGGCCTCGGCGATGACCTCGGCCTGCACGGTTTTCATCGACTTGCCGACGAAGCGGGCCATGCAATCGGCCAGCGTGATCTCGAATCCGATCTCGCGCAGCATGGCCACCATCACCCGATTGGCCGCGGGCTCGCTGTCGACCAGGACGCCGTCGCAGTCGAAGATGGTCAGTGTGTATCCAGGCATACCCCTATTCTCCCTCCGGCGGCGTTTCCCCGACCGTAACGCCCATCCCGGCCAGCACCGCGCGCAGCGCATCCGCCGCCCGGCCTAAAGCGGCGCGATCCGAGCAGCGCAGGATCAAGGTTGCACCCGGACCAATGCTGTAGAACGGATAGCTGCCCATCGAGACCTGCGGATGCGCCAAGGCCAGGGCGCCGAGGGGCCCGGCGATATCGCCCTCGGGCGCCTCGACCCGGAAGGCATGGCTGAGCACCGGCGGGCCGCCAGTCAGCTTCGGTCGCAGCCCCTCCAGCATCATATTGAAGATCGCCGGCACCCCGGCCATTACATGGACATTGCCGAGGACGAACCCCGGCGCATGACTGATCGGCTTGTCGATCAGCGCCGCCCCAGCCGGTATCCGCGCCATCCTGAGGCGCGCTTCGTTCAACTCGCGCCCGGTCGTGGCGTAGTAGGCCTCCAGGATCGCCCGTGCATCAGCCCGCACGTCGATGCCAACCCCAAAGGCTGCGGCGATACAGTCGGCGGTGATGTCGTCATGGGTCGGGCCGATGCCGCCGGAAGTGAACAAGTAATCAACTTGCCCGCGCAAGGCATTCACTGCCGCGACAATTACCTCGCGGTCGTCCGGCACGACGCGAATTTCAGTCAGCCGGATTCCCATTTCGGTCATCACGCCTGCCAGATGATGGCCATTTGCCTCGCGGGTCCGGCCCGACAGGATCTCGTCGCCGATCACCAGCATTGCGGCGGTTGGCCCATTTTCGTCCCGCATCATCCCCTGCCCCCTTGCCCACGCCGCCATGACGGATACTGTATGGAGCATGAACTTCACAGCGCCCCTGATCCCTGGCCGGCTTGTCCGCCGGTATAAACGCTTTCTGGCCGATATCGAACTGGCCAATGGCGAAACCGTGACCGCCCATTGTGCCAACCCCGGCGCCATGCTGGGGCTCAACATGCCCGGCCTGAAGGTCTGGGTCGAGCCTAATGACGATCCGAAAAAGAAATTGGGCTATGGCTGGCGGCTGGTCGAGTTTGGCGATCATTGGGCGGGCATCGATACCGCGGTGCCGAACAAGGTTGTTGGCGAGGCCTTGCGCGCGCGTCGAATTCCGGACGTTGCCGCCTACGCAGAGGTTCGCCCGGAGGTCGGATACGGTACCAACAGCCGCATCGACTTCCTGCTGACCGGCGATGGATTGCCGGACGCCTATATCGAGGTCAAGAACGTCCATCTGATGCGCCAGCCGGGTCTGGCGGAATTCCCGGATTCGGTCACCAAGCGCGGCGCCAAGCATCTCGACGAATTAGCGGCGATGTTGGCGGCAGGCCACCGGGCGGTGATGCTGTATTGCGTCCAGCGAACGGACTGCGACCGGCTGGCGCTCGCCCCTGATCTCGACCCCGGCTATGCGGCGGCCTTTGCCAGGGCGCGGCAAGCCGGGGTCGAGGCCATCGCCTGGGCCTGCGCGATTTCAACCGAGGAAATCTCCCTTGATCGCCCGGTCCGGATCGAGCAGTAAGGAGCAGGAGTTATGTTGAGGAACCTGGAACCGATGATGCGCACTGGCAGCGAGCGGCGCACCACTGAAGGCATCCGCCTGCATGACGGCGCGGATTTCGAAGGCATGCGCCAAGCTGGCCGGCTCGCGTCCGAGTGCCTGGACATGATCGGACCCCATGTGGTGCCGGGCGTGCGCACCGAGGAGCTGGACGCGATTTGCCACGCCTTTATCACCGGACACGGTGCGACACCGGCGCCACTCGGCTATCGTGGCTATCCGAAATCGGTCTGCATCTCGATCAACCATGTGGTCTGTCACGGTATCCCCGGCCCGAAGGCACTGGCCGACGGCGATATCCTCAACATCGATGTCACCGTGATCATTGACGGCTGGTATGGCGACACCTCGCGGATGTTTGCGGCCGGCCGCGCCAATCGCCGCGCCACCCGGCTGATCGAGGTCACCCACGAGTCGCTGATGCGCGGGATTGCCGAGGTCAAGCCTGGCAACCGTTTTGGCGACATCGGCTACGCCATCCAAACCTATGCCGAGGGCGAGCGCTGCTCGGTGGTGCGCGACTTCTGCGGCCACGGTCTTGGCCGGGTCTTCCATGACGCGCCGAATGTGCTGCACTACGGCAGACGCGGCGATGGAGCGGAGCTGAAGCCCGGGATGTTCTTCACCATCGAGCCGATGATCAACCTGGGCGCGCCCCAGACCAAGACCCTGTCCGACAACTGGACCGCAGTCACCCGCGACCGCTCGCTTTCGGCCCAATTCGAACATTCGATCGGGGTAACCGAGGACGGGTGCGAGATCTTTACACTCTCACCTGCGGGCAAGTTTTTCCCAACATTGTGATGGCACGAATGCCCAATGGAGCCGACTGAAACCATGAAACGCACGGAATTCAAACAAGGCCAAACCATCTTCGACCAGGGCGACCGCAGTGATCTGTGTTACAAGATCGAAAGGGGCGCGGTCGAGATCCGGATCGCCTCCTATGACGGCACCGGTACCCTGCGGACTGTTGTCGCACAGACGCTTGAGCACGGCGAAGTATTTGGCGAGATGGGGATCATCGACGACGCGCCGCGTTCGGCCTCCGCAGTAGCCACGAAAGATACCACCTGCGTCGCGTACACCGCCAATGAGATTATGGGCCTGCTCGAAACCAACCCCAAAGAGGCGATGGCTTATATCCATACCCTGATCAGACGGCTGCGCGACAGCAACGTCAAGATATTGGTCGCAGATAGCGGGAATGAACAACCTGCACGCCGGTCACGGTAAGAACCGGCAACGGGAACGTCCCGATGGACGGTCCGGTCACCGCCGGAACGCCGCCACCAACTCCACATGTGGGCTCCAGCGGAACTGGTCGATCGGTTGCACCCATTCCAGGTGGTAGCCGCCGTCGATCAGGATGCGGGCGTCGCGCGCGAAGGTGGCCGGGCTGCAACTGACTGCGGCGATCCTTGGAACCCGGCCCCGCGCCAATTGGTCGGCGACGGCCCGGGCGCCGGCGCGGGGCGGGTCGATGACCACCGCCTCCACCCCCTTCAGCTCGGCCGGCAGCAGCGGCCGGTGGGCCAGATCGCGCCGCTCGCAGCGCACCAGCTTCAGCCCCGGAGTGGCGCGCCACGCGGCGTCGAGCGCCGCCAGCGCTTCCGCGACGCCATCGACCGCATGAACCTCCGCCTGCTCGGCCAGCGGCAAGGAGAAGGTGCCGGAACCGCAGAACAGATCGGCGATGCGGCTGGCTCCGCCGACGGCCTCGCCCACGGCGGCAACCAGCGCCGCCTCGCCATCCCGGGTTGGCTGCAGGAAACCGCCCGGCGGCGGCACCACACGGGCCCGGCCCATGATCACTGCCGGCGTTCGCATGGTGGCCACTTCTTCGCCGTTCCAACCCAGCCGGGCGATCCCGGCCCGCGCCGCGACCCCTGCCAGCAGCGCCTGTGCCGGGCCGGTGATCGGCTTGGCCTCAGTCACTGCGACGTCGATGCCGCCATCGCAGAGGGTCAAGGTCAAACGCGCCTCGCCCTTGCGGCTGGCAGCCAGCCCGACCAGTTCCTCGAGCCCGGACAGCGCCGCGATCAGCGCCGGCTCGGCCACGGCGCAGCTTTCGATTGGAACAATGTCGTTCGCGCCGGGGGCATGGAAGCCGATCAGCATCCCCTTGCGGGTCCGGCGACCGGCAACCGTGATGCGCCTTCGGCTGCCTGGGGCCGACGTGAATGTGGGCCGGACAACAACGTCCGCAATCCCGCGCGCCGCTAGCGTCGCCACGATCAGATCGCGTTTCCACAGCGCCGTGAACTGCTCGGTGGCGTGCTGCAGCGCGCAGCCGCCGCAGGCGCCAAAATGGGGGCAAACGGGTTTGATACGGTCGGGCGAGGCGGTCAGAATCTCGTCGGCTCGGGCGCGTTCGCCATGGCGCACAACGCGGACGCGCTCGCCCGGCAGCGTATAGGGCACAAAGAGCGCGCCGCCTTCGGCAACACCGTCACCCTTGGCCCCCAGGGTCTCGATTTCGACTTCGTCCGCCATTGATCCCGCTTATATGGCCGGTCAGCACCCGCCTGCCCGGCGAATAGGGCCGCCCCGACTTCATCATCGCGTATTTCTCGCGGCAATCAGGAATTCCCTGTTGCCGTCACCCCCCTCTATAGGGCTCGGCGAAGCGCCCGTCACCTGCCAACCGAGGCCGGAAATCCAAGCGTCGACACGTGCCCGCACCGCTTCGTGGATCGCCGGGTCACGAACGATCCCGCCACGGCCGACATGGGTCCGCCCGGCCTCGAATTGTGGCTTGATCAGCGCCACTAGAATTGCCCCCGGTCGGGCCAGTTCCAGCGGCCCCGGTAAGGCCTTTTCCAGGGAAATGAACGATACATCAGCGACGATCCAGTCGACCGGCGGGATCAGTCCCGCAGGAATGGATCTGGCGTTGATGCCCTCAAGACTGACCACCCGGGGATCGGCGGCGATCCGGGGATGCAACTGGCTGTGCCCAACGTCGAGGGCAAAAACCCGCTCCGCCCCGCGCGCCAGCAGGACCTCGGTGAAGCCGCCGGTCGAAGCGCCGACATCCAGTGCCGTGCCGTGAGGGGTCAGCCCGAACACATCCAATGCATGCACCAGCTTTAGCGCCGCACGCGACACCCAGGGGTTGGGATCGGCGACCATCGCCACCAGGGCGGTATCGGCGACCTCCTGGGCCGGTTTGCGTGCCGCCACGCCGTCTACCGTCACGGCGGCGGCCTCGATCAGCGCTTTTGCCCGAGCCCGGCTCTCCGCCAGGCCCAGGTCAACCAGGCGCTGGTCAAGCCGCACCGACTGGCCTCATGCTTGGTCTCACACCATGCCTAGGCCGCGCCGGATCGCCGCCAACGCGTCGTTCTCGCGTTCGTCGAGACCGATCCCGTCGGCGGTCGCCACCTTTTCGACCATGCGGATCAGGTCCGGCCCGGCCTCGGCCCCGGCCTTGGCGCGGATGATCTTGGTCAGGCGGCGGACCGCATCCTCCGGTGTGTTACACTGGCCGGCAATCCAGCGGCCAAAGGCGGCGATATCGACCGCCTCTCGCGGATCGACACCAAAGACCACACCCGCCTCGGCGGCCAGCATGTCGATCTCGGCCTGCGACAGCGGCGCGTTCATCGAGGCGATGGCGGCGACAATCCCGGCTGCCGCCAGACGCGCGTCATCGACGCAATCCGCCGGGTGGGTCTTGCGTGTCCGCATATAGCCGAATCGACGGATCGCCAGGCGAACGTCGTTGGCAGCATTGGTTAATTCTCCGGCCGCCTCGCCAGCCTGCTTCACCCGCCAATACCATAACATCGCCGCACTGAGCACGCCGAGAATACCGAGCAGAATATGCACTTTGACCCCCCGCGAAATCCACCGCTCAATCGTGACTATGCCTGAAAAGGCGGAAACGGTAAACTGAAAATGCCAATAGACAGAGATTCTTATATGGTATTTGAAATGTAATGCACAAACATGATGGTCGGGCGGTCAGGGCCAGGAACATCGGACCTTACGCCCGGGCGATCACCGCCGCTTGCCCCAATGCCCGCAGCGCGGCCTCGACGATGTGCACGGCGTTCATTGCCGCGACGTCGTACATCGCCTCGGGTTTGTCCTGGTCGATGAAGATATCGGGGAACACCATCGGACGGATCCTCAGACCCTGGTCCAGCATGCCCTCGGTGGCCAGCAGGTGCAGCACATGGCTGGCAAAGCCGCCGACCGCACCTTCCTCGATGGTCACCAGTGCCTCGTGCTCGCGGGCCAGACGCAGGATCAGGTCGCGGTCCAGCGGTTTGGCGAAGCGGGCGTCGGCGACGGTGGTCGACAGGCCGCGCGCTTCCAGTTCCTCGGCGGCCTTCAGGCATTCCGTCAGCCTGCCGCCGAAGGACAGAAGCGCGATTTTGGTCCCCTCGCGGACAATCCGGCCCTTGCCGATCTCCAGCGGGATACCGCGCTCGGGCAGCTCCACGCCAGCGCCCTCGCCGCGCGGATAGCGGAAGGCCGAGGGTCCGTCGTCGATCTGCGCCGCGGTGGCGACCATATGCACCAGTTCAGCCTCGTCCGCCGCCGCCATCACCACCATGCCGGGCAGGCAGGAGAGGTAGGTGATATCAAAGCTGCCCGCATGGGTGGCGCCGTCAGCGCCAACCAGCCCAGCGCGGTCGATGGCGAATCGCACCGGCAGGCGCTGGATTGCCACATCATGGACCACCTGGTCATAGGCGCGCTGCAGGAATGTCGAATAGATCGCCGCGAAAGGCCGCATGCCCGCAGCCGCCAACCCGGCGGCGAAGGTAACCCCATGCTGCTCGGCCAAGCCTACGTCAAAGCAGCGATCCGGGAATTGCATGCCAAACAGGTCAAGCCCGGTGCCGTCCGGCATCGCCGCGGTGATGGCGACGATACGGTCGTCCTCCTCCGCCTCGCGGATCAGCGCGTTGGCGAAGACCTTGGTGTAGGAGGGCGCATTCGAGGTCGATTTCGCCTGCTTGCCGGTGACCACGTCGAACTTGGCGACGCCATGATATTTGTCGGCAGAGTTCTCCGCCGGCGCATAACCCTTGCCCTTTTTGGTGATGCAATGGATCAACACCGGCCCGGTGGCGCGCTGGCGCACGGTGCGCAGGACCGGCAGAAGCTGGCTCATGTCGTGGCCGTCGATCGGGCCGACATAGTCGAAGCCGAGTTCCTCGAACAGGGTGCCGCCAACCGCCAACCCCTTGACCAGTTCATGCGCGCGGCGAGCACCCTCGCGGAACGGCTCCGGTAGAAAGTTTGCCACTTGCCTGGCCGCCGCCTTGAGGTCTTGCAACGGCGCCTGGGTATAAAGCCGCGACAGATAGGCCGACATGGCGCCGACCGGCGGTGCGATCGACATCTCGTTGTCGTTGAGGATCACGAACAGCCGCTGGCCCAGATAACCGGCATTGTTCATCGCCTCGTAGGCCATGCCCGCAGTCATCGCACCGTCGCCGATCACTGCGATCGCATCGCCGGTATCGGCACCCAGCTCGCGCCCGACCGCAAAGCCCAGCGCAGACGAGATCGAGGTCGAAGAGTGGGCCGCGCCGAACGGGTCGTACTCGCTCTCGGCCCGTTTGGTGAAACCGGAAAGCCCACCGCCCTGGCGCAGAGTCCGGATTCGGGCGCGCCGACCGGTCAGGATCTTGTGCGGGTAGCACTGGTGGCCGACATCCCAGATCAGCTTGTCATGGGGGGTGTCGAAGACCGCATGGATCGCGACCGTCAACTCGACCACGCCGAGCCCGGCGCCAAGATGCCCGCCGGTTACCGAGACCGCCGAAATGGTCTCGGCCCGCAGCTCGTCGGCAAGCTGTTTTAGCTCGAAATCAGTCATGCCGCGCAGATCCGACGGATACTTCACACGGTCGAGAAGCGGGGTCGCCGGTCGGTCGCTCACCGAAATCTCCTCATAGGACAACAGCGGCTGATTGGCAGAAAATTTGCGTGTTAGCAATGTAATATAGGCCAAATTACTCGGTATTGAAGGGCGCAGTACCGGATGCTCCGCCATCAGCGCTGGCGACGATTTTCTCGACCTTCAGCTCGGCCTCGCCCAGCTTGGCTTCGCAGTGCTTCTTCAGCGCGTCGCCGCGTTCATAGAGGGCGATCGACTGTTCCAGCGGCACCTGACCGCCTTCGAGCTGGCTCACCACCTGCTCCAGCGCCGCCAGCGCCTCCTCGAAGCTCAGCTTTCCGATCGGCCCGTCTTTCGTCGTGTCCGTCATCCTCAGGCCTCCGCATGGGCAATCAGCGCGTCGAGATGGGCGCCGAGAGAATTTGCCAGTCCGTCGAGGTCATAACCGCCCTCCAGCGTCGAGACCACCCTGCCGTCGCAGCATTCCGCCGCGATCTTGCAAATTTCCGCCGTGACCCAGCCGAAGTCCGCCTCGGTCCACATGAGGTTGGCCAGCGGGTCGTCTCGGTGGGCGTCGAACCCGGCCGAGATCATGATCAGATCGGGGGCGAATGTGCGCAGCGCCGGGAAGACATGGGCCTGATATGCCATCCGCATCTCGCGGCCGCCGGAGTTCGGGGCCAGGGGCACATTGAAGATATTGCCGACGCCGGTCTCGCTGGCAGCGCCGGTGCCGGGGTATAGCGGCATCTGGTGCGACGAGACGAACATCGTGCGCGGCTCGTCCCAGAAGATATCCTGGGTGCCGTTGCCGTGATGGACATCGAAATCGACGATGGCGAGATTTTTGACGCTCAGCGCGTCGAGCGCATGGCGGGCGCCGACGGCAACATTGTTGAACAGGCAGAACCCCATCGCCCGGTCTTTTTCCGCATGATGCCCACAGGGGCGAACGGCGCAGAAGGCAGCCTTGTGGGCGCCGCTGACCACCGTCTCGACGGCGGCGATGTTGGACCCGGCGGCGTGGCGAGCGGCCTCCAGGCTGTCCGGACACATATGGGTATCCGGATCGAGGCTGACCCAGCCGTTTGCGGGCGCGCGGGACTTGATCATTTCGACATAGGCGGCGGCGTGGGAACGTTCGATCTGGTCATCCGTGGCCGCCGGGGCCTCGGCGCGCGGCAAGGCGACATAAGCGTCGGAGGCCAGCACCCGATCGACGGTCTCGATCCGCGCCACCCGCTCCGGATGGCCCGGCGGCGTGACGTGGCGGTGGCTGGACGGATGGGTGAGGATCAGGACTGACATGCGGATAGATTAACCGGATGGCGGGGGCAGGTAAACCGCGGTTTGGCGTGACCGCCCTCAATCCGGTGTCAGCATATACCCCGCCCCGCGCACCGTTTGCAGGTAGCGCGGCACCTTGGGGTCGATTTCGATCTTGCGGCGCAGGCGGGTGATCTGCACGTCGACAGCGCGCTCCTGCACGTCGCCGCCGGTGCCGCCCAGTTCCTCGGCCAGGCGGGTGCGGCTGACCGGCTCGTTCGGCTGACGCGAGAACACCCGCATCAGCGCCTGCTCAGTCGTGGTCAGGCGGACCACCTCATCGCCGCGTTTCAACTCGCCGCGCAGGATGTCGAAATAGGCGGCCCCCAGCATCAGGGTCTTTGGCGGTGGTTCCGGCAGCAGCGGCGGGGCTGCACGGCGCAAAATAGCGGCGATGCGCAGCAACAGCTCGCGCGGCTCGAACGGCTTGGCGAGGTAGTCATCCGCGCCAGCTTCCAGCCCCTCGATGCGATCACTGGTCTCGCCCCGCGCGGTCAACAGCAGGATCGGCGCATCGATCTCGGCGCGGATACGGCGGGTCAGGCTGAAGCCGTCCTCGCCGGGCATCATCACATCGACGACCAGCATATCGAAGGCCAGGCTTTCGAGCAGCCGCGAGGCATGACCGGCATCGCGCGCAGTTGTCACCAGATAGCCGTTGCGGGTCAGGAACCGCTGCAGAAGATCGCGGATGCGGGCGTCGTCGTCCACGACCAGAATGTGGGACGGACCCTCGCCGCCGGCGTTGATTGGGAGCGTGCTCACGCGCCCTCCCGCCCGACCAGTGACAGCACATCGTCGCGGACAGTTTCGTTGATCATCCGCTCGAGCACGTCGCGAAAGCCGGCTACTGCCTCGGGCCCGGCCTCGTGAAACGCCCGGCGCAACCGCGCCCGCTGCAGCTCGGATAGCTGGTGCTCCAGCTCCTCGCCCGCCGGGCTGAGGCGCAAATGGCGCTGACGCCGGTCGGCGGTGCCGGTGGTGTTGATCACCAGACCGTCCTCGACCAGTTGCCGCATGACCCGGTTCAGCGACTGCTTGGTGACGGCGAGGATATCCAAAAGCCCGGCGATGGTAATACCTGGGCGGCGCTTGATAAAGTGGATCGCCCGGTGATGCGCCCTGCCATAGCCGCGCTCGGCCAGGACCGCGTCGGGGTCGCCGGTGAAGTCGCGATAGGCGAAGAACAACAGCTCGATGCCCTGGCGCAGCTGTTCGTCGGTCAGGAACAATATCTGGTCTGGCCGGTTCAGCATTGGTGCGCCCCTGTTGGCCCCCCTGGTAGTCGGTGCCTGCATATCTCACGTCCCTCCAACCGCATTCCGCCGATCATTGCAGATTCAGACGGTCCCGTCGGTAAATAATTATGTCAGCCTTATTGACTGATTGGAAGCCCGATGTTAGGGACGGGTTAAGGAATGCGTGAAGATTCTTTCGAATTTGGGGTGGTTCACGCAAGATATGGTCCCACCCGGTGCCTTGAGCGCCGGGTTTGTATATATGAAGGAGACGGGTCATGGCCGCTGGTGCCTCATATGACGATCGCGATGGGTTCATCTGGATGGACGGCAACCTCGTGGAATGGCGCTCGGCCAAGGTGCATTTACTGACCCATGCGCTGCACTACGGTGGCGCGGTCTTCGAGGGCGAGCGGGCCTATGGCGGGCATATCTTCAAGTCCGAGGCGCATTCGCAGCGGCTGCTTGACTCCGGCAAGGCGATGGAGACGCCAATCCCCTACACGGTCGCGGACATCGAGAAGGCCAAGGCCGACACGATGCGCGCCAACGGGCTGTCGGATGCCTATATCCGGGTGTTGTGCTGGCGCGGCTCGGGCCTCGACATGGGGGTCGCCTCGGCCCGCAATCCGGTCCACATGGCCGTAGCGACCTGGAAATGGGGCGCCTATTACGGCGACGCCAAGATGAAGGGCGCCAAGCTCGACATCTCGAAATGGAAGCGGCCGAGTCCGGAAACCATCCCCTGCCACGCCAAGGCGAGCGGGCTTTACATGATCTGCACCATGTCGAAACACGCCGCCGAGGCCAAGGGTTGTTCGGACAGCCTGATGATGGACTATCGGGGCTATGTCGCCGAAGCCACTGGCGCCAATGTGTTTTTCGTCAAGGATGGCGCGGTTCACACGCCGACGCCGGACTGTTTTCTGAACGGCATCACCCGGCAGACGGTGATCGGGATGATGAAGGACAAGGGCATCCAGGTGATCGAGCGCCACATCATGCCCGACGAGCTGGGGAGCTTTGAGCAATGCTGGCTGACCGGCACCGCCGCCGAGGTCACCCCGGTTGGCGAGATCGGGCCGTACAGCTTCGAGGTCGGCGCCCTGGTCAAGGATATTGCCAGCTCGTATGAGGCGCTGGTGCGCGGCAATCACTGAGCGGGCAGCGGCCCGAGGCGGCGGCCAGGCCGCATATCTCGAACGCCTTTGCCTCGTGATCGACAATCAGTTCCGGCGGTTAGGGCTGGGATTCCAACGGGAGTGTTTTAGGGGTGTTTTAGGGGTGTTAAGGGGGTGTTTTGGGAGTGCTCCCGACTCGACCCGGCAAATGACGGGAAGTTAATGGGTCAGTAGCTTTTCCGTGGTTTTGTCAGAGGGTTAACGGAGGGTTTAGGCTGGAGACGCGGGATTGGGTGTCATTCAGATTGCAGGAGCCGAGAGGGCTGCACATGCAGTGCGACCCGTTTGCCGACGAGATTGTCGATGCTTTCCTGGCTGATCTGCGGATCTCGGTTGATGAAGTCGTGAACGCAACCGCGTGAAGCAAAGCCGTTCGAGCGATCTAGCGGCACCGCGGCACCGACATTGGCGCCGCCCCAGCCTCTCACGCAACCGGTGCTCCTGAGCGAACGCCCCGCCCCACCTCACGCCACCTGCATCCGGACCCGCTGCTCGCTGACCGGCAGATGCACCAGGGCCGAGAATACGCCCAGCCCGATCGCCGCCCACCACACCGTCTGGTAGTTGCCATACAGATCGTACATCCGGCCGCCCATCCAGACCCCGGCGAAGGCACCCAGCTGGTGGGCCAGGAACACGAAGCCGTACAGTGTCGCCATGTATTTGGGTCCGAAGATCGAGGCCACCAGCGCGCTGGTCAGCGGTACCGTCGCCAGCCAAGCCAGCCCGACCGTGGCGGCAAAGATTATCACCGTCAGCGGCGTCGCCGGGATCAGGATAAACCCCATCATCACCAGCGCCCGCACCGCGTATAGCAGCGACAGGACATAGGGCTTCGGATACCGGCTGCCCAACGATCCAAAGGCATAGGTGCCGATCACATTGGCGCCACCCACAATCGACAGCGCCGCCGCCCCCAGGGTCACCGAGCCGCAAACCTCGGCCACATAGGCCGGCAGGTGGGCGGTCATGAAACCAACATGGAAGCCGCAGACGAAAAATCCGAACATCAGCAGGATGTAACTTGGCTGCGCAAACGCATGGGCCAGCAGCGGCCCGATCGCCACCGCGGCCTCCGGCTCGTGATCCGCGGGAAGTGCCTGCGGGCCCAGGAAGGGGATGCACAGCGCCATCGGCAACAGCAGTGCTGTGACAACGAAAAGCGTCGCCTGCCAGCCGAACTCGGCCGTCACCCAACCGGCGATCAGCGGCATCAGCATTTGCCCCAGCGACCCCAGCGCCGCCGTCGTCGCCATCACCTTGGTCCGGTTGGCCTCGGTGCATCCGCGCCCGACCGCCGACAGCACCAGCCCGAACCCGGTGCCGGAGACCCCCAGCCCGACCAAAACACCAGCCCCAAGATGCTGCATCCAAGGCTCGTACCCGGTCGCCGACAGCAGCATCCCGGCCAGATACAACCCGAACCCCAGCCACAGCGCCTTGCGGTCGCCCATCCGGTCGGCAATCATGCCGAAGATCGGCTGGGCAAAACCCCAGGTCAGGTTCTGGATCGCCAACGACAGCGAGAATATCTCGCGCGGCCAGCCGAATTCGGTCGAGATCGGATCAAGCACGATCCCAAAGATCGAGCGCGCACCAAACCCCAGCCCCAGCACAATCGCGCCGGCCGCAATGATCACATGGGTCTGATTTAAACGCAGCATTCGGATTCCCCCCCGCGCGGCACCATCACGGGTTCGCGCAACCCCGTCAAACCTAGATTTCCCCATCCGGCTACCTGTCCCCTCCCCCCTTGTGGGGGAAGGTTTGGGAGAGGGGCGAAAAAGGATAGGTTAGCGAGGGGGCGGGCGCAAACCTCACGCCGCCTGCAATTCACCTCGCGCCTCGCGGATCGGCAGATGCACGATGGCCGAGAACGCTCCGACCCCGATGCCGATCCACCAGACAGTGTCGTAGGAGCCATAAAGGTCGTACAACTTGCCCCCCATCCACACCCCCAGAAAGCTGCCGAACTGGTGCGACAGGAACACGATGCCGTACAACGTCCCCATATAACGCAGCCCGAACATATGGGCGACCAGCCCGGCGGTCAGCGGCACGGTCGCCAGCCACAGCATGCCCATACCGAGCGAGAATACCACCACGGAGAAGGGTGTCACCGGCATCAGGATGAACCAGGTCGCGATCACCGTGCGCCCGGTATAGATCATCGCCAGCAGGGTCTTCTTGCGGTATTGCTTGCCGAGTTTCGCGGCCAGGACGGTGCCGGAAATATTGGCAATCCCGATCAGCCCGATGGCCCAGCCGCCCAGCTGCGATGTCGTCGTCACCCCCAGGCCCGCCAGCATCCCGCCCGGATCGATGGTCGCGCACATCTCGGTCACGAAGGCCGGGAAATGCGCGGTGATGAAGCCGAGCTGGTAGCCGCAGGAAAAGAACCCGAGGAAGATCAGGATGTAGTTCGGGTCCCTGATGGATCGCGCAACCACCGTTGCCATGCTCTCGGCCAGTTCGGCCTTCGAGGCCGGCTCGTGCCCCCGCATCATCGGCAGCATCACCATGCTGGCCATGATCACCACCGCGAACACCATGAAGACCGATGGCCAGGCCATGAACTCCAGCAGATACGCTGCCGTCGGCGGGCCAACCACTTGCCCGGCCGAACCCGCCGCCGTGGCGATCCCCAGCGTCATCGACCGGTTCTCCGCCGACGCCGCCCGCCCGACCATCGCCAGGATGACACCGAAGCCGGTGCCGGCGATGCCGCAGCCGATCAGGATATTCCAGGTCTGGTGCTCACCCGGCGTCGTGCCATAGGCCGAGAGCACCAGCCCCAAGGCATAGACCACGGCACCCAACAGGATTGCCTTGCGGTCGCCAAAACGGTCGCCGATGGCGGCAAAGACCGGCGTGCCGATGCCCCAGGCCAGGTTCTGGATGGCGATCGCCATCGAGAACTCGACCCGCGGCCAGCCGAACTCAGTGGCGATCGGGATCTGGAACAACCCGAACGACGCCCGGATCGAGAATCCCAGCATCAGGATCACCGACGCCCCGATCAGGACTGGCGTGAACAGGCTGGATTTTTCGGCCGTCGCAGTGGTCATTTTGCCTCCTGGCGCAGGAAGGTGGCGCAACACGTGCCTCACGTCAAAGCAAGTCTTGTGATGCCCCCGATCACAAAGGTATTCAGGGGTGGCCTTTTTAACTCCACCGTTCGGGGACGCTCAGATGATTGATGGCCCGATGCCCCGCTACCGCCAGCTTGTCCAGTCGGGCGAGATCCAGGCGGACCCGGCCCAGCGCGCCGCAATCGAAAAGCTCCAGCTCCTGCATATGCGGCTGAAAGACTACGATCCGCACGAGGGCAAGCAGATCGCAATGGGCTGGCTCGGTTTCGGGCGCAAGGCCGCCAAGGCCGATAAAACCCTGACCGGGCTCTATCTTTTCGGCGGCGTCGGGCGCGGCAAGTCGATGTTGATGGACCTGTTTTTTGCCACCGCCCCGGTCGCCGCCAAGCGCCGGGTGCATTTCCATGCCTTCATGCAGGAGGTCCATGCCGGGGTCCACGCAGCCCGCAAAACCCAGGTCGACGACCCGATCCGCCCGGTCGCCGACGCCGTCGCCAAATCCGCTGTGCTGTTGTGTTTCGACGAATTTCAGGTGTCAGATATCACCGATGCGATGATCCTCGGCCGCTTGTTCGAGGCGCTGTTCGACCGCGGTGTCGTGGTGGTGGCGACCTCGAACCGCCCACCCGACGATCTCTACAAGGGCGGCCTCAACCGGGCCATCTTCCTGCCGTTCATCCAGATGCTGAAAGACCGGGTCGATCTGGTCGAGCTCGACACAATGATCGACTACCGCCACAGCCTCGGCGATACCGGCCTGGGCTATTTCACACCGCTCGGCCCGGTTGCCCAGGCCAGCATGGTTGCCGCCTGGCGCCGCGAGACCCAGGGCGAGCCGACGGCACCGGTGACATTGTCGATCCATGGCCGGCGCGTCCGCATCTCGCAGGCCACCGACGATGTCGGGCGCGCCACCTTCGAGGAGCTGTGCGAGAACCCGCTCGGCGCCTCGGACTATCTCGCCATCGCCGAACGGTTCACCACCTTTTTCATCGACGATATCCCGAAACTTCAATGGGCGCAGAATAACGAGGCCAAACGCTTCGTCACTTTGATCGACACATTCTATGAGGCGAAGGTCCGTCTCTATTGCACCGCCGGAGTGCCACCCGAGCAGATTTTCACCGAAGGCGCCGGCGCCTTCGAATTCGCCCGCACCGTCTCGCGCCTGGCCGAAATGCAGTCCGCTGCCTGGATGGAGCGCGACTGAACCCGGTTGCGCGGGACGGCTGTTTGAGCAAGGCTCCCGACATGTACAGACACATCCGCCTCCTCCTCCGCATTGTCCCCAGCCGAATTCTGCGTCTGTTCGAGGGATTCTGGGTCACTCCGCTTGCCCTGTCGCTGGTCGGTGTCGCGCTGGCCATAATGGTCGAGCTTTTACCCGGCGAGGTGATCGGGAAATTTTGGATCAATTATTTCAACGCGATCGACGTCGATGGCACCAAGAGCGCGCTCGCCGTCATTGCCACCAGCATGGTCTCGTTGGTGACGTTGGTCTTCTCGCTGACCTTCGTTGCACTCAGCATCACTGCCCAGCAACTCAGCCCGCGCATCCTCGACTTCGTCCTGCGTGAGCGTAGTACCCAGGTTCTACTCGGCCTTGCATTGACCACGCTGCTCTATGCGTCGATCGTCCTCAGCATGGGGGATGTCCGGGGCGCCTGGCGCCTTGGCATGGCGATGCCGCCGGCGCTCCTGCTCGCGATCGTGACCCTGATCATGGTTGTGATGTTCGCCCATAACATGACCCAGATCATGCGGGCTGACGAGATGGTCGCTCGGCTTGGCCGCCAACTCCTCGCAGACATCCAGACGATCCTGATGCCCCCCGACGGATGCATCGCGGTAATGGGCGATCGCGAGGCATTCGAGGATTCCTTCGCCGAAGCGCCAACAATCGCCGCCATAGAGGCTGGCTACGTTGGGTCGATCGACTACGAAGGATTGATCGAATTCGCCGCTAAGCGCGACCTGCAATTCGCGCTCGACGTGCGTGAGAGCGATTTCCTGCTGCCCGGCGTACCCATCGCGCGAGTCGTCGGGCTCCATCCGGAGGCCGACGACCCCACCGCGCCGATCCAGCGGGCCCTAAACCTGACCGACCGGCGCGAATCGAGCGATACCGCCAGCTACGAGGCGGCGGCGCTCTGCGAGGCTGCACTCAGGGCGCTTTCGCCCGGCATCAACGACCCGGCAACGGCGATCGCATGCCTGAACCGGCTGTTCGAGGGTCTGTCGGTGCTGGTGGCTGCGGATCCGCCGCCCCAACTGCTTGCGGGAAGCGACGGAGTGGCGCGGCTCCTGCGCCCGCCGCGTGACGCGCCGGAGTTTCTGGCCTACGCGGTGGTCCCGATCATCGAGGCTGCCCGGCGCGACACCCGGACCCTGGAGCGCATCCGGACGCTGGCGCACCAGCTCGACCGGATCACCATGCGCCCGCGTTCCCGCGCGGCGATCGCGGATTTGCTGCGTCAGGTAGACAAAGCCCGGTCCGACTCGGCGGCCTGAACCTTAAAAAACCCGACGGGCGTCAGACTCGCTGCGTCACGACGTCTTCGGAGTGGTCGCCTGATCCGGAGGCGAAGTTGAAAACATCCCGCCCAAGGCCGTGTCCCAGTTTTCATTTCGGGTGCCCCACATCGCCACCGCGACCGCCAGGAAGGCCAATATTGCGCTCATCAGAAGCATATTTTCCTCAGTCGTCAGCACCAGATACATCAAACCGTAGAGCATCCCCAACGCCGCCGCCAACCAAAGGCTGCGCTCTGCCAGCCCGATTCCCAACCAAGCATACCCCGTCACCACCACGATGGTGACCACCGTCGCCAGCGCATAGGCCGAGCCCATGCCGACCTGTTCTGCCAGTGGAAGGAAAAGCGTGAAGAACAGGCATTGCGCCACCCCGATCAGGGCGTACTGCATGATATGTGGCGGTCGTGATGCGGATTTCTCCATCACGAAAATCGCGCCGAAGGTCAGGATTATCAACAAGAACCCAAACTTTGCCGCCCGTCGCGCGCCATCATAGAGATCAGCCGCTGGCGCCAGGTCAACTCCAAAGTTGGCACCGCCCAGGTCACCAAGCAATTTGGTGCCGCGGAATGCCTGCGGCAACGAGTGGGCCAGCTGCGGCACCGACCATTCCGCGACGAAGCCGGTCTCGCCGATCTGGCTTTCGGTCGGCAGAAAAGCGCCGGCAAATTTTGGATGCGCCCAATCCGAATGCATGCGCGCCTCGGTCGCCCGACCCGCGGGCGTCACCCGAAACTGCTGCGAGCCATTTAGATCGAGGGTAAAGCGCCAGCCGCCGGTATTCATTCTCGGGTCACCAGTACGGGCATGGATGCCGGTCAGATCGCTGACATTGATCCCCGACTCGAAACCGATCGGGCCGGTGGAGCCGTTTAAAGTCAATCCACCCCTCAATGCCCGGGGCTCGGTGATGCCGACGCCTAATTCAGCCTGCTCCCAAAGCACCGCCTCGCCCTCAATCAGAAGCTCGTCCAGCCGTGTCCCGGAAACGCGGGTGGTGTCGAAGTCAAGATTGATAACATGGCGACTATTATAAACCGGCGTCGTGAACCCGCCGAAGTTACGCATTTCGGTGTTCACCTCCGAATTGATCTCAAGTGTCTCAGGCAGCAACACCAGCGGCGCGACCAGGCTGATCTCCGGTCGCACTCCCAGCGTGCCGTCCGTACGCTGGAACTCGACCATGCGGGTCGCCTCGACCGGGATCACCAGGAACGGTCCAGTCAAGGTTTGCGCGCCGCCCCATGAGGCACCAATCTGCCATTCCACCTCGGACCGATCTACGGCTCGGTCGGTGGCGATCTTGCTGAACAGGATCAACGGTAGGGCCAGTATCAGTGCCAGCATGATCAGCCCTAACAGATGACCACCGCGACCATCGGTCGGGCGAACGCTGCGCCCCACCGGCAGCGATGTGTCGGCCTGCACATCGGTCTGCGATTTGGCTTCGGACGGTGCAGGCTCATGTTCGTGCCGTTCTTGGCCTTCACCGCTGAGCCTGGCAGGTTCCGTCATGTCCCGATTCAGCTCGCCGAGGTTCGGACCGGCCGCGCCCACCAATACCGAAGCGTCTTCACCATCGCCCTCAGCCGCGAAGTCGTCGCCACCGTCGTCCTCATCGGTGTCTTCGGATGACTCAAAGATCTCGGGTTGATCTTCGCCGGAGCCGGTTGCCAGAGAGCCCCCTCCCTGGCCAATCGCAACGACGCTACGCAATGCCGAGCCACGGGGACTGGTGCGGCGAAACAGAACTGCGGATCCGCTTGGCTCGGGCACATATCCGCGCGCGATCAACAATGCGCAAATTCCGTCCTCCTCCCAGCATTGCGTGGAGTCATCACTGCAATTGACCAGAATGCGCTCGACCGAATCCAGCCCGGCGACGGCCAGCAGTTGCGCCGAGACAACCGGGATGTCACAGACGATCAGGCTGATCTGCTCCTCAGCCAGGATGAGATTGACGTCCATGAATGGGACCATCATCACCTGTTGCCATGATCGATCGTGCGGCAGCAGCGAAGACGTCCTGAGATCGCGTCTGGCAAAGAACGGGACTCGGCCTTTTTTGCCGTCCGCCAGCACCGCATTGACCGTCTCGATTTCATCGACGTTGTTGAGTTCGTGGACCCGCAGAAGATACGGAATCAACGCGGTGTTGGCCTCGATCGCGATCACGCGTTCGATACCTTCACTCAGGGCAACGAGGGTTGATACGACCCCCAAGCCAGCGCCAATCACCAGGACCCGGTCACCTTCTTCGGTTGCATCGGGCAATAGCCCGATGATATCGGCGCTGTAGGCGCCAGAGCGAATATCACTGCGAATTTCCGGGATAATCTGGGCGGCGTCAGCGGGACCATCAAACGGCAATTTGACGCCCGCCGGATGAACGAGCGCCTCAAAAGATGCAGTGCCGCCCTTCTTGGCGGCGAGGTCGATGATCACAGGTGACATAACAACGCTTACCAGTACACAATTCAAAGCTGCGGTTCACTAGGCATTTACATACCAACCAATTAGACACCGACTCGGTGTGCGAGCACAATAAATATCGGCTCGGAATCGACATAAATGCCGAAAATTGCGTGAAATTTCGGCTTTTTGGTACAACACCGAAACTGACAATCGATCAAGTTTGCCGTTCAACCATAAGTTTTTTTATCTCCGCGATGGCTTTCGCAGGGTTGAGTCCCTTTGGGCATGTTTTAGCACAATTCATGATCGTATGACAGCGGTACAGCCTGAATGGGTCTTCCAGATCATCCAGCCGCTCGCCGGTTGCCTCGTCACGGCTGTCAATCAACCAGCGGTAGGCATGCAGCAGCGAGGCCGGTCCCAGATAGCGGTCGCCGTTCCACCAGTAACTCGGGCACGAGGTCGAGCAACAGGCACACATCACGCACTCATAAAGGCCGTCCAGCTTGTCGCGATCCTCGATCGATTGGCGCCATTCCCGCTCGGGTCCCGGGGTCTCGGTCTCCAGCCACGGTTTGATCGACGCATGTTGGGCATAGAAGTGCGTCAGGTCGGGGATCAGGTCCTTGACCACGGCCAGATGCGGCAGCGGATAGATATTCACATCGCCCTTGATCTCGTCCAGCCCATAGGTGCAGGCCAGCGTATTGATGCCGTCGATATTCATCGAGCACGAGCCGCAAATCCCCTCGCGGCACGACCGCCTGAAGGTCAGCGTCGGATCGATCTCGTTCTTGATCTTGATGATCGCGTCCAGGACCATCGGCCCACAGGTGCTCATGTCAACGTGGTAGGTGTCGATGCGCGGGTTCTCGCCGGCATCCGGATCCCAGCGATAGATCTTGAACACCCGCGCATCGGTCGCCCCCGCTGGCGCCGGCCAGGTCTTGCCCACGGTGATGCGCGAGTTCTTCGGCAGGGTAAACTCAACCATCCGTCGTTCCTTCCGCAGCGGGCTTCAGCCCGACAAAAATACGCTCGCCCCGGTGCAGGGCATGGGTCGAGACATCCGGCTCGACCGCAACAAATTCGTGCAGCGCGAACCCGGCAGCGGTGATGCGCTGGCGCAGGTCGCGGCCATAGAACCGAATATGGGTCGGGTCGCCGTAATGCAGGCGGCGCGCGTCGTCCGTGGTCAGGGCCGGGTCCTCATAGGTCACATCCCAACCCTCGATCATCGGCACCGTGATCACCGCCTGCCCGCCTGGGCGCAACGCCCGGAACATCTCGGCCAGCGCCGCCCTGTCGTCGACATGCTCGAGCACATGATTGGCCATCACCAGATCATAGCTCGCATCGGCCAGGTCCATCGCGGTGATATCCAACTGCAACTCGAACAAATCGTTAATATCCGCCGTGACGTAGCTGGCGCCGCGTTCCTCGAACCACCCGCGCACCCAAGGCTCGGCGGCAAAGTGCAGCACGTCTGAGCCCGGCGCCAACACCATCTCCCGGTCCATCCACAGCTTCAACAGCCGGTGCCGCGGCCGCGAGTCACAACCGGGACACCAGATCTCCGGCTTGTGCCGCACCGGCGAGAACATGCCCTTATAGCCGCAGATCGGACATGAACGCGCCGTCTTGCCCCAGGCCAGCCCGGTAACATAGTCAATCGCCCGCTCCGCCCGCAACTCAATCAGTCGGTTGATCTCGTTCGGGCGGCGGCGCGGCGGCGCAGAGACCAGCACGTTCTTAGGCGGCATCTGCGTTCAAAGGTTTTCGAGCAAGGAACACTCTGTCGCCAAGTCTTAGGGAGTAAGTAACGCTTTCCGCACCATCAACAACGAACTCCTCAAGCTCAAAACCGGCACGTCGAACTCTCTCACGAAAATCCCGACCATACTGACGGACGTGGTCGTGTTGGCCGAAATGCAGCAACCGACCGGCCTTGTCTGTAATCGTTGGGTCCTCATAAGTTAAATCCCAACCCTCCACGATAGGTACCGCCAAGATGGCCAGTCCACCGGGCTTGAGAACCCGAAACATCTCGCTGAGCGCCTTCGCATCGTCTACATGCTCAAGTACATGTGAGCAGATGATTGCGTCGAAGCTGCCGGTGTCGAGGTCAATTGCCTCGATATTCAGTTTCAAGTCGACGTCGTCACGCATGAGGTCGGCAGTGACATATTCCGAATAATGAGCGCGCGTGAAGCTCTCAACCGCGCGCTCGGGCGCGAAATGCAGCATGCGGGCATTAGCCGGCGGCGCGTCAATTCGATCGTACATTAGCTTCAACAGGCGGTGGCGCTCGAGGGACTTAAATTTTGGGCATTTTGCATTCGGCCGCGGAACTCTTCCGTATGCCGAGAATTGTCCCGTGAAATCACAGATTGGGCACGTCCGCGGATGTCTGCTTGCGCCTGAATCGGATGCCTCGACTCCCCCGATGAGCCGGGCCGCCTCGTGCAATTTTTTGGCAAGAATCGATCTTAGTTTCATTCTTCTTTCCTCCTGCACATCAGAAAAAGCCTCAATACACCCGTGCCTTGGGCGCGATCCGCTCGAGCGAAATCCCACCCTCGCTCTCCGGCGTCAGCGGCTCGGTATGCACCGGCCGGTAGTCCAGCGTCACCACGTCCAGCGTCACCACGTCCTGCGTTCCCACCCAGGCCAGCGAGTGCTTGCGCCAGTTCGCGTCGTCGCGGTCCGGGAAGTCCTCATGCGCATGGGCGCCCCGGCTTTCCTGGCGCGCCTCGGCGCTGTAGATTGTGGTCAGCGCGCAGGGCAGCAGGTTGGCCAGCTCCAGCGTCTCCATCAAATCCGAATTCCACACCATCGAGCGGTCCGTCACCGACACATCGTCAAAGGCGGCGTCGATCTTGGCGACCTTGGCGCAGCCCTCCTTCAGGGTTTTCGAGGTCCGGAACACCGCCGCATCCGCCTGCATCGACTTTTGCAGGTTCAGCCGCAGCACCGCCGTCGGCACCGCGCCCTTGGCATGGCGCAGCCGGTCGAAGCGGCTCATCGATTTCTCAACCGACGCTTGGTTCAGCGTCGGATTAGGCGCCCCCGCCTTGACGATCTGCCCGGCCCGGATGGCGCAGGCGCGACCGAACACCACGAGGTCGGTCAGCGAGTTGGAACCCAGCCGGTTGGCCCCATGCACTGAGCATGACGCCGCCTCGCCGCAGGCCATCAGCCCCGGCACCAGCGCATCCCGGTTGTCCGCTGTCGGGTTGATCACCTCGCCCCAATAGTTCGACGGGATGCCGCCCATGTTGTAATGCACCGTCGGCAGCACCGGGATCGGCTCGCGGGTCAGATCGACCCCGGCGAAGATCTTTGCCGATTCAGAAATCCCCGGCAGCCGCAAATGCAGCGTCTCCGGCGGCAGGTGGTTCAGGTGCAGGTGCAGGTGATCGCCCTCCGGCCCGACCCCGCGACCCTCGCGGATCTCCAGCGTCATGCAGCGGCTGACCACATCGCGCGACGCCAGATCCTTGTAGGTCGGGGCATAGCGCTCCATGAACCGCTCGCCCTCGGAGTTGGTGAGGTACCCGCCCTCACCCCGCGCGCCTTCGGTGATCAGCACACCAGCGCCGTAGACCCCTGTGGGATGGAACTGGATGAACTCCATATCCTGCAATGGCAGCCCGGCGCGGGCCACCATTCCGGCCCCGTCGCCAGTGCAGGTATGGGCCGAGGTGCAACTGAAATAGGCCCGCCCATAGCCGCCCGTCGCCAGCACCACCATCTTGGCCGAAAACCGGTGCAGCGTGCCGTCATCCAGCTTCCAGGCGATCACCCCCTGGCACTCGCCATCATCGGACATGATCAGATCGGTGGCGAAATACTCGATGAAGAACTCAGCCTTCTGCTTCAGCGACTGGCCGTAAAGGGTATGCAGCATCGCGTGCCCAGTGCGGTCGGCGGCGGCACAGGTGCGCTGCACCGGCGGGCCTTCGCCGAACTGGGTCGTATGGCCGCCGAAGGGCCGCTGGTAGATCTTGCCATCCTCGGTGCGCGAGAACGGCACCCCGTAATGCTCCAGCTCGACAATCGCCTTTGGCGCTTCACGCGCCAGGTATTCCATGGCGTCCATGTCGCCCAGCCAGTCGGACCCCTTGACGGTGTCGTACATGTGCCATTGCCAGTTGTCCGGCCCCATATTGGCCAGGCTCGCGGCGATACCGCCCTGGGCTGCGACCGTATGGCTGCGGGTCGGGAACACCTTGGTGATACAGGCGGTCTTCAGTCCCTGCTCGGCCATCCCCAGGGTCGCCCGCAACCCGGCCCCCCCGGCGCCCACAACCACCACGTCGTACTCGTGGTCGATGAATTTGTAAGCCGCCATGAAATCTCTCTCTTCCCGGACCGGTGGCCCCTCAGCCCGCGAAGGCGATCTTCAGCACCGCGAAAATGCCCGCCATCCCGAAGGCGCAGCAGAGCATGGTGTTGCCCAACAGCAGGCCCGTGCGCCAGGCCTTGCCATGCACGTAATCCTCGATCACCACCTGCAACCCCAGGCTCAGATGGCGGAAAACGGTGCCAATGAACAGAACCGCGACAATGGCGTGGAACGGGTGGGCATACAGCGCCAGCACGTCCGCATGTTCGCCCCCCACTGCCCCCACAAACGGGATCACGAACAAGATCGTCAGCGGGATCATCGCCACCGCCGAGACCCGCTGCGCCCACCAGTGATGGGTGCCGTTGCCGGCCGAGCCCAGGCCTGACACCCGGGCGCGTGCTGTCTTGTAGGTCATCTCACACCCCTCATGCGAACAGCCACAACAGCACCGTCAGCAAACCCGAGCCGATGACCACCGCCATCCCGCTGCGCTCAACCGTCTCGATCTCGAAGCCGTGGCCCATGTCCCAGAACAGATGCCGGATGCCGTTCAGCATGTGATAGGCCAGCGCCCAGGTTGAGCCCAGCAGCACCAGATACCCGATCCACGAGGTCAGCAGTCCGTCGACGGTGGCGAAATAACCCGCACCGGTCGCGGCGGCCAACAGCCACCAAACCACCAGAACCGCCCCCAGCGCCAAACCAACCCCGGTTATCCGGTGGATGATCGACAACATCGAGGTCAGCTGCGGCCGATAAATCTGCAAGTGCGGCGATAAAGGGCGGTTGCCCCGATTCACATCTGCCATCGCAAGCTCCAGGTGATCCCAAATGGTCTTGGGGATTGTTTGTAGAGTGCGACAGCAACCCTTTCCAGACCAAAAACGCCGCAAGTGCGAAATGAGATCGCTCCAGACAGCGGTGGCGGCGGCGAAATTTACCTTGACTCGTTCATCGTTGAACTACTTAATGGTTTAACGCTAAATGAAATAAATATGACCACTCGAGGATACGGATATGCACAGACGTAACTTTCTGAAGATTGCCGGGTCCACGGCAGTTATCGTTGCAGCGGGCGGCGCCGGCTTTGTCGCAACCCGCACCCCGACGGCTGCGCTCAAGCCCTGGAAGACGGCGGGATCAGTCTATCCCGATCCCCTGCGCCGGGCCTTGTCCTACGCCATCCTGGCACCCAATCCGCATAACCGCCAACCCTGGATCATCGGCCTGAAAGGCGAGACCGAGGCGGTGGTTACCTGTGATCTCGAACGGCTGCTTCCCCAAACCGACCCTTTCGGCAGACAAATCGTGATCGGGCTGGGGTGTTTTCTGGAACTGTTTTCGATCGCCGCATCCGATCAGGGCTTCCGGGCCGAGATCCGGTATTTTCCCGAGGGTCAGCCGGATCAGATGCTGGACCGGCGGCCGATTGCCCATCTGTCGCTCAGCAAGCAACCCGGCCTGGTGGCCGATCCGCTGTTCGTCCATACCTTGTCGCGCCATACCAACCGGACCCCCTATGATACAGACCGGGCTGTCGGCGACGACCTGCTGCGGCGCTTGCGCGATGCGCCTGCCGGCAGTCCCCATATCGGCACCGCGAACCGCGGCACCCTGTTGCAGGATCTGAGAAACCTCACCGCAGGCGCCATGCTTGCCGAGATGCAAAACCCCGAGGCCAATCGCGAGAGTATCGACCTGATGCGCATCGGACGGGCCGAGATCGAGACCAATCCAGATGGCATCTCGCTGGGTGGCGCCTTCCTCGAAGCCTTGAGCATGGCCGGCGTATTGACCCGGAAAAGCCTTGCCGATCCAGCCTCGCGCTCCTATCGAATAGCCCTCGACATGATCGAGGAAGCGGCTATGGCCACCATGGGTTTCGTCTGGATCAACACCATCGGCAATGACCGGGCCGCGCAAATCGACGCCGGGCGCGCCTATCTGCGGGTCGCACTTCAGGCCACCGCCGATCAGCTTGCCATGCAACCGATGAGCCAGGCCCTGCAGGAATACGCCGCGATGGCGCCCTACTTCCAGACCCTCCATGACCGGCTGACCAGCCGACCCGGCGAACGGGTGCAAATGTTGGCTCGATTGGGCTATGCCAACCAGGTCGGCCCGGCGCCGCGTTGGCCGCTCAAGACCAGATTGAGGGAAAGCTGATCTTGGCACCGAACGCAGAGCTGCCCGCAGAACCTCCGGCATTTCGCTTGCTCACCGAAATCGGAATCATCGAGCAATTGGCCCGCAACCGGCTCGAGCGCAGCCTGCCCGATGGCATCAAGGTCTCTCAGTTCATCGTCCTGAACCACCTGGTGCGCCTGGGCGGCGCCTGGAGTCCGGTTTGGCTCGCCGACGCTTTCCAGGTAACCAAGGGGGCAATGACCAATACCCTGCAGCGCCTTGATAAGCGCGGATTGGTTCAGATTGTCGCCGATCCGAGCGATGGGCGCGGAAAGCTGGTCAGCATCACCCAGGCTGGCCGAAACATGCGCGCGCGTTGCCTGGAAAGCATCGGCCCATTGCTCGACGAACTTTCGAGCGAACTCTCGACCAAGGACGTCGCATCGGTCCTTCCGATCCTGGAAAAAGTCAGGAAACATTTGGACGCGCACAGATCATAGGGCTGGCGACGCGCAGTGTCGGCAATCCGGTCTCCCGGCCCTCACCCGTCGCTGAACATCGCCTTGACCCGTTCCATGTCATAGCGTTGCTCGGTCAGGTTCTCGGCGTCCCACTCACTGCGCTCGGCCTCGAAGAAGTCGCCGCCATAGACATGGATCGCTCCGGTCAGTTTCGGGATCGGGTTGGTCACCGAATGGATGATGTCCTTGCCCATTGGTGCCACGTCCCCGGTTGCCAGCGCCTTGGCCCCGGCGGCCTCGATGTGGCCGTTTGGGTCATCCTTGATGCGGCGCCAGAAGATGTTGTCCTCGCGCCCGTTATAAATGCCGATCACCGCCCACATCTCGTGATTATGCGGCATCACCGTCATGCTGGGTTTCCAGACCAGGTTCAGGATCGTCAACTCGGGCGATTTATAAATCGGCGTGATCCCGCTGGTTGTCGGCTCACCTACCGCCGCCAGCACGGCCGCCGGGTTGCTCATCGCCCGCCTGACCACTTCGGCCACCGATTTGTGGGTCGGATCCTGGCGCACTGCCGCCAGGCAATCATCGACAAAATGCTCAAGGTTCAGCATCGCTTTCTCCCAGGTTGCACCCTCGCGACCGGGCTAAAAATTGCCCATTCCCGTCCACGTCGTAGACTAACCGATCACCGATCTGCCCGCAACTTTGGCGCAAATCCGTCTGTTCCCTCGCACCTTAAAGATCAAATCTTGAATTTGATCGGTTGACGGGCATCGACCCCCCGCCCAGTATCCCGCAGTACGTTTCTTAAAAGGGAGAGAAGTAATGAAGCGCCTGATCGCTGCCGCGACCTTTGCGGCCTTCACCACCTCCGCCATCGCCGCCGACCTGAACATCTGCGTCGAGGGCGCCTACCCGCCGTTCTCCGAGATCAACGCTGCCGGCGAGGTCGTCGGCTTCGACATCGACATCGCCAACGCCGTCTGCGCCCACATGGGCAACAGCTGCACCATGGTCCAGTCCGAATGGGACGGCATCATCCCGGCGCTGCTGGAGGGCAAATGCGACGCCATTATCGCCTCGATGTCGATCACCGAGGAGCGCAAGCAGCGGGTCGACTTCTCGGAGAAATACTACAACACCCCGGCCCGCTTCTCCGCCAAGGCAGACGCCGGTCTGACCGACACGCCCGAGGGGCTCAAGGGCAAGACCGTCGGCTTGCAGCGCGGCACCATCTTCCAGGACTTCATGGAAGGCGCGATGCCGGATGTCACGCTCAAGCTCTACGGCACCCAGGATGAGGTCTATCTCGACCTCGCCGCCGGGCGCGTCGATGCCATCTTCGCCGACTCGGTGGCGACCTCGGACGGTTTCCTGAAGACCGATGCTGGCAAGGGCTTCGCCTTCTTCGGCGGTGACTACACCGAGGAGAAGTATTTCGGCGTCGGCGCCGGCATCGCCGTGCGCAAGGGCGAGGACGCGCTGCGCAACGGCTTCTCGGCCGCGATCAAGAAAATCCGCGACTCGGGCGAGTACAAGGCGATCAACGACAAGTATTTCGAGATCGATATCTACGGCGGCTAAGGCCGCTTGACCTGTGTTCCCCGGCGATTCGCCGCCGGGGTTTCCAGCGCCACGGTCCGGGC
>Ga0307379_10001968_pt1 | contig 31175 bp, 25 predicted proteins | sample UN2MG_FD_202237 | JGI IMG/M metagenome (GOLD analysis project Ga0307379, IMG submission 202237) | Soil microbial communities from Risofladan, Vaasa, Finland - UN-2 | ecosystem: Environmental > Terrestrial > Soil > Coastal area > Acid sulfate soil | place: Finland: Risofladan, Vaasa | collected...
CAGGCCGTTCTTCGCCGCACATGTGATGTTCCCGATGGCATTTTCGGTCCTGCCCGAGAGCGTGTTCCAGCTCGAAGTCCCCGGGCAGAGGTAGAACCTGATTCCCGACTCCCGGAACTTCTTCCCTCGCTCCTTGAACGGGTGGTCCGCCTCATAGCCCCATTCGAGGGCAATGATGTCGCTCGGCAGCTCGTGGATCAGCTCCGGGTGCTTGACGATGATATCGCCCCAGAACTGCATCGTGTGCCCATGCTTCTTCACGTAATCGTAAATCTGCAGGAGGAAGTCCAGGTAGACCCGGCCGGTCCCTCGCTCCTTGCATATCTTCTTGCTCCGCCCGCAGCCGAGGTCAACCGTCTCGTCCAGGCCGACGTTGAACATGCGGCTGGTGAAGTGGGGGAGCAGCTCCTCGAAGAGACCCGCGACGAACGGCAGACTTCGCTTATCAATCGGCGAGAGGCTGAACGGATAGTCGAAATGCCCCCATGCGGTATCGCAGCCGTTCGGGGCCTCGGCCATCACCCGATACTTGTCATGCCTGAGCCATCGCTCCATATGCCCGAAGGAGTTCTGATTCGGCACAAGCTGGATGAACCGCTCCCAGCAATAGGCATCCAGCGCCATGATCTGCTCGCCGGTCATGGGATCGGCCTTCTCCCAAACGATGGGATGTGCCAGGTATCGGAAAGTGTGCTCGGTGTAGAGCTGGAACTGGTTGATCTTCCATGAAGCGAGGAGGTCCACCAGCGCATAGAGCGTCTCCAGGGTCGGGACCTTGTCTCTGCTGATGTCCAGCATCACACCCCGAGCCGGAAAGTCAGGTGAATCTACAATTGACAGGCATGGAGGCTGACCGCTGATTTGCCGCAGGGTGCAGGCGCCATAGAACGCGCCGGCCGCGGTAGATGCGGTGATCAGAATGCCGTCCGGGCGGATGTCGAGCTTATAACCCTCAGGAGGAATATCGGCCTTGGTATCGAGGCGGATTGTCAGTCCGACCTGATCTTCGGGCGCTTTAGGGCTCGCGGTAGTTTCCCAGAGAAGGCCTGCCTGCTTCGCCGCCATGATGAGTGATTGTCCCGAGAGATCGGGATGTCCCGACGGATCGGGATGCTCGCTCCGGCGGCACTCGTTCTGACGGCAAGGCTCCTCCGCTTCAAGCTTGATGTAGCGCTTCCCTTGGGGATTGAACGTGCCTTCGCGGAATGACAGCTTCTTCGGGGCGGGCACGAGATGTAGGTCGGTACTGCGGGCCATGCACTTCCTCCACAAACATACAAGATCAGGCGCTATGGTAACTTATCGGACGCCGATGAGTCAACCTAAGCTAAGGAGGAAAGCTCTTCATCCAGCAAGAACCCGTTTCCTGATAGAGCCTTTCAAGGAGGAGACAAAATGCGCAGATACGTGGCAATGATCGTGCCCTTGCTGATCGTAGGCTTGCTGGCGGGCTGCTCGAAGACCAAACCGGTTGGTCAGGCAGTCACACCCCCGGCTGCAAAGAATCCGGCCGGGAGTGCGGGCGCGCTTGCGGACCTCGGCCAGAAGCGAGCTTCCGTGATGAGTTATGTGCAGATCATGGACATAGGCGGTCGTCAGACGAAGCAGGCGATGAAATTCACGAACGGCAAGCCCGTCGCCATGAAGATGCAGATGGCGCCGGGAGGCGGTTGGATCTTGGTGCTTCTGGATAAACAAGTCGAATACACTTACGACCCGAAGACTAAGACGGCGATGAAGATGTCAATGGGCGGCAATGGAAGCGAGCAGGGTAAGCCACCGGCTGGCCTGAAAATACCCAAGCTGGAGGACATGAAGGCACCAACTGTGTCCTCGGATACCGTTGATGGCGTGGAGTGCTGGAAGATCGTTTCACCGAGTCTGGGAAGCGACAATTCCGCGGTTTGGATGGACAAGGCATATGGCCTGATGCGGCAGATGGAAACAGGCGGAAAGATAACCAAGATCCAGTACGAGCAGATCAATGCCGTGCCTGACAGCGAGTTCCAACTTCCGCCCGGTACAAAAGTACAGGACATGGGCGCCATGATGCATCAAGTGCCGAAAATGCCGCAAGGCATGCCCCAGGGTATGCCAAAGATACCGGGGCACTAGTGAACAGTAAACAGTAAACGGTGAGCAGTAGGGGCGGGGTCTTCCCGCCCTTTCTGCTGTTCACACAGGAGTGCAAGCCATAGATAAGCCGCAGTTTCCCTCGAAGAATGGAGTCAAGATTACCGTCCTGCGCAAGCTGTATCACAAGGATCTGATGGAGAAGTACACGGACAGCGGGGATTGGGGCCCTTGCTCGGCTCTCCAGGAAGGCCAGGAGTTTACAGTGACCGCCAATGAGCCGTGGAAGATGCCTGAGGGGTTCTGCGGCTGGGCCTGGGCGGATATCCAGAAGATCGTCTGGGGGATGGCACGCGGGGGCCCGAATGTCTTCGTCGCCTGCTGCACGGATGGCTATCGGCCGGTGCTTTTCCTGTTGGAAAAGCTAGGTGAACAGTGAACAGTTAGCGGTGAACAGTTTAACTTCTCCACCGTTCACTGTTTACCGTTTACTTTTTTGCCCCACGGGCGTTATAGCTTCACGACCAGGGGAGGCATGGTCGCCTGGTCTGCCAGGATCATCTCGGTCGGTTTGATTATCAGAATAACGTAGTTCGGGTCGTCAGCACCAGTGGGGAAGATCTGCCTAAGCTCCTCCATCCAGAAGCGCTCCTTGAGCGCCCTCTCGTCGCTGATGCCGGCCTCACCCTTGATGAGAACAGAACTCCAGTCGCGCATCGGGTCAACAACGTGCGTCCACAGTGTGCTGACCTTCGGGTTTGCGCTGATCTGCCGGCACTTCGCTGTCATGCGGCTGGTGATGTAGTAGACGGTGAAATCGTCCTCGACCGCGACCGGCATCATGGCGCGCATTTGCGGGCATCCGTGCTCATCCACGGTTGCGAATGCCGGAAACATGCACTTCCCGATGATTTCCTTTGCACGAGTCTTCACTTCCTGATCGTTCATTGCTTCTGCCTCCTCCTTGTTCCAGCGATCACGTACTATTGAAACAGGTGGCCCAGCGACCTGATCACGTCGGTATAGAAGTTACCGCCCATATGCCTAAAGAGGGCAAATCCGGAACCTGGGTCTCCCACGAATGGCCGAAGAATCCACGCCATCTGCGTTCCGACGAAGGCATAGATGACAAACCAGAATCGGAGCAGCGTCCGATGAGCCGCCTGGTCCTGACTTCCCATCGTTTTCACAGCGCTTGCGATCACCGCCACCCCTGTGCCGGTGGCAATGGCAAAGAATAGGACGTTCAACAGCTTGATGAATGCATAGTGCCTCGCGGAGAGCATGAAGAACGCCATGATCGGAGCGAATCCTGCCAGGAGCATTGTTGTGACGAGGAAGCTCGCCATCAGTATGCCGATCAGTTGGCGCAGCGACAGGCTGCTTCCCAGAAGCGAACTGACTACGTACAGCGCCGGCAGGCAGATGATCAGCGTCAGCAGAAACAGACAGGGGACCTTTGCCGCACTGGACAGCGCCTGCTTCCATCCATCGTGCGAAGTCAAGCGGTATGACCCCATCACGAAACCGTAGAATGCCGACATGATAATGTTCAGCATCGCCGATGTGCCGATCGGCCAATCGCCCGTCGAGCGCAGACTATTCCAGATGGAGTTTCGATCGCATAGCGCCTGGCGAAGTACGGTTGCAGAGCCTGGTCTTCCCATTTGTTGCCTCCTCATCGGTGACGCCGCTACCTACAGTACGCCATGGATTGCAGGGCAGTTCCCACTGTTCACCGTTCACTGTTTACTGTTCACTTCCGTAATAGTCCCTGCCGCAATCTTCGCCTTGGTTATCTTACCCTTGATCTTGATGGGGACGGTGGTTTCCTTGTCCATCGTGTTCAGGAAAAGGAAACGGTCAGGGCCGATCTGAGTGCCGAAGATGCCGTCCGCCTTGAGGTCATAGACCGGCAGGCCGAAGTGGCGCAGGTCCTCACCGAGCTGAGCCGCGAGCGCATCCCGCCCCTGGACGTGATGCATCACTCCGCCACCGACGACGGACAGCACGTCCGGCCGCCAGCAATTCAGGATGTCATCCGGCTCGGAGGTCCCTTCCACGCTCTCGAACTTCGGCACATCCATGACGATCAGCCTGCCGCCCTTCTGAATCCACTTGGCGATCAGCCGCGCATCCTCCGTCTCCATGATCGGCCCGGCGATGATCACCAGCACCTTGTAATCATCCAGCGCCCCTGTGCGGAGCATCGTCTCATCCACATAGTCGAAGTCGGTGTAGTCTCGGATCTTCGCCGCCGGGTGCAGGAACTCGCTCCAGTGAAGTGTGAGATAAACATTCGGATACCAGAGCGCAACCGGCACGATCGGCTTCGCGTGGAACAGGTACTTGATGTGCGCCTTCTGGGCATCTTTCCGGGACTCCGAACTCACCACGTTCGGATTGTAATCATGGAGCTGGTTTGCGCCGGAGGCGGTGGCATTGTATATCCTGGCGACGATTCCCTTCTCATCCTCACTCCCCGCCGGCTCGAAACCGTAGTAAGCGCCATAGTGCTTACCCGCGGCTCCGACCCATCGGGTGATCATGAAGTTCTCGGCGTATGCCGAGGCCTCGTTCGTGATCCGCACGCCTGCCTTGTATTTTGCCGCTACCCGGCACTGTTCCGCGAAGTTCGACCCATGATGAGGCTCGGCATCGCCTCCGGTGCACAAGTAGATAGGCGTATGCGGGAAGTGCTTGCGGGTAGTGGCTATCCACCAATCCGCCCAGCGGGTCATCGAATCCCGATACCAGTCAATGAAATCCAGCCATCGCCGCCGCATCTCAGGTGCCTTAGGCGGGAGTTGCTTTTCGATCTCAGCAAGCGCCTCCTTCCGACCCGGGAAGTCCACCTCCTCGAACGACTTGTATTGCGACCCATAAGTCTTGTTGAGCGCATCCAGCGTCCCATAGCGCTTCTCAACGAACTTCCGGAAATCGGCGAGCGCATATGGATCATCACACCAATACCCTGGGTGGTTATGATATTCGCCGGGGATATTGAAGGTCCAGCCGCCGCCCGATACGGAGTAGATCGCCTCGCCATAGTCCCCCTGAATGCCCAGGAGCACCGACTCGATGACGCCCTTGTCCCGGTACTTCTTCGCAAACTCGCCCAGGAAGCGGTCAATCCACTTCGGCAGGTTCGGATTCCAGAGCGATTCGATCTTGCTGTCAATCCCATGCTCCAGGCATCGGCAGGGGAAGTGGTCCTTGCCCTCTCGGAACCAGTTCGGCGTCGAGTACGCCGGCCCGAGTATCAGGAACGGCACCCATTTCAGGTCGTTGTCCTTGAGGATCTTTACCTGATTGTCCCACTTAGACCAATCCCATTGATCTTTGGCCGTGCCCTCGACGGTCTCCCAGGTGACATAGCTCTCGATACTCGTCACGCCGAGCGATTTGTAGATCGGGGCCGAGGTCTCATCGGCATCATTTCCGAAGGTGTAGTACATTTGGCGCTCCTTCACTGAGGTTTCGGCAAACGACGGTAGACTGAGCAAAATAAAGAATGCTAGTATTATGGATCGCATGGCGGGTTTCTCCCTCTGCAATGCTATTCAGAGATTACATGCCAGGGAAGGTTTCACCTTCCCACTTGGAAACGGGCATGGGCCGGTTGACTCCACCTGGACCGCTCGAATCGAAGGACGGAACGGCAGCGGCTAGCGGGCGTCCGCCTTGTGGGGGACGACGTCGGCGGTTTCGAGGAAGAATGTGAGAAGCCGATCACGCAACTCGCGCTTGACCTTATCCAGCGATGGATCGTCAATCCGGTTGTGAAGCTCCATGGGGTCGGCGCGAAGGTCGTATAGCTCGTCGCTTTCATAGAGCCTGCGGACGTACTTGAAATCCCGCGTGCGGCACATGACGGCTTTCGTATGCTCCGGCCCTTCGCTGCGCTGGAGGTCTACTCGCGGCCAGTATAGCCCCGTAGGTTCCTGCGAGCTGGTGCTCTCCAGCTCCATCGCATACACCTCGCCGTGAAGCCGCCCTCCCTCGCAAAAGACGGCATCCCGATGCTTGTCCGTCTTGCCCTCCAGAACCGGCACAAGCGATCGGCCGAAATGCGTGTGCTTCGGCGGTATGCCGGTCAGCTCCTCCACGGTCGCGGGGAAGTCAATCAACTCAACCAGCGCGCCGGTCACTCGCGGCTTAACATCAATCCAGGCCGGCGGTTTGATGATAAACGGCACGCCTGACAGGCAATCCTCGAACGTATTCTGGTTTTTCTCGACAAGCCCGTAGTCCCCGGCAAAATCCCCATGATCGCTGAACATGAAGACCGCCGTCTCGTCATACAAGTCGGCGGATTTGAGGGCATCCATGAGCAGGCCGAACTGGTGGTCCACACGAGCGCACATGCCGTAATAGGTCGCCCTCAGCTCGGTCCAGCGGTCCTCAGTCCAGGTTTGCATGTGCTGCCGCTCATAGATCCCCTTGAGCATACTGGGCTTGCCCTTCCAGCCATCTGGGGTGGGCGCGCGAGGAGGCAACTTACCCCGATCAATCATGCTGAACCAGGGGTCCTCGACGGCATACGCCGGATGGGGATACCCCAGTGGGAGGTAGATGCAGAACGGCTGATCCTTCGGTGGGTTTTTGAGGAAATCAATCGCGCCCAGGACGTTCGCCCAATCGCCGTCGTAATAGAAGTCCTCCGAGCCTTTATCGAGCTTGCCGACGTAGAACGAGTAATAAGTGTCGCTGCCTGGCTTCCCTCGCCAATCCCGACCGGCGCCGCGCCTGGGCTTGGGAGGCTTCGGCGGCCTATATCTCACATTGCAGTAGGCATCGGCGGGATGCTGGCCGGGGATCAGGTCATTCTTCCCGCCCCACCAGACGAAGTAGCCCTCGTCCTTAAGGGTCTTGAGGAGCACGGGCTCGTCCGGCTGCATCATGTGGTACATGGTCCGATGCCCTCGGACGTGGGGGTACCAGCCGCTCATGAACGAGCATCGGCTGGGCGTGCACACCGGGTTCTGGCAGAAGGCATTGCGGAACGAGACGGCGTCGGATTTCACCAGGCGGTCGAGGTTCGGGGTCACCGCCGCCGGATCGCCCGCGTGGCCGAGCACGTCGCCCCGCCACTCGTCAGGGTTGAAGATGATGATGTTAGGCCGCTTGTCCATTGGTGGTATGTTCCCGCTGATGCTACACCAATCCTGCCTGATCTGTTGATGGTCAGTCGGACCAGTCAGACGTGTCGGACCGGTCGGACACGAGCCGAGTGGGAGGGTTGCGGAACGCCACGGCGGGCGTTCCCTGCAATTCGCCTCCGAGAGCTTTCTTGATCTGGCGGAAATGGCTTATCCAATGGCCGTTTGGGCCTTCATCGAAAAGCCAACCGTATTTGTCAGGCTCTGCTCGAAGTCTCGATTCGCCGATTCGATCAATCTCTCTCTTCACTATCTCTTCCGACCTTATGTACTCGGCCAGGGTTTCCTTGGAGCTCAAGCCCTTGTATTTGCGCACATTCCCATCGTTGAATTCGTCATAATCGCTTGTCTTGCAGAACCAGGGCTCCTCACCGGTTTCCCAAACAGCCGGTAGAACGCCGGCTGCCTCATAGGCCCATCCGATCAGGTGGGCTATGACATCCTTGACAGTCCAGTCAGCATTGACCTTGGTTTGCCATTGAGGCTCGGTCAATGATGCGAGGAAATCTATGAACTCAGTGATATTCCGTGGGTCATCCATCCTGAGGATATGTTCCATCTCAGAGGAATTCGTCCTCTGCCAAAGAATAAGACCGTATCATGGACATTCCCGATCTTCCGATATACGACGGCGACCTGTGGGGGCGGTTCTACCTCGATTACTTCGAGAAGGGGACGCCCAGTTATTACCTTCGGCGAGATGACGGCTGTTTGCAGGAAATGAGCATCGCCGATTACTTTCGCTCGGAGCTCAACGATCTGGAATCTCGCGCCATGGAGCGAGTAAGAGGTCACGTGCTCGATGTAGGCTGCGGCGTGGGTGCGGGTATCCTTTGGCTTCAGAGGCAGGGAATCGCGGTTACGGGAATAGATATCTCACCCGGCGCGATCGAAGTTGCCGGAAAACGAGGAGCCAAGGATGCGCGCATAATGTCTTTATGGGACTTGGCGAATGTCGAAGAAAGATTCGATACGGTCACCTTCATGGGCAACAACATGGCCATCGCAGGCAGCCTTGAAAGGACCGGCGAGATGCTGGACATCCTTCGAGGCGTGACCAATGAAGGCGCAGTCCTGATCGGCAACTCGGTTGACCCCACGGCGACGGATGAACCTTCTCACCTGGCATATCATAAATGGAATGCCGAGCGCGGACGGTATGTCGGTCAGGTGACAATCCGAACGGAATATGCGGGGTTCACCGAGCCGTGGTTCGATATTGTGCTTTTCGAGCCGGAGGTGCTCAAGTCCATCTGCAAGGATCACGGCTGGGAGCCGCGTGAGGTCATTGACTCCGGCGGGCGTTACTTCCTGATAGCAGATAAGGCATGATACCACTTCCCCAGCTTGCGGCGGAACTGGATCATGGGGTTGAGCAGGCCCATCCCGTGCGATAGATAATACACCGGCATCAGCAGCCGCTCGTTTCCCTCGATCCGCCCCCTGAGATTCGGGTTCGAGCGACTGAATCCCTCCTCCCGAACGATTGATTCCAAGGGAGTCCCAGGGTAAATCCTCAGACCAGGCGGCTCGCCGAACGCCACTTTGGCCTTCAGGGAGCGCATGAGGTCCAGGGTCTTGAAGACCGAGTCCATAGTCTCACCCGGGCCTCCGAGGGTGAGGCAGTAGATGGTATTCAGGCCCGCTTCCCGGCAGGCATTGACGCAGGTCTTGATGTCCTCGACGCGAAACGGCTTATTCAGCCGCTCGAGCAATGCGTCATCCCCGCAGTCAACGGTCGTGATGAGGAGGTCGCAGCCGGCCTCCTTCATCTTCTTAGCAAGCTCGAGGTCGAGCCGCCCCGGCGACGCATACGCCTGCCAGGTGACCTTTTTCGCGATCCCTCGGGCGATGAACTCGTCGCAGACCGCCATGGCGTGGTGCATGGGGTAGTTGAACTCGCTGTCGGCAAGGAAGACTCGCCCGACCCCGAGTGCGGCCAGGTTCTCGATCTCATCGGCGATGATGCCGGGATCGCGCAATCGGACCTCCGAGCCCTCGATCTTCGGGACGACGCAGTAGATGCACTTGTTCGGACAGCCGCGCTTGGTCTGAACTCCCGCCCCGCCCTTCCTGCCGGCCTTATATGCGTAGCTCGGATAATCGAGCCTGCCTCGCTTGGCAAGGTGGAAGGAGTTCACGTCGGCGTGTCCCGGCGGGTTCAAAGCGATTACGTCGCCATCCCGGTAGACGATACCCGGGACGTCAAACAACTCGCCCGCCAATAGCATCGGCAAGGCCTCTTCGCCCTCGCCAATGACGCCCAGATCAGCCGCGAAATAATCCAGCACCAACTCCGGCGCAATTGAGAACCCGCTCCCGCCGAGGACGATGGGCGCATCGGACGCCTGCTTCACCGCGTCAATGAGATACTTCATCTCCCCCGCGAGGAAGCAGTCGTAGACGACGTCATCCAGGTTGCGAATGGTGATCCCGACCAGGTCAGGACTGAAGTCGCGGAAGAAGGCTCGTATGTCATCAAGTGGCTTTCGGGCATGGCAGAGGTCGAGGATGCGTACCTCGATCCCCTTATGCTCCAACTCCGCCGCCAGATATTCAAGGGCGAGCGGGGCAACTCCCGGCTGGAGGCGATTCGGATTGACTAGTGCTACTTTGCTCATCGTTCACCATGCGTATGGGGGTATGGGGGTATGGGAGTTTGGGAGTACCCCCACAGGCCCACATACCCACACTTCCTGTCAAAGAGTCCGATTTAGTGCTAGAGCGATCTCCATGCCGACACGGGCGTTGCTCTTCAGCAAGGTGATGTTGGCGCTGACCGACTTGCCTGCCGTGAGTTCATCAAGTTTCGCCAGAAGCCAGGGAGTGAGCTCCTTACCCCGAATTCCCGAGCGCGTTACCTCATCCACTGCTTCGGCGATCTCCTGGGTCAAATCCAGTTCGTGCTCCTGAGGAATCGGGACTCCCACAACCATCCCGCCTCTCATCTTCAGCCGCCGCTGAGCCTCCCATCGGACGGCAACCTCATCAGCGGTGTCAACCCGATCAACCGCCAGCCCCGTGCTCCGAGAGTAGAACCCCGGGAAGAAGTCGGTCTGATATCCGAGTACCGGGACTTCGTGGGTTTCGAGCCACTCGAGGGTCGCGGGGATGTCCAGGATGGCCTTTGCGCCCGCACAAACGACTATGATATTGGAGTGCGCCATCTCCCAGAGATCGGACGAGATGTCGCTGGTTTGCCCTCGATGCACCCCGCCGATCCCGCCGGTCACGAAGACGCTGATCCCCGCCCTGGCGGCGATATATGCCGTCGCGCTCACAGTGGTTGCGCCGTCGGCCTTTTGCGCCATCGCCGCCGGAAGGTCCCTTGCCCCCAGCTTAAGGATTCCCTCGCCGGTGGCGAGGTAAGCAATCTGATCGGCAGTCAATCCGACGCAGATCTTCCCCTTAAGTACGGCTATCGTCGCGGGAATTCCCCCCGCGTCCCGAATAATCTTCTCCAGCGCGAGAGCCGTTTCGAGGTTCGATGGATGAGGGAGACCGTGGGCGATGACGGTTGACTCAAGGGCAACGACGGGCGTGCCGCCACTCAGGGCGTCGGTGACTTCATCGGCGATTTGGAGGAAGGTTTCCATGGGCTCAAGCCCATTATAGCGGAATCACGTCTGATGTTCAAAGCGCTGGTGGAGTTCCGGCTCGGCTGCCGCCGGCTCGCGGCCAAGATGCCGACTGGGACCCGGCCCCGGAGCCAGCCATCGAGGCTCGCCATACGCCCAATCCAGTGAGGCATAGTCGCCGCTTTCAATCCAGGCATGATCGGCATACCGGTGTCGGTACTCGTTGGAAAGACTCTCGAGATATGGGAAGATCCTCTCGCTGAAGATCGCTTCGCCGCCCTCCTCTGAGGCTCGAACACCGGAAACCTCGACCGCATGCCGGCCGTCTTCGGGGTGGTCCATGAACTGGCAGGGCATGAGAGGATTCTTATGCGAACCCTGGGCCTTCCTGATCTCGGAAAAGAATCGCGACCGTAGCGCATCAATCAGCCTGGAATCACGAACGTTGTGGTCGCTGAACTTGAAGAAGACGCACGGCTCGATGTCGCCCTTATTGTTCACGTGCAGGTATCTGCCGCCCGCAATGCAGCCCTGGCAGATCGGCCCTGAGTTCCAGAAGTCGGCGATGAACAGTCCCTTCTCCCGGAACATATCCCACGTGAACTGACGGATTTTGTCGCGCTGCTCGGGGGTCACCACGAGGCTGAGATCAGGATCTTTGCCGACCGGCACGTACATGAAATACCAGCCGAAGATGCATCCCTTGTCCATCAGGTGGTCTACAAAGGCCGGATCGGTCGCAACCTTGAAATTCGAGCTGGTGTACGTCAGCGAATAGCCGAAAGGTATGCCTGCCCCGCGAAGACGATCCATGGCGTCCATTACCCTGGCATACACACCCGAGCCCCGACGACCATCGGTCTCGGCTTGCCAGCCCTCGATGCTTATGGAAGGGAGCATGTTTCCGATCTCCCGCAAGTCCCGAACCTTCGCGTCGTCAATCAATGTGCCATTCGTATACATCATGAACGCGAGGTCGTTATGCTTGGTGCAGATCGCTTTGATGTCATTCCAGATCAGGGGATGGGTCGGCTCGCCTCCTGAGAAGACGATGAAGTTCGTGCCGAAGGACTGTAATTCGGTCACAATGCGATCCAGCGTATTGAAATCCAGGCGCTCGGCCTTGTTCGGAGCCACTGCGCTTGCGTAGCAGCCGGTGCACTTCAGATTGCACTCCTTCAACGGCGATATCACAGCGAGCGTCGGAGGGTCGAATCCCTCGCGATCACGAAAGTCCGCACGGATGTCGTCGTTGATAAACCACGGAAGCCACAGATTCCTAAAGATAGTGGAGAGGCACTTCGGATGGGTCCTGAGAATCGTCCGTCTCACCAGCTTGACTGCCGGGTGATTATTACGGAAAGCCTCCCGGACTTTCTCCAACTGAAGTCTATGAAACTCATCAATGGGGATCGCGCGCGCCAGGTTGGCAAGCAACACGAGCCCCGGCTGCAGCTTGTTCGACGCCTCTAAACGGGGTAACGCTTTTACTAGCAGAACACTGGCGTACTTGCCCAGGTATTGTCTGGCGAGCCGCCTGTATCTAGGCACTGCAACTCCTCCCTCGTTGGCGGTGTGCAGGGCAGAATAGCCGAAAAGCCAGGATATGCATGCATTAGAGCGTACTGCGTACTGATGATTATACTGCTACTAATCCATCCTGTCAAGGTAAATCGCACACTGCCTAATCAGCCTAATTCGCGACCTGCGTGGAAGGATTACCAACTAAATGAAGGTAACTAAACCTTCGTGCAATCCAAGCAACCCAAGGAGTGAGATAATGAGCGAGCGCAAGGTAAAATGTGCAGTCGTCGGTTACGGTGGCGCATTCAGCATGGGGAAGTCCCATGCCCAGTGGATGAACGATACGGGGCGCATGGTCACGGTGGCGGCATGCGATTTGGACCCGGCAAGGATGGAGGAGGCCAAGCGCGACTTCCCCGGCATCTCGACCTACACGGACGTTGACGAGATGCTTGCGAAGAGCGATGCCGATCTGGTGGTGATCATTACGCCCCACAATACTCACGCGCCGCTGGCCCTGAAGGCCCTCAATGCCGGCAAGAGCGTCGTCCTGGAGAAGCCGATGTGCATAACGGTGGATGAGGCGACGGCGATGATCGAGGCGGCGAGGAAAGCCGGGGTCACGCTGACGACCTTCCACAACCGCCGGCATGATGGGGATTACATGGCAATCAAGGAGATCATTGATAAGGGCATCATCGGCGAAGTATTCAGCATCGAGGCGTTCATCGGCGGTTACAACCAGCCGGGCACCTGGTGGAGGTCGTTCAAGGACATCTCGGGCGGGTGCATGTACGACTGGGGCGCCCATTTCGTTGACTGGATACTCAATCTGATCCCGCAGAAGATCGAGAATGTGACCGGCTTCTTCCAGAAGCGGGTGTGGATGGACGTCACTAACGAAGACCAGACCGAGGCAATCATACGCTTTAAGAACGGGGCGACGGCGAACCTCCAGGTGTCGAGCATCGCCCGAGTAGGAAAGCCGAAGTTCCGCATACTGGGGACTAAGGGCGCTATCATTGATGAATGGAAGGGCAGCTTCAAGCTCTACACGCTCGTGGACGGCATCCCGGTCGAGGGAGAGATCAAGTACAAGAACAGCACCTGGCCGGAGTATTATCAGAACCTGGCCGCGACCCTGCTCGATGGCGCACCTCTCGAAGTCACGCCCGAGTCGTCCAGGCGGGTGATCGGCGTAATCGAGACGGCGGGAAAATCGGCGAGGAGCGGGAAGAGCGAGCCGGTGGAATTCGAATAGCAATACTGTGCGATTGAACGGACAGGGCAGTCTGCATGAGTAGATACACTGCAGCCACAGGACCGGAAGCCGAGTATGAGCCGGGATCGCGGAACCGAGTGCTTCGGAATAAGATGGGTGTCACATCTAAGTCGGTGATGGATGGGATCGAGGCCAGATCGCTGGCGGAGGTCCAGACGCGTTATTTCCTGGAGGAAACCGTTACGGAGGAGACCAGGTTTACCGCCGATCTGATCAAGCGGATGCATCGTGACTGGCTCGGGGACATTTACGAATGGGCAGGCTCATACCGCACTATGGACATGTCGAAAGGGGACTTCGTGTTCCCTCCGGCCTATCTGATAGCGGACAATATGGGCGTTTTCGAGCGCGACGTTCTAGGACCGCTCACACCATGCACACCAGCCCCTATTCGTGTGGTGTGTGAAGCTGTAGCCAGAGTACATGCGGAACAGCTCCTCATCCATCCTTTCAGGGAAGGTAACGGCAGGCTGGCCCGATGGCTAGCGAACATAATGTTCGCGCAGGCCGGAATGACCATACCTGATTACGGGTTTGTCGGCCGAGGCGCAGGGAAACGCAGAGATGGTTACCTTGCTGCAGTGATCAGGGGCTACTATCAGGATTACCTCGATTTGACGCGTTTCTTCGAGGAGGCCCTTGATCGGGGATATGCCGCCGACTTGATACTAGACAGCGAACGAGGAGATGCACCCTCGAAAACGGATGACTCATAGGTGCTCCTCGCAATCTTGCGGGCCATCCGATTTGGATCCTTGAGATGACGATTGGTCTTTGCCAGTGACATGAAGTGGTATCCTTAGAACATTATACCATGAAAAGCGGTCCAGACGAAACGGATTTGCCGTTTTCGCAGAAAACGTCCTACGTACGCGCAGAGTGAGCTCATGACTCCCCGAGAACGATATCAGGCCATGATGGACTTCCGGCGGCCGGACAGGCCGTTTATCTGGACCTTCGGCACGCGCAAGGCCACCATGGACGAGTGGATCAAGCAGGGCCACCCCGAGGGCATCAGCACCGAACAGTTCCTGGGCTATGACTGGTTCGACGGGATTCCGCTTCGCAGTTCCCATTTCCCCATGTTCGAGCACATCATCGTCGAGGAGAAGGACGGCCAGGTTACCTACTACGATGAGGAAGGCGCGCTCCGGACCGAGAGGCGTGATGCCCAGGGAAGCGGGTTCGTCACCCGCAAGTGGCTCAAGTTCCCGGTCGAGAACCGAGACGATTTCCTCAAGATGACCGAGCGCTACAACCCGAAGGACATGGGCCGCCGGGGCGCAAACATCGAGGAAGCGAAAGAGCGGTCGCACACCTCCGAGCGCCCGGTAATGTACACCATCCAGGGGTTCTACTGGACGCTCAGGCAATGGATGGGCTTCGAAGGGCTGTCGGTCGCATTCTACGATATGCCGGAGCTCGTGGACGAGATGATGGACTTTGTTCTCGACTTCAACGTTCGGCTGATCCGCAAGCACCTTAATGGAGCGAAGCTCGATTGCCTCATGATCAATGAGGACATGGCCTATAAGACCGCGTGCATGGTTTCGCCTGACATGCTGAGGGAGAAGTTCCTGCCGCGCTACCGGGAACTCGTCCAGGAGGCAAGGTCCGTCTGCGCGGATAAGGTCATGGTAGACAGCGATGGGAATATCAGCGACCTGATCCCCTTCTGGATCGAGGCGGGGGTCGAAGGCACGAGCCCTGTGGAGATCGCATCCGAGCAGGACATCGTCGAGTATGCTGAGAAGTACCCGCAGTTTCTATTCCTGGGCGGTCTGGATAAGCGATGCCTGATCGGGAGCAAGGCGGACGTCGAGGCCGAGGTCATCCCGAAGGCGAGGAAGCTCTACACGCGCCTGGGATGGATTCCGGCGGTTGACCACGCCGTCCCGGCGAATGCGAAGTTCGAGAACTTCAAATATATGATCCAGTTGCTCAAAGACCTTTGGTGACCTCCAGGCTTGCCCAAGCAACTACGATGCGTTCATGGCGTTCAGGGAGGCGGACACCAAAAACAAAACGATCCTTCGGGAGAAGGATCAGTGAATGGTTGATGGGGGGAGGAGTGGGTGGGCAAGAGGGCGAGTGGGCGATGGGAAGATGAGTGATGAGAGAGGAGTGAGGAGGCATGGACTACACCGAAATCCTGAAGAAGGTCGGTTGGAAGGTGCTGTCTATCCTGATGCAGGAAGATCTGCCTCGCAAACCTAAGCAGCTTTGGCTTGATCTGGAGTTGCGCGTGATTGGCGACATTACGTCTGAACAGTACGCCAAGGAGTTTCTTTCCATATTGATTAGAAGGGGAGGCGTATTCCTTCCGAAGTGGTGGGAGCGGGAGGAAAAGCCACGCAAGGTCAGGTTTGATCCAAATGATCTGACCGGGCCGATCGGGCTTTGGAAATCCAAGTTTGGAATGCTCGCCGGGAATTTGTCAATGTCATACGGTCCCAGGCCGTATGACGAAAACCAGTGGATAAGTATGAACATACTCGGCAGTGAGCTGCAAGATTCACCTCCCTATGTTGCGCTTATTACAAAGCCCGAGTGGTTCGCGGCTAAGGGAGGCACACCCGAGCAACTCTACGACCTGGCCGCCGAGTGGTACGATCTTTTTTGCCCTGTCTACGGCAAGATATACCTCGACCTAATCCAGCCTGTGGTGCCCGAGCCTCCCATAACCAGCTCAATTCCCAATATATACTGGGTCAATTTCTTCGGCAAGCCGTATGTGGAGATGATCGGCGCCGATAAACTAAGTACAGCACCGTGCCATCGGACAGAGAAGATGAGCGACGGAGGCATCATGCTTATGCTCACCCAGACGCCGCAGGAGTCAATCTCGAAGGAAGGACGAGTGAAGGCGAAAGAAGTGAAGGAGCATTTGGGCACGGAGTACTTCTTCGATCCAAAGACCGAACGTTATCCCAGGCAATTGAAGGAAAGACCGGTCCCCCAGTTCGACTGGAGTCGGGTACCCAAACATATACCTTTCAAGACAAAAGACATGTTCGACGGCTATCCTCCTCTGAAGGTTGTGCAAAATGTGCCTGACTTGATCGCCGATCTGGCGAAGAGACTGGAACATCGAGGAATTGCCCTTGACTACTCGAAGGAAAGCTGGAAGCAGATAGATTCCTGGCTGGAGGATATGGGTCGGGAAACGTCTGCCCCCACCTTCTGGGAATCGCCTGAATTGTGGCGGGAACTCACGGCTTATCTTGGGGAGACTGTTCGGCTCCGAACCAACGGGGAATGGACAGTGGAAAAGGGCGACTGGAGACCAGAGCCGATCGTCCGGTTTGGAAAGGGATCCAGAAAGAGGTTGCGCCCTATCATGATAGTGCAGGGGGTCATGCTCGAGGGGGTGGACCCAACCGAGGACGCGATGGGATTCTCCCCTGCCCTGTGGACGTGGATGCTTACGCACATGCCCAAGGACGCGATAAAGGATCTTTTGGACGGCTGATGCCGGTCGGAACACAGAGGCAGAAGCATAAGATATCCCGTAGAGATCGGCATTGCCACCGCTAGGTCGTTGTGCTAGACTTGGGACGCTATGACTACAGTCCAGATCACCGAAGACCTCCTGACCCTGCCGACCGCCGGGATTGGGTTCGATAACCCGAACACCCTCTTCTTCGAGACCGGGGGGTATCTCCAGGACTGCACGTATCCCTGCGCCTTCCACAATCACTTCCTGCGGGAGAAGCTGATTGACCGCCAATATCGGCGGATCACCTTCGAGAATCCGTACCTCATCGTCGAGTTCCTCCCCGAGCTTGGAGGGCGCATCTGGCGGCTGTATGACAAGCTCCATGAGGAGGAAGTCGTCCACAAGAATGACTGCGTGAAACCGTATCCCGGCGGGTTCGGCGGCGCATACACGGCAGGCGGCATTGAGCTGAATTACCCGTTCGCGCACTCGATCACGAATACCTGGCCGAGGAAGACCGAGTACCGGCAGAACCCCGACGGCTCGGCGACCTACACCGTCAGCGAGTGGGAGCGGGTCGGGCGCTCGCAGTGGGCGATGACATTCACCCTGCATCCGAACGAGAGCAAGCTAAGGCAGAAGGTCGCCATCTACAACCGAGGCAAGCTCCCGATGAGCTTCTGCTACTGGGGCAATGCCGGTGTGCCGGTCGGCCTGGATACCAAATGGATCTACAAGGAATGCATAGCCAGCGAGCACGGCTATGACACCGTTTACACATGGCCCGAGTTCAAGGGGATTGACCTTTCCTGGTATAAGAACAACCCCGAGGTGATCGGCATCTATCTGCTCGACCCCAAGTACAACTTCTTCGGCATCATTGACGTGAAGAAGAAGTCGGGGCTGATTCACTTCGCCGACCGGCGTGACGTGCCCGGCAAAAAGCTCTGGACCTGGGGGCGGAACTTCTCGGGCGAGCACACGGCCTCACACCTGTCCGTCGAGCCGCAGTTCTACGGCGAGGTGCAGAGCGGGCGGACCGTCAACCAGGAGCATTTCGAGTGGCTCGCGCCCGAGGAGTATCGAACCTGGGAAGAGCAGTGGTCGCCGATCTATGGACTTACGGACGTTCATGAGGTCACCAAGAACTGCGCCTTCCAGCTTCAAGAGGGCAAGCTGGTCTATTATCCGTTTGCCAAGATTAAGGATCAGAGGCTGCAGTTCATAGTCGGCGGCAAGGTCGTCAGGGAGATCGAATTCTTGGCCGAGACCTCGAAGATCGGGGAGATAGACATCTCCGACCTGCCGGGTGACCTGGAGATCAGGATCGTCAATGGCGAGCGAGTGCCGGGTGTGATCTCCCTTGCACCGAGATGCGAAAAGAAGTTGGCGTCGGAGGTCAGGGAGGATCCGTTCGTTGACACGAACTCGTCCATGGCGTGCTTCGTCAACGGCGAGTTCCACCACAAGCTCCTCAAGCGGGACAAGGCGATTGCTGAGTATGAGCGGGCTATTGAGCTTGATCGGTATAACTATCGGGCGCTGACGGGCCTGGGGAAGCTCCTGTTCTCTCATGGTGACCTCGAGGGGGCGAAACACAGACTCCTTCAGTCGATCGAGGTTTACAAATGGGATGCCGAGGCACATCTCATGCTCTCGCATATTCAGCACCTGGAGGGAGACATCGAGGGGGCGACCGAGAGCGCGCATAACTCGCGGTATTATGGGGAGCTTTGCCGGGCGAACATCAAGCTCGGCGAGCTGGCAGCATCAAAGGGCGAGTTCGAGGGGGCGATCTCGTTCCTGGAGGAGGCGATCGCGAATAATCGCATGTCGCTGAGGGCCTATGCGCTGATTGCCCTCTGCCGGCGGAAGCTCGGGCATGATGCGCCGGAACTGCCTGAGAGCCAGATTCGGGATCTGATGTGGTCGTCCGAGATGTGGTTCTCCGGCAAGATAACCGAGCTTCGGGAAGAGTTGTTCTCAGACGAGTGGCGATTTCTCGAGCTTGCCCTCACTTACTGGGAGTTGGGGCTTTTTGAGGAGGCGGAGAGGCTCATTGGCGAGGGCATCGAGGTCCATGCGGGCGGCTGGGAGCTTGAGAAGATCTACAACCCCGACCGGATTTGGGGGCTTGCCAGGAAGCGCGAGACGCCCCTCTTCCACATGCTCAAGGCCTTCATCGCCCTCAAGAGGGGCAAGGAGGCTGACTTCCGCCAGGGCGACTATTTCGGGTACTTCGTGAATATCAATCAGCCCGAGATGGTGGATGTTCTGCAGACGGCGGCTGAAAATGGCTGCACGTGGGCGAACCATTATCTCGGCAACTATGCCTATCACAGCCTGAGGCCTGATGAGGCGATCGGATACTGGGAGGCGTCGCCGGACAACTCGGTCAATCTGCGGAATAAGGCGGTTCACGCGCAGTTCGTCGAGAAGGACATTGAGAAGGCGCGGGGGCTTCTGCGGAAGGCGCTTGCAATGAACCCAGACGACCTTTACCTCAGGCTGGAGACGATCGGCGTCGAGCGGGTGTGCGGGGCATCGGCGGATGATGTGCTGGCAATCTACCTGGGAGCCCCCGAAGAGCAGAAGAGCGGCTACCTGTTCATCGGCTTGATCGGGGCGTACATGGATGCGGAGAAGTGGCAGGAGGCCGCCCAGTACATGGCGAAGGTTGACCGGCGGTACTGCGACTATGACAGCGGCTGGCACAACTTCTGCATGATCTATGCGGATTGGCTGCTAGATAAGGGCAAGTCTCCCGGGGCGCTGGAATGGGTAAACAAGGCTAGGCCGACCCCGCCGAACCTGTCTTATGTCAACCATCCCGAGGAGTGGCTGATCCTCCATCGGGAGCATTATCTGCGCGGGCTGGCATACAAGGCGCTCGGAGATCAGGCGCGGGCCGAGGAGAGCTTCCGAAAGTCAATCGAGCAGCCGGCGGAGATGCGCTACTTCAAGCCGTGGGAGGATATGATCAACTCCTGGCGGTTCTGGGTTGCGCTGTCCATGGATGAGCTCGGGATGCATCCAGCGGCGAGGGGGATGCTCGCCGGGATCAACGCCTATCGCGAGGCCCATGGGCTGATGGCCCTCAAGCTCGACAGGCATGAGATGAAGCGCTGGGCCGAGAAGGATCCGAATATCGTAGTGGCGGTCAAAGAACAAACAGGCCCCGAGATCTGACCATATGACCATTTGACCATTCGACCATCTCCGAAGGAGGTTGCGTTGGCATACAAGGGCGTGATCGAGGATTTCAGGAAGGCGATTGGGCTGCAAGAGCCGTCGGTCGTGCCCGTGGTCGCCTGTAGCGAGGAGTTCGACGTCCGGGTCTGCGGCAATGGCGTGACTTATAGTGAGTACAACCGCGACCCGAAGATCATGGCGGAGACCCAGATTGCGGCCGTGAAGCGGTTCGACTACGACTGGGCCTGGCTTCAGGTGGACGATTGCATCGTCTTCGAGGTGCTGGGCGTGGAGGTCCGGGGCGAGGGGAATATCCTCCCGGCGACGGTCGGCTACCTGCCCGCCACCCGCGAGACGCTCAACTCCCTTCCGACGCCCGATCCTCTCAAGGACGGGCGAATGCCGGTGCTGGTCGAGGCCATCAAGCGAGTGAAAGACTTCTTCGGCGACGATCTGCTTGTCTGCGGGCGAACGGAAGCGCCGTTCTCATCAGTGGCGCTTCTATATGGGATCGAGGAAACGATGCTCCTGCCGCTCTTAGACCCCGAACTCCTCAAAGGCACGCTTGAGTACTTTGTGGAGGTTCAGGGGCGATTCGGGCTTGCGCAGAAGGAGGCGGGAGCGGATGCAGTTTGGCTTGGCGACTGCAATGCGAGCGGCCATCTCATGAGCGAGGTCTACTTCGCCGATTATGCGAAACCTTTTGTCGAGCGGCTCGTAAAAGAATATGACAAAACCGGCTTGTGGAGCATCTACCATGCGAGCGAGGAGAAGGTCGGCCATCTGAAGCTCCAGGCCGATATGGGTGTGAGTATCCTGAGCGTCGGCCCGGGGCTGGATATGGCGGCCGCGAAGGAGGCGGTCGGGGGCAAGGTCTGCCTGATCGGCAACCTCGACCCGGTCAACATCCTCATGAACGGCACGCCCGAGCAGGTGGCGTCCGAGGCCGAGAGGATCATGCGAATCGGCAGGCAGAATGGCGGCTACGTCTTCAACACCGGCGAGATGGTCCCCCGCGACACGCCGATCGAAAACATGGAGGCGATGCTGGCGGCTGCAAGGAATGCCTGATTCACCACAGAGACACAGAGGGCACCGAGAAAAGCTATGAGATTAGCGAGAACTATTCTGGTTTTGCTCCTAATCCCCGTCATAGCGGGGGCGGGGTCTTTGCCGCCGGTGGTGACGGCTAGGAAGGTTGCGGATGCCGAGGCGATTTGGAATCAGCCGGCGCAGATTCAGGGGTTCCTGAATCTCAGGGGCGCTAGTAAGCCGACCCAGCAGACGGAGGTCAGGCTGGCGTACGACGACGCCAACTTCTACGCCGCCTTTCGGTGCTATCAGTACGACAATCCGATTGCGGCATACTCGGAGCACGACGGGCCTGTGTGGCGGGACGACTCGATCGAGGTCTTCCTTGATCCTCTGTGTGACGGCAAGACCTACTTCCATTTCATCGCAAATGCCGCGTGCGTGAAGTTCGAGAGCAAGGGGGTCGGCCCGAAGCCCGAATCATGGGATGGGGAATGGCAGGCTGCAATCGCAAAGGAGGACAAGGCCTGGACAGCGCTAGTGACCATCCCGTTCGCCTCGATTGGCTTTGCCCCACCAGCTTCAGGGATGGCCTGGAACGCGAACTTCTGCCGGCATGAGGTAGCCAGGAATGAGATGAACTCCTGGTCGCCGGTGATCAATGGGTTCCCCGAGCCGGAACGCTTTGGGCAGATTATCTTCGGTGATGAGAATGCTCCGAGCCCATGGGCAGAACTGCCTGAGATCGGCGCACCCGGGGTCTACGGGTTGACCGTGCCCGGCAGTTTGAGCGCCGAAGTCCTTTGCGACGGCAAGGTCATCGGCGGCAATTACGGCCTGCAGCAGTTCTATTTCAATATTCGAGAGGAAGGCAAACACCAGTTGAGCGTCGCCTTCAAGGATGCGGCCGGCGAGCTGATCGCCAGGACGCCGCCTGTGGAGATGAACATCCCGGCTCACGGCACTCGACTTGCCATGTACCGGCGAATTGTTCTCGGCCTGAAACCGAATAACCCTCAGCAGGCGAAGGAGCTTTCTGGCCTAAAGGAGTCGCTAAGCCAGATCGCCGACTTCGAGCGAGGGGCAAGGGGCGGCAAGACCATGTGGCAGGACCTCGGCGATAAGCTGGACCACATCGAGGGCCAAGTCAGTCGGGTGAGGTTCGCGTGCGTGGACAAGAAGGGGGTCGGCTACGTCGTCGGAGCTGAGACCCCATTGCGGAAGGTCTTCCGGGACAAGTTCTTCGAGGGGACGATCGGCGAGCCGGCCAAAGTCTCCGCCGCCAGGAACGAATATGAAGCCGTGCAGGCGGTCGTGCTGGCGTATGACAAGGCACTCGAAGACGTGGAGGTGTCGGTCTCGGCACTCCCGGTCGAGGTCACGCTCAATCTGGTTGATTACGTCAAGACCCGCAAGCCGGGATATGAGGTGGATTACGTCGGCTGGTGGCCCGATCCGCTGATGGACATGAAGCCGTTCGATGTCCCGGCCGGCGGCATCCAGCCAATCTGGATAACGGTCCATCCGAAGGAGGACACGCCTGCGGGAGTCTACTCAGGGGAGATAACCATCAAGCCGGCCAATGCCCCTGTGACGACCATGCCGTTGGAGGTCCGGGTGTGGGACTTCGCGCTCCCAAAGGAGTCGCACCTGAAGACGGCGTTCGCCCTCTTTGAACATGAGCTCGCCGCCTGGTATGGAGGATGCACACCCGAGATACGTCGGGCGTACTATCAATTCCTGCTCGACCATCACATCAACCCGACGAACATCTACTCGAAGACGCCCGTTCCATCACTGGAGGATCTGCCGTTCTGCATCGAGCTCGGCATGAATGCCCTCTGCCTCGCCTATACCCATAACAAGAGCGAAGAGGACCGTGCGGAACTCAAGAAAACGCTTGCGGAATTCAAGTCCACCGGGGCATGGGACATGGCCTACATCTACGGCTTCGACGAGATACGGCCGGAGAAGTACGGCGAGCTTCGGGACATGTACGGTTGGATTAAGGAGCAATTCCCCGACCTGCCGAGGATGTGCACGGTCGTCCCCAATGAGCACCTTAAGGGCTATGTGGATATCTGGGTGCCGCTGACCGCCAACTTTAATCAGAAAGACGCCGAGGAGTATACGAAGGCAGGGGATCAGGTGTGGTGGTACGTATGCTGCAATCCTGGCGCTCCGTATCCGAACTTCTTTGTTGACTATCCTGCGATCGACCCCCGGATCATCTTCTGGATGAACTGGAAGTACCACGTGCCGGGGTTCCTTTACTATGCGATGAACATGTGGACATCAAATCGGAGCACCGCGGAAGTGCCGAACGAGCAGATTCCCCAAGAGGATCCTGCAGTTCGCCAGGCAGTAAGGGAAGGCAAGCGCTGGCCGGAAGTCCCCTGGAATACCTTCACCTTCGCCAACTTCAACGGGGATGGCCACCTCATCTATCCCGGCCCGGGCGGCAAGCCGCTGAGCTCGATTCGGCTGGAGTGTATCAGAGATGGGATCGAGGACTATGAGTACCTTTATCTGCTGAATGATCTGGTAAGCCGCGGCACAGGGAGCCCAGCATTCCTCGCGAAGGGCAAGAGACTCTTGGGCATGGAAGAAGTCGTGCTGTCACAGACGGACTATACCCTCGATCCCGAGGCACTCCTAAAGAACCGCGAGGCCATCGCCCGAACTATCGAGCAACTCCAACCGTGAACGTTTTTCAGTGCTTTTGCTTGCCTTTGCTCTGCTTCTTCGGCTTCTTGCTCTTGGATTTCGGCTCAATGGGATCGTTGACGTTCGAGCCAGCCTTCTTGCCCATCTGATTCTTGCGCTTTTGCATCTGACCCAGCCCTCCTGATGACGTTCGTGTTCGGCTTATACCCTGCGGATCAGAGCGGTAAACTCAGGCGGAGAAGCCGGTTATTCGAAGAATCTCGGCGATGCTCCATGCCTGGGCGATGCATCCGCCCGGTGAATGAGGGGCGTCTCCATCGAATATCTCGCTGATGCTCCCGATTCCCGCTTGCCTGAGGTGCTTGCGGAACGCGGTCAGCAGGCTGGCAACATACTCCTTGTCTCGATAGACTCGATAATGGGCATCGGCGAACTGGCCGAGAAGCCAGGGCCACGCAGTCCCCTGATGGTATGTGCGGTCGCGCTCCTCCGGCCCGCCCCGGTAGCGACCGGAATAGGAAGGATCGTCGGGTGAGAGGGTTCGTAGGCCATACGGTGTCAGCAGTTTCGCTTGCACGATATCCACAACCGACTTCTGCTGCTTCGGGGTCAGTGGCGAATGAGGCAGCGACACGGCCATGATCTGATTCGGGCGGAGTGAGGGATCGTCCCCATTCGGGCCGTCTATGACATCATAGAGATAGCCCGCCTTGTTCACAAACTTCCGCCGGAAGCTGGTCCTGCAAAGGTCCGCAGCATCTTCGTAAGCAGCGGAATGCGACCAGGACGACATGAGGCAAAGGGCGTTGTACCAGAGGGCGTTGATCTCGACGGGCTTCCCGATTCGGGGTGTGACCGGGCATCCGCCGACGCACGCGTCCATCCACGTGACCTGACTCCCTTCCTTGCCGGCGAACAGGAGTCCATCCGAGTCGGCGCGAATCCCGAACCTCGTCCCTCGGAGGTGCCAGTCAATGATCTCCGTCAGCCTGGGAAGCAGTCCCTGGATGATCTCGCCGTCGCCTGATGCTTTCGCATACGAATCCAGGGCATGGAAAAACCAGAGAGTCGCATCGGCGGTGTTGTACTCGACCGCACCCTCGTCTGTGAAGCGGTTCGGAACCATACCCCCATCCGCCCACTCGGCGTATCGGAGGAGGATGTCTCGCGCCTCGGCGAATCGGCCGGCCTGGAGCAGGAGTCCCGGCAGGGCGACCATCGTGTCCCGACCCCAGTCGGTGAACCAGGGATAGCCTGCAAGGATACCCGTTATTAGTGATGAGTGATGAGTGACAAATTGATCCGCTGCCGGAAGGAGTTGCTTACGGAAGGAACTGTGTTCCTTTCGGATGAGTGTTCCCGACCGTCGGGACTCTCGGTCGAGGGCGGCTCGGAAATCCGTGTCTGGCATCTCTCGCTCGCAAGTCGCAATCATCCCGAGGGATTCCCCTGACTTCAGGCGTACGGCGAATACCCCCGGCGTATACAAGTCCTCCTCGCAGTCGAAGCCTCTCTCGCGCTCGACTCGATAGTGGAAGCTCCGATACCAATCCTCCCGCAGCTCGAACGATCCTTGTGAGACCGCCATCTTGAGCGAGTAGGGCGCACGGCTTGCCTCAACGATTAGAATGTTATTCCTCTGCACCGATACGAACTCCTGGTGCACGTTGAGGTGGTGATAGCCTCGGAATGCGCAAAACGGCCTGATTCGCAGGATGGCGTCCGGGCCGGTGAGGTGATAGCGGACATAGACGGTGTCGCTGCCGTGCTCCATCCATACTTGCTTGGTCAGGCTCGCGTCCCCGATCCGATACTCGAATGTCGGGATTCCATGCTGGAGGCGGAACTTGGTCAGCAGCCGATGGCCTTCGGGATAGATGATAGCTCCCTGGAACTCGTTTGCGCCGAGGAGATACGTCTCACCGCCGATAGTAAGCTCCTCGTCAACTTTCGATAGGAGAACCTGGCGCTCCAGTGGCGGCGGGAATGAGGCGACCAGCAGGCCGTGGTAGCGGCGGGTGTTCGCCCCGATGACGGTCGACGAGGCATACCCGCCGATGCCGTTGGTCACCAGCCACTCGCGGGTGAGGGCCTTGTCGGGATTCGACAGAACGGCACTAGAGATGGTGATCATGTCTAGTACCATTATCGGCCGGAAGCACCCCCGCCCTGACCCTCCTTCTTCCTTGGGTTTTGCAGCAGGCGTAGGCTGACCATATTATGGTAGGCGCAAAAATGGGTGAGGATTCTCGATGAATTGTGGAAAGTATATACTTAGAGCTTGGAGCCTAGCGGAACACTCAGGTTGATTGCGGCCCCACTCGCAGCCGAGGATCACGACGGAACAGCTTGTTGATAGAGGTTTAGTAACCTCCGCGAGCGTCCCCGGCATCTACCGGCCGGCGCTGCACATAGGCTCGCGTCTCCCGGAGAATGCCTACTCAGGCGACAACACCCTTCTCTTGCGAGCCGGCGCCGTGATCGAAACAGATACTCAGCTTCTCCGGCTACTCCAACCCGATGTCCGGTTTGGCGAGTATACAGCCGTCGCCCCCGAAGACTCGCCGGATGAACGCGCTTTGAAGGGAGCGAGTGCGACCCTTCGCTGTCGGATCGAAAAACGCGATCCGGTGGTGCGGCATGCCCTTGCCTTGAAGCGGGAGGCCGTCAAGAATGTGCAGTCCGTGTTCGGCAGGATTGAGGCGATGGGCCAGGTGGATATGGCGCTTGCTCGCAGGACCGTCGCTTCGATCATGGCGGAACTGTCAGGCAGTGACCGCACGCTTACCTCACTTGTACAGTTGAAGGATGCCGACGCATACACATTCTCGCATTCCGTCAACGTATGCATTCTGGCTATGTACATTGCCGAACGGTTGCGAGGCGATAAGGCTCTACATGATCTCGGAGTCGGAGCTCTCCTGCACGACGTAGGAAAGCTGAATACCCCACCGGGGATCCTCCATAAGAGCGGCCCTCTGGATGCTGCCGAGGTGAGCATAGTAAAGCGCCATCCCACCGAAGGGCGAGACATCCTACTTGCCTCTGAACGTGCCAACGAAGTGTTGATGGGCTGCGTTCTTGACCATCACGAAAGGGTCAGTGGCCGGGGCTATCCACGGGGAAAGAGGGCGGGAGGTATCAGCTCCTATGCCCAGATCGTCGGGCTTTGCGACGTCTTTGACGCGCTCACCACCGACCGGCCCTATCGAAGGGCGATGCTCACTCAGGAAGCGCTTGCGCTGATGAAACAGGAGATGGCAGGCGATCTGGACCCTGATCTGCTGAGGAGATTCGTTGAACTCGTAGCCCCGGTAGTTGATGAGGACGAAACATCACCTGTCCCGTCTGAAGAGGACGACGATGAACCGGCCGGGACGACTGAGGTCCTCCGCAGCAGCATGGTGGGAATAGATTTGTACGGCTAGCCGGCTCTACTCGTGAGCGGGCTGAAATGCTTCCCCCATCCTAGCCCTCCCCGCCTGGGTGGGGAGGGAAAATCGGGCTGGCCGCCGAATGCTAGTCTAGTATTCCCCCTCCCTGTGAGGGAGGGGGCCAGGGGGTGGGGCAGATCCTCCGGCGAAAGCGCAAGTATGATCCCAAGTTGGTTTCCAGGTCCAAGCGCCTCCGGAATGACCCCACCACCGCCGAGAGCATTCTCTGGCAGCACCTCCGCCGCAGCCAGCTCCACGGCTACAAGTTCCGCCGCCAGCAGCCGATCGGGCCTTTCATCGTTGACTTCTACTGCGCTCCCCTGAAACTGGCGATTGAGCTAGATGGCTCCTCTCACGAGGGCAAGGACGGTTACGACGGGTTCAGGGAGTCGAACATCGAGGGCAAAGGTGTGAGAGTGCTGAGGTTCCTAAACTCGGAGGTGATCGGGGATATAGACGGGGTACTGACCGAGATCGCCCGGCACATGCCCCCCTCCCCAACCCTCCCCTCGGAGGGGGAGGGAGCTGGCTAGCCAGCTACCACCATCGCGGCGGCCGTATCTTGCGCTGGAAGACGTTGATCCAGGCGGATGTGCCCTCGAGCGTCCAGTCCACGCACGCCTGATTCTCCTCCAGCAGATAGAGGCGGTTCAGCTTCTTCGCGCGCTCATAGATCTTGTTCCAGACGCACGCTCGCTCGGGGTAGACTTCGCACTTCCCGCCGGGGCGGACACCGCCGCAGGGGCCGTTTCTGATTTGCTTCGGGCAGTTCATGGGGCAGGTGAGGGCGGTATAGCTCAACATGCATTGGCCGCACTCGTGGCAGCCGAAGATCGGCTTCTTAAATATCTTCTCCGACCACAAGACCGGATAGTAGATCAGCGGATTGCTCATCCATTTCCTAACCATGAAAACTCCCAAAGCGTGATGCCTCTATTCTAGGGCAAGCCCAAAGCGAATGTCAAACTACATCTCCACTACCTGCCTCAACGCAAACAGGTTCTCCTCCGGGGTCTCGGTGGGGACGGCGCAGCCGGGAGTGAGGATGAAGCCGGGGGTGCCCGCCTCTGCTATCGACCTCCGGGCCTCGTCGAGGACCTCCTCAACCGTCTTGCCGAGGATCTCCATCTCGTTGATCCCATTGGCGATGCACCCCTGGTGGATGCCCCTCGCCTCTCGAAGACTTGGGTAAGTCAGCCGGCTGCTCCAATTGAGCACGTGGTTCGGCAGGTCGTGGCACATGTCGAAGTAGATCCCCTCACCGTGGAGGTGCAGGACGTTGAACGTGCCCTTCTCCGCCGCCGAGTTGAGGACCATCTTATCTAGCGGCAGGAATATCTCCTGGTACTCGTCCCTCGTCATGACGCTCTTCTGAGCGCCGTCCAGGGCGTAGAAGATGCCGTCGCCGCCTTCCTCGATCCAGGCAGCCGAGTAGTCGGCGAGCGAGACCGTGATCGCCCGAAGCCCTTGCTTGACGGACTCGGGGTCGGCTCGGAGATGCTCCATGATCTTCTTGCCGCAGAGCTTATTGGCGGCGGCGTAGGGGTCGAAGACGGTGTCAACGACCGGCATGTCGGCCTTGAGGCCCTTCCTAATCAGCTTCAGGGCCTTGAGCTGCTCGGCGAAGTTGCCCTCGCGGGGGTTAAGGGGTCGGAGCTTCCGCCAATCAGCCGGGTCCTCGATCAGTTTCAGGCCGTCCGGGAGATCGAGCCATAGGTCGTGCATGATCTTAAGGAAGTCGGGGTCGTATTTCTTCGCAAAGCCCAATTCCGCTTCCGCAAGAGGCTCACCCGACGGGTGCTCCAACGGGAAATGATACCAGAAGCCGACCGGTATCCGGTCGCTCTCATGGCCCTCGACGGCCGCCATACATCGCTCACGCTTAGTCATTGTCGCTCCTCATGACAAGGGTAACTGCACAAGTATTCTACCAGATTCAACACAAGTGCTCAAACCCCAGTGTATGGGCGTGTGGGAGTGTGGGGGTATGGGAGCAAACGGTCACTCATCACTTATCACTCATCACGTATGGCAGTAGTTCCGCCATCGTGACAATATCCAGCGCGTTGTGATGGAAGACGCCCTCGAGCGGGGCGGCGTTTCCGGTTCGGACGAAGTCATGGTAAAGCTGAGGAATCAGGTGGCCGGGGGTGTCGCCGTACCTTCTCCGACCACAAAGATGCTCCTCCAGGGTCTGAAGCCGGCAGTCGGGGAGCTTATCCCTCCAAAGCCGCCGAGCGGGCGGCAGGAGATCGAAGTGCTTCTGGTCGAACTCGTGCTCGATCTGATGGAGGACCATGCGGTCGCGCATGTAGGGGACGTCAAACGTCTTGCCGTTGAAGGTGATGAGCATCCGGTAGCCAGACAGGACTTCGCCGAGATGGGCCAGCAGCGCCGCCTCCTCCGAGTAGTCCCGGGCGAAGAACTGCTCCACAAGCGAGCCATCCCCTCGCATAATGCCGATCAGGAACAACGGGCAATTCGCCAGGCCGCAGGTCTCGATGTCGAGAAAGACGGCCTCCGAGGGCTCACAATCCAATCGCCTGACGTCAGGCAAGACATCAACCCGGCGCTCGCAGACATACAACTCGCCGCGTTCATGGGTGTGTACTCGGCCGGGAAGAACGTCCTCCAGATGCGCGAGGAGGGAGGAGGGAGGAGGGAGGAGGGAAGGCTCATCAGGCCTGCGTTCGATGTTCAGTTTCGAGAGCTTGCGCCGGAGTTCGGGATCGAGCATGGTATCTACTCTTTCGCCCAGAACCGGGCGCTCTCCTGCCGTCAGCCGAGCATCTTCCTCAGCATTGTGAGTGCAGCCGCCTTATCCGGGATCGGGAATGCGCCGAAGATATCGGGATCGGTGTGGATCGGCGGGCGGAGGATTGGGACTCCCACGCATGAGGGGCAGCCGGCCTCGCACTCGCACTCCTCCAGCATCTCCAGGCATGCGCGCATGACCTCGTCCGCCATCTCGAACCCTTTCTCGGCGAATCCCAGACCGCCCGTATAGCGGTCGTAGATGAAGATCGTCGGCGAGCCGGTGTTCGAGCTGTCCACGATGCCGCCGATGTCCATCTTGTCACACATGGCGAAGAGCGGCAGCACATGGACCATGAGATTCCGAATGCCCATCAGCCCCTCGACCGGGTTCTTCACGAGCGAGAGCACTTCCGCCGATGGGATCGTCCAGAATGACATGGTCTCCAGATGCTGCGGGGGGATGTCCACCTTGCCGTAGCCGATGCTATCGAGCGAGTAGAACTTGATCTTCTTGAAGCCGGTCGTGGCCCATGTGACGGTCGCTGCACCGAGGTGCAGCATGGCTGATGGCCGAGGGCCGACGGCCAATGGTTTGGATACCTCATTGACCATGGACCCTTGACCATGGACCCTTATGCTCGCATCAAGGATCGCCTGCGTGTAGTAGTCCACGTTGGCCGGGCGGACGTATGCCACCTTGTTCTGCATGTCCAGCTCCTCGACGAAGTAGGTCTCAGCGTCGTGCATGTAGATCGCCTGGGGATAGACGAGCTCCGGGGCGCTGATGGAATCTACCTGGCCGATTACTCGCCCAGAGGGCGAATGGTCAATGGTCGATGGCAGATGGTCAATGGGAGAGCTATGTTCCCCATCGGCCATGGACCCTTGACCATTGACCATTTCCACGATCGTGTATGTGTTGTCCGAGATCGTTCTCAAATTGACATCGGCGGCGGGGAAGTCGGTCTTGGCCCAGTAGAAAGTGTCGTCAATCTCCTTGAGGTCGCCTGATTCCGCGAGCGCGCCCGCCACGCC
>Ga0307379_10001970_pt1 | contig 31155 bp, 20 predicted proteins | sample UN2MG_FD_202237 | JGI IMG/M metagenome (GOLD analysis project Ga0307379, IMG submission 202237) | Soil microbial communities from Risofladan, Vaasa, Finland - UN-2 | ecosystem: Environmental > Terrestrial > Soil > Coastal area > Acid sulfate soil | place: Finland: Risofladan, Vaasa | collected...
ACGACGAGCCGTCGAAGGCGCAGAAAGTGAATCTTCCCATCATCGTCAACGGGCGAGCGGATCGCCCGGGTGACTGGGATGTCTTCGAGGTCGAAGGGAAAGCCGGTGAGACCATCGTCGCGGAAGTGCACGCACGCCGGCTCGGTTCCCCGTTCGACTCCTTCGTCAAAGTCACTGGCGCGGATGGCAAGATCATCGCGTTGAACGATGATCATTACGACGCAGCATCGGGGCTGAACACCGACCACGCCGATTCCTACCTCATGGTGAAGCTGCCCGCCGACGGAAAATACTTCATTCACCTCGGCGACACGAGGCGGCACGCAGGAAAGGAGTATGTTTACCGGCTCCGCATCAGCCGGCCGCAGCCCGATTTCGAGTTGCGTCTCATCCCTTCCCGGATCGTTATCCGCAGCAAGGCGTCCGCCGCGGTGACCGTCTACGCCATACGCAAGGACGGATTCGACGGGCCGATCAAGCTGAGCTTCAAAGACCTGCCGGAGGGGCTCGAATCGTCCGGCGCCACGCTGGCGGCCAATAAAGAGGTGGTGGGTTTGAGCGTCAAAACCAGCCTGACGGAGATGGAGAAGCCGGTCAACCTCACCGTCGTCGGCAGTGCGAAGATCGGGGACCGGGAGATTGTTCATGAGGCCGTGCCGGCCGAGGACAGAATGCAGGCCTTCCTGTGGCGCCATCTGTTGCCCGCCGAAGACCTGCCGGCCCTGGTCTACAATCCATCCTACCAGCCACCAGCCGATCGCATACGCCCGCCGATCCGCGACGAGGATAGACCCAAGAATGCAACCCGCAACTTGCGTAAGAGCTCGGTCGACGGGTATTTGAGACAGATCGAAGGCCTCTATCAACAGTGGTTCTTCACAGACGAGTTCGCCAACCGCCAGATCGCGAGCATCGAAGCCCGTCTGATCCAATAAGAGCCACCCAAAAAATGATGCCCAAGTTGAATCCCAAGTACCGTCCGCAGAGGTGCCTGTCACGAGCAGGAACAAACGGGCCAATCGCCGAACGTTCTTGAAGACATCCGCCGCCGTTGCATTGGCAGCCGGCGCGGGCGCCCCCGCCAAGTCCGCCGGGGGGATGAAGCCCATTCGGCTGGGGGCTCCGGTATTCCCTGAGCCAAAGGACCCCGAGGCCCTGGCGCTGGCGCACAAGAAGATGGGCTACCGCGCCGCGTACTGTCCGAGTATCCCGCTGAAGGAGACGGACCGCATTCGCGCCACGGCCGCGGCGTTTGCCAGGCATGACGTCGCGCTGGCCGAAGTCGGCGTGTGGTGCAATCTGCTCGACGCGGACCCGGCGAAGCGGAAGGCGAACCTGCAGCGTGTCATCGACGGGCTGGCGCTGGCCGACGTGATCGGGGCCCGCTGCTGCGTCGACATCGCCGGGTCGTTCAGCAAGGAGGCCTGGCACGGGCCGCACCCGAAGAACCTGTCGAAAGAGTTCTTCGACGCCGCCGTCGCCAACGCCCGCGCGATTGTCGACACGGTCAAGCCCAAGCGGTCGGTGTTCTGCTACGAGATGATGGGGTGGTCGATCCCCGACAGCGCCGAGTCGTACCTGAGGCTCATCAAGGCGGTCGACCGTAAGGGCTTCGGCGTGCACCTGGACCCGTGCAATCTCATCAACTGCCCGTCGCGCTACTACGACACGACGGCGATGATCAACGCGTGCTTCGACACACTGGGTCCGTGGATCGCCTCCTGCCACGCCAAGGACGTGACGTGGGACGTCGAGATGCAGATGCACTTCCGCGAAGTACCCCTCGGGCAAGGCACGCTGGACTACCACACGTACCTGAGGCGCCTCGCCGCCCTGCCGCACGACCCGCCGCTGATGATCGAGCACATGAAGGGCGCTGCAGAGTACGAGACGTGCCGCCGACATCTCCTCGACATGGCGGGCAAGATCGGCGTGAGTTTCGAGTAAGGACCGCACGATGCGAACGGATCGCCGGAGCTTGTTGCGCAGCACACTTACACCGGCCGCCGTATCATAGGTTGCGCCGCGGGCGCTTGCTGCCGACGGTACCGAGGCCCGCCGATGGGACATCCTGCTGATCACGTCGGAAGACAACGGCTCGCACCCGGGTTGCTGCGGGGACCCTTACGCCCGCACGCCGAATCCTGACCGTCTCGCGACCGAGGATTGCGGTTCGCCAATCGGTCGCGCCGTGGTGAGCGTTGGCCCTGCTCATCCCATGGGGCTATCTCTGGCTTCGGCCCTCGTCTTGGACGGTGGTCTGGCAGACCTCTCCGCCCCGTCGGCCTCGATGTGCGGTTGTGAGACTTGGCAGCGTGGAAAGAAGGCGGGGCGTCAGTCGGTCGTCGGGGTGACCTTCGGGTTCGAAACCCGACAAGCTTCCTGGGTGCACGGCGGCGAGCGGGAGAGCAGATCGGACGGGGGAGAATCCTGGCGTGGGAACGGCGCCTGCTTGACGCGCATGTGGCGGGCGGATGTGGTGCGCGGCCTCGGGCCTACATTTTAGTGACATTCTAGTGTTCGTCGATGTGACAGAAAGCAGCAGAGGCAGGCGTAACTGCCTGCCTCTACATGACTTACGTGGTAGCGGGGGCAGGATTCGAACCTGCGACCTTCGGGTTATGAGCCCGACGAGCTACCAGACTGCTCCACCCCGCGATTCGTACCACGTATTGTACCGGACGGCCAGCGGCTGTCAAGGAGGTATTCGCTTTGGCGCTGTCAAGAAGTCCGTGTAAATTCGGGTCGTGGTCTTGTGGGGCGATAGCACCGATGTTTCAAGCGTTTCCAGAGGATCCAGACGTGCCGTTCCCAACTGCGGGTGTCTTCCCAGATCGGCACGTGGTCGGTCGCCTTTTCGATCTCGCCCATCAGCCGTTCGATGGGGTTGGTCGTGCGGACTCGCCGACGCAGGGCCGGAGCGAAAGCCCCTCACCTTGCCGACTCCCGAAATTATCCACAACTACTTACAGCACTTGCCGGGCATAAGCCTTGCCAAACGGCCCGCCGCGTGGTACAAGTTTCCGCTCGAATCCCGGCAGGAGAGCAACCATGGCCAAGACGTACCGAATTGCCGTCATCGGCGGAGACGGGACGGGCCCGGAGGTGACCCGCGAGGGCCTCAAGGTCCTCCAGGCCGCCGGCGAGGCCTGCGGCTTCGCGTACGAGACCCGGGACTTCAACGTCAGCGGCGACCGGTACCTGGAGGCCGGCGGCGACCCCAACGAGCCGTCGATCCCCGTCATCGGCGATGAGGAACTCGAGGAACTGCGCTCTTTCGACGCTATCTACCTCGGGGCCGTCGGGCACCCCGACGTGGCGCCCGGCATCCTCGAAAAGGGGCTGCTGCTGCGCCTGCGGTTCGAACTGGACCAGTACGTCAACCTGCGGCCGGTCCGGCTGTACCCCGGCGTCTGGACACCGCTGAAGGACAAGGGCCCTGAGGAGATCGACTTCGTCGTCGTCCGCGAGAACACCGAGGGCCTGTACACCGGCATGGGTGGCTGCCAGTACAAGGGCACGCCCAACGAGGTGGCCACGCAGATCATGTGCAATACGCGCCACGGCGTTGAGCGTGCCATCCGGTACGCCTTCGACCTCTGCCGCCGCCGAAACGACAGGAAGCGCCTGACGCTGGTCGCCAAGACGAACGTCCTGACGTACGCCCACGACCTGTGGTGGCGGGCGTTCAACGAGGTTGGCGAGGCGGACTACCCCGATATCGAGCGCGACTACAACCACGTGGACGCCTGCTGCATGTGGTTCCTCAAGAACCCCGAGTTTTACGATACCGTCGTCGTCTGCAACATGTTCGGCGACATCATCACGGACCTCGGGGCGATGATTCAGGGGGGGATGGGCGTGGCGGCCGGCGGAAACATCAACCCCGCGGGCGTCTCGATGTTCGAGCCGATCGGCGGCTCGGCTCCCAAGTACACGGGGCAGAACGTCATCAACCCCATCGCCGCCATTGCCGCGCTCGCCATGCTCCTGCGCGAGACCGGCAGCAACACGGGCGACGAGACGCTCGCGGCGGCCGGAGACCGCGTCGAGAACGCCATCATGGAAGTCACGCCCAGGATGGAGAGCCAGTCGGCCGGCCGCATGGGCTATTCCACCACCGAAGTTGGCGACATGGTAGCCGCAGCCGTTGCCGGCGCGTAGGATGCGTTGGCAAACGTGCGGCAACCAAGCCGCGACCTGGCACCCCGAGCCCGCTGCGGAAGCAGCGGTATACCTTCCCCGAGGCGGAGTCTGCAATGGCCGCAAGAGTCCTCACGACCTTCGTCGTCGTTCTCGCTGGCGTGTGCGCCTGTGCGGGTGAAGCGCCGCTCGCCGACGCCGGGCCTCCTTTCGGCAGGTTGCCCCTCCTCGACGAGGTAGACTGCAGCGGCGGCGCCGACGCGTCCCACGCCTTTACCGAAGATCCGAAAGGCATCAGCCGCGTGGAGACGATCCTCGGCCGCCCGTGCCGCACGCTGCCGCCCGAAGGCGGCGCGAAGTACATCGCCTATCGCCTCGGCAAGGGGAAAGGCCTGAAGGCCGGCGCCGCCTATCTGCTGACGGTCGAGTTCCCCGAAGACCGGCCTCGCGCCCTGTTCATCGTGAACCGCGGCTGCGAGACGGGCCGCGGTTTCTCGACCGGGGCAGCCCTGGGCGACGTCCTCTACACGTATACCGAGAACAACCCGGAGAGCGTGCGGCTGCCGCTCTCGGGCGCCTATCGCACGTGGACGATGCTGTTCCACCTGCACGACCGGTACCCCGACATGGACCAACCGCGCGGCGCGGGGCCCCGTCCGATGACGCCGGAGGAGGGGTTCCAGGTCATCATCGCCCAATCGACGCGCAAGAACGCACCGCTGTCGGCGGGCGCGGCGGTGTCGCGCATCCGCCTGTTCGAGGTACCCGACCCCGCGAGGTTCAACGTCCCGCTTAGGCTCCCGCCCGAGGGCCTTCCCCGCCGCCACCTCTTCTTCCGCGAGGAGATGGCCGACGGTGTCCTCGACCCCGGCAAGGACAGCAAACCCGGCATCGACAACGAGACCGACTGGTTCGAGTCCAAGGCGCGGCTCATGCAGTTTCTGGGCATGAACACGTTCGGCAAGGACCTGCTCGAGTTCGGCCACAACCAGGGATGGGACGCCACCGAAGGCGGCGGCAACGACTGGTACTGGGCCAACCGGCAGCCGAAACGGTGGCAACGCATCCTCGAGATGCTCAGCCGGTACGACTTCGACGTCCTTCCCTACTACGAGTATTGCGGCAGTGTCGGGGCCAAGGGCGTCGGGAAGCAGCGCAAGTGCGTCACCCTCAGCGGCGGCAAGACCTACACCCACATCACGTGGAGCGAGAAAGCCAACGCCGACGTCACCGACCCCGAAACGCTTGCCGACGCGAAGAAACTGCTCGACGCCACGATCCTGCGCCACAAGGACAAGGTGAACTTCGTCGGCGCCTGGTTCCGCACGCGGCCGAGCCACATCCCCATGAGTTTTTCCGACCGGTGCCTGGGCCTTTTCGCGAAAGAGGCAAACAGCGGGGTCTCGGTGTCGCGCGAGCAACTCAAGGGCGACGACGCCCTCCGCCAGAAGTACTACGCGTGGTGGTTCGAGAAGCGAAAGGCCTTCCTCGCGGCCCTGCGAGACCATCTTCGCTCGGGCGGCGTGCCGGAGGCGGTCGTCCTCTTCACGGCCGTCCCCAGCGAACCGTGCCCGTGTCTGCGAGCCAGGGGCAAGTTCGTCGTCACCGACGACCCCGAGACGTGGAAGGCTCTCCTGGTGCCGCCCGACCACCAGTGGATCAACCCTCTCCCCGTCGCCGACGTTATCGCGGCCGGCGAATACCTCAAGGCCGCGCTGCGCCCGACGCCGACGTGGGCCCAGTGGGAGTGGCAGCACTCGATCCCGCAGCCCGACCCCGCGCGGTACGCCGACACGCCCGGCATCCTCATGACCTACCCGTTCAACCGGACGTACACGGTTTCGTCGCCCGAGGCGTTCGACGCCTTCCACACGGCGTCGGGGCTGGCCATCGTGCGGCACTACCCGCTCAACGAGCACGTGATGGAGAAGAAGGTCGGGTACTTCGTTTGCGACGTCGAACGGGCCGGGCCGTACTGCATGCTCGGCGAGGCACGGGCCATGGCGTATGGCGATCCGCGGTACATCGGGTACCTGGCGGGGGCAAGTTTCAACCGCGGGTTCCCGGAGTACGTGCGGGCGTTCAACGCGGCGTTTCTCGCGCTGCCGGCCCTGCCCAGCCACGTGGTGAAGGACGCGGCGGCCGACCCGGAGGTCGTGGTCCGCTCCATCCCGACGAAGGGGCACGGCACGTACCTGGCCGTCGTGAACGTGGGTCTCGGCGAAAAGCGAGACATCGCCGTCGCGCTTCCGGCTCAAGGGAAGATCACGGACGCGGCCACCGGCCGGCCGCTGACCGTGACGGACGGGCGGGTACAGATGTCGCTCGGGCCGTGTTCGCTGAGGGCCATCCACATTCAACCGGAGACTGCCGCCACGCCCTTCCCCGGAGAGAAGGCCACTTGGCACGGATACGACCGTTACACCTTCACGCACGACCGTCGCAAATGCTACGTCGTCGTCCCGAAGCAGACAGCCCCCGGACACCCGTGGATCTGGCGGGCACGGTTCTGGGCCCATGAGCCGCAGACCGACCTCGCGCTGCTCGCCAAAGGCTTTCACCTTGTCTACATGGACGTGGCCAACCTGTTCGGCAGCCCGCAGGCCGTCGCGCACTGGAACGCGTTCTACGAGTACCTGATTTCGAAACACGGCCTGGCGAAGAAGGCGGCGCTGGAAGGCATGAGTCGCGGCGGGCTCATCATCTTCAACTGGGCGGCCGCCAACCCCGACAAGGTTGCCTGCATTTACGCCGACGCCCCGGTGTGTGACTTCAAGTCCTGGCCTGCCGGCAAGGGGAAAGGCAAAGGCACGTCCAGCGCTTGGCGAGCGTGCAAGGAGGCGTACGGGTTTGCGTCGGACGAGGAGGCTCTCGCTTACGACAAAAACCCCATTGACAACCTCGAACCGCTTGCCAGGGCGCAGATCCCCCTGCTCCACGTCTGCGGCGGTGCCGACGAGGTCGTGCCTGTGGCCGAGAACACCGCCGTCGTCGAGAAGCGTTACAAGGCACTCGGCGGGTCCATCAGGCTCATCATCAAGAACGACTGCGGCCACCACCCACACAGTCTCAAGGACCCGGCGCCTATCGTCGAGTTCATCGTGCAGCACGCGATACGGCGCTGAGCGGTCCATCCCGGTTTTAGTGGCGAGCCGCCTGTCCGCCGAAGCCTTGGCGGCGGCGGAAATCGCCCCTGATGCTGTTTTTCTGCTGGCCTGGCGGGGTTCCCCCTCGTATAACGGTCTAGAGGACGGGCAGCGCCCCCTGCGGCGCCGCGATGAGAAGACTGTTGGGATGGACGGACGAGTTCCGGGGTTGGAGGAGCCCCGGGCCCGTCCTTTTTTTGTCCAGGGAGCATGCAGAGGAGAAGACGATGCGAGCAGTCCTGGCAGCGATTCTGACGTTGGCGATGGTCGGTCCTGTCACAGCGGCCCCCACGCCTCCCCACGGGTTCCAGGGACTCGGCCATCTGCCGGGCGGCGATTTTCCGAGCGAGGCCCGCGCGTGCTCGGCCGACGGATCGGTCGTCGTCGGGTCCAGCGCCAGTGCCTCGGGTCTGCAGCAGGCGTTTCGCTGGACCGCCGCCACCGGTATGCAGCCGCTCGCAACGCCCAGCGGCCTGACGATGAGTTGGGGTCACGACGTCTCTGCCGACGGTGACTGGGTCGTCGGCTTCGCCGGCAGCAGTTTCGCGTCGCCCGTCGGCTGGGAGGGCGTCCGCTGGGGACCCGGCGGCAGCCTCGACCGCATCGCCGTCGCGGGCGCCGGCGTCTGGGCCAAAGGCATCTCGGGCGATGGCTCGATCGTCGTCGGCGCCGCAGCCAACGAGGCGTTCCGCTGGACCGTGTCCGGGGACCTCGAACCCCTCGGCACGCTGTACCCCGGTCTGACGAATCCCCAGAGCAACGCCGACGGCATCTCGTCCGATGGCCAGACCATCGTCGGCGACAGCCACGCCACCGACGGCATCGGCAGCGTCCGCGACGCCTTCCGCTGGACCGATGTTGCCGGCATGGTGCCGATGGGCGGGGCCTTCACGGCCACCGGCGCCTCGGCCGACGGCTCGGTCATCGTCGGAACGTTCGACAACCACGCCACGGCCCTGTTCGAGGCCTACCGCTGGACGGCCGGGACGGGGCTGGTGCCGCTCGGCGGTTACGAGCCAGACCACCACACCCGCGCCCAAGGCGTCTCGGCCGACGGGTCGCGCGTGGTCGGCTACGTCCAGTCCGACAGCACCGACGAGCAACGGGCCATGCTGTGGGACGAGCAGCACGGCATCCGGATCATCAAGGAGGTGCTCGAGAACGACATCGGCATCGACATGACCGGCTGGAGGCTGACGCAGGCCTGGGGCGTCTCGGACAACGGGCCGACGATCGTCGGCATCGGCTGGAATCCCCAGGGCCAGCAGGAGGCCTGGCGGGCCGTCCTGCCCGAACCCGCCACCTTGGCGCTCGTGGCTCTTGGTGCGGCGGCGCTCGTGCGGCGACGCCGACGCGCTTGACGCCATTGGTGTGGACGCAGGCCGCGGCGTGCGACCCGGATGCCCCGGACCTTCCGGCCCGGGCTCGGCCGTCTGGTCTCAGGCGCCGCGGCCTACGTCGTCGCTTGACGTTTGCGACCTGAGATCTGACATCTGAGATCTCAGATCCGCCTCTTAGCCGTTCAGCGTCCACCCCTCGCGGTAGGTCTTGCGGATGTACTTGTCGGCTTCGGGGCAGTTCGTGGCCTTGAGGTTCTTCGAGTCCCACTCGAGTTTCTTGCCGACGCGGTACGCCACAAGCGCCAGCAGGTTGTGCTCGATCATGGCGCCGGCGTAATCGAAGTTGCAGGTGGTCTTCTTATCGGTCTTGGCGGCCTCGATCCACTCGGCGTGGTGCCCCTTCGACTTCGGGATGAGGTCCTTTTCGGTCTTCGGCGACGTGTAATGGGTCATGTCGCCCTTGGTCGGCATGAGGATCCGGAACCCGTAATCGCAGATCAGGTACCCCTGGTCGCCGCTGAAGATGACCCCCTTGAACATCTCGTCGCGGTTGAAGACCTTCGACGGCATGCCGGGCTTCTTGCCGCCGTCGTACCAGTAGACCTTGACGGCCGGCCGCCAGTCGTTCGCGGGGTGGTCCCACTCGGCTGTCAGCCACGTGGGAAGGGTGGCTTCGCTACAGGGCATGGAGCCCTCGGCCTTGCACGTCGTGGGGATGCTCAGGTCGAGCGGCCAGAAGGCCAGGTCCATCATGTGGCTGCCCATGTCGCCGATCTGGCCGCTGCCGAAACTCCAGAACCGGTTCCACTTCAGGCACCCGCCCACGTAGCCTGGGTTGTACGGCTGGAACGGCGACGGGCCGATCCACAGGTCCCAGTGGATGTGGCTCGGGATGGGCGTGACCTCCGGCAGATAGTCGCCGCCCGTGGGGGCGCGGCTGCACCAGACGCGGGCTTCTTTCGGCGTGCCGATCGCCCCGCCGCGCACCAGTTCGACGACGCGGCGGTAGTTGTCGGACGCGTGGATCTGCGTGCCCATCTGCGTCGCCACTTTGTCTTTCTGCTTCAGGTACGCCTCGCGCACCACGTGGGCCTCCTCGACGGAGTTGGCCAGCGGCTTCTCGCTGTAGACGTGTTTGCCGCGGTTCAGCGCCCACGTGTTGATGAAGGCGTGGGTGTGGTCGGTGGTGGCGCAGATGACGGCGTCGATGTCCTTCTGCTCCAGGCACCGCCGCCAATCGACGTACGTCTTGGCCTTGGGGAACCGCTTGGCCTGTTTTTCGAGGTTCTTCTCGTTCACGTCGCACAGGGCGACGAAGTTCTCGCTCTGGCAGCCGTTGACGTCGCCGCCGCCTCGCCCGCCCACGCCGATGGCGGCAATGTTGAGTTTGTTGCTCGGCGCATCGGCGCCCATCAGCATGCCGGACCGAAGCACCACCAGTCCCGCGCCAGCCGCCCCGACTTTCAGCAGTTCACGACGTTTCACAGCGCACCTCCTTGGCTCGCATCGCGCCCGACGCGCGGGCAACGGTTCCCGGGAGAACTCCGATTCTGCGACCAGACTAGCCGCGCACCCAGCACGTGTCAAGCAATGCTCGAAAGCGCCTTGCACGCGCACGGCACGCATGGCATCATTCGCGATGGAGAATCACTCGCGCGATGAACGATGACTCGCGCGATGGACGATGACTCGCGCGATGGACGATGACTCGCGCGATGGACGATGACTCGCGCGATGGACGATAACTAGCCGCGACCGTAAGGGAGCGGAGGCCCCCATGAAACAGGTCCGCATCACCGGCGCCAGGCACGTCGAACTCGTTGACGTGCCCGACCCCAAGGCCGCCGGCGACTTCGTCGTCGTCAAGAACACGGCCGTCCCCATGTGCACCGAGTACAAGGCGTATCGCGGCGACTGGACGGCCGAGAACCTGGGACACGAGGCCGCCGGCGAGGTTGTCGAGACCGCCCAGCCCGGCAAAGTCAACGTCGGCGACCGCGTTGTCGTCATGCCACAGTACCCGTGCGGGATGTGCCCCCTGTGCCTCGCCGGCGACTACATCCACTGCGAGCACAACGTGGACCCGCTCGCCCTCACGGGTAACGCGTCCGGCACCGCCACCTACGCCCAGTACATGATCAAGCAGGACTGGCTCTGCGTGCCGATTCCTGAGGGCGTTTCGACCGAGCACGCCTCGATGGCCTGCTGCGGCCTGGGGCCCACTTTCAACGCGCTGGAGCGGATGGACGTGAGCGGCCTCGACACGGTCCTGGTGTGCGGCCTCGGCCCCGTCGGCCTGGGCGCACTTCTCAACGCCCGGGCACGCGGCGCGAGGGTCATCGGCGTCGAGCCCCACCCGTACCGCGCCGCCCTCGCGAAGGAACTCGGCGCCGAGGCGGTCGTCGATCCGAACAACGAGACGGCGCTCGAAACCATCATGGACCTGACGGGCGGCGTGGGTGTCGATGCGGCCGTCGATTGCTCCGGCGCCGCCCAGGCCCAGCGGCTGATGATCGATGCCGCGCGCCGCCGGGGCCAGGTCGCTTTCGTCGGCGAATCGGGGGAACTGACGATCCGTGTCTCGAACGACACCATCCGCAAAGGCCTCACCCTCCACGGGGCCTGGCACTATCCGTTGGGCGACGCGCCGAAGATCATGCAGACCATCGCGCGCCACGGCGACCTGCTCGACAAACTCATCACCCACACCTTCCCCATGAGCCGGGTCCGCGACGCTTTCGAACTGCAACTGACCGGCGAGTGCGGCAAGGTTATGCTGCATCCGTGGGAGTAGGCCGGCAGGCATGAGCCTGTTCAGCCTCATGCCTTCTCCGGAGACTTTCTGTAATATCCACGAGGCCCCGAGCGACTGTTGAGGTGGAAGGCAGCCGCATCGGGCATCCGGGTACCCGCGAATGATCGACTGGCAGCGCATCGTGACCGAGCATGGACCGGCCGTCTGGCAGACCGCCTATCGGCTGCTGCGCAACGAGGCCGACGCCAACGACTGCATGCAGGAGGCGTTCCTCGCTGCGGTCGAGGTCTCCCGCCGGGAACCGGTCCGCAACTGGCGGGCGCTGCTCGGGCGGATCGCGACCGCCCGGGCGATCGACCGACTTCGCCAACGGCTGCGTGAGACGGCCCGACGCGACGACCCGGCCGACGTGGCGGCCGTCCCGGCCGGCGGCCCGGGACCGGAGACCTGCGCCGGCAACGCCGAACTCGCCGCACGCCTGCTGCTGTCGGTTTCACAGTTGCCTTCCCGTCAGGCCGAGGCGTTTTGCCTGCGGTTCCTGAGTGACATGACGTACGACGAGATCGCCGACGAGTTGGGCATCGAGACAAACCATGTGGGCGTGCTCCTGCACCGGGCCCGGTCGAAACTTCGGGCCCTGCTGGACGGAGTGGTTGAGGTCAAAGAAACCTGAGGCCGTGCCATGAATGGCAATACGCACCAGCAGGAACCCGACATTGTGAGCCACGCCGTGCGGGCGTTGCGAGACGCGCCGATGCCCGACGGGCCGACGCCCGAGCAACTCGCCAGGACGACGGCGGCCGTCCGTTCCGCCGCCCTCGCCTCGCCCCCGCTGACGCTCAAGGAAAGGATACGAACCATGCCTCGTTTAACGAAATACGCCGCGGCCATCCTGCTCGTACTCCTGCCGCTCGCCGTCGTCATCGCCGTCCTGGTCGTCGGCACCGAGTCGAGCGTTACCTTCGCCGCCGTCAAGAAACAGTTGCTCGAAGCCCGGAGCCTCAGTTTCAGCATGACCACGCAGATCGAAGGCATGCCGGAGCAGACCGGCAAGGCCTACTACAAGATGCCCGGCCGCATGCGCGTTGAGATGGGCCCCACGGTCAACATCGTCAACTACCCCGCGCGCCGGTGGCTCATGCTGTTGCCTGAGGGGAAGAAGTTCATGCGTATGGACATCAGCGACATGCCCGGGATCGACGAGATCGGCCTGGAGGACTTCATGGCCGAACTCCGAAAGGCCCTCGAAGGCGCCGTCGAGGAACTCGGCGAACGCCAGGTCGACGGCGTCCGCGCCAAAGGCTACCGGGTCTGCGAGAGCGGGATGTGGCAGGACATCTGGGTCGACGCCGAGACCGGCCAGCCTTTGCGGTTCGAGACCGAGTTGCCCTGGAGTAACGGACACGTCACGGTCCTCGAGGTGATCCTCAATCCTCCGCTCGACGACGCCCTCTTCAACATGACCCCACCCACCGGGTACGAGGAGCATCCGGCCCCGCCGGTGTCCCGCCTGATGGACGCCACCGAAGACGACCTGGTCGGCGGCCTCCGGGCCATCACAACGCTGAACGACGGCGTATTTCCGAAGTACCCAATGATGGACCCGCAATTGACCGACAAGCTCCGGCAGGCAAACTTGCCGGAGGAGCAACTCCACGAGACCGTCCAGAAAGTCGTGCGAATGGGCGCCTACGCCTCGGTCCTGCCGACCAGGTGCACCGACTGGAACTACGCCGGGCACGGCGTGACACTCGGCGACGCCCGGACACCCATCATGTGGTGGCGCCTCAAGGACTCCCCCACTTACCGCATGCTCTACGGCGACCTGCACTTCGAGGACGTCGATGCGGCCGAGGTTGAGCCGACCCGCCCGACCGGCGGGTAATACCACGACGTAACAAGAGGTCGGCGGGTGGCACGGCAGCGGCACGGCCGCCGTCGTGCCACCTCCGCAGGTCCTCCACCCCCCATCAAAGTTCGTGCGACCACACCCGTCAAGCCGTATAATCCCCCGACCAGATGACCTTTGCACACCCTCCGGGTGACACGACCGGAGCACACGAGAATGGGAGGAACGACCGATGACCCGACGGACCTTCGCTTTGATGATCGCCCTCTGCCTGGCGGCGGCGCTGGGCCTGGCCGCCGAGAAGGACGCCGCCAAGGTCGGTGAGGAGGGCTTCGTCTCCCTCTTCAACGGCCAGGACCTGGCGGGCTGGATCGGCTCGACCAAGGGCTACGCCGCCGAGAACGGCGTTCTGGTATGCCTGAAGAAGGGCGGCGGCAACCTCTACACCGAGAAGCAGTACGGCGACTTTCACATCAAGTTCGAGTTCACGTTGGAGCCCGGCGCGAACAACGGCCTCGGCATCCGCACGCCCACCGGCGTCAACGCCGCCTACCAAGGCATGGAACTCCAGATCCTCGACGACACCGCGCCGAAGTACGCCAACCTCAAGCCGTACCAGTACCACGGCTCGATCTACGGCGTCGTGCCGTGCGAGCGCGGCCATCAGAAGAAGGTGGGCGAGTGGAACCGGCAGGAGGTCATCGCCGACGGGCCCAAGATCAAGGTCATCCTGAACGGGACCACCATCGTCGATGCCGATCTCTCGACGATCGAGAAAACCGCGGACGGCCGCCCGCACCCCGGTTTGCACAACAAGAAGGGCCATATCGGCTTCCTCGGCCACGGGTCCCGCATCGAGTTCCGTAACATCCGCATCAAGGAGTTGAAAGAGTGAGACGGTACCGTTCGCTTCTGCTGTCGGGCGTGGCGCTGGCCGCGAGCATCGTCTGCGCCGCGCCGGCACCCGCGGGCCCGACGCTTCCCGCCAAGGGAGCCTACGCCGTCGTCGTCAGCCGCAAGACGCTCGCCGACCACGGCTGGGAGAAGGTCTGCGACACGCTCGTCCGCCGGTACGAGGCCGAACTCGTCACGTGGGACGACGACGTCACGGCGGTGCGGCCGCACCTCGCGAAGATCATGCCGAACTACACCTGCTTCGTCGCCCGGCCCGACGAGTGCAACCGCGACTTCGTCGTGGCGGTCCATCGCCTGACGCGCCGACTCGACGCCGACCCGTACACCGACACCCTCTGGGGCATCGTCACCGGCTACGACGCCGCCGACGCCGAACGCCTCGCCGCCTTCGAAGGGCCGCTCGTCCTGAAGAAGGTCCTTTCCGGCACGACCGGCGGCAAGGTCGGCCCCTTCGACGCGGGGGCCGTCTTCGACGAGGGCAAGGCCGGACGCATGCGCGCCAAGACGCCCGGCGGCTCCTGGGAAGAGAAAGGCTGCCCCCCCGATTCCACCAAGGCGATTGTCGAGTACCTGAACGACGAGAAGCCCGACGCCTTCATCACCAGCGGCCACGCCACCCAGCGCGACTGGCAGATCGGCTACTCCTACAAGGACGGGCAACTGAGGTGCAAAGACGGCCAACTCTTCGGCCGCGATACGGAGGGCGGGCGCTTCGACATCCGCTCGCCCAACCCCAAGGTCTTCCTGCCGGTCGGCAACTGCCTTATCGGCGACGTGCCGGGACGCGACTGCATGGTCACCGCCCTCATCCGCACGGGCGGCGTGGTCCAGATGTTCGGGTACACCGTCCCCACGTGGTACGGCAAGGGCGGGTGGGGCATCCAGGACATCTTCCTCGACCAGCCCGGACGGTGGACGCTGGCCGAGGCGTTCTTCGTCAACGTCCAGGCGATGCTGCACGAGATCCGCACGCGCTTCCCGAAAAGCGCCGGCGTCAACTTCGGCCGCTACGACCTGGAGAAGCAGCGCGGCCTGCTCGCCGAACTCCGGGCGAAACACGGCATCACCGACCGCGACGAACTCGGACTCCTGTGGGACCGCGACACTGTCGCCTTCTACGGCGACCCCGCCCTTGAGGCCCGGCCGGCCAAACGCGATCTCGCCTGGGACCAGACGCTCACGGCCGAGGGCAACCGCTATACCCTCACGCTCAACGCGACGCGCAGCGGCTCGTGGCCATCAAAGCCCGTCTTCGTGCTGCTTCCGCATCGCATCGCCAGGCCGAAGATCATCGAAGGCGAAAAGCACCAACCCGTCGTCACCGATAACTTTGTCCTCGTCCCGCTGGTGGGCAGTTTTTCGACCGGCGGCCAGGTCACGATCGTCTTCGACGCCGACCTCGCCGCCGCGCCATCGTAGGGGCGAGGCATGCCTCGCCCCTACAAGTTACCAGCCAGTGCATTCGACGCCGCAATAGACGCTGGCATCGCCAGGCCTGAATCGATTAGAATCCCCCGCGTCCATCACGGTAACGCGCCGGGTGCCACGGGCGGCTTGACGGCCAGCGCCCCGCGCACGAAAGGAGAATCGCCATGTACGGCAAGCCGAAACATCCGCTGACGTTCTGGACTCTGGCCCGCTGGACCCTTGCGGTGGTCGGATCGAGTTGCCTGCTCCCGAGCGACGCGGCCGCCGACGACCCGTGGGTCGTCCTCGAAGGCAAGGAGGGGCCCGGCAAAGGCAAGCACATCGTCTTCATCGCCGGCGACGACGAGTATCGGTCCGAAGAGGTCATCCCCGCCCTGGCGAAGATCGCCGCCGCCCATCACGGGTTCAAGTGCACCGTCCTCTTTGCGGTTAACAAGGAGACCGGCGAGATCGACCCCGGGGCGCTCGACAACATACCGGGCCTGGAGGCCCTCGAGAAGGCCGACATGATGGTCCTGTTCCTCCGGTTCCGCGAACTGCCCGACGACCAGATGAAACACATCATCGACTTCACGAACTCCGGCAAACCGATGATGGGCCTCCGCACCACCACCCACGCCTTCAACTACAAGAAGAAGGACAGCCCCTACGCCAAGTACAGTTTCCGCAGCAGCGACCCCAAAGGCGGATGGGGACGATGGGTCCTCGGCGAAACCTGGGCCGGCCACTACGGAAAGCACAACAGCGAGAGCACGCGCGGCCGGGTCGCCAAGGGGCAGGAGAAGAACCCCATCGTGCGCGGCTGCGAAGACATCTGGGGACCCTCCGACGTCTACACCATCACCACACTCGAGGGCGAGTGCACGCCCCTGATCATGGGTCATGTCCTGGTAGGCATGGATCCCAAAGACGAACCCAACACGAAGAAGGAGCCCGTCCCCGTCGCCTGGTCCAAGATGTTCAAGGGCGAAACCGGAAAGACCTCGCGCGTCTTTGCCACCACGATGGGCCACGGCGGGGACCTCAAGAGCGAGGGCTTCCGCCGCCTCCTCATCAACGGCATCTACTGGGGACTCGGGATGGAGGACAAGATCCCCGAACGGGCCAAGGTCGATTTCGTCGGCGAGTACAACCCCAACAAGATCGGCATGCGCGGCCACAAGACAGGCCTGAAGCCCTCGGACCACAAACTGTAATTCGCCGGGTGCCACTGGCGGCTTGTCCGCCAGTGCGCCTGAACCGAGGGAGGAACCGCAAAGAGCGCAAAGAGCCAGTACAGACTGTCATTCTGAATGAGCCGAAGGCGACTGAGGAATCTCGCAGCGGTCGTTGCCGTTCGACGGTTCCCACGGCGAGACCCTTCGCTCTGCTCAGGGTGACAACTTTTGGGCCGCGGCACGTACGTGTTTAGCGTGCCGGTTGTGGCTGTCACCCTGAACGAAGTGAAGGGTCTCGCCGTGGGAAGCACGAAACAGCAACGACCACGGCGAGATTCTTCGGCCCGCAAGCGGGCCTCAGAATGACAGCGCTAAACACGTACCGCGGCGCGCCGCGGCCTACGCGCGACGCTCCAGACTCAAGAAAGGACGCTGACCATGACGAACCGATACACCCCCACCCGATCCTTGTCGGCCGCGCTCGCCCTCGTCTGCGCGCTCCTCCTCAGCACGGCCGCGACGGCCGCCGAGAAGAAAGACACCACCCTCGGCTACGACGACACGCCCATGTTGCCCGACAGCCAGTGGCGCGTCCACGACGTCAAACGGCCCCGGCCGCGCACTATCAACCCAGGCACCAGCGGCACCCGGGACAAGCCCGGCACGCCGCCGTCCGACGCCGTCGTCCTCTTCGACGGCACCGACCTCTCACACTGGCAGACCGTGGGGCGCGGCAAGGACAAGGGCAAGATCCTCCCCGCCGCCTGGAAGGTCGAGAACGGGCACATGGAGGCCGTCCCGAAGTCGGGCAGCATCTTCTCCAAGGAGACCTTCGGCGACTGCCAGATTCACCTCGAATGGGCCGCGCCGGTGCCGGCCGTGGGCGCCGGCCAGGGTCGCGGCAACAGCGGTGTCCTCATTATGAACCGCTACGAGATCCAGGTCCTCGATTCCTACGAGAGCGCCACGTACGCCGACGGCCAGGCGGCGGCGATCTACGGACAGTGGCCGCCCTTGGTCAACGCCTGCCGCCCGCCGGGCCAGTGGCAGACCTTCGACATCATCTTCGAGGCCCCCCGGTTCGAGGACGGCAAGGTCATCAAACCCGCCTTCGTCACAGTTCTGCACAACGGGGTCCTGATGCATCACCGCAAGGAACTGCTCGGCCCGGCCCGCCACAGGCAGGTCGCCGCGTACGCGCCCCACGAGGCCGAAGGACCGCTCCAACTCCAGGAACACGGCAACCCCATCCGCTACCGCAACATCTGGGTCCGCCGCCTGACGGGGTATGACGAACCGGCCGAGGATGCCAAGTGAGTAGGCCGCGGCACGCCGCGGCCTGCCAGGAGACGCAGGATGATCACACAGCCAACGCGCGTCCTGTGGTTTGCCCTTCCGCTCGTCGTCGCGGCGTTTGTCGCGTGCCCGGCCATCGCCGCCGGACCGGCCCCCGAGTGGCCGCAGTTCCACGGACCCAACCGCGACAACATCTCCACCGAGACCGGCCTTCTAAAACAGTGGCCCGAGGGCGGGCCGAAACGCCTCTGGACCGCTTCCGGCGTCGGCCACGGTTTCACCACCGTCGCCATCGCGGGCGGTCGCATCTACACCGCCGGCAACATCGGCGAGAATACGGTCATCACCACCCTCGACCTCTCAGGTAAGACGCTCTGGCAGGCGAGGAACGGTCCCGCCGACCGCCACGACCGCCCCGGCTCGCGCGGCACGCCGACCATTGACTCGGGCCGCCTCTACCACGAGAACGCTGACGGCGACGTCGTGTGTATCGACGCCGCAACCGGCAACCGCGCGTGGGGCCTGAACATCCTGAGGAAGTTCAACGGCCGCAACAGCCAGTGGGGCCTGGCCGAATCGCTCCTTGTGGACGGCAACCGCGTCATCTGCGTGCCCGGCGGCGAGAAGGTCTCCATGGCCGCACTCGACAAGACGACCGGCGAGACGGTCTGGACCGCCCAGGGCACCGGCGACAAGCCCGGCTACGCCTCGCCCGTCCTCATCGACTACAAGGGTCTGCGGCAGATCGTCACGATGATGTCGGCCTCCGTGGTCGGCGTCCACGCCGACACGGGCAAACTGCTGTGGCGGCACGACCACAAGGCCTACGCCGACGAGACCGTCTCGACCCCCGTTTTCCACGACGGCCTCATCGCCGTCTCGACCCTCGGGCCCGGCGCGGCCCGGTGCCTGCGGCTGATCGTTGACGGCCAGACGGCCTCCGTCGAGCAGGTGTGGCACACAGGAGTCCTCGACAACCATCACGGCGGCATCCTGGCACTGGGCGGGTACATCTACGGCACGAAGGTGCGCGACACCTGGGTGTGCCTCGACTTCAAGACCGGCAACGTCATGTACAAGGCCGAGGGCGTCGGCAAAGGGTCGCTCACCTATGCCGACGGCATGTTCTACACCTACAGCGAGACGGGCCTGGTGGGCCTGGTGAAGGCCACGCCCAAAGGTCATGATCTTCTCAGCCGGTTCCGGATTCCCGAAGGCGGCAAAGGACCTTCGTGGGCCCATCCCGTGGTGTGCGGCGGCCGACTGTACCTGCGGCACGGCGATTTCCTCTACTGTTACGACATCCGCGGCCAAACGTAGGGCGGGTGCTCGGCGCCCACGCGGAACCTTGACGCGTGCCCATGCGCCGTGATATGTTCCGCGGCCCCAGGCAAGCCGGGGCAGCTGTGGCCGGGCCCACCCCGACCGGCACGACCGGCCGATACCGCTTGTGCTCCCAGGACACGGCTGTGAGGAGCAGAAGGCCATCCGCGAGAAACCGAGAGCCCTGTGTGCTGCGGTCCTTATCGGCCTGGCGGTTTCGGCAGCGCCCGCGCGCGCGGCGGAGGAGATCGAGGAGAAGCCGGGCGAGTACTGCGGCATCTGCGAGGCCAAGAAGAGGCTCCACGAAATGGCCCCGTGGCTGCAAGCCGGGGGCGACCTGCGCATACGCGGCATCTACCAGACGGCGCGCCGCCTCGACAAGCACGCCGCCGACGATGAACGGGCCTGGGCCCGGTACCGGGCGCGTCTCTGGGCCACCCTGACGCCGGCCGACGACCTCGACCTGAACCTCCGCCTTGCCATGGAGCCGCGCTACTTCTTTCAGCCCCGCACCATGGAAGAGCAGTCGATCCGCGAGGAACTCCTCCTCGACCAACTCAACGTCAAGTGGAGCAACGCCTTCGACCTCCCCATGACGATCAAGGCCGGCCGCCAGGACATGGAACTGGGCGACGGATGGCTCGTCGTCAGAGGCACGCCGCGCGACGGATCACGCACCAACTTCTTTGACGCCCTGCGCATCACACTCGACGCCAAGCAGTGCGACACCACCATCGATCTCGTCGGCCTGCGGAATCATTCGAACAGTTCCTGGATGCACAGGCCCTTCAACGACAGGGACGTCCTCTTGAGCGAGCAGGACGAAACCGGCGCCATCCTCTACGTGTCGAACACCTCGCTTCCGGAAACCACGATCGACGGGTACTTCATCTACAAGCACGACGACCGCGTCGAGGCCGACGGCAACAACGCCGACATCTACACCTTCGGCTGCCGGGTGGCCGGCGCGCCCGGCGAGCACTGGCGATACCACGCCGAACTGGCCCCACAGTTCGGGCACAAGAACGGCACCAACATCTGCGCGCTCGGCTTCAACGGCCAGGTGGAGTACGCCTTCGGCGACGACCTCGACAACCGCCTCCACGCCGGGTACGAGTACCGCAGCGGCGACGACGACCCCGACGGCGCCTTCGACATCCTCTGGGCCCGTGTCGCGCAATGGAGCGACGTGTTCACCGGCGAGATCGACGTCCTCGAAGGCCAGTCGCACCGGTCGGCGAACCTTCACCGCCTCCACTACGGTTGGGGCTGCAAGCCCGCCAGAAACGTGGACCTTATGGTCAACCACCAGCTGCTGTTCGCCGACCGGAACCCCTTCGGCGGTATGGCGGGCTTCACGGACGACGGCGGGTTCCGCGGCCACCTCCTCGCCGCCATCGCGAAACAGACCTTGGGCGAGCACGTCAAGCACCACCTGAAGGGCGAGGTGTTCCTGCCCGGCGACTACTACGACAACACCCGCAACGACGTCGCGCTCTGGATGCGGTACGAGATCGTGTTCAGTTGGTAGGGCGCCGCACCCGCGCGGTCGGGGTTCTGTCCGCCCCGCAGGGGCGCCTGCCATGTAGCCACGCGGCGCGAGCCCGTGGTGGCGGAGGCGGAAGAAAACCCAGAGCCCCGCCAGGGGCGACTGACTCCGCAGACCCCCTCCGGGACTCGGACAGTTCTCTGCGCCCGAGATTTCCCTTTCCTGCGATTTGACATTTCAGGGAACCATGCTATACTTGGCAAGTCTGGGGGAGGGTCTGTCATGTCTGCACGAAGCGGGTCTCGGCGTATTTGCGGGTGTGCACTCAGCGCGATGGTTTTGCTCATAGGGGCGCTCGGCGCGCTGTTGATCCTCGGCGGCGCTGCGCACGCGGACTCGGACTACTGGTGGCAGGCGCCCGAGATGAGCGCCGACGGCGCCGAGGGCGTGGGCGGCCGCCCCCCCGCGTGGATCGCCGACGATTTCGAGTGGACGGACGGTGTGCCCATCGAGGAGATCCGAATCTGGGCGGTGGGGTGGCTCGGGGGCGACCGGCCACCCACGTTCCGCGTCGGCATCTTTGCCGACGACCCGACCGGCCTGATCGGCGCGACGCCGGGCGACGAACTCTGGAGCGCCGTGTGGGCCCCCGGCGAGTACACGCGGACGCACGTGGCCCCATGCCTCCCCTGGAACTTCGTGCCGCCGCACGCAAGCGGCGTCGGATCGGGCAGAATAATTCTCACAGGAGGATTGCCGCCAGACCCCGGTATCTACGCCTACCATCTGCCGCTGGCCACGCCCTTTCTGCCGCACGACCCGGGCACCGGCACCCAGAGGTACTGGCTTGGATTGCTCCGGGAAGAAGACGATTGGGCCCCACAGTGGCGCACGGCCGAAGCCCAGACGGCCGAGCCGGCCAGGTTGGGCTGCCGGTTCGACCAGGCCGACTACCTCGCGGAGGCTTTCGAACTTGAGGTATACCACTCGTCCGGACAGTCTTACAGAGTCCCGTTGGTCCAACATCCCTGGGTCAAGATTACGCAGATGGGCCCCGAGGAATGGCTGTTCGAGTGCGACGAAGGCCCTTCGCCGGATTCTGACTACGACGACGTGCGACTGACGCTCTTCGGCCCGCTCGACCACATCACCGGGCTTCGTGTGGAACAGCCCGGGACCTACAGCCTTCGCTCGGAACTGTTGTGTATGGGGGACACCATATTCTACAACGCGAACGACCACATCGGTGAGGTCGTCATGTTCGATCCGGGTTGGGTGGCCTGGACGCTTTTCTATGACGAACCGGTGGACTTCGCCTTCGCGGTCATCCCCGAGCCAGCCACGCTGGGGCTGCTGGCAGCGGGCCTGCTTGTAGCCGCAGCGCGGCAGCGCCGAGTCCGTCGGTTCAGCCGCCGCCCATAACCGCTGTCCTGACAGAGCGTCGCCTCTCACTTCCAGCCAGATACCACCTTGCCTGAACGCACCCCGGTGGTACAGTATCCCAAACGGCTCACGGCGGTCGTGAGCGCCAGGCCATCGGAGAAGCGTCTGCCGAGGCGGGGGAAAACGCATGGCTGCCGAGACACGTCGCACGTTCGTCAAGCGCGCTGCCGCAGGCGTCGGGGCGGCGATGGGGATGGCGGCCGCAGGGCCGCTAGGTCAAGCATTGGGGGCTGACACCATGTTCCGCGCAAAGTTCGCCATCTGCAACGAGACGTTCGGCGACTGGCCCTTTGACCGGGCCTTTGCCCTGGCGGCCGAGTGCGGCTACCAGGGCATCGAGATCGCACCGTTTACGGTCTCGAATGACGTGACCGACATCCCGGCGGCGCGGCGAACCGAGATCCGACGCCAGGCCGAAAAGGCCGGCCTCAAGGTCGCGGGCCTCCACTGGCTGCTCGCCAAGACCAAGGGCTTCCACCTCACCCACCCCGACGCCGCCGTCCGCCGTAAGACGGCCGAGTACCTGGGCGCCCTGGCCCGATTCTGCGCCGACTTGGGCGGGCGCCTGCTCATCTTCGGGTCGCCCCAACAGCGGAACCTCCTCAAGGGCGTGGTGCGCGAAGAGGGGGCGAACCATGCCGTCGAGGTCATCCGCGCGGCCCTGCCGGCCCTGGAGAAGGCCGACGTGACGCTGGCTATGGAACCGCTCTCGCCGAAGATCACCAACTTCCTGAGCACGGCCGCCGAGGCGGTCGAACTGATTAAGCGTATCGACTCGCCCCGCTGCCGGCTGATCCTCGACTGCAACGCCATGGCCACCGAGTCGAGCCCGCACGCCGACCTGATCCGCCGCCACCGCGCGCATCTGGTCCACTTCCACGCCAACGACCCGTGCAGCCTCGGGCCGGGATTTGGCGACCTGGACTTTGTTCCGATCCTCGCGGCCCTTCGCGACATCGCCTACTCAGGCTGGATCTCGGTCGAAGTCTTCGACTACACCCCCGGCCCCGAACGCCTCGCCCGCGAGAGCATCCGGTACATGAAGGAGTGCCTGGCCAAGGCGAAGTAGCGTAAGGGGGAAAAACACGCTGTGAAGCGGGTCCGACGACGTGACCTGGTGACATCCGTCGGTTTCGGCGCGGCAGCGCTGGCTCTGGGTTGCCGCGCGGCGCGCGAGACAGGCTCACGAAGTCCACACCGCAGGCCCAACGTCCTCTTTCGAAGCGCCTCAACCATCGCACCGGCCACCCCACAAGACCACGGGCCGAGTTGACACGGACTTCCTGACAGCGCCCCCCGGCAGCGCCTGTTGATTGGCATGGGGTCACGGTCTATAATCGCCGGCTCATGTTCGGACCTGCGCGAACCGCGAAACGTGCCACGCTGCTTGTGGCGGCGATCGCCGCCCTGACCGGCGCGGTGGCTCGCGGTGCCGATGCGCCCGGCGGCCGCACGAAGATCACCTTCTGGAACCTCTTCACGGCCGGCGACTCGCTCCGGGTCGTGACGGACCTCGTCAACCGTTTCAATGAGCGGCAGACGGCGTACTTCGTCGAGCAGGTGGACATCCCGTACTCGCACATCCACACGAAGATCCTGCCGGCGGTGGCGGGGAACGTGCCGCCCGACGTCTCGATCTTCGACCGGTTCCTGGTCGCGAGTTTCGCCGGCCGCGGGGCGTTTCGACCGCTCGACGATCTGGTCGGGCGCGAAGGCCTCCGCGCCGAGGACTTCTTCAAGGCCCCATGGGAGGAGTGCTTCTACGGCAACCGGCAGTTCGCCGTCCCGTACGATACCGACGTCCGCGTCCTCTACTACAACAAGAAGGCCTTCCGCGAGGCGGGCCTCGACCCGGAGAAGCCGCCGAAAACCTGGAGCGAGTTGCGCGTCTGCTCGCAGCGGCTGACGAAACGCCGGCCCGACGGCAGGTTCGACCAGGTCGGCTATGCCCCTGCGTGGGGCAACGTGGGTTCCCTCTACCTGTACGGGTGGCAGAAGGGCGGGCGGTTCCTCTCCGAGGACGGCCGCACCGTCATGCTCAACCACCCGAAGAACGTCGAGGCGCTCCAGTGGATCCGCGATTTCACGCTTCAGTATGATCTCGAGCACCTGCTGTCGCTCCAGGCGGGGTTCGGCGACTGGGGAAGCCATCCCCAGAATCCCTTCATTACCGGCCGCGTCGCCATGATCGTCCTCGACGTGGGGCAACTGAGCACGATCCAGAAGTACGGGGCCCACCTCGACTGGGCCGCCGCCCCGTGTCCGTATGCCGACGACGGCGTCCCGGCCACGTGGTCGGGCGGCTTCAGCCTGGTCATCCCGAAAGGGTCGGGCTGTGTTGAGGGCGCGTGGGCCTTCTGCCGCCACATCCTGACGGACGAGTCGCAGCGGTACATGGCCACCTCGAGCAACAAACTGCCCGCTCTCAAGGGCGCTTCGGACGACCCGTTCTTCCAGTCGAGCGCGTTCTGGCGATTGGCCATCCGCGAGATGAACCACTCGCTGTACCGGCCGATTACCCCCGTCGGCCAGACGATCGCCACCGAGATGCAGACCGCTGTTGACCACGTGATCCACCAGAAACTGACGCCCCAGGAGGCCCTCGACGTTGCCAACGCCGTCTGCCAGGAGACGCTCGACCGGTTTCTCGAGAAGACCGAAGCCGAGCCGATCGACTGGCGGATCTGGGCGACCGCCATCGCGGGAGCCGTCGGCCTGCTCATCGCCGTCCGGGGATGGTACTCCTACCGGCGCATCAAGGCCATGCAACTGGGACGCAGGCAGGCCGTGGCGGGGTACCTGTTCGCGGCGCCCGCGATTCTGGGTCTGGCGATCTTTGTGATCGGCCCGGTCATTGCGGCCCTGGTCTACAGTTTCACCCGCTACGAGATCATCACGTCCGCCTCGTGGGTGGGGCTGGAGAACTATCGGGAACTGTTTACCGAGGACCGCTACTTCCTCAAGGCCCTCTGGAATACGTTCTACTTCACGGGCATCAGTGTGCCGGTGAACATCACGCTGAGCCTGACGCTCGCGCTGCTTCTGAACCGCGAGATCGGCGGGCGGTCGTTCTATCGGACGGCCTTCTACCTGCCGACGGTCGTGCCGCTGGTCGCCGGGAGCCTCCTGTGGATGTGGCTGTTCAACGGCGAGTTCGGCCTCATCAACATCGCCCTGAGCTACCTGGGCCTGCCGGACGTGCCGTGGCTGACGAGCGAGTACTGCTCGAAGCCGGCGATCATCGTCATGGGCATGTGGCACGTGGGCGGGGGCATGATCATCTTCCTGGCCGCGCTCCAGGGCGTGCCGCGCTCCCTCTATGAGGCCGCACGAATCGACGGCGCGGGCGCCTGGTCCAGTTTCCGGCACATCACGCTGCCGATGATCTCGCCCGCCATGTTCTTCATGACCGTCATGGGCGTCATCGGGGCGGTCCAGGTCTTTACGCAGGCGTACCTGATGACGAACGGCGGGCCGGTCAACTCGACCCTGTTCTACGTCCTGTACCTGTTTCGGCAGGCGTTTCAGGACCTGCATATGGGGTACGCCTCGGCGATGGCGTGGGTCCTGTTCGTGTTTGTCCTGGCCGTGACGGGCCTTCAGTTCCTGCTCGCGAAGCGGTGGGTGTACTACGAGGGGGCGCGGACGTGATGCTCCAGACCCAAGCCCGGCGACGGATGGGCAACCTCATGGTCCACATCGTCCTGCTGGGCCTGCTCGTCGTCTTCCTGGGACCGTTCTTCTGGCTGGTATCGACGTCGCTGAAGACGGACGAGATGATGTTCAAACTGCCGCCGCAGTGGATCCCCGACCCGGTCACGCTGCAACATTACAGGAAGGCGTTGCTGGAGTTCCCGGCCCTGAAGTACATGGGCAACACCCTGATCATCGTCGTGTGCAACACCATCGGGACGCTCGTGAGTTGCTCGATGGCGGCGTACGCCTTCAGCCGCCTGAAATGGCCCGACCGGTGGTTGATCTTCGCCCTCCTGCTGGCGACGATGATGATTCCCTTCCAGGTCACGATGATCCCCCAGTTCATCATGTTCACGAAGTTGCACTGGGTGGACACGTTCCTTCCGCTTATCGTGCCGTGGTTCTTCGGCAACGCCTTCTTTATCTTTCTGCTGCGCCAGTTCTTCATGACGATTCCGGAGGAGTTGCTGGAGGCGGCCCGCCTGGACGGGGCCAGCGAGTGGCGCGTCTTCTGGCAGATCGTCCTGCCGCTCTCCAAGCCCGCCCTCCTCACGGTCATGATCTTCTCGGCCCTTCGGGCGTGGAACGATTTCATGGGCCCGCTCATCTACCTGACGAGCGAGAAAAACCGGACGATCGCCCTGGGCCTGGCACACCTTCGCGGCGTCCAGGTGACCGAATGGGGCCTGATGATGGCGGCGGCGCTGTTGATGGTCCTGCCGGCGCTGCTGCTCTTCTTCGTCGCCCAGCGGTTCTTCATCGAAGGCATCGCCCTGACGGGCACGAAAGCGTAGACGGCCGCGCGTTTAGCGATGTCATTCTGAAGCCCGCTTGCGCGCCGAAGAATCTCGCCGTGGTCGTTGCTGTGTTGTACCGTGCCTGGTCGGTGAACTTGCACAAGGGGCAAACCATGCGAACCCGTGCCGCTACAGCACAGTGTGCCACCCTGGCACGGCTACGGATCGTGCCGTGGCCGGCGGCCGGTCTCGCCCGGCCGTGCGTTGTTGTTGCTGTTGCGTTTCTTGCCCTCTCCCTCCCCGCCCTTGCCGCCGAGGCGCCGCGCGCAGCCGAGGTCGATGACCTCTACGGCATGCTGGCCGAGAGATTGAAGCCTGGCCCCGCCGGGCTTCCACACTGGGCCCTCGTGGTTCAGATGCCGGACGGCACGACCAAGCGTATCGACAGCAGAGACCCCGGCTTGCTGTGGAGTGCAACGACAGGCTGGGGTTTCTACGCTGCTGACATCTCCTGGCACAGACTTGGGCTGGAAGGTTCGGAGGACCTAAGCGTACGCATCCTGATCCTGAGGGCCAATCCGGGGATGACTTGGAAGATGGAAGTGGAGAACCGCGGCAAGAAGGTCGCCCTCCGCGAAATCACTTTCCCCATCCTCAACCTTGCCCTCACCGACGACGACGCTGTCATCGTCCCCTCCGTGAGCGGACGCCTGCACGAGAAGCCGTTGAGCAAGCGCCTCCAGGCGCGCGGTGATTACCCGAGCGGGTGGCTCACCATGCAGTGTGCGGGGCTCTACGGGCCGAAGGGCGGGACGTACGTGGGCGTTCACGATCCGTCCGCCTCGACGAAGCGCCTGGAGATGGACACGAAAGACGGCCACCTTCAGATACAGTGGACGTGGCCCGCGCCCGACTGCGGCGTGCCCGGCAACGCGTGGCAGATGCCCGGCGAGGTCGTCATCCGGCCCTTCGACGGCGACTGGTACGACTTCGCCCAAATCTATCGCGAGTGGGCGAGCAAGGAAGCCAAGTGGTGGCCGCGCGGCAGCCAGGTCGGCCGCCCCGACACGCCCGACTGGATGAAGGACATCAGCGTCTGGGCACTGACGGGCGGCGGGGCCGACTCCGTCGTCAAGAGCGTCACGAAGTTCGCCGGGTACCTCGGCGTCCCGACGGCCTTGCACTGGTACAACTGGCACCAGATCCCCTTCGACAACGATTACCCCCACTACTTCCCCGCGAAGGACGGCTTCGCCGACGGCGTGAAGCGGCTCCAGGCCGCCGGCGTCCGCGTCATGCCGTACATCAACGGGCGGCTGTGGGATACCGACCTCGACGATTTCAAGGCGAAGGGCATCGCCGCCGCCACCAGGAACGAGAAAGGTGAGCCTTACACCGAGGAGTACGGCTCGAAGCAGAAACTCGCCGCCATGTGCCCCACCACGCTCCTATGGCAGAAGACCGTGCGCGACATCGTCCTGCGCCTGACGGGCCCGGAGTTCAATGTCGATGGCGTGTACATCGACCAGATAGCGGCCGCGCGGCCGCGGCTCTGCTTCGACAAGTCGCACGGCCACCCCCTGGCCGGCGGCAACTGGTGGACGACTCAAGGTTACTGGCCGCTGCTCACGGACCTGCGCAAACAGATGGCCGCCGACCGGCCCGGCAAAATGATCACCACCGAGTGCAACGCCGAGCCCTACGTCCACCTCTTCGACGGGTACCTGACGTGGCACTTCCAGGACGATGGCGCCATTCCGCTCTTTGCCGCCGTCTACGGCGGGCAGGTGCAACTCTTCAGCCGCGCCTACCAGGGCGATTCGTGGAAGGGCCTGGCGATGCGGCAGAAAACCGCCCAGGCCCTCTGCTGGGGCGAGCAACTCGGGTGGATCAGCCCGGCCGTCGTCGATGACCCGGTGGCGGGACCGTTCCTCAAGCGTCTCGCGCGCCTCAGGTACGACCTGCGAAAGTACCTCGCCCGTGGCCGCATGGCGCGGCCCCCAAGCATCAAGACCGACGGCGCCACCGTCACGGCCGACTGGCAGTGGCACGGCAAACGCCTTGTGACGACGCCGGCTGTTCTCTCCGGCGCGTGGCAGGCCACGGACGGCGCGCTTGCCCTCATCTTTGTGAACGTGGACGAGAAGCCCCGCGCCTTCGACCTCGATTTCGACGGCGCCGCCTGCGGTTTTTCCGGCAATCTCCTTGCACGCGAGCACACGGGCCTTGAGAATCGCGATGCGCCGCCGCCTGAGGCCAAGCCGCTGACACTGAAGTGGCAGCGGCGCATCACGCTCGCGCCGACGGCGGCGCTGGCGATTGAGGTAAGCCAATCGAAATAGCGCACGTTAGCCGCGGGGCTTGCCCCGCGCGAGGCCGTTCGAAAAACGCACGGCCGGGCAAGACCGGCCGTGGCACACACCGATGTCGAGAGGCACCATGAAGACCCTCATCGCAAACGGCACCCTCATCACCCCGACCGAGGAGATCCCCGGCGGCTGGGTCCTCGTTGATGGCGACCGCATCGCCGACGTAGGGCAGGGCGGCGCACCGCCGGCCGATGCCACGATCGACGCCGGCGGCGGCGCCATCGCCCCCGGCTTCATCGACCTGCACGCCCAGGGCTTTCGCGGCTACGACCTGTGGGACCCGTCCGACGAGGGGTTTCTCGGTGCGACCCGCCAGATGGCCTCGACCGGCGTGACGGCGTGCCAGGCATCGTGCCGGCCCACCGAGGAGGTCTGCCGCACCATGCGGCCGCGCATCGGCCGCTCCGACGGCGGGTGCCGCGTCGTCGGCCTGTACTTCGAGGTGCCGTTCATCTCGCCCGATAAGCGCGGCGCCATCCCGCCGGAGTACGTCGAGCGACCGTCGCGCGAGGCGGCCGAGCGGGTCCTCGACGCCAGCCGCGGTATCCTTTCGATGATCACCATCGCGCCGGAGCAGCCGGGCGTGCTTGAGTTGATTCCGCTGTTTCGCGCGGCGAGCGGTCCGGCCGGGCCGGTCGTCTGCGCCCTCGGCCACACGAGCGCGGCGTACGATGAGGCCGTGGCCGGTTTCGACGCCGGCATCACCCACTGCACCCACCTCTTCAACGCCATGACGGGCCTGCACCATCGCGAGCCGGGGGCCGTGGGGGCGCTGCTTGCGCGGCCGGACGTGAGTGTCGAGATCATCTGCGACGGCGTGCACCTGCACCCGGCCGCCGTGCGCACTGCGGTCGCGTGCAAGGGCGTCGCCAAGACGTGCCTCATCACCGACTGCGTCAGCGGCCTTGGCCGCGAGGTGATAGACGGGGCGCCGCGCCTGGCCGACGGCACCATCGCCGGCAGCGTCCTGTCGATGGACCGGGCCGTGGCGAACGTGCAGCGGTTCGCGGGTGTGAGTCTGCGGGAGGCCGTCGAGATGGCCACACTCAGCCCGGCCCGCGTCATCGGCCTCGACGCATCGAAGGGCTCGCTCGAGGCGGGCAAAGACGCAGACCTGATCATCTTCGACGCCCTCGTCAACGTCCGCCTCACCATGATCGGCGGCGAGGCCGTCTGGCAGGCCGACGCATAAGCGCCCAGCGCACTTCCAGCCGCGACCCGAAGGGGATCCGCGTCATTTCCGGCCGCCGTCGCGTCATCGCGACCTCGGGGCCGCGAGGCGACACGCCGCGGCCTCTTCCCCGCAGAATCGGTGGAACTCCCTTCATCGCGTCTCGTCCAAAGAACCGGACGGTCGCTGAAGTGGCCGGAGGATTCCTGGAACCTGTCGCAGAAGGAGTATGGGAAGCCATGAACGCTACGACGGCGAAGCGGTTGTGCGTCTGCATCACCTTGGCGGGCCTGTTCCTCGCGGCGGTGGCCGGAGCACGGGCGGTCGAGACCACCCCCGTCGGCCCCGACGCGCTGGCCAAGCAGATGGAGGCCATGACGAAGGACGTCACGCAAGGGGCGCTGCGCGTCACGAAGAAGGACGGAGGGGTCGTCGAGTGCCCCCTCAAGCACACCGACGTGACGGCCGAGATCTCCGGCTTCATCGCACGGGTCAAGGTCACCCAAACCTTCCACAACCCGCTCGATGAGAAGATCGAGGCGGTCTACGTCTTTCCGCTGCCGCACAAGGCGGCCGTGGACGACATGACGATGGTCATCGGCGCCCGCAAGATCGTCGGCATCATCAAACGCCGCGCGGCGGCCCGCGCCATTTACGAGGCCGCCCTCGCCAAAGGCGCGACGGCGGCCCTGCTGGAGCAGGAGCGGCCCAACATCTTCACCCAGTCCGTCGGCAACATCAAGCCGAACCAGGAGGTCAAGATCGAGATCTCCTACGTGGACGTCCTGGAGTACGACATGGGCGTCTACACGTTCCACTTCCCCATGGTCGTCGGGCCGCGGTACATCCCGGGCGGGGCCACGTCGAAGATCCCCCCGGTGCCGCCGGAACTCAAAGG
>Ga0307379_10001971_pt1 | contig 31154 bp, 28 predicted proteins | sample UN2MG_FD_202237 | JGI IMG/M metagenome (GOLD analysis project Ga0307379, IMG submission 202237) | Soil microbial communities from Risofladan, Vaasa, Finland - UN-2 | ecosystem: Environmental > Terrestrial > Soil > Coastal area > Acid sulfate soil | place: Finland: Risofladan, Vaasa | collected...
CGCGCCTGCGGAGTAGGTTGCTTTTCCGGTAAACGGCATGGTTGTCTCCTTTTCGTGTTTCGGGTTGGTGCGTGTTTGGGTGTTGCTGCGCCAGGGTTCGCGAGGGCGTTTACGCTCCGACGGCGCGACGGGCCCTCATGTAGGCCATGACGTCTCCGGCGCTGCCGGTCTGGCGGGCCCGTTCGGCCAGGCGTTGAGCCGTGCGGTGAGGCGCGCGATCGCCTGCCGGTTTGGCGCCGGTCGTCGGCGGCGGCAGGGACGACGGCGCGGGCGACGGCCCTGTTGAAGCAGCGCCGCGCAGGTGCGGCTTCTCCGCGAGCAGGGTCTTCGCGAAGGCCGCCGGATCCTCGGGCGGCCCGCCGTCGCTCAGACGCTCGCGAGCCAGAGCGAGGGCCGTCTCGGTGTCGGCGCAGCCGGCCCGGACGAGCTCGCGTTCCAGACTGCGGTCCCGCTCCAGATCAGCCAGCCGCGCGCCCAGCGCCTCGGTCTCGGCCCGAGCCTGGTCGAGTTCGGCCTGAAGGGCCGCCTCGCGGTCCTGCCGAGCCTGACGGAGACTGTCGATTTCGGCCTCGAAGGCTTCGGCGCGGCGCTCCGCCTCTTGGGCGCGGCGTCGGTACTTGACACTCTCGCGAATGAGCATCTGCGGCTCCCGCCGTTCCCCCGCCGCGTCGGCATCATGGCCGACGAAGCGGGACTGACCCGTCTGGGTTTGTGCTTCCGTGGACATCGTGTCCTCCTTTGCCTTGCGTTTTCAAACCCGCCAGCGACGCGCCGGGCAAGCCCGGCGGCTAACGCCGGCGCTACCGTGCGTCGTCAGGGCCGTAGCCGAGTTCCCTGAGGACCGTCTCGGCGGGGAGGCCCAGTTCCCGCTTGGCCTGGGCCTGCCGCAGTCGCTCCGTGACGTTCTCGGGGAGCGGGTCGGGCCAGTGCAGCCGTGTGGCCCGGTCTTCGGGGGCGGTCTTCAGGATGCCGAACCGGTCAAGCGCTTCGAGGACGAGGCGGTTTGCTTCGACCAGGCCGGCGCCGTATGTGACGCGCTTCTGTTCGAGCCGCGCCAGCGTCCCCATCAGGACGACCTTCAGCGCCGTGGCGCTGGTGAGGTTGCCGAGGCGGTCGCGCAGCAGCCCTGCGGCCAGGGGCGTGACGCCGCTGGTCTTGTCCATGGCCTGGCGGAGTTGGTCGATGTGAGCGTCCTCGCTGGGGCTGGCGGCGTCGCCGCCAAACTCCTCGATCTGTGCGTCGGGGTTGTCGGTAGCCCACATGCGGCCGGGAGCGATCGGGCGGTCCTCAAACCCCTCAAGGCCCTTGCCGAGGTACATCTTGAAACTCTGGAACGTCACGCGGTTGGCCCGGTCCGACAGGCGCGTATTGAGTTCGTCCTGAAGGGGGACCAGCGGCTCGACCTCGCCGGCGCCCTCGTAATGCATGGGGTTGGTGAAGTTCTGCACGTGGACGACGGGGACGCGTCCGAGCGGGTTAGGCCCCTCGGCCGCAAGGGCATCGTCCTCGTAGCGCTGCCACCAGGTGGGGCCGAGAATCTCGACAACCTCGACTTCGGCGGCGCGTCGTTCGCCGCGCCCGAGCAGGCGCGCCAGGACGCTCGCCCCTTGCGCCAGGCGGTTGGCCTGGCGATGGAAGACCTGGACCCAATACCGCAGGCGCCGGTAGTCGTGCTCGTCGAGGATGGGCAGCACGCGCGGCGCCTCGACGGCCTCGATCGAAACGACCTGCCCGGCGCGGAGAGCGGCGTGGGGGTCCGCACGGGAGGAGGGGTTGCCGCTCCCGCTGCCGGGTTGGCCTTCGGCTGCGTCGCCGCTGTCCGGGCGCACGCGGATCACGAGGTCCACAAAACCATAGACGGCCCCGATGAGGGCCGCTTCCTGAACGAGCGACACGCCGCCGCTCGATTCCCACACGGCCCCAAGCGCCGCCTCGATCTCTCGGGCGTGCTGCGGTCGGCGGGCAAGACTCTCCACCGTGATGGGCTTGCCGGCCAGGAAGTGGACGCCGGTGTCGATCCGCCAGCCGATGTCGTTCTCGATAACGACTTCCTTGCGCCTCAGGGCCGGCTCGGGCACGCCCGCGCCACCGTAGCCGAGATGTGACCGGCCGGTGATCCGGGCAGGCAGACCGAACTCCTGGGCCTGGTAGTACGGCCGCGACGAGGCCACCCAGTCCAGGTCCGAGGTGCCCTGGGGGAGGCCGACCCCAAGGGGCGTGAGGTCGTTCTTGTAGTAAGCCCAGAGGCGGTCGAAGTGGAGTGTCCGATCCGGCGCCTCTTCGCGGATGAGGTGCTCGACAAAGGCCTCGTCGAGGTCCGGGTCGGCGAAGTGCGTGAAGTCCAGTTTCATCATGGGCCTCCCACCGGGGGTCGGTGACATCGGTTCGAGCGGTCCGACGGTCGTTCTTGTTTTCGCATCGTCCCTCCACAAAAGGATGGCGCGCTCCGTTTTGCGCCCGATTTGGTCTGACCGGCGTCCGGGGCGAATTGCGTAAGTGGCTTATTTGACTTGGGTTACGCTCTGGGGATTTCTCTGATTTTCCCTTGGAGGGGGGTACGGGTTTTGCCCACTTTGTTCGGCGCGCCGAACTTTTGTGGGAGCCCCACCCCGCGCACCTCGCGCGCGTTTAGCCGTCGCCGGGACGGCGACGACCGTTGCCGTTGGAGCACCGTCGGCCCGTCCCGTCGGCGTGCCGCCGACGGCTAGACGCCGCGTCGGGAGCGCCAGCGCCCCTTGGCGTCGGCCTGCGGGCGACGGCCAAACACGGCCATGCCTCACCCTACGAGCGGCCAAAGCGATTGACCCCAGGGCCGCGCGGCAGTACTATCGAGAACCTTGTGGCACGCAATCGGCCGAGCCGTCGGTTCGACGGGAGGCGCTGTACGATGCACCAGGTGGCGGCAAAAGCAGGGGCGGGGGCGGGTGCCACGGAACACTTGCAGTCCGTGTGTCCCAAGCGCACGGCTTGCGGACAATCCGTGGCACCCCGCGCTGCCGATACGCCCTCCTGGCCGCGCGCTTCGGGCACCGAACGCCTGGCTCAAGCGGGCGTTCTGATTGTCCTGGCGGCCGCGCTGGCGCTGGGGCTGGCGCTGGAACCCTCGCCGACGGGCACGGGCACGCACACCGTCCTCGGACTGCCGCAGTGTGGCATGCTGGCGATGACCGGCCGCCCCTGCCCAACGTGCGGGGTGACCACGTCGTTCGTTCTGGCGGCCCACGGACGGTTCTACGACGCGCTCGTGAACCAGCCGTTCGGACTCATCTGCTTCCTCTTGGTGGTCGCGGGGATGCTGGTGACGGTGGCGACGCTCGTGACGGGGCGGAGTTGGGTCCCTGTGCTGACCGTCTACGGCGTCGCCGTGCCCGCGGCCGTTTTGCTGACGCTCGCGTTGCTCTCGTGGGCGTACAAGTGGATGAGCATGTGAATGGGCGTGCGCGGCAGGCGTCGATACGGGGCGGGGAAGGTGGCGGAAGGAAGGGCCATGACGAGCACAACACGCGGGTGGCGTAGACGGACGGCGGCGCTGGCGGTCCTGACGCTGGCGGTGACGGCCGCCGGATGCGAGGTCCCTGCCATGTTCGTCTCCTGGCTCATTGCGCCGCGGCATCCGAAGAAGGCGGTTGAGGCCGAATACGACTTGGTCTCCGAACGTCTGGCCATCGTCCCGTATGCGGGGACCGACATCCTCTTCACGTATCCTGCCGCCTCGCTCGAAGTGAGCCGCGACCTCGTCCACGAATTCATGACGCACTGCACGGAAGAGGTCAAGACGATCGTGCACCCGGTCGAAGTGGTCCGGTGGCAGGAGTCGAACCTCGAATGGCCGAACATGGCGCTGGAGGACATCGCCGGGGTGTTCCAGGCCGACACGGTCCTGTACGTGGAACTGGAGCAGTACACGATGATCGAGGAGCGGTCGGCGAACCTGTTTCGCGGCCGCGTGCGGGCCCGGGTCCAGGTCATTAAGGCGGGTCCTGCGGGGGCGGTGGAGTCGGAGGTCCCGGCCAACCCCGTCTACGAGACGACCGTCGAAACGGTCTTCCCCGAGGACCGGCCGGTCGGCGTCCTCGAAGTCAGCGAGCGGAAACTGCGGGCGGCGGTGACCCGGATATTCGCCCGCGACGTCATCCGCAAGTTCTACAAACACGAGGTCCAGGACGAAGGGGGCAAGAGGTGAACCGCGCCGCCCGAAAGCGCGTGCCGCAGCGGTCGAGCCACGGCAGGCCCGCCCTGCCAGGGTGCCTGGCCCTGGCGGTCCTGCTGCTTCTGGCCGTCGTCGGCGCTGGCGGATGCGACGCGTTTGCGTACCTGCTGGTCAAGACGGTGGGGCCCTTTGTGCCCGAGGACGAGCACAAGGCCGAGTACGACCTGACGGGCCGCAGCGTCGTCGTCCTGGTGGATATGAAGGACCCGATGGTGGCGACGGAGTTTCCGCGACTGGCCATGTCGCTGGCCGACGAGATCGGCAAGTTTCTCGCGGGCGAGAAGGCCTGTGGTCCGGTCGTCTCGCAGCGCAGCGTCGAGGCCGCACGACGCAAGGAGCGCGGCTTCGAGCAGTGGTCGGTGGCCCAGGTCGGCACGTACTTCAACACCGACCTGGTGCTGCACGTGGAACTGTTCGAGTTTCGCCTGAAGGACAGCCCCCACTCCAACGTGTACCGTGGCTATGCCGAGGCGGCCGTGCGGATCGTCACCCCGGAGACGAACGAACAGACGTGGCCGCTTCTGGCAGCGGCGCGGGTCGTCACCGCCGAGGCCCTGCCCGATGCCGTGACCGACGAGACCGGCCGCCAGGAGAAGGACCTCATCGAGGGTTTCGGCGAGAAGATCGCCCGGCACTTCGTCACCTACAAACTGTCGAGCCTTCCGCTGCGGCCGAAGGTGAAGTAGCCGCACGCCTGTCGGCCGATCGGCCTACCGCCGGGCCGGCAGCGGCTTGACCACGTACAGCCACTCCCTGCCGCAGTCCGGGCACTGCTCGGCGATCAGACGCCGCTTGCGGTACCGGGCCACCAGGCCTCGGTAGCCGCAGTGCGTGCAGCGCTCGTGGGTCTTCCGGAAGGTCGCCTTCGGTGCGCGTCGTCTCGTCACGGTCCATCTCGTCGGCTCCCCCGTCTCGGTCGATTAGACGTGTAACGATGCCGTTATATTCACTCGACGGCGCGGTCGTTTGTCTGAGAATTCTCGCCTTTTCCCGTGAATCCCCAGGCGCCGTGAAACGTCTAATAGGGTGGAGGAAGCGGCCCGGCAAGCCGCTTCAGGCGGGGGCGACGCTCGAAAAGGAACGGTGCGACCATGGTTGCCGCCATCTCAGCCCGAGACCGGATGCGGCTTACCCTGGCGGTTCTTCGGGCCCTGCTCATGTGGGATGACCTGGACTATATCTCGCTATGGTGGATCGCGCGGTGCGCGTCGGACCTCTCGCGGACCGAGATGCGGTCGGCCTTCGGCGAGGCCCTCGATCTGGTGGCGGCCATCCGGCTGGCCGAAGCGAACACCGAGGCTCACGCGGCAGGCGCCCGAGCGTACCTGACGGCTCCGGCGCCCGGCCCGCAGGGGAACTGATGGCACCAACCCTTGCCCAACGGAGCGGGCCAAGGCACATCGCCGGTGCGAGCGCCCGGCAACAGGGCGGCAGCCGGAGTTCCCCTGCCGGCTGCCGCCCGACCTTTGCGCTGGCCGGGTGGCATGGTCATCCCGAAGGGTGACCATGTGCCGGCCCCTCACCGCACCTCGTCCGGGCCGATGTCGGGCGCCTTGCCCTTGAAATCGTCGTTGATGCCGGGGATGTGGACGCCCGCGTCGATCAGCCCGTCCGCCAGGTCCTTCGGCCGACCGTCTTCAATCGCCGTGTACGGCTCGGCGCGCACGTTGTTCGGGCCGAAGCCGGCGTCGCGCGGCAAGTCGGCGAGGCCGCTGTACCGTTGGCCCGACCACTTCAGGAGCGGGCCGTCCCGCGTGTTCGACAGGCAGCAATAGTCGAACGAGCAGCCGATGGGGTGCTTCTGGGCATCCTCGATGGCGTACCGCGTGCCGCGCAGGATCGAGTTGCGAAAGTGCATGTTGTCCCACGGCCCGCACACGCTGGTGGCGCAGCGGTCGGGCCGGTTCTGGTAGCCCAGGATGTGATACAGGAACACGACCCCCGCCGAATCGACGCTCACCTTCACCGCGCCCTGCTTGAAGTTGACATAGCGGTCGCGGACCACGTAGCACGGCCCCACGGTCACGGGGGCGATCGAGATGCCCTGGAGCGTGTTGAACGTCTCGTTGTGCCAGAACCGCACGTTCATGCACGAGCCTTCGGGCTCCATCGGGTCGTCGCCGAGTTCGGTGAAGGTGTTGTGGTGGATGTCCATGTCCGAGTTGACGGCGTCGTTGTGGAGGTCGCCCCACGTGGCCGGCGCGATGCCGTTGAACAGGCCGCGGATCCGGTTGTGCCGCACCACGCATCCCGGCCCGGCCGCCAGGCTCACCGCCGCTCCCTCCACGTCGTGGCTCTTGCAGGCGTTCCATGGCCAGTCGAAGATGCTCGTGTCGCGGAACGTGCAGCGCTCCACGAGGACCCGCTCGGCGCGGTTGCGGATGCTGACGCCGGTGCGCATGGTATCGAACGAGCAGTTCCGGATGACGATATCGCTCCCGCCGCGCACCTCGATGCCGCGCGGGTATCGCCCACCCCCGAAAACCTCGAACTCCAGGCCCTCGACGATCCAGTGCGAGGCGCCGTTGAACTCCAAGCCCACCGGCAGCACGCCCAGGCGCACCGTACACGCGGTCGGGTACTTGGGCACGGCGTCGCCGTCCATGCGGACGTACAGACGGCCTGCCTTCTCGTCCTGCCACCAGCCGGGCAGGAGCGGCACGGTCGCCTTCTTCAGATCGTCGAGCGACCCGTGATGGTAGATGCGCGTGCCCACGGGGCGGTACTCGCCCTTGGGGTACGGCAAGGTCATCGTGACCGTGCCGACGCGCCGCTTCTCTGCGAGCGCGTAGAGGTGGTTTCCGAGTTCCTCCCACGGTCCGGCGGCTTGGACCCAACCCGCCATGTGTGCCCGGGCGCGCAAGTGCTTCAGGAACCCGTACCCGTCTGTCGTGGAGATGTGCATCGGGGGGGCCGTGTCCTCGGGATCGGGTCGCAGCAGGATGTACGCATCGGGCCGGCCGGACTTGCGGATCGTGACACTCTCGCGGTACGTGCCGTCTTTAAGGTAGATCGAGTCGCCCGGCTCGACGATGTCCACCGCGTGCTGGATCGTCTTAAACGGCTTCTCCTCTGTCCCCGGGTTTGCATCGTCGCCGTCGGGGCTGACGTAGTACGTCTTGCCGCTGCCACTTGGGAAGTTATCGCTCCGCGTTCGCGAGCGGGCCGTGAGGCAGGGGGCGGCCTCGGCGGCTAGGCCGTCGGGGTCGTCGAACGTCACGCGGACCTCGAGCGGCTCGTCGGGCTCAAGATAGAAGATGCTCCCGGCAAAGCGGCCGCCCTTGAAGGACTTCGACGGCCCCGTGCGCGAGAGCGGGTGCCCCTCGCGCCAATCCTTGGCATCGCCCGCGCGGTACGCCATCTGCACGGTCGCGTTCTTATTGGCGTCGCCATCGAAGAAGGCGTACACACTGGCGGCGTGGAAGTTCGGCACGACCTGAATGCGCGTCGGCCGCACCCTGTCCTCGGCCGCAGCGGCGCAGGCAACGGCAATCAGGAGGCCGGCGGACATGAGGACCCGGCGCATGGCGATCTCCTTCTATTGGTCCGATGACGCGGCGCCCGGCCCCGCCTGCCCGCGGCAGTGCTTGCGGAACGCCACAATCTCCCGCGCCAGCGCCGCTCGGTTCTTCTTCGTGAAACTCGGCGCGTACACCTCGCAGTACGTCGAGCGGTTCTCGCGAAGGAGCCGGTACATGGCCGGCCACGGGAAGTCGGACGGCTGAATGGCCTGCTGCCCGTGCAGCAGGGGCCTGGCCCAGACGCGGTCGAAGGCCGCTTCGGTCTGCGGCGTCGGCGCGCCCCAATCGCCTTTCGGTCCCCAGCCGTTCGCTTGGAAGAAGAACCGCGCATCCCGGGGACCGATCCGCTTCAGGACGTGCTCCGCGAAATTCATCGCCGCCTCGGTCAGGGGACCGTAGCCGGAGAAGGGAAACTCGACGGCCAGGTCGGGCCCCGCCTCGTCCAGCGCGATGTCGATCAGCCGCGTGTGGGCATGCAGCCAGTTCGCCGGCGAGTACCCCTTCAGGGCCCGGATCTCTTTGCCGTGATTCAGTTCGGCCCAGTCCTGTCCGTACCAGGCCATGTGGAGCAGGCGCACGCCGGCCGCGCGGCACCAGCGGGCGAGGCGCTCGGTCAGCCGCCGGTACTCGGCCTCGAAGACGCCGTTCGGCGACCCGTCCGCCAGGAACGGCGCGGGGACCTTCTCGTCGCCGCCCCGGCGCAGGTAGTGGCGGCACCCTTTTTCGAAGACCCGCGCCGGCGTGTGCCGCCCGGCCATGAAACGCACCGAGTACGCCACCCCATGCCGCCGGGCCAACGCACGACCGGCATCGAGCAGCGCGAAGTCCGCATCAATCGCCTTCCACGGCACACGCAGACAGAAGCCCGTGATGCCGGGCGTCGCAAGCGCCGGCTCCAGGACCGTCGGCGCAAGTTGCCGCAGTTGCTGCTCGGAGGACACCTGCTGGAGGACCCACGTGCCGGCGACCGCCTCGCACGTCGGCGTTTCGGCGGCCCGCGCAGGCTTGTCGGCCGCGGTGCTCGCCGCCTCCTCCGCTCGGGCGGCGCACGCGATGGACCATGTCAGGACGGCGAAAGGAAGGACGGTCCGCACGGCACTTCCCCCCAACAGGGACGCGGCTATTCTACCGTCCCAGCCCGCCCCGGTGGAAGCGCCCGGTCATTATCTTGCGACGCCACCGCCGGGCGGAGTACGCTTACGAGGTCCTCAGCAGGGAGAGCGCCGATGCGAATGCGCACCGCACTGTGCCTCGTGATCGCCGTGGGAAACACGCCCGCCCTCGCCGCCGACACCGCCCGCGTCGAGGCCACGCGCGACAACTCCATCGTCCTCGTCAGCAACGAGTGGCGGATCAACGGCGGCCGCCTCGCCCAGATCCGCATCAAGGGCAACCAGCACGTGGTGGCGATGGACTTTGATCGGGCTCCGCTCGGAGGGCGCCTCGTCAAATCGGCCACGCTGGTCGCGCGCAAGGGCGCGGCCGAGGTCTCGGGCCTGACGATCTCGACTCTCATGGCCCCGTGGGACGAACGCAAGTCGAACGCGCTCACGTCCGGCGCCGGGCCGCGCGACGGCTGGGGCTACCCCGGCGCCCGCTTCCCCGCCGTGACGGGCGGCAACGCGTTCTCGCTCCTTTGCCAGGCGCCGAGCGTCGTCAAGGACGGGTGGTATCGCTGGAAGGTCGATCCGGACCTCGTGCACGCGCTGGCCGTCGGCGCCGCCTGCGGCCTGACGCTCCACGAGTGGGACGCCGACTACTCGCGGAACCCGACGATTGCCTCGCGCGAGCAGGCCGGCGCGCGGCCGTACCTGGAGGCCGAGTTCGCCGACGGTGCCGCGCCCGTTCCCCAGCCTGCCACCGAACTCAAGATCGCCGGCGATGCCGACGCCCTGAGGCTCGTGCTTCGCGCGCCCGGGTCAGGCTTTGCCTACGACGTCGCCGTGGGCGGCACGCCGCTCGGGCGCTGGAACATCCCCTTCGTCCGGCCCGGCGACCGGCAGGTCATCCCGATTCGCGGCGTTCCTTTGCGGGCGGGCGCTTCGGTCCGCATTGAGGTCGTCACGGTCAGCCGCACGGGCCGGCGGTCGGTGCCGGCCGCGCTCGACGCCGCGGTGCCCCCGCCGCCGGCGCTCGCGTTCCCGCAGGTGGCGGATGTCACAACGGCGGGCGCGCCGCCCGACGGCCTGGCCGTCATCCCCCTCCAGGACAAGTACGACGCCGTCGGCAAGCCGGTCGGCGCGCTGCCCGCCGACTACCTCCGCCGCAACGCCGTCTTCGATGGGCGCATGATTCGCCTGGCGGCCGCGCGGGGCGAAGTCGTCGGATTCCAGGCCCTCGTCAAAGGCGACGGCAAGGTCAAGATGACGTGCGAGATGCCAGGCCTGCGGACCGACCTGTGGCGGGCCGTGTACGTCGGGGCCGAAGGCGGCCGCCGCATTCCCGACCCCCTCGTGCCGCTCGAAGGCGAGATCACCCTTTCATCGGGCGAAGCGACGCCCGTCTGCGCCGACGTCTTCGTACCGTTCGACTTTGCCGAGCGCGAGGTCGCGGGCACCTTCGCCCTCTCCGACGGCCGCACGCTGCCCGTCCGCCTGACGGTGCGGCCGTTTGCGATTCCGCGCGAGGTGACGTTCGCCTGCGAGATGAACGCCTACGGCCTTCCCGATACGGTCCGCGACTTCTATCGGCTTCAGGAGGTGGCCTACGACCACCGCGCCCACGTCAACATCCTTTCCTACGGCCACCGCTCGACCGACCCGCGGTCCGTGAAGTCGTCGATGAACATGCTGATGGCCGACGGCCGCCGCATGGACCAGGACCGCTACAACGCCGTCAAGGCCGGCGATACGAAGGGGTACTGGGACGATTTCGTCAAGGTCTTCGGGCCGTACCTGTCGGGCAGCCACTTCCGCGACGGCCACCGCGGCCCGGTGCCGGCGCCGGGGTCTTACCTGACGTTCCACGAGTCGTGGCCGCTGCGGGTCCGCGCGTTCTGGAGCGGCAATCCTGACGCCTGCGAGACGTTCAAGGCCCGGCCCGAGTACGCCGAGACGTTCGTGGCCGTCCTGAAGGACTTCCTCGAGACGGCCAAGCGCGAAGGCTGGGGGAAGACCGGCTTCCAGATCTATCTGAACAACAAGACGGCGCGCGGCGATGCCGGCCGCGCACCCTGGACGCTCGACGAGCCGGTCAGTTACTGGGACTACCGCGCCCTGGCGTACTACGGCGACCTGGTGCACCGGGCGACGCACGCCGTGCCGGGCACGGCGCTGGCGTACCGGATCGACATCTCGCGGCCGCAGTTCGACCGCGGCCAACTCCTCGGCACGTGCGACCTGTGGGTCGTCTCCAGCGCCGCCTTCCGCACGTACCCGCGTCTCGTTGCCGACCGGGCCGAGCGCACCGGCGAACGCATCTGGGTCTACGGTTCCAGCAACCGGGTCGAGCAGACGAACCGGACCATCGAGGCGTGGGCTCTCGAAGCGTACCGCGGCGGCGCGCGGGGCATCCTGCCGTGGCAGACGGTCAACAAGAGCGGCTCGGCCATGACGGAGGCCGACCAACTGGGGCTGTTCATCTTCGCGAAGGGGCCGGACGGGTCGCGAACGCTGCGCCACTCGATGCGCTTGAAGGCGTACCGCAGCGCGCAGCAGACGGTCGAATACCTCGAACTCCTGCGGCGCAAGCGCGGCCTCACGCCCGGCCGCGTCCGGGCGCTCGTTGACCACTACGTGGACCTGGGCGGGACGGTCCGACAGACGCACCCCGAAGACGCCGGCACACCGCACTACGACCGCGTGAGCCCCGAGACCCTGCGCCGTCTGCGCGAAGCGGTCGCGGAGTTGATCGAGAAGCCCTGAGCCACCGTGGGGATGGTGCGGGCGGCGCCGCGTTCAGGCGTTGGCCCGCGCGCGGCTCACTCGTCCTGTTCGCCAACCGTCACTTCCAGGGCCACCAGGGTCACGTCGTCGGCAAGGCGATGGCCGCCGGTGGCGCCGCGGACGGCGTCGAGGATCGAGTCCAGCAGCGCCTCCAGAGGCAGCAGCGACGCCGTCCGGACGATCTCGAAGAAGCGGCCCGGGCTGGCATGGCGGCCGGGTTCGACGCGTTCGGCCCCGTCGGTGTAGAGGAGCAGCCGCTGCCCCGGTTCCAGGCGTCGGCGACAGGTGGAGAACGCCGCATTCGGGAAGATCCCCAGGAGCGGTCCCTCGCCTTCGAGTTGCTGAAGGTCGCCGTGCGGACCCAACAGCAGCGGCTTGGGATGGCCGGCCCTCGCGTAGGTGCACTCGCGCGTCGCCTCGTTGTAGATGCCGTACACCATGGTGACGAACGGCGCTTCCTGGAGTTCGGCCGACAGGATATCGGCGTTCAGCAGGCGCAGGGCCTCCTCCGGCCCGATCAGGTCGTACGCGTTGCCGTGGATGCGCTTGGTCTGGAGCGATTTCTTGACGAAGACCGTCAGCAGGGCCGCCGGAATGCCGTGGCCCACGGCGTCGGCCACGTAGAACCCGACGTGCTGCTCGTCGAGGCGGAACACGTCGTAGAAGTCGCCCGCGACCCAGGCCGCAGGCTCAAGCCGGGCCGCGAACCGCACGGTTCCCAGGACCGGCAGCCGGCGCGGCAGAAAGTCCATCTGCAACCGTTGTGCGAGGCGCAACTGCTCGTCCAAGTGCCGCGAGTGGTCGCGCAGCCGCTGAAGCGCACGGCTCGCCGTCCGCTTCGTCCCGAGCAGGCTCGCGATCCGTGCCGCGAGTTCTTCGCCGTCGTCGCCCGCGTCCACGAACCCGACGGCGCCCGCGCGGTACAGGGCGATGCGCTCCTCGCGCCGCAAACGCCCGTTCAGAACGAGGCAAGGCGCCGGAGTGTCCCGCAGATGCGCCGCCGCCTCGATGGCCCGTTCGAACGATCCCGGATTGTCCGGCACGAGGTCGATCAGGACGGCGTCGCCGTCGAAATCGTCGGGCACGGCGCCGTCGGCCGCGACGGCGATGGAGAACCACGAGGGGTCGAGAACGGCCGCAAGGTCGGCGGCGGCTTCGGTGCGGTCGGTCACGAGAAGCAGACGCAGCGGCGCGCCGAGACGGGCTTCAGCGAGGGGAGCGGACCCACAGGACCTGCTCGTCGAAGAAACACACGCTTCGCTCATAACCGCTCCCGCCGACCGTCTGAGTCCGTATGCCGTACTCCCAGATGATCTTGGCGTGCCCGGCGGCCCGTTCGGCCGGGAGGGTTTCGTCCCGACGTTCTTCGGGGATTCCCCAAGCCATCCGGACCTGCAACGGCGTCATGCCCTCCAGCACCTCGCGGCGCAGGATGGCGTCCTGTACTGTTTTCGGCTGTTCAGCCCACGTTTGATAAACCCCAATCTCCTGAAGGTAGGCCAGCCTCAGGCTCACGGGCCGCCGCGTGGCTTCCAGGTAGACGTACTTGGACCGCTGAACCGGCGTCATGAGGTTCACGTAGACGTCGCGGCGTGTCTGGTTGCCTCCCCAGCGCCAGCCCCTCGCGCAGCCGGCGCAGAGCCCTGCCGCAAGCGCCAAGACAACCAGGCTGACGGTCCGTGCGACGCTCACCCTCAGGCGACTCCTGGCTGAAGGCTCGAACCTGATGCAAGCATGATGCGGCAAATCACGCTCCTGCAATGACTTACCTATTCGTCTGGCCCGCGGCCAGGCGCTCCAGATCCTCGAAGAACTCGGGGTACGTCTTGGCGACGCACTCGGGGTCGGCGATGCGGATGCCGGGCGCCGCCAGGCCCACCACCGTCATGCCCATCGCCATGCGGTGGTCATTATAGGTGGCGACCTCGGCCGGCTGAAGCGTCTTCGGCGGCAGGATCGACAGGCCGTCCGGATGCTCCTCGACCTTGGCCCCCAGCCGCCCCAGTTCCGTCGCCAGGGCTGCCAGGCGGTCGGATTCCTTCACCCGCAGATTGGCCACGTTCTCGATGACCGTCCGGCCCCGCGCCAGAAGCGCCAGCGGCGCCAGCGTCAGCACCATGTCGGGCATGGCGTTCATGTCGATCCGGATGCCCGACAGACGCTCGGGGCCCGTCACGGTCACTCCCGCGTCTGTCCATTCGACCTCGCAGCCCATCTTGCGGAGCACGTCCGAGAAGCGGGCCGCCCCCTGGACGCTGGCGCGCGTCAGGCCGTCGATGGTCACCCGTCCGCCAGTGGCGGCCGCGGCGGCGAGAAAGTAACTGGCGCTGGCGGCATCGGGTTCCACGGCGTAGGTGCGGGCCCGATAGAGGGCGGGTGCCGCCACCTGGAACCGCGCGTAGCCGTCGCGGGCAACGCTGGCGCCGAACGCCTCCATCACCGCCACCGTCATGTCGGCGAAGGGCTTCGAGACCAGCGGCCCCGTCACGTCGATGGTGACCGGTCCGGCTGCCGTCGGCGCCGCCATCAGCAGCCCCGAGAGGTACTGGCTCGAGACGGCCCCGCTCAGGCCGACCGTGCCGGCGGCCAGGCCCGAGGTCTCGATGATGACAGGCGGACAGCCGGTGCGCGCCTCGCTCCGCGCTCGGACGCCGAGCGCCGCCAGGCCGTCGAGCAGGTCCTGGATCGGCCGCTGGCGCATCCGCGGCGCCCCGTCGATGCGGTACGTGCCGCTTCCTGCTGCCACAAGAGCCGTGATGAACCGCGTGGCGGTGCCCGACTCGCCGGTGTCGATCTCGGTGGGCCCGGGGGGGACGCGGCCACCGCAGCCCGAGACGCGCATGCGCCGCGCTGCCTCATCGACCTCGACGTCGATGCCGATGGTCCGGAGGGCCTCGGCGCAGACGTGCGTATCGTTCGAGAGGCCGACGGCCTCCAGGACCGAGTCGCCGTCGGCCAGGGCCGCCACCACGAGGGCCCGGTTCGTGATGCTCCGCGACCCCGGCGGCCGAATCGTGCCGCACACCGGTCCGCCGGCTGGCGTGATCTCGCGTACGGACATGCCCGAGACTGTAGCGAACCGGCGACAGGGATGCAAGCAGCGCGTCAGTCGGCCTTGGCTTCGAGGATACCGTCTGCCGTGGAGAGGAGCCGCACGGGCAGCATCTCGCGCCGGCCAGCGCCGGCGGGCAGCGGCGCGCGGACGTGGACGCGGACGTACCGCTCCGAGAGGCCCTCGGCCGAGCCGTCGGGGTGGAGAGTTTCGAGGACCACCCGGGCCGCGCGGCCGACGAGCGACTTACGGTACGCCGCGGCCAGTGCGTCGCCGAGGGCCGAGACGGCCCGGCGGCGTGCGCGGACCGTCTCGTGCGGTACGGGGTCGGGCATCGCCGCGGCGCGCGTGCCCGGGCGCGGCGAGAACGGGAAGGCGTGGATCCGCGAGAAGCTGACCTCGCGGCATGTCCGGAGTGTGTTCTCGAACGCCGCGTCGGTCTCACCTGGAAAACCGACGAGCACGTCCGTCGTGACGGCCGGCATCGGCAGCGCCTCGCGGATGCGGCGGACCACGCCTGCGAACTCGCTCGTCGTGTACGGTCGGCCCATCCGCGCCAGCACGCCGTCGTCGCCCGACTGAAGCGAGACGTGAAGGTGCGGGCACAGCCGCTCGGGCTCGGACCTCAAGAGCGCCAGGAGCCGGTCGCTGATTTCCAGCGGGGCGATGCTCGAAAGACGAAGACGTCCGAGGTCCGGCACCGTCAGCATGTGCTCCAGCAGGTCCGCGAGACGGGTCCGCGGCGCGAGGTCGGCCCCGTACAGGCCCAGGTGGATGCCGCAGATCATGACCTCGCGGTAGCCCTCCGCGACCAGGGCTTCGAGTTGCCGCACGGCCTCCTCGGGCGGCGTCGAACGGATGACGGGCCGCACCAGCGGCACGATGCAGTAGGCGCACGCGTCAGGGCACCCGTCCTGGACCTTAAGCATGGCGCGGCTGCGGGCAGCCGACGGCGCGAGGTCACGCGTTAGCCGCCGCGGTTGCGCGGCGCGCGGGGCAAGCCTCGCGGCTAACCCGTCGTCGCGCCTCACGAAGTCGACGACGCGGTCCTTGTCGGCCTCGATGAGGCCCACGCCGTCGAGGCGGCCGAGCGCGCCGGCGCCGGCCGCCGGATGGGCAGCGCAGCCGGTCACGATGACGGCGGCCCCGTCGCGGACGGCCCGGCGGACGCGCTGGCGTCCCTGTCGTGCGGCCTCGGCCGTCACAGCGCACGTGTTCACGATCGCGATGCGGGCGCGGGCGTCGGCTTCCACGAAACCGAACTCGCGCAGGCGTGCGGCCAGGGCTTGGCCCTCGGCCTGGTTGACCTTGCATCCGAAGGAGATGACCTCGAACGTCTTGCGGTCAGCGGGCATGGGCTACTCACCCGGCGGGGTCTGGTTCGGCCCGGCACCGTCCGGCTTGGGTGGCCGGCGTCGCGGCCACAGGATCGACAGCAACAGCACCACGGCCGCGCCGATGATCAGGTAGTGCGTCATCGGCTCCGGCTTGTCCTTCGGCTCGGGTGACACGGGACGCTCGGGCGGCTTGCCGGCACGGACCCAGGCGGTGTAGAGCAGGTCGGCCAGGTGGGCGGCGGCGTCGCGCATGGCTGCGGCCTCGGGCGACCCGCGCCGCTTCAGTTCCTGCCGAAGCGCCTCGTAGTACGGCCGGGCGCGTTTCGACGCCACGTCGTCGAGGTCTTCGGGATGCTGGGCCGGGTTGTACCGGGTCCGGTGGCGTGCGACGGAGTCGGCTTCGAGGATGGGCTTGATTCGAGCGTGCGCGGCGATGAGCCAGTCGAACAGGCGGTCCGCGGCGTCGTCAAGGAACGCCTCCTGCCGCCGGTCGCGGCGCAGTTCGCTTCGATAGAAGTCCTCGTACCGCGCTACCAGGCCGACCTCGACGGCCTTGTGGACCCCGTGGTTGCCGGTTTCCTGGCCGTCGTAGTTGGCCGTCGTGTGCAGCGGCATATGGAGGTCGGCGGCGTAGTGGGCCAGCATGCCGGCCTCGCGGAAAACGGCGGCGGTGCGACCGGCGGTGAGCGCGTCGGTCAGACGCGAGAGGGCATCGGCGGCAGCCCACGGCACGGAGCCGTGTCGGGCGAGCGCCTCGGCGCCGAACTGCTCGGTGGCCTTGGCGCGGTCGCGCGGGAAGTCCTTGAAGGGGTACGGCTGGTCGGTCATGGCGTCGATGTTGAGGAAATGGCGTGGCCGCTCGTTGCTCCCGGAGTGGTCCGGCCCCTTCTTGCCCCAGTCGTCGGGTGCGATCGAGGCGTCCTTAAGGCGCTGGAGGGCCGACTCTTGGGCAAACCGCCCCTGTAGCGGCTCGGGCAGGCGCTCGACGGCCTCCTCGGTGATCAGGGCGTGGCCGGCGCGACTCCATCCGGAGGCAGGGGCGGCGAGCGCGATGAGGATCGCGACGACGGCGGCGGTACGTCGCGTGGTCATTCGGTCTGCGGCTTAGGCGGCGGCAACTGGTCGCCCGTGGGGTCGAGTTCGGTGACCTGGGCCGAAACGTCCGGCTGAACGGGCTCCATTTCCAGGCTCTTCCTCAGGTGTTCGATGCCCTTTTCGCGGTCGCCGGTGCGGATCAGGATCTGGGCGTACTCGCGGTGGCTGGCGGGGTTTTCGGGGTCGGCGGCCACGGCCTTGGCGAGGGCGAGTTTGGCGTTGAACATATCGCCGCGGCTCTCGTAGAACTTGCCCAGGTTGATGAAGGCCTCGCCGGTGTAGGGGTTGGCGCGCGTGCCGTCTTCGAGGATCGCGAGGGCCTTCTCGGGCTTGCCCATCTGGATGTGACAGGTGGCGGCGTTCTTGTAGGCCTGGACGATCTTGGGGTCGAGTTTGGTGGCCATCTCGTAGTTGAAGACGGCCTCCGGCAGGTTGCCGATGGCCTGCTCGCACATGCCGCGGTTAAAGTAGTAGATGCCGACGTCGGGATTGTGGTGGATGGCCTCCTCGAACCCGGCCCGCGCCCGGGTGTAGTCGCCTTGGCGGTAGGCGGTCAGGCCGGCCCGGTTGAACTTCAGGCTCGGGTCCTCGCACCCGGCGGTCACCAGGACGAGGGCAGCAGCAAGCAGGACGGCGGCCGCCAGACGACCGGACGACTTCCCGCTTCTCGCCTCGCGTGCGTGCGATGTCAGTTCAGGCGTCATGGGACCCTCCTGTCGGAACTGGGACCGGCCCTCCGGGCGCGCACCATTACCGGCCACGCCTCCCCGATTATGCTGTCGCCGGGGGCCGGGTTTCAAGGAAAAAGCCGCCCAGGAGTTTCCCCACACGTCCGCGATGAACGCCGCGTACCCGGGCCCCGACCACGGGGGCGCGTTCGTCAACAGCAGGATTAACTCGGTGCCGAAGCCTCGGATGACCGCCAACTCCAAGGGCGCGTACTCACGCTCCGGCAGGTACACACGCATCGACCCCAGGTGCAGGGTCAGACGCTCGCGCCGCATCGGCCTGTTTGATCGGCAGTTTCACGCTGACCGGACGCTTTGCGGCAGCCGTCGGCATTACGAGGCGCGCCGTTGGACCAAGGTCCTGCCGCATGACCTGACCCGTCATGCAAATCCGCAACGTCGTCGGCCTCCGGAGTCGCCGGCCCACTTCCGGCTGGCCGCCTGAGCCGGAGCAAGGCATGGCCTCTTTGCCGCACATGCCGCTCCCGCCTCGGTCGGAGCGAAGCGCGCCTTGATTGCGCCGCGGATTGTGCTACACTCACTGGCCGCCGTGGCGGTCGCGCGCACCAGGAACGGCTCACAGATCGGGCCAGATCATGTTCGAAAACCTGACCGAGAGACTCGGCGGCGTGTTTCGCGGTCTGGCCGGGCGGGGACGCCTGACCGAACGCAACATCCAGGACGCGCTCGGCGAGGTCCGCACCGCCCTGCTTGAGGCCGACGTTCACTACCAGGTGGCCGGCGACTTCGTCGAGGAGGTCCGCCGCAAGGCCATCGGCCAGGAAGTCCTCAAGACCCTCCGGCCCGACCAGGTCTTCGTCAAGGTCATCCACGACGAGATGGTCAGCCTGATGGGCCCGGTGGATCCGAAGATCCCGTACACCTCGCCCGGGCCGACCGTCCTGATGATGGCGGGCCTTCAGGGCTCCGGCAAGACGACCAGCGCGGGGAAACTCGCGAGACTGATCCAGGGCCAGGGGCACCGGCCGATGCTGGTGGCGTGCGATTGCCACCGGCCGGCCGCCGTCGAGCAGTTGATGGTCGTCGGCTCCCAGGTCGATGTGCCCGTCTACAGCGAGGGCATCGGTGACCCCGTCCGTATCGCCAGGAAAGGCGTGGCGGCGGCCCGCGACCAGAACTGCGACGTCGCCATCATCGACACGGCCGGCCGGCTGCACATCGACGAGGCGATGATGCAGGAGGCCAGGGATATTGCGCGGGCCGTCTCGCCGCACCAGATCTATCTGGTGTGCGACGCCATGACCGGCCAGGACGCCGTCACCAGCGCCAAGAAGTTCAACGAGACGCTGGAACTGAGTGCGGTGATCCTGACGAAACTCGACGGCGACGCCCGCGGCGGGGCGGCGCTGAGCGTCAAAGCGGTCACGGGCAAGCCCATCAAGTTCGTCGGCGTCGGCGAGAAGATGGACCGCCTGGAGGCGTTTCACCCCGACCGCATGGCCAACCGGATCCTCGGCATGGGCGACGTGGTGAGCCTGGTGGAGAAGGCCCAGGCGGCGGTCGATGCCGATGAAGCCGCCCGCATGCAGGAAAAACTGTTGAAGGCCGAGTTCGGCCTCGACGATTTCCTCAAGCAAATCCGCCAGATGCGTCGGATGGGGCCCCTGAAGGAGATCATGTCGATGATCCCGGGGATGGGCTCGGCGCTGAAGGACCTGCCCATCGACGACAAGGAACTCGACCAGACCGAGGCGATCATCCACTCGATGACCCCCCAGGAGCGGTCGAAACCCGACCTGATCGACGCGCCGCGGCGACGGCGGATCGCGCGGGGCTGCGGGATGGAACCCCAGGACGTCTCAAGCCTCGTCAAGTCGTTCGGTCAGGTGAAGGAACTGGTGCGCCAGATGCAGGGGGCGGGCGTCTTCGGCGGCGGCCGCGCTGCCGTGGCCCAGCAGATGGCCCAGGTGGACCTGTTCGGCCGCCAACGCAAGAAGCGCGGCCGCTCCAAACGCAAGAAGAAGGACCGCAAACGCAAGTCGCGGTAGGCAGCCGTTCCTCGCCGTAACCCACTGTAACTTAAGCGGTTACATCGCGATCTTCGGCCCGGGCTCAAACTGGCGGGCTGCGAAGACGCGGACCGGTTCCGCTTTGCCGCGCGCCAGGTGGGCCTGGGCTTCGAGGGCCAGGTCGGGCGTGTTGCAGTCGCGCGAGAGGTGGGCGAGGACCACGTCCCTGACGCGTCCGCGATGGGAGCGTCCGATGATCTCGGCCATCGCCTCGGCCGCCTCCTCGTTCGCGAGGTGCCCGTGCGGGCCGGCGATGCGGTCGATGAGGTCGGCCGGCCGGCTGCTCGCCCACAGCATCCCGGGGTCGTGGTTCGACTCGATCACGACCGCACAGGCGTCCACGAACCAGGGGACGATGCCGTCCGGCACATGACCCAGGTCGGTAGCCACCGCCACCGAACGCCGGCGCCTGGCCGGGCCGAGACTCAGCCGAAACCCCTGGCACCACCCGGGGGAATCGTGGGGCACGTCGAAGGCCTCGACCGCGACGTCGCCGATCTCGACGGCGTCACCGTCCAGCGGCCGCGCGAGCCCGTCCCGCACGAGCCGCCGAAACCCCGGAAACGCGTCCGACAGGTGAGCGAGGTTCTCCTCGGACGCATACACCGGTATGGCGTGCCGCAGGCAGAACCCGGTGGCCGACGACGAGAAATGGTCGCGGTGCGTGTGGGTTAGAAAGACGGCGTCGATGTCGTCCGGTTCCACATCGACTGCCGCCAGGGCCTCCCTCAGCCGCCGCTGCGTCAGGCCGATGTCCACGAGTACCCGTGCCTTGCTCGACGCCACCAGCAGGGCGTTGCCCAGACTGCCGCTCGCTAATGGACAGAGCATTGCGTTCACTAGAGCCAACTCACCTCTTTGCGCTCGAGCCAAGAATGGCGAGCGCGGCTATTACAGCCAGAAGCGCCAGGAACACCGCCACAAGCCAGTTGTAGACGCTTCGCCGCCGCTCCCGGGCCTCACTTTCGGGGATGCGCCGTCCGCATTCCCGGCAGTACCACGGCCTTGGTACGTCCCAAACGAAAGCCAGCCATCCAAAGATCAGAAACCAGAACAGATCGTTCGGCATCGACCGCACGGCACCGACATCCCGCCCGCAGTGCGGGCAATATCGCCGAGTCATTTCTCGCGACATCGCAGCCCCCCTGCCGCATGCGCCCTACCGCGTCTGAATCACGCCACTCTCGGCCTCGCTCGTCCGGACTTCGACGTCGAGCGCCTCGGCCAGACGCGGTACCCACGCTTCAAGCGCGACGCGCTCTGTCGGGTAGTGGCCACCGAGGATAACGCCGATCCCTCGGGCCGCAAGGTCCTGGACCTCGTGGTATTTGAGTTCCCCCGTGACGAAGGCCTGGCACCCGGCCGCCGCCACGGCGTCGATCAGTCCGCCGCCGCTGCCGGTGCAGACCCCGACCGTCTCGACGACCGTCCCCGGATCGCCGGCCACGTGAATCGCTCTCGCGTGGAGTGCCTCTTTCACGTTATCGGCCAGTTGGGCCAAGGTTCTATAGTCCGATAACCTGCCGACGCGCCCCAATCCCGCGCTGGAAGGCGGCGTGTGGAGCGGATACACGTCGATGGCGGGCTCCTCGTACGGATGCGCCTTGGCGACCGCCGCCAGGACGGCCCCAAGACTCTGGCCCTCAACGAGCGTCTCGAACCGCCGTTCCGCGACGCGGTTCCGCCGCCCCTTCTCGCCGATGGCCGGCTCGGCCCCCTCGCCCGGCAGGAACGTGCCGGTGCCTTCGGCCGAGAAGCCGCACTCCGTGTAGTCGCCGATCCGCCCCGCGCCGGCGCCGAAGGCGGCCGCCTCCACCGCCTCGGACTTGGCTTCGGGCACGAAGACCACCACCTTGTAGCGTGGTGCCGGCGGCGCCGTGTGGAGCGGTTTCGTGTCCCCCAGGCCAACCATTCCGGCCAGGATGTCGCACAGGCCGCCGTCGGCCGCATCGAGGTTCGTGTGGGCCGAAATGACGGCCCGCCCGGCCCCGGCGAGGCGCAGGGCCAGGCGACCGGTCGGCGTGTCGGTCGTCAGGCGCGCGAGGGCCGTGAAGATGAGCGGGTGGTGCGCAAGCAGCGCCTCCGCCCCCACGCGCTCGGCCTCATCGCACACGGCTTCCGTCACGTCGAGGCTGACGAGCAGCCGGCCGACCTCCCGCCCCGGATCGCCCAGAAGCAGCCCCACGTTGTCCCACGCCTCGGCCAGGCGAAACGGCGCCAGCCGGTCCACTGCCCCCACGATGTCGGCGACGGTTGTCACTTAAAGCTCCGCCTGGTGTCTCACGGCAGAAACTGCCCCAGGTGCCGTTTCGCGAGACCGAGGCCGGTCTTGATCTTCTCGAGGCTGCCTTGCCACACGGGGTCCTCGTGGTCGATGACGACGGCACCGGCGTACCCGAGTTCGTGGAGGCGGTCGATCATGCGCCGCCAGTCGATGGCGCCGAGCCCCGGTAGCCGGTACCGCCACCAGCCGCCGCTCGGGCGAAGAATGCCGCAGTCCTGCCGCCTGAGGTCCATCGTTTCGGCGTCTTTGGCCCGGAAATGGTAGACCTTCTCGGCGTAGTCGGTCAGTGCCGAGAGGGCGTCGATGCCCGTCCAGTGCAGGTGAGCCGGATCGAAGGCCAGGCCGACGGCCGGGCTGCGAAGGTGCGTGAACAACTTCTCCCACAGTTCCGGGCAGAAGGCGGCGTTCCCCGGCAAGTCCTCCACCTGCCAGCCGACGCGCGGGGTGTTCTCGATCGCCAGCCGCACGCCCGACGACTCCGCCTGCTCAACCACCGGCTGGATGCGGCGGGCAAACTCCGCGATGCAGTCGCCCAGCCGCAGCGACGGGTCGCGGCCCACCAGCAGGCACACCACCTCGACGCCGAGCGTCCCGGCGGTCTCCACGATGCGCTGAAGGTGGCCGAGGATGACGTCGCGCCGGCCGGGGTCGGCGTCCAGGGGATTGGCGTACCACGCCAGAGCCGCCGCCGTCAGGCCGGCATCGTCGAGGGCCGAGACGAAGGCATCGCGCCCCGGTCCGTCCAGGCCGGCGACGTTCAGGCCCGCGTCGTGGTACCACGAGGAGGGATCGCGTGTGGGCGGGCATGCTATCTCAACGGCCTGGAAACCCGCCTCGCCGACCCAGCGCAGGACTTCCGGCAGGCTGACATCGCGGAAACACGACGTGCACACACCCAGGCGCACAGCCACCCCCTCGGCGGAGTGTTCGGGGCTACCAGAGGGCTCGGAGCCGCGCACAGCCCAAACCTACGCGCCTCGTTCGCCGCCCCACGGCCGGCCCCCACCGCGCGCGGCACGTTACGGAGCCGGCGCTTCCGGCGCTTCGGCTTCGGCAATGTCCTCGCCGGCGCCCTGGCCGACCTCCTGCTTCCTGGCGGCAGCCAGAACCTGCCCCTCGGGCGTAGCCAGGTACAGGATGCCGGTGTTCGTTTCGTTCGTGCCGATCAGGCTGGCGGTCCTCAGCGGCGCACCCCAGCGGACCTTGCCCTCTTTGCGATCGACGGCCAGGAGATCGTTGCCCCGGCTCAATACGTAAACCGTTTCATTATCGGCGGTTACGACATCGTCGCCCTCGGCGAGGCGCCACAGGACCTTGCCGTTCTCGTCAAGCGCCGTCAGGCCTGCCTGCTGGGTGAACACAAACACCTGCGTGCCGAAGGCGTACGGCGCCCTGCGGATGCGTTCCCCGGCGTTGTACCGCCAGTCGAGCCGCCCGCTGGTGCCCTGGAAGGCGTAAAGGCTGTAATCCAGGCTGGCCGCCAGGATCAGTCCCGCCTCGGTCCGCTTGAGGTCGGCCACAATGGCCCCTTCGGTCTGATGCTGCCAAACGACGCGCCGCACGTTCTGCGTCGAGGCGTAGACGACGCCGTCGCGGCCGGCAAAATAGACCAGGGCGTCGTCGGCGACCGGACCGGCCGTGACGGCGTCGTCCGTCCAGCGCCCCCACGAGACGACCCCCGGCACCATGCTGACGGCCTGGAGCCACCCCTTGCCATCGGGAACGTACATGTGGACGCCGTTGGTCGCGGGCCGGCCGGACGGGGCAAACGCCAGTTCGATTCCCACGGGGTCCACCGCCAGGGGTTCCCGCGACTGCTCGACGGCCTCGACCGACGCGATCTGGGACTCGGCGGCTGCGCGGGCGATCTTGTACTCGGGCGGCTCGTCAGGCTGCTCCATCCTCCCGGCGATTACCTTGGCGTGCCAGGCATCTCGCCGCTCCTGGCGCTTTCCCCGGGAGGTTTCCCGTTCGCCCCGTGCGGCCTGGGCCACGATGTTCCGGCCGTCTGCCCCGTGAAAGCCGATCAGTTTGGTCGTTGTGGCGAACCACAGGTCGTTCTTGTAGGCGGTGGGCGGCCAGACGGTCTCGTGCGGGTCGGCCAGGTCCTTTGACCACAGCCGCACCCCCGTTTTCGCATCGATCACGTAGACCCGATGGTCCGAGCCGTGACACACCAGGAATCCACCGACGACCCAAACGTCGGTCAGGTGGGTGCCGGGTGCCAGCAGCGCCCGCGTCTGCCACCGAATCTCCATGTGGTTGCCGGTCAACACGACCGGCGCAACGGGCAACGGGAGGTCTTCGTCGCCGCGGCCCGCCGGCCCACATCCGGGGGCGGCCACGGCCAACACGCCCATTCCCACAGCCAGCACGACCCCAAGCCTTTGCCTGACAGCGGTCATCATTCGCTCCGCGCCCCGTCCTGGCCCCTAGATGTATCTCGCCAGGTCCACGTTGTACTGGCGTTCAAACCGGTTCAATCGCTCGATGCGCTCGATATCGTCCTGGATCCGGTGGGCGAGTTTGAAAACGTAGGGCTTGCCCTGAAGCCGGTCGTTCAGGTCGGCGAGCATGGCGTCCCACCGTCCGTCGTAGAGTTCGTCGCGGAGCCTCAGCAACATAATCTCTTCTTCCGAGAGGCTCGCGACAAACTCCTTGCATTGCTCCTCGGCACCCGCCGCCGGAGCCGACTTTCTCCGCTTACTCTCACCCACGTGGTTGCCCCCTTGTTTCTGGGGCCGCAGGTTAACAGGACGTTAAGGTAACACCGTCGCGCGGCGCGTCAACCTTTTTCTGCGCACCGCGTCCGGGAAAGCCGGCTTGCAGAGCCGAGGGGGCCAAGACGGGCGGCCCGCTTCGTGCCTTGGCCCGGCCCTGGCCGTTCTGCTTGACGTGGCGCAAAAAACCGGGCCGCCCTGTTGCGCCGAGGTCAGGACGGCCCGTGCGCTGGGATGGAACTTCACCCAGTCTTATTGTCGTTCAAACAGGAGCCACCATTAGCGGAAACCCGGCCCCGTTTGATCGCAAGAGCAGGCCCAACCCATGCTTCTCCCTCAGCCTCACCCCATCGCGCGGCGCCAGAAACACTAGCCACCTGCAACGGGGGCTGCCGAAGAACCGGGCACTGAGAACCGTAAATCCTTGCAACGAAAGGACTTATCGTCTTGCCCCCAGGCGGCTAGGTCCTTGCCGGGCAGCAACTTACGACTTTCGGGGCCGGATTCTTGGACAGGCTGCTAGGAAAGCGATCGCCGCCTGAACAACAGCACCCCGGCCGCAATCGCCACGCTCGCATACGCCACGGCATACAGCGTCGCCCACCCCACGTAGGCCCAAACGGCCGCCCATGCCTCCGCGCCGGGTGTCCCGGGTTCCAGGGGCGCGAGCATGGTGTGGCTCAACTTCTGGGTGATGTTGAAGATTTCCAGGAATGGCACCACCGCCAGGAGGCCCTGGGCCAACCATGAACTGACGCCCCCGGCGGTTTCGGGCGCACCCTCCAGAAAAACCGTCAGATGCCCCACCACAAACGCCGCCAGGCTTAGCGCCACGCTGGCCCCCACGGAGAGCCGGGCCGAGAGGGCGGTTGCCAGCGCCGCCAGGACACCCACCTGCAGGAACACCAGGACCAGACCGGGCAACACCGTCAGACCCTGATGGATCTGCCTGGCATGGAATGCCTCCACCTCCCGGCCCACGCCTCCCCTCACCAGCGCCCGCTCCAGGATGCTGGCGTCGAGGCCCACGCGGTAGTAGACGCACGCCACGAACACGACGCCCAGGACGGCTGTGGCCGCGGCCACGGCCGCCATCACCCCCAGGTACTTCCCGACCACAAACTGCCACCGGCCGATCGCTTTGGCGAGGACGGTCTGGGCGGTCTTCGCCTCGACCTCGCGGGCCACGCCTGTTGCCGCGGCCAACAGCCCCCCAAGCAGGCCAACGTGCAAAACGAACGCGAGGCCCACCTCTTTGTACATATCCGTATTCGTATAGAACGTGAAGAGTGGCAGCCACAGGACGACCACGAGTGCCACGATCCCCGCCGCCAGCAGCAGATAGTAGAACGGCTGGCGAACCGACTCGCGGAACGTGTTCAGGGCAATCGCAGCCAGCGCTCGCATTCTTGCGCTTCCCTAAAACGTGCTCCCAAAACCGGCGAATTCGCCCGTCGCGGGCTCTTCCAGCACTTGGCGCCCGTGAATGTAGCCGTGCATCCGCTCGGCAACGTCGGCGAGCAGGCCCAGGACCTCGTGCTCCGGCCCTTCGGCCACGAGTTCGACGCGTCCGTCGGCCAGATTCTTGACGAAACCGGTCACCGGCCTGGCGGCGGCCAGGCGGGTTACGGTGTACCTGAAACCCACGCCTTGCACCATGCCGCTGTAATACACGTGCCGTCGAGCGGGCATCGGGATCCCCCGCAGGCGTCCGTAGCCGGACACGCGCGCATTATAGACCCTGTCGGCACGGGTGCAACGACTTTTGGGTTGCCACCTCGGGCGCAGTCGCTAGAATGGCGGGCCAAGGGAGGAGGCCGTGGTTCCCGTCCTGTCGGTGGCGAACCAGAAGGGCGGTGTCGGCAAGACGACAACCGCCACGTCGCTGGCCCACGCGCTGGCCCTGACCGGTCGCAGGACACTCGTGCTCGACGTCGATCCGCAAGGCAACGCCACGAGCGGCATGGGCATCGAGATGGTTCCCACCAGTCCCGCGTTCGCGGCCGACGCCGTCATGGGCACGCCCGTTGCCACCTCGTGGCCGGGTGTCTGGGCGGTTCCGGCCGGTCGCGACCTGGAGGGGCTTGCCATTCGGGGGCTGCCGTCGGCAACGGTCCTGCGCGACCGACTGGCCGAGCTTCCCGGGGCGTCGTTCGATGCTGTGTTGATCGACTGTCCCCCGTCGCTGGGCCCGCTCACGCAGAATGCGTTGGCAGCGAGTACGTCCGTCATCGTTCCAATCCAGTGTGAGTACTACCCCCTGGAGGGGCTGGTGCAATTGCTCGGGGCCGTCCGCCAGTCGGGGAGGGTGAACCCCCGGATTGTGGTCGGCGGCGTCTTGCTGACCATGTACGAGCCGGCGGCCGGCCTCAGCCGCGAAGTCGAGGCCGAGGTCCGCGCCAAACTCGATGAGCCCGTGTTCACCACGCTGATCCCGCGTGACCCGGCGGTTGCTGAAGCACCGAGTCACTGTCGGTCGATCATCGACTACGCCCCGCGATCGCCCGGCGCCCGCGCTTATATGCACTTGGCGCTCGAAGTGCTCGACCGATCGCTCGTCAACGGAACCTAGCAGGAGCGCGCTCATGGGCAATCACAGGCTCGGTCGAGGGCTGGACGGACTGCTTAAGGGACAGGCGGCGCAGCCTATTCCGGACCTTGCGACCATGACGGGGCCGACCACGTCGGTGGCGATGGCACTGCTCGACCCGAACCCACAGCAACCGCGCCGGGCCGTGGAAACGCCGGATCTGGAGCAACTTGCGGCGTCGATCCGCGAGCACGGCGTGCTGCAGCCTATCGTGGTCCGCAAACGTGGCGAGCGCTACCAGATCATTGCGGGCGAGCGGCGTTTTCGCGCCGCTGAGGCCTCGGGCCTCGATGAGATCCCGGTCGTGGTTCGCGAGGTTCCGGACGACCAACTGCTGGAACTTGCCCTCGTGGAGAACCTGCAGCGCGAGGACCTGGACGCGATCGAGAAGGCGGAGAGTTTCAAGGCGTACCTGGAGTCGACGGGCAGGACGCAGGCCGCGGCTGCTGCGCGCCTGGGCCTCGACCGCAGCACCATCGCGAACATGATTCGTCTGCTCGACTTGCCGGCAACCGTTCAGGTGATGATCCGCAACGGATTCCTGGCGATGGGCCATGCACGGGCAATTCTCGCGATTGACGACGGGAGGAAGCAGGTCCAGATTGCGGAGCGGGTGGCGCGAGAGGGACTGTCGGTTCGGCAGGTCGAGCGGCTGGTAGCGCCGAGGGTCCCGGGGAGACGCAAGCCCCGGCAATCGTTGAAGAGTCCCGAGGTTCGCGACCTCGAGAGGCGGCTCCGGGAGGCCCTGGGGGCCAGGGTCTCGGTCGAACTGGGGGCGAAGCCCGAAACCGGTAGGATTGTGATCGACTTCTACAGCCAGGATGACGTGGACCGGATCCTGAGCCGCTTGGAGTAGGGGTCGGAGGGGTGTTCCACGTGGAACATCGGCGTGGGGCACCTCCGCCAGGCCTCGTGTTCCACGTGGAACAACCGCCCGGCACGGCCTGCGAGAGGCGATTATCGCATCGCCGGGCCACGGATCGGTGCGGATCCGATGCTCACGGCCGCGCCTCTCCCGCCTCGGCATAGAGGCCGTTTTCGGCTATATAAGCCGCTACGCTTGTGGGAACCAGCCCGGTGATCGGCATGCCAGCACGAATACGGCGCCGTATTTCGGTTGCACTGATCGGAATCAGGGGGCTTGGCACGCCGCGGGCGAGCAGGGCTGCTACGCCCTCCTTGCCTATGGCTGCCTCGAGTGGCGCCAAGTCAGGCGGTTCGGCGATCGGGCGCGGCAGGACGGCGACGCTCGCAAGACGGAGGATCTCGTCCAACCGCCGCCACGTGTGTAGCAGATGCAGATTGTCCTCGCCCACGAGCAGAATGAGTTCCGAGCCCTGCCCGAACCTTGCAGCCAGGTGCTCCAGGGTCAGGACCGTGTACGACGGCTCGGAACGGGCGACCTCGGTGTCCGAGACATCGAACGGTGGCAAGGCTGCGGCAGCGAGCCGGCACATTGCCAAGCGATGCGCGGCCGCCGCCGGCTGGTGCAGCGGCCGGTGAACCGGCGAGGCCGACGGCACCAATAGCAGCCGGTCGAGAGAAAGATGGTTGCAGGCGTACGTCGCGGGGATAAGATGACCCAGGTGAATCGGGTCGAACGTGCCGCCGAGGATGCCGATCCGCGCCATGCGGCATAGTATGGAAACGTGGCGCGGTGTTGTCAAGCCTTGGAAGGATTGGTCCCATGAGAAACCACGCGCGACGGACGCTCGTGCCGACGGTTGTGTGCATCCTGCTGGTTGCGGGGGGGGCGGCGTGGGCAGGAGCACCTGATCCGACCGCCGCTGCGAAGGCTGTTCCGGAGCCGGACATCACGTTCGTCGAGGATGAGGATAATCCTGACGCCAGCACGGCCGGCAGCCCCTTTGCGCCGACCAAGGAGGCGGTGTACCGCAAGGACGCGGTGCCGGGTTACATCGAACTCTCGGACGGCACCAGGCGGGCTGGGAGGATCTACACCACGCGGGCGAAGCGCCTGAAGATCTACAACCTGAAGCGCGAGATCTACGAGTTCGTCCCGGTGCCTGCCTGCAAGCGGATTGAAGGCGTCGTGGAGTGGGAGCGCCTGGACAAGGAGTGGCGATTCAAGGAGGCCGGCAACCCGGAGAAGGTCTACACCGGGCGGGCGTACCCCCTTCGCATGCACGCCTGGAGACTGACGCTGCGGAACGACCACGAGATCCTCGGGCACATCCTGGGTCAGCCGGTGTACGTTCTGTGCGAGGGCAAGGCCGAGCGGTTCATTCTTCACAAGCGCGACAAGGGGCCGATGGGGGCGAAACTCGAAGACCTTGTCTACGTCCGGCGAATCGTTTTGGGCCCTGAAGCGTACAACGAGGCCCTGGAGATGCTGAAAGTGGGGGAGGCGAACGGGGCGGCGAAGGAGGGGCAGTAGCCCAGAAGCACCTGGAGAACGGGCCACGTCGGTCCTGGCATGGAGCAAGAAACGCCTATGAGCCTGATCTACGTTGACGCCTTTTCGGGGGTTAGTGGGGATATGCTCCTGGGGGCGCTGCTCGACGCGGGGCTTGCGGAGCAGGACTTGCGCCGCTGTCTTCATGGGGTGGCGGTAAGCGGGTACGAACTCGTTGTTGGCCGCGAAACCCGGAAAGGGCTCCGGGCGACCCGCGCCGAGGTCCGCCTGGCCCACGCCGAGCACCACCACCGGGGCCTGTCGGACATCGTGGCCCTGATCGAGGCTGCCGACCTTCCCGCTAGGGCCGCCGAGTGGGCAAAGGCGGTCTTTTCGCGTCTTGCCGAGGCCGAGGCCAAGGTGCACGGCAGCACGCCGGAGGAGGTCCATTTCCACGAAGTCGGGGCGGTGGACGCCATCGTGGATATCGTGGGCACATGCGCCGGCCTCGCGTTGCTTGGCGTGGATCGCGTTGTGGCCTCACCGCTACCTATGGGTTCGGGATATGTACAGGCGGCACACGGAAGGCTGCCGGTGCCGGCTCCCGCGGTGGTTGAGTTGATGCGCGGCGTGCCGATCGGCGAGTGCGGGGAGGCCGGCGAACTGACGACCCCGACCGGCGCCGCCGTGCTCGTGGCCCTGGCCGCATCCTTCGGCCCGATGCCGGCCATGGTGCCGCGCGCCGTGGGGTACGGGGCTGGCGCGCGGGAGGGCCGGCACCTGCCTAACGTCCTTCGGGTCGTGATCGGAGAACCCGTCGAGGAGGGCGGGGACGGGGCGCAGACCGACGCGGTCTGGCTCCTTGAGGCTAACCTCGATGACGCTACGGGGGAGACGCTCGGGGCCGCGACGCAAGCGCTTTTTGAGGCAGGGGCCCTCGACGTGTGGCTCACACCGGCGACGATGAAGAAGGGCCGGCCGGGCGTGGTCCTGGCGGCGCTGGCGACCGAAAACACGCTTGACGACGTTGAAAACGCCATTTTCGCGGAGACGACCACGTTCGGCGTCCGCCGCAGACGCGTCGATCGCACGAAACTCGAGCGCGAGCACGTCCCGGTCGAGACGCCGTTTGGGACGGTCCGGATCAAGGTCGGACGCCGCGCAGGGCGCGTCGTCACCGCCCTGCCGGAATACGACGACTGTCTGCGCTTGGCGGAAGAGCACGGGGCGGCGTTCCGCAAGGTCTACGAGGCTGCCCGCGCAGCATACGGCGGCAAAGGCTGAGGCCGAAGCACAGGAGCGGCAACGGGTGATCCCCGAGATGATCGGCGTCGTCATCGTCCTGGC
>Ga0307379_10001972_pt1 | contig 31145 bp, 32 predicted proteins | sample UN2MG_FD_202237 | JGI IMG/M metagenome (GOLD analysis project Ga0307379, IMG submission 202237) | Soil microbial communities from Risofladan, Vaasa, Finland - UN-2 | ecosystem: Environmental > Terrestrial > Soil > Coastal area > Acid sulfate soil | place: Finland: Risofladan, Vaasa | collected...
TAAATGGCTATATTTTTCTCCCATTAAGTACACCTCCTTTAACAGCGGATATTATATCCCAGATGCTGTTAAGTGGTGCACTTCGTTTTAGAACTCAAGTTCTATTTAACTTATCAAGTTAAATAATTGCTTTTAATCATCTCTGAAGGTTTGTATAAAGCAACCTGAAAGAAGTGTTTAATAGCATCGCTCTTTAAAATTCCCTGAAAAACAAAAAAATCCAAGAATTTGTACCAATGGTCAGGAGTCAATGGATTTAAAGTAGATCCTCCTTTTGAGCAACTAATACTTTTAGTTGTTGAGGTGGAAGGATCTACTGCTAGATCCTAATTCATTAGATCAGATAAGGAAAGGACAATGGACAAAAGATTTTTGGTCGTGGTCGCGATTACCCTAATCGCTTTGCCTCTATTCGCCGGGTGTGCTGTAGCCACCACGCCTGATTATTCTAAGATCAGGTATTATCTGGTAAAAGAAAGCAAAACAGGATTGAATCCTGATCTGATCGTTTATGATACGGCAGATATGAGCGGAGAAATCATAGATATGGTTAGACCAGGGGAGGTCTTCTACGTCTTAAAGGCAAGTTGCCTAGGGGTATGGGAGAGCGATTGTTGGGTATGGGGATGTAGAAAGTCGTTCATCCCTGGTGAAGATATGGAGTACGAGTCGTGCGCTGGCCCGAAAGGCTGGATGCCGGTGTCGTATACGGCTACGGGCAGGCTACCCGAGCCGTTCAGGTTCTTGTTGACCCCCACCGCCGTAGTACCGCCGACGCCGACACCCACCCTGGAGCCAACCGCGACCCAGACTCCGGAACCGACCGCGACGTCTACGTCGGTGCCTCCGACCTCTACCCCGACCACCGAGCCGACTCCGACATCGGTCCCGCCCACTCAGTCGCCGACTAGAGTGCCGTCGACTCAAGTGCCATCAGGCGTTCAATGCGAAATCTTTGTAAACGAAGGTTCTTGGTCGGGCGTAGGTGCTCTCGTGGTTACCTGCAGTGGTGGTGCCTCAGTCCAGATTTGGGAAACCTCTTCGCAGGAGTCTTCGCAGAGAGGGGAATACTTCTATTTCTGGACCGTAGCCAGTGGGGAAAGTTGGAATATACCCGACTGGGCTGAAAGTCATTGGGTTCAGATCCGATCCCTGCAAGGGGAAGTTCTCCGGAACCTCGGGTTCGAGAAGTACAACGATGACCCCGACCGGAGGCCGCCGGATTAGGAAAGAGGTTTTTCAGGGAATACAGTGAAGTCAGACGGTTGGGCGATATGAGTCCAATATCTTGCGCCCCTGGCGCTAGCTAACGATCGTCTGACTTCACTTAATTCCTTTTATTAATTGCTTCTATATTATCAATTTCCCGATTCGTTCCTGGATCGGAAAACAAAGCCTATGCCAAGTTTTTAAAAATTCATCCGCGCTTTGTAATTAAAAGCCAAAAAATATTTTTGCCACAAGGTGTCAGATGAAGAATACTCATTATGGCCAAAAAAATAGTCCACTAATACCTCGCGCAGCCGGGCTACTTCACGCAGGCGTTTTTGATTTTTAACGTCGGCCAAGGTCAAATCAAGAAGCTCCAAACATCTCTCAAAAGCTCTTTTACTATATTCAAGATTGTCTTTTTTCCGCCAGAGAATTGCGCGTTCAACCTCACTGCCAATATTGGCCAGCTGTTCCGAAAGCAATAAATTAAACCAACGTTTTTTGTTCATTTTTCAATAAGTTGATTAACAATGGCAATTATTTTTTTCTTTAACTTTACATTATCAACTCCTCGGCTTCGGTTGCCGCTTAAAGGACGCAGGTTAATCATCGAATCAAATTCAATCCAGTCATAAGAATTAATTTCTGGATAAAGATTAATACCCCACAAATTTTCCTGTTTTGAACCTTTTTCCAAAAGTAAGGCTTCCTCGTCAGCATGGAGTTCTCCGTCTATAGCGATAACTTTTTTCTCAACATCAACAACAGCTTTAACCAAGTCGCCAAAACTTTTTTTAGCCATAATTTTAAGCTGGTTTGAGGGAAACTTTTTGCTAATAATTTTCATACTTTGATTATAACAAAAGTTTAAAAAAATCTTTTCCCAAAACCCTTCGTTTTCCGATCCGGGATCGGTTTACTCTTGATCCTAACTATTATAGTCATTTTATGCCTATTTGTTTTTCAAATCGTTTTTCGCTTAAGTAGGATGTGAAAACTGCTATAATCAATCTTATGCTAATTACAGAAGTCAATATCATTTTAAAGGCTGGAGACGGCGGTAACGGAAAACTTTCTTTTTATAAAACAAGAAGAGGTCCGGATGGTGGTAATGGGGGATGCGGCGGCAATATATATGTTTCAACCAATGCAGACATTTATGCCTTAAAACTACTTACGAAAACTGCAATAATTAAAGCAGAAAACGGCCAGCATGGCATGGCTAATAAAAAAAATGGGAAAAATGCAAAAGATTTAGAAATAAAACTGCCTATAGGTACTGTTATTACTGACAAAGACTCCAAGGAAATTTTTGAAATAACCAGTAAAGATGATCGTTTTCTGTTATGTGAAGGCGGTCTGGGCGGTTTAGGCAACTGGGAATATCGCTCCAGCACTAATACAACTCCTTTATATGCCCAAAGCGGATTTAAAGGTCAGCAAAGAGATTTATATATAAATCTTAAGCTTATTGCCGACTTTGGATTTATAGGTTATCCCAATGCCGGTAAAAGCAGTTTGTTAAAAGAACTAACAAAAGCTAAACCAAAAATTGGCAATTATCCTTTTACCACTTTAGAGCCCAATTTAGGTGAATTAAATGGAAAAATATTAGCAGATATTCCCGGGCTTATCAAAGGCGCTTCTGAAGGAAAAGGATTAGGAATAAAATTCTTAAAGCATATAGAAAAAGTGTCTTTAATATTTCACTGTATCTCTTGCGAACTTAAAGATCCCAAAAAAAGCTATCTGATTATAAGAGAAGAGCTTAAAAAATTTAATCCAAACCTTTTAAATATACCGGAAATAATCCTTCTTACCAAAACGGATTTAAGATCCAAAAAAGAAATTAAACAGTACTTCAGTGATTTAAAAAGCCTGAAAATTACAGTTTTACCAACTTCTATACACGATTGGGATAGTTTGGAAAAACTAAAGAAATTAATTCTAAAATCCAGCTCTTAATTAAACCTAATTTTACCAAAAAATTTTACACAGAATAAAACATAATATTTTTATATTTAAAATCTCCTTTATTTTTTTTAGTTTTTTTGGTATAATCTCAATTAGAAAAGTTTAATTAGAAGACTCAGTAGCTTTTATTGAATTATTTAAAACCTTTCTTTCATTATCGCCTCTCGAGCCTTCTTTGTTTGCTTAATCTATGCAATGTAAACGGTACCATAAGTATCACGAAGTAGGTTTTTTAGCTTCACCACCTTTTTATATAAAAACTCTAAAAAACTAGGGGAAAACTATGAAAAATAAAATATTTAAAGTTGGGGATAAAATAATTAACTTTAACAAAGTTTACAGGATTTTTAAAATTATAAAGCAAAAAGATAAGGATAAGAAAGAGGAAATCATCTTATCTTTTAGACCTTATTTCCAAGCTAAAGAGAAGAGGTCTTTAACATTTTCTATTCCTGTAGATAGCATTGACAAAACCAATATCAGAAAACCTATGTCTAAAAAAGAATTAAAACAGCTGTTAAGTGAGCTTTCTAAAACGCCAAACATAGAAACACCAATTGATATTATTAAAACAAGGGAGCAACTAAGTTTAAATGACCCAAATATACATGTTCAAATTCTAAAATGTCTTTGGAAGGAAAAAAAAGATGGAATAACAAACTTTACTAAAATTAAAAGTGATGTTTTAGGATTGGCGATTAAACTCTTGATGGAAGAAGTTGCTTTAGTTAGCGGTGTTTCTTTAAAAAAAGCAGAGAAGAAAATAAAAACAGCGCTAAAAAGGAGCAAATAATATTGTTGACTTTTTGTTTAAATAGAAATTACCTAAAAATAGAAAGGTGGTGATAATAAATGTCTAAAAGATTATATGTTGGAGGGTTAGCTTATACTATTGATAATTCTCAATTAGAGGAAATATTTTCCAAAATAGGTAAAGTTGTTTCTGCGATTGTCATTACAGATAGAGATTCTGGTAAAAGTAAAGGATTTGGATTTGTAGAAATGGAAATTGATAAAGAAGCAGATGAAGCTATTGCTAAACTTAATGATACCGAGCAGCAAGGAAGAAAAATTATTGTTAATGCCGCCAGACCTAGAGAAGAAAGGCCAAGATTTGATAATCGGGGCGGTGGATACGGAGGAGGTAATCAGAGAAATCGATATTAACCTTAGCAGTAAATTAAATAATGAAGAGCGGTATAAAACCACTCGTTTTTTAAATAAATCTGTTGCGTAGCAAGAAATTTAGTTTTAGCTAAATTTCGCAGCGATAAACCAGAGTGTTAACGAGTGGTTTGTAACTGAGGAGGTTGGTTTAGAACCTTCTTATCCTTACAACTTAATGAAAATAATTTTCTTTATGCTTCTTCCTGACTAACTTCTAACCCCCAATAAATAATATTAACCTTCATTATTAAAACTAACTAGGAAGACCAATTTTAAGAATAGTATATTTTTTAACCCCGCCTGGAGCTTGGACTTCGACAACATCCTTCTCTTTCCTGCCCATTAAAGCCCTGCCAAGAGGGGAACGGTGAGAAATGGTTCCCTGCAAAGGATTTGATTCATAGCCGCCTACCAAGCAATACTGATACTTTTTCTGACCATCACTGATCTCTACCTGACTGCCGATTTCTATCTCATCTTTTTTAACTGGGTGAACCACAAAAGCCTGCCTAATCAAATGATCTAATTTCCTTAACCTGGAATCAATAAAAGAAAGTTTTGCCCGGGCAGCCTTATAATAACCGTTCTCTGATAGGTCTCCTAACTCCCTGGCTTTACGCAAATCTTCTACTGCCGGGGGTCTATCCTCACTAAGCTGTTTTTTTTGACCCAACAAGTCCTGATAACCTTTAGGAGTAAAAAGAATTTTAGGTAGTTGCTTAATAACGATTTTTTTCATATCCTTCTAGAACTTTTTTATCCTAATAATTGTTTTAAACCTCGATACAACCTTCAAGGTACTTTTCTCCTTGAACCTTGGAATATTACTCCCAAGTCAAATGCTTGATTTTTTCAAGTTCTCTTTGATAATAGGCTTGATTAAAAACAAATTATTGCTAATCTTTTTTCTTCTTGAAATTCACATTCGTTTGTCAATCTGTCCTGTAAATCATTTCCTTCAAGCTAGGGTCTAGATAGTCTTTAATGATCAAGTTCGTCCCCAGATTAATATGAATTTCTCTCTGGCGTTTTTCTGTTTCGGCGAGGCGACTTATAGTAATACTTCCCAAATTAACACCAGCTTTAATCTCAGTCCGTCCATCGCCAATAATCAGCGTCTTATGGGGATCAATCCCATCGTCACTAAAAAGTTTTTCCATAACCTCGTTTTTTGGCATTTTTTTATTCCAAGAAGAACCTTTTAGAGATCTAATAATTTTACCTGGACCTATCTTATAACCCAAAACCTTTACCTCCTCAAACATTCCTCCTTCATGATAGATCACAGCTCCAGTAACAAAGTAATTAACGCAACCTATGGTATTAAGATAAGTTAAAAATTCAAGGGAGCCAGAAACACGCCATTTTTCAGGATTTTTCCTGGCGTCTTTTACGTTGCGATCACGACAGGCTCCATTAAGGACTTTTTCGTAGAGCTTAAATAATCGCGGTGCCATCTTACTTAAAAACTCTATCAGCTTCTCGGGTTCTCGAACATCATCAAATATTTCTTCCCCTTTCCAAACTCTTTGAATAATAGCTGAATTATTGGCCTTCTCTTTTGCGGTGAGATTAAGCTCTACCTCATCAGGAATCCTGCCTTCCTCAATTGCTCTCCGAATTGCAAATTCCATTTGGGTAATCGCGGAAAAACCAGCACACTCAATACAGTACCGATCAGTTTCTTCTAGAGACTCCTTACCCACTCTGCTAATCAACTGTTGAACATTTTCCTCTGAGTCAAAATCTTCTTTTAAGCCACATGTCATCGCCCAATACATACAAACACTCATTACTGGTCGCCAATCTCTGATAAGGCTGTGTGTTCCATCAATATCGTGAATTACATGGGTAATTTCACGCTTTCCAAAAGGAACAATAATCTCAACCTCACCTTCATTAATTTTTGAATCATCGATGCATATCATTATTTTCCATCCTTTCTGCGGGGTAGGCCCCGATAGGTAAAAATCAAAACAACCTCCGAGGCTGTTTTCTCAAGGAACCTCGGGATTTTTTGTAAAATCTTCTTGGCAGTTTGTATAAAGATATATTTATTCCAGACATAATGTTGAGTTACACAATTTTATATACTCCGTTCCTGCCCCAAAACCGTCATGCTGAATCCTGATATTCATCAGGACAGGTTTTATTTCAGCATCTTTTCAATTACCAATCCGTTCCTGGATCGGAATATGCCTAGTTTTCTAAATCCTAACTACTGAGTAGAGAGGTCTAGAACCTTTTTATCATTATAAGCGTAGCTTGCAAATTTCGTTTATAACTAATTGCCTGTGGCTAAGTCTAGAATAATTCCTTTTGAATAGCATCTACTAATTTTGGGTAACCTTCCCCGCTTATTGCGCTAATAAATTGCGGATTAAAGGGGGCGAAACGTTTTGCCAGTTCGTTCTTAATTACATTATTTGGGTTATCAATTTTATTAAAAACATACAGCTGCTTCTTGGTATCGATTTCTAGGCTAGAAAGCACCTTCTCAACAACCGCAATTTTATCCAACATTAAATGGCCGGAAATATCAATAACGTGTAATAAAAGATCGGCATTCAAGGTTTCCATGAGGGTCGATTTAAAGGCATTGATCGTTTCCGCCGGTAAATTTTGGATGAAACCAATAGTATCGGTAATAAACACCGTACGGCCAACTTTAGGCAAGTAAAACTCGCCGACACTGCTATCTAGGGTAGCAAAAAGGGCGTCTTTCGTCAGGTTGTGTTTTTTAGTCATTAAATTAAACAGAGTGGTTTTCCCCGAATTGGTATAGCCAATAATTGAAATCGTCGGAATGCTGGTTTGATTGCGATTCTCCATTTGCTGGTGCCGACTCATAGTCAATTTTTCAAGTTGTTTCTCAATGTTTTTAATTTCACTTCGCCAATGCCGTCTCATAATTTCTGAGTTTGTTTCACCAGCGCCGCGAGTACCAATGCCACCCCCTTGTTGTGACATAGTAATTCCCACTCCGTACAATTCTGGTCCTTTATGGCGTGTATGGGCAAGTTTAATTTGAAGTTTTGCCTCAGCGGTTGAGGCATTTTTCTCAAATATCTGTAAAATGAGGTCAGTTCTATCCCAGACTAAAATCTCCGGCTTTAGTTTTTCAAAGATTCTCTTTAGGGTATAGAGTTGACTTGATTTAAGGTTGTCATTAATAACCGCAACATCGATTTCCCTTTCAACGATGATATTCGCTAATTCATGCGCCTTACCTTTACCGACGTAAGTAGAACTATTTGCACGGGTCGCGTTTTGAGTAATGACGACACTCACGCTTCCACCAAAGGTATGCACTAAAGACGTTACTTCATCAAGATTCTCCTGCGTCTTCTGTCCATTTTCATCATACGGCACCAAAGAAATTAACATAAATTTTAGATTTCTAATTAGCGGAAGCATTGTGTTGATTATACTCTTGAGAGTAGATATGTCGAAAGAGCTCAGTGTGCATCAAGGCTCCTTTTGGGGCTTTTTGTGAAGATATGAACATCAAGAGCAGGATGGTCTAGAACTTTTTTATCCCTATAGCTCCTTAAATTTTACCAAATAATTTCCTTAATTCTTTTTTGGCTTGGCTAAGAACTTTTTTACGCTCAGGAGGTAAATTATCGCCTGCTCGATTGATGTAAAAATTAAGCATGCTCATAGCTGATTGGAAAGGCACACCTTTTCTTCTTGTACTTGTTTGTGCTGAAAGTTTTAAAGAAGCAGCAATTTTTTTAGGGTCTTTCCAGGTAAAAACTCCTTTATCCAAAACCAAAGCATCACTTTTTTCGGTGACTTCTTTTGACCAATATTTTTTCTTCATTTTACCCTAGCAGCGGTTATTTGAAACTGTTTTTTTAATAAACTAGAAACATGAGGAAGTGAAGCCGCCAGTAAGATAAATAAAGCTCCTAAGCCAACCCGCAAAGTAAGACTTTCCTTAAAAATAAGTATCCCAAAGGTGATACTAAACACTACTTCTAACAAACCCATAAGTCCGCCAATACTGGCCTCAACATACTTAAGACCTTCAATCACAAACCAAAAGGCAAATAAACTCGCAATAATATATCCCAATTGCCATAACCAAAAAAGCTCAAGACTGGGTAAAAGCTGTTTCTCGCCTAAGGCCACAGACAAAAGCCCATTGGTGGGGACAACTATAAGCCAACTCATTAAAGTAATATATAAGGGAGAATAGGTACTGGAAAGTTTTTTGGAAAATGAGACTTCGCCCCCACTGGCAATACCATTTAGGATTGCCATCAAAGCTGCAAGAAGAGTAAATTTTTGTAAAGAAAAGGAGAAAATAGTATATAAGCCTAATAATGCCAATAAAAAAGAAACAACTTTGAGTTTGGTTACTTTTTCTTTTAAAAAGGCAAAGCCAACAATATACATGGTAAGAAGAATGGTCGAGAAAAACAAAAGTGAAGCACTACCAATGTCCATATGAGTAAAGGCATAAAAAATAGGCGCTTGAGTAAAAGAGGTAAATACCAAAAACACAGCCAGCCACTTCCAATCTTTTTTCTTAATAGGAATAAGCTCTTTTTTATAAATTAATAAGGGAATTAATACAATCGAAATTACCAAACCTCGTGTCCAACCCTGAAAAAGTGGCCCCAAAGAACTGCCGATTAGCTTTGACCAAACACCGTAGCTGCCAAACATAAGAGTGGAAAGAAAAATAAGAAGTACGCCTTTGTTTAGCTTACGTCCTGACGTCATAAACAAATTATACCAGGAATTGTCACATAATATGTTGAAACTTCTCAGGGAACAGGCGAGTATTTACAACCTTCAAGGTACTTTTCTCCTTGAACCTTGGAATATTATTCCCAAGTCAATAGTGCATATTCCGTAGCCTTGGCAAAGGATAGCTGGGAACCGTGGATTGAAAATGGTTAGTCAAATCGAACCATAGAGTTCGAACCTTTTTGGTACTGCTAAACCGGGGGCAAAATTAAAAATTATTTTGTGTAAAAACTTTTCAATCCGCTATAATCAAACCATGCCGGATAAAAAAATTTACATCACCTCAGAAAAAGTCGTCACCGTCTCCTTTTTGGTGGATATTATTGATGTTTTAATCAATTTACTGGTGGCCATCGTTTCCGGAAGTGTGGTGATGCTTTCTCAAACATTGCAGGGAGGGGCTGATCTTTTAGCTTCCGGGCTGTTGGTTTTCGGGATTAAAAAATCAAAAAGACGGCCGGATCGGAAGCATCCTTTTGGTTACGGGCGGGAAATATATTTTTGGACCTTTATTTCGGCCTTAACAACTTTTATGATCACCGCCGGGGTGTCGTTTTATTTGGGTTTAAAAAGATTTTTAAACCCCCAGGTTCTGCATAACGTTAACTTGGCGATCATCGTTTTATTTGTCTCCATTTTAACAAACGGCTACGCTATGTCTTTAAGCTTCAGAAGACTGCTGGGGAAAAAGATTTATAAAAATATCTTGCAAATTTTCCTTCACTCAGCATTTATTGCAACTAAGACCGCATTTGTTTTAGATTTAATGGGTACACTAGCTTCGATTCTAGGTCTAATTTCCATTCTGCTCTATAAATTTAGCAACAACCAAAAATTAGATGGCCTGGGCGCAATGCTCATTGGTATTACTTTAGCGATTTTAGCAATTTTTATCTTAAAAAGTGCCAAAGATCTTCTGGTTGGCCAAAGCGCGCCGCCCGAGATCGAGGATAAAATTAGATCTACCGTCGAAACTTTTTCGGAAGTTAAAAAGGTAATCGACCTAAGAACGCTGCACATTGGGACGGGGATCTTATTGGTAGACATAGAGGTCAATTTACAAGACGGCTTAACCACCGATAAAATAGAAATTCTGATCGACCAAATTCAGGTGAAGATCATAAAACAAGTTCCCGGGGCAAAAGAGGTCAGAGTTGAATTAGAAACTCCCAAAGTCAAGGCCCTATTAAAATAGTTTTTATTTTATTAAACTCCAAGACTTGGTTAGTTTTAAGTTTGTCTTTGGAATATTTCGATCTCAACCCTTTCCAAATGAAACAGTATAAAAAAGAGGGATTTCGATAATTGTCTTCTTTCTTTTAACTTGACAACCCAAAATCCGAATGTTATTATGAATACATATTCAATATAATTCTTAATGAAAGGAGGTGAAAATAGATGCCAGGATTTGATAAAACTGGTCCAGTGGGACAAGGCCCAATGACAGGTAGAGGCTTTGGGCCATGTGGATTTGGTATGGGTTGGAGGAAAAGGTTTGGTATGGGACGAGGCATGGGTAGATATTTCGGCTGGAATTGGCCCCAAACCAAAGACGACCAGAAAAAAGCCCTTGTTGATTATCGCAAAGCGTTAGAAGAAGAGCTTGAGGATGTCAAAAAAGAAGAGCAAGATATGAATAAGGGCGAGTAAAGAGTAAGCCCCAAACCTGCATTTTATCGGTGCGGGTCTGGGAGCTTACGGTAAGTAAATTATAACAAAGATAAAGGAGAAATTATATGCCAAGACCAAGGATACCCCGCTGTATTAGATTTAGACCCGATGTTTACTATTTTAAACCTCAAGGAATCCCATTAAGGGAACTTGAGGAAGTAGTTCTATTGCCTGATGAATTGGAAGCCTTGAAGTTACACGAGATTGATGGACTAGAGCAAATTGAAGCATCGGAAAAAATGAAAATATCCCAGCCGACATTCGCTAGAATATTAGGAAGTACCCATAAAAAGGTTGCTGAGGCTATTATTAAAGGAAAAGCAATCAGGATAGAAGAAAAATGAAAAAAATATTTTTCGTCATTTTATTATTGTTGATTGTCTTTTTTTCTTTTAATATTTCTGTTTTTGCCCAGACAGAAATGGCTGGAGAGCCTTCCAAAGAAGAAACGCTTGAAGCAACAGTAGAAAAGATATTGGAAGAAAAACAGATTAAACCGATGGGCTCGCCGGAAATGCAGCTTTATCAAAAGCTGGAACTTCTGGTAACCAAAGGCTCTATAAAAGATAAAAAGATTGTGATTGAGAATGGCAATTTTTCGGTTGTCAACAATCTAAAATACAAAGTAAACGATAAGGTGATAGTAACTTTCAGTAAGGACTTTGAAGGCAATGATAGTTTTTTTATTACTGACTATGTCAGACGAAGCGCCCTACTTTGGCTATTTGTGATTTTTGTGATTATAGCAGTAGCGATTGGTCGCTGGCAGGGTGCAGCTTCTCTGGTGGGAATGGCAATCTCTTTCTTGGTCATTTTTAAGTTTATTCTTCCTAAAATTTATGCAGGAAATGATCCCGTTCAGATTGCTATTCTAGGTTCGTTGATTATAATTCCTGCAACCTTTCTTTTGTCTCACGGAGTAAATAAAAAAACTGTGATAGCCATTGTAGGAACACTTATTTCTCTTATTATTACTGGTATTTTAGCCAATGCTTTTGTTGAGGCTTCTAGACTGACAGGTTTTGCCTCTGAAGAAGCTGGCTTTTTGCAAGCTTACAAACCAGGTCTTATCAACATTAAGGGTCTGCTTCTAGCAGGTATTATCATTGGCGTCTTGGGAGTTTTAGATGATATTACGATTTCTCAATCAGCAATAGTATTACAACTTAAAGAAGCTAACGAAAAACTTAAATTTAACAAACTTTACAAAAGAGCGATGAAAGTTGGGCAGGACCACATTTCTTCAATGGTCAATACGCTTGTTTTGGTTTATACAGGTGCAGCCTTACCTCTTCTTCTTCTTTTTATTGACAACCCCCATCCTTTTTCAGAAATAGTTAACTATGAAATTATTGCCGATGAGATAGTTAGAACTTTAGTTGGCAGCATCGGGCTTATTTTGGCAGTTCCAATTACCACTATTATAGCTTCTTTAGTTTTTAGTAAGAAAAAATAATAGATAAAGATTTTTTATTCCTTGTTAAAATCCACTAATGAGAAAAGTACCTTGAAGGTGGTTGGCATTCACGATTTATTTATACCCCGAGCACGGAGACTCGGAAGGAAAATCTTTTAAGTTATTTTACGGCGGAAAAAAGGGTCAAAAAATTAAAGAATCAAAGTTTAAATATTCAAGGATACAACAATTTTAAGTTTGCTTGCGAAGACGAAAAACAAACCCACTGCCAGGACGCCACTCACGGTCAGGAACCGCCCCCGCGGCCAACCACAAACCGCTCCCATCCCGTCCCAGCAAAAACACGCGCGGAGGGCCACCGGAAGCGGTAATTTGTTTCATCCCAATATAATACCATTCTCCCTTCGATTGATTTATATCTTTAAGTCGAAGATGTATTGCGGTTTCTGCCGGACAAAGTTCCAATCCTAATTCTTGTGCTCGTCTATAGATTTGATCAGTCGTTGGATATCTATCTTTAAAACCGAGATCTTTCACCCTTAACTTTACTGTCTTAAGAATTTCAGGATTTAGTAAGGTAGTAAAGTCAGAATTATGAAGCATACTTTGTGCATAAGAGCTTATATTTACCCCTGTTTCCCTAAGTTCATCTTCCAACTGCCGTGCTGTTTTTCCGCCAATCTTAACAGAACCTCTGCATATTTTCCCTTCAGGAAAAGAAGTATATACGTATTCAATATTATATCTTGATATAAGATCAAAAATCCCTGGTTTAAGCGGACCTACATATGCTTTTGTACGATCATTTATTTCTCTTGGATTTCTGGCAATCTGATTTTTCTCACAATCAAAACCAATCGGCATATCTTCTTCCGGGGTTCTTTGGGAACGTAACTCAGCGATTCGCGGATCTTTACTGCAACCAAAACCTTCAATTGGAAAGTTAATTTCGTAAAGGAAAACCAGTTCTTCCCTGTCAAGTTTTTGACCAGATTGCAGTTTGTGTTTAATGCTAGTAAGAAATTCCATATCATGCACTCTTTTTTTGTAAAGCTGGCCATCCGGAAATTCTTCTAATTTTTTTTCAACAACTGGCACAATTCTAGCATCAAGATTTTGTTCGCTAGCTATGCCGCGCACTTCACCAATCATTTGGTCTTCCATGCGAATGGCCGCTCTAGGAAAAGTTGGATTACCATTACTGTCTAAAGAATAATAGACATAAAAGTCTCCATTTTTAAGCTGTGTTTGGGCTGTCGATTCTCCAGCAGTACACCAACCGGTTCCGTGACCCTGGAGAGATTGAACAAGGGGCATATGGTCTGACCCCTGATTGTATTTCACCCATTTACCCAAAGATGCAGTAAGTTGTTCTGGGGATGCAGGAGTAACTTTTTCTATTGCCCAGGCATATAATTTAGCAAAGTTTTCTCCTTGAAGGTGCTTTTCAAACTTCTCCCGATCTTCTGCTGTAAATGATGATAAATCAACCTGCTGACCTTTATATTTTTTACTAAGAGCGTCAAGGACATAAGCTAATGCTTCTCTGTTGAGGTCGGGGAAAGGTTTGGTTGTTCCTTTTGAGCGCTGAGGATAGATTTTCTTTTCTTTATCGTATTCACCCATATTCAGCAAGCTTCTAAAAGCGTAGTACTTAAGGCTATCCGGTATCCACGATGAATCAGGGGAAGCAAAGTAATCAATCCATTTATTAAGACTTGATTCTTGATCGCTAATAATTGCCTCGCTATTTTGCCGTTTTAACTCTTCCCAATCTTCTTGTTTTAAATCTTCAGCTTGTCCTCGTTCGCGGGCGATACGCCGTTGGTTTTCCCAATAACTTTCAGGAATCTCATCTGGTTTGACAACATACCGATCGTAGAGATTTCTTTTTAACATCTCAAGGTTTCGCTTTTTTCTGTCAAACCCTGGATGTCTTTCCAATTGAGGAGGATTAATAATATTATTCAGGCGGTCAAGATAATTTTGAATGCGGATAAGTGGATATTGAGGCACTCTCTCGCCAGTGCGCAGTCTTGTTCTAGTTGCAGCAGCATTTACCTCTGGAGAATTGTGTAGATTATATTTATCCTTGAGTAATTGATTTGTGCTTTCGGAAGATTCAGACATATTTTATTTTAATTGATAATACGGCTATTTTAGAATTTTTTTAGATGATTATCAATCCAGATTTCGCTTAGGGTTTTTATTGCCATAAAAAACGGCACAATTTTTACTTTGAGTAATTTATGATCTAAAAAGGTTCTAAGGCTTTTTTAAAGATACAAAAACAGCCTGATGTGTTAATCTTCTTTCAGTTTTCCTGATTTTAACGAATAAATAATTGATAAGATAATGAAGAAAGGATGGTATTGGTTTTGTCAACCTTCCGGCTCTTTATGATTAGTAAAGAAACACGGTTCTCGGAGATTACCACCCACCCTTTCTTTGGGATAAAGACTTTGACATAACCTTCAAGGTACTTTTCTCCTTGAACCTTGGAATATTACTCCCAAGTCAAATGCTTATTAGGCAACCCCCGGGGTTGTTTTAAGAAGGAACCTCGGGATTTTTAAAGTCCACCAGCTGGCGGAGTGCAAGCGCTACCTCCAGACGGCTTATTTCTTCTTACTGGTTGCTGGGCAGGGATTCCCTTCGATTTCACTCAGGACAAGTTCGCTTGGGGTTCTTTTCCCTCGACTACGCTCAGGGTAAACTTCTCATCCTGGTTCAATACTTCGCCAGAATCGAAAGATATAGTTCTCTCGACTTCGTCCTTCGACATACTCAGGACTTCGCTCGAGACATTCGACATTATTTATAGGGCCGGAGGCCATGAGCGAACCCGTTCGATTTTACTCAGGGTGAGTCGAATGGCTGAGCACGGTCGGTCTAGGATCTTCTTGTCCTTATAACTCACCTAGATTTTACCAGAAATGTTTACGCTGAGCACTTCGATTCCTTCGACTTCACTCAGCGAGGGAGGTACAACCTTCAAGGTACTTTTCCCCTTGAACCTTGGAATATTACTCCCAAGTCAAATGTTTGATTTTTTCAAGTTCTCTTTGATAGTCAGCTTGGACTAATTCCTTTTCTTTTTTAGAAATACTTTCCAGATATTCTTTTTTTCTTTTTTGAGAAAATTCCAAGAATTGGAAAAGAGCAATTGAATGGGGAGAGAAGCGGTAAAATTCAATCGTTTTTAGAAAACGACGATAGTCAAAAACATTTAAGAAAGTTGGCTGAAAAGAATTACCCCGATTAAAAAGATGATAAACTTCACCCGTAGCTAAAACTGTTTTTCTTCCCGGCATGATATCTTCAATATATCAATCTCTTTACCGAGGTACAAGGAGAAAAGTACCTTGAAGGTTGTTGCCCCTCTATAACTCAATCTAATTTTAGCAAAATGCTTACACTTAGAAATGCTTGTGGTGAGCGTAGTCCCGAGCGAATGCAATGAGTCGAGGGACGTAGTAGAACCAAGACAAATGAGACAGTATAAAAAAGGGTGTCCTTACGTCACTGCTTGCGCGACCATCAAAGCTTTTGCGCTTTGTCCAATTCCCTAAATAGTAAACTTATCAGGCCTAAATATTCTAATGCGCGTATCGGATCATGTAGGTTTTCCAATTCATGACCTTTTGGATTACGAATTCCCTGCATTACACCGGCGAAAATATGCATAAACCCCTCCTGTTCGTCCTTATCGGATTGATTTGACATTTTATTAAGCTTAATCAATGGATTATTGACGCTCAATGCGTTAAGCATAAGTTTCTTACCGTCTGAGGTAAGCCTAGAATAATCCTGAACTTGTTTATTTAGAAGCTTACATGCCTCAAAAATTCCTTGAGTAAAATAACCATCTCTAAATAAGCGCCTGCTAGTAAAAACTACTGATGGATGCAACTTTCTTTCGTTAAATAATTTTAGATTTTTCTTTCTGGGAATTATAGATTCTTTTCCCAATTTACGATTTAAAGCTGAAAATTGCGGTTGCGGAAATTTATACCCCGCTTCTCCCCTTTTGAAGTATATTGAATCTTTTTCTAAAACCTTTTCAAGAACAAAATCCAAAATGTCAGTTCTTCCCTGTTCTGCAATCTTAACAAATTCCTCAAATAAATATTCTTCTTTTGACTTTTTTGCTAATTGCCACTCTTTTGAGGCCGTTGACTCTGGCGTCCAACCCCCATCTTTAAGAAGCTTTGTAAACAAGCTTCCAGATGAGGCTTTTGCAATTATAAAAGCCAACAATCTTAGATTTTCTCTAGAATACTCAAGTTTTTTCACCATTTTCCCTACTTAAGACCTTTATCTTTTGCTAAATAATCTACAAGATTTTGTATTCTTTTTATTTCTTCCGGCCGCAAATCGGACGGAACAAGGATTATAGCTTTAACACCCGGTCTTAAAGTCAACTCATGTCGGTCAATCTCGGCCAAATTTGTTGGTATTTGTTCAGGCTGGGTAGATTCAGCAACTGGTTTGGTTGGTTCCTTATCGGTCTTTATACTTCTACGTTGTCTCAAAGGACGATTCCAAGTAGTCAATTTTGTAGGATCAACACCATACTTCTCGTAGTCGTTAAGCAAACCCAACATCCTGCGTCGATAAGTGCCTAAGGAAGCAGCTGCAATCTTAGTTTTATTTTTGTTAAAGACTATTTGATTTATCTGTTCAAAATGTTCTTTAAAGACATCAACAGATTCTTTTTCTTGATCTTTCAATTCCCGTCCAAAAAGCCGTAAAGCAGCTTTAATTCCATAAACAGTATTCGGTGGATACTTCCTACTCTTTTCTGCCGCAGTCAAAAAATCTGTTAGCGTCTGTATCGTATCACTCATTTTATTTCACCTCCAATCTAAACACTTTTAAGTGTATCAAAAAATGAACAGAATTGTCAAGTAGGATTGGATGGATTGGATGGATTGGATTCTACAATCAATAATATAGTATGCTAACACTTTAATTACTTAGATCTCCGAGTTTCAAAAACAAGCCTTTTATAAGCAAATGACTTACCAGAGCCTGTTTTTAAATAGAGCTCAAAATCTCTTGCTTCTTTCTCGGTCTCAAACGCAGAATACCAGACCAGTCTCAGTGGTCGATATGCTTTTGTTGATTTTACTTTACCTTTTTTATGTTGTTCAAATCGTAATCTTAAATCTTTGGTGGAACCAAAGTAAAATATATGAGATTTTGAGCTTAACAAAATGTATGTATAATACATTGCTAGCTATTCCGTAGCCTTGGCGAAGGATAGCTGAGCAGGTCGGTCTAGACCCATTCTATCCTATACCTCATATGTTCGAATCGAAAAGATTGAGCAGGTCGGTCTAGACCCATTCTATCCTTATAACTCAACTTTCTTAGTATACCATTTCTAGGCTAAATGAGACAAATGAGACAGTATAAAAAAGGAAATAGTGATCTATTTTGATATACTTCTTTGCTTCATAAGCTTATCAGAGTATTCTTTGAAATGTTTATACTCCGTACTGTCATAGGCATTAAATATTTTTAAAAAATTGTGAAGAGTTGCGAAATAAGCATGGTAGCTAATAACTAATATTTTTTCAGTATCTTCTGGTTTTGAATCTATATCAAAAAATGGTTCTGGGGCGGCAGCTGTTCCCCTCACGTATCTCAATAAACCGGACATGTTTGCGTGTGTTGATTGCGAAAAATAAGGATAAAAAAGGGTATAGTATTTTTCTGCACTATTTTTCTCAGAAAAAGTGCCGAGCTTTTTTAAATGTTTATCTATTGCTAAACATCTGGCACATAAATCAGGTAATTTCGTAACCTGTTTGTCCTTATATTTCTTCTGATATTTTTTAAGGATAGCTAGGTTCTCGGAAATGAATTTATCCCAATCACTAGATTTCTTAATCTTCCCAAACTCCATGTGCCATTTAGGGTATTTGTTCCACAAGTCTCTGTGTTTTTTAGCATAAGTTAATGAATCCATTATTAAACTAGAGAAGAAGATTCTAGCCTTATCTTCGGACCTACTTGAGTAAATAAATCTTATATTAAGCCATATCTCAAGTTGTGATCTCAGGAGTGATTCACCCGGTTTCTCATAAACAGGGTTAGACCCCATAAGCTTAATTATGCTTTCAGAGTAGCTCTGCATCGCTCCCATCATGTAGAACAACACTTCTTTTCTAACTCTTACTTTTTTGAGATCAAGCGGTATCTTGCTGATTTTTTGATACCCATAAAAAATTAAATCGCGATATTCTTTAATTAATTCCTTTTGCTGTTCATTAAATTCAAAAGTCATATTTATCTTCTTACTATTTTTATTAAATCATCCTCGTTTTCGTAACCTTTTAATTTTCCACTTAAATATCCTAGCCTGTAATCAATACCTTCGCTTGTTAATCTCCAATTTGTCTTCTCTAAAGTCTTTTTGATCAGCCTTCTGAGGGCATTTTTGCTATCGTATTTTTCTCTTTTATTGTTAGCGTCTTGAGCTGTAAAGGGAATAATTACAAACTTGTCAATAATAGGTTTATCAAATTGAAGGTTAATATATTTTTCTTTTTCTAATGCTTTTTTAAGAATTTTCTCTAGTTTTACAACGGTAATCCTCTTTAGTTTTTTGGCTTTATGATATCTGGGGTCGGCTTGTTTCTCCTCTTGCTCTTTCATTAAACTCATAAGAGCTTTTAACCTTTCAACTTCGCCAACATATTCTTGACCTTCTTTATCAGATAAACAGTATTGGCTTCTAAATTTTCTAAGCAATTGTTTGTCTTGTTTTTCTTTTTCCTCTCGTTTTCTCCGGTTTTTATCCAAATCCATAATTTCTTTTTCTTTATAATTACACTCTGTACAAGTATCGATTGTGGTAATCACGTTTCCTTTTCTGGAGAATTTTGACTTGATTTCTCCCGTTTTGCATTTCGGGCAGGTTCTGTCGTATTTAAATTCTTCACCGTCTTCATATACGGCTTTCTTTTTATGGCATTCCGGACATTTGAAGAAAAATAAGACTCTTAATTTATCTATATCAATGTCGTGGAGATGTTTTGTTTCAAGTTCAAGTGATTCTTCGCAATAGTCACAAAATATACCAGAAGGCAGGGAAGTATTTGCCAGCCTTTCATCTCTGAGCCGATCATCATCCATCCACTTCCCGATTATCTGTTGTTTGTTTTTATACCTTTCGCCTTTGGCGTGGTAAAGAAGCAAATTATGAGCCGTCAAGATAGCTCTTAGTTTTTCTTTTTCCGATGCTTTAATTTTTTGAAGTGACTTAACCGGCTTTGTTAATTGACTTTTAATCCTGAGGCACTCTTTTATAGTATAAAGGTCGTAGAGATCAAGATAGCATTGTTCATTTTTGAGGTAGTCCATCTTTTATGGTAAATATTTCAAGATTCGTTTTCAAATAGAGAAACTACCCTATTTTTTACATCATCCTCATCGGTCAGCCTATCGTGAAATGAATCAAGACTTTCAGCAATGTTATCAAGTCTATCTGCATACCAATCTAAATTTTCAATCCCATCCAATAAATTTTGATCATCATTATATTTATCAGGAATATTTCCGTTTCGAAAAGAAATTGATAGTGATCGGATTAAACCAGTAGTATCAATATAAAGGTCTTGACGCCAATCGTTAGCATATACATAGTGTACCGCCGACATTTCTATTGGGAATGATGATATTTGGAAATTATACGTATCTTTTATCCTTTTTAGAATCCTAATAACGTTTTTAAAATCATCTCTGCCGTCTGCAAGTTTATTAAGCATCTCTATATCTAATTTGGGTGAAGTAGTGATCCAACTATTAGAAATTGAGCCATCTGGAATGTTGTAAAAAACAACACCTTGTGCATTTAAAAAAACTCCGGCGGGAACCAAGTCTATTTTGAAATCTTCTGACTTAATCGTCGCTGTGATGGCTTGACCATCTCTTATCGGAGCTTCACCATCATAGGTTTCCACAACCTCATCGACAATACTTTTGAGCCAATTCAACATTTTTGCAGGACTAATACCAGAATTATCCTCTTTATAATACTTTCTATAGTATTTTGGGTTAGGGTTAGCTATCCCTTGCCCGGTTCCAATGCGTTGCTCTGATCTGGAAAAATAACCAGAGTTTGAATCTATAAGCACTAAAACATCATATTCATCTACATCGGCCACTTTTGTTCCTTTAAAGAAGCTTCCAAAATAAATAAATTTATCACCGTGAGTTCCGGAGTACAACTTGGGTTCACCACTTCTACTATTTATGACATTTTCAACACGTTTTAAAAACCATTCTCTACTTTTCCCCGAAGTAGATATATCCCTCTGTGAAAGGCTAATGTAATTATCAAGATAATAGGAAATTGCTTTTTTTACCAACATTTATTCATTTTTTATAACCTTTTTATACGCTTTGTTAAGCGAATCTTGTTTAATCCTATAAAGTCGCCCAGGAATTGGCGGACTAGATATGAGCAGTATGTTATACCCCTCTACAATTTGCATTATTTCCGAAACATCTAAACCACTGGTAGAAGCCATCTTCTCAGTCACTGTATATACTCGTCTTGCCTCTGAGTACAACTCGTTATATTGCTTGATAAGAAGAATTGCTTCTGATGTAAAGACCAGAGAAATCAAAGCTGTTATCAGTTTGGCAGCACTGACCATAGCCCCTGTTCCTAAATTAATTTGGAAAAGGAAGTACATTACTGTAAGAGCCGAAACCAAATATATTCCTGTATATAAAGACATTATCAACCTCATGTCACTAGCCAATTTATATGTCCAAAATGCCGACTCGGCAACAATATCTGCTAATCTATTTGGACCATGAGAGAATTTGGAGTCGTAGTACGGCCTTTTAAAGGGTGCTTTACTTAGTTTGTTTTCTTCAACCCACGATTTTATCTCTCTCGCAATCTCAAACGGTATGTCTTTGCCAAACGCATCAGAATAGAGAATGGCCAGTCTGCATTTAAGAGCTTTCAGTGTGTCATCTTTAGATATTTCTTGGAACCATCGCGCTAGTATGGGGATGAAAAAGAGAATTGTGCTAGTTACTATCGTAAACAGTGCACTTTGGATCACCGTCGAAACTATTGAGGCAACCTGCACTCCTAGACCTAAAAGCAGGCTTGCCCACCAATACTTTTCAGCCTTACTGTATAAATGATTTCTTATGTCTGCAAAGTTCATCTTAATGTCGTTTATCCTTTGGCGGGAAAGGATCATGAGCTGGAGGAACAGTATCGCTATCTCTTATTTTTCCATCCAAGCCATGAATTCTAACCTCACCGCCCCCTGATTTTGCTGAAAATCTTTTTGCATCCGCCTCGGCCTCTCTTTGAGTATTGGTATGGGAACTTACTCTAGAAGCTCTGTCACGTTTCGCGTCCCAACCGCCTTCCGGATTTCTTACTACGCTGTAATTTGACATATTTATGCACCTCCTTTTTTAATTACGTCAACAACCACTCCTTGTACAGAGAAATCGTCAAACAAAATAATAGGTTTATTTTCTGAATTAGTAGACTCTGGCTCTAAGCGAACGCAACCATCTCCTTGGACAATCTTTTTAATAGTTGCCTCATCTCCGATAAGAGCCACCACGCGGCTTCCAAAGTCTGCCGCGGACTGTTTTTTTATAAGAACAAAATCACCACTATCAATAGTTTTTCCTAAAACTCTAGCGTTGTTCATGCTGTCACCGACAGCCCGGAGAAAAAAATAGTCATCTACTTGACCAGAAAGTAAGGATTTGCTGTAAGGAATGTAAGCATCAATGTTTTCAACCGCAAGGAAGGGAACCCCACATGGTATATTACCCACAAGAGGAATGTTTACTGTCTGCTGGGACAGAGAAACCTCAAGTGTTCTTGCTTGATATCTCTCATTGGAGAGAAAACCCTTTTTCTTCAGGGCATCTACATGGCGCTGTACGGAACTGATCCCGGAGTAATTAAACGCTGCTCGAATCTCCTCCAAGGTGGGAGCCTTACCAAGCTTAGCCCTTAAATCCTTTATCGTGGCTAGCATCAACTTCTGTTTTACTGTTAGACTTTTTTCCATATTGTGTATATAATAGCATGTATAGCGTAAATGTCAATGATTACCTGTTGAAATTTGGTAGTGTATATCATAGTATGGTATTAACTAACAAACATGAGTCAATTATTTAAATCAATCTACTATCCAGACTATGGATCTGAAAATTCAGATTCAAAATCATTCACGCTAGCATTCTCCGAAAAAGACATAGATTTATACGAGCTTTTAAAAAATGTTTCTAGCTTAGAGGTTCGAAGTCTTTTGTCAGCTCATTCATTCTCAGAACTCAAAAGTAGGGCCGAAAAAGAACATTTATCCTTAAACACTTATTGCCTATGGATAATAAGGAAAAGCTTAAAACCTAAAAAATCGAACGGTAATGGCTATAAGAAGCAGTTAGCTTTATTTGGTGTTGATCCTGTCCATGTTACTTTTGAGGGAGGAAAAAATCTTCCGCTTCAGTCATGGTACCCCTATCTTGAAGGGTATTCGCCAGATTTTGTCGAATATATCATTGATAATTTTCTAGCAAGGAATGCTCGATCTATATACGATCCATTTTCGGGTTCAGGCACAACACCTCTTGTTGCGTCCTCACTAAAATATCACGCCTATTATTCTGAAATCAATCCCTTACTACAGTTTCTATCAAAAACTAAATTTACAGCCAGAAACATTACCAACAAAGAAAAGACAGTCGAGAAACTTGAAAGAATAGAGTCTCGTCTTAAAAATGACATTCTTGAATCACCAAAAGATGAAATGCTAGAAAAAAATTACATCAGCACCTTTGGAAAAAGTAAATTTTTTGACAATGAAATTTTCACTTCTGTATTAAAAACTAGAAGTTATTTAGATAAATTGAATAAAAAGAATCAATTAATTTCAGATCTCGTGAGCGTTGCGGTCATAGGAAGTTTAGTTAAAGTATCTTTACTAAAAAGACAGGGAGACCTAAGGTTTAAAACAAAAAAAGAGTTGCTAAAAAGTAAAAAGCCCGATTACTTTCAGATTGTTCAGCAAAGCTTACAGAATATAATTAACGACCTTAATGTTATAAAGAAGGCTCCGGAACCAATATTTTTGTCCGATGATGCGAGAAAGATTGGTAATGTTGACAGAATTAGTATTGACGCTGTTATAACAAGTCCTCCCTACCTGAACGGCACTAACTACTTCCGTAATACAAAAATTGAGTTATGGTTTCTAGGCTACTTAAAAACCTTAAAAGACTTAACAAGTTTTAGAAGACAAGCTGTAACAGCTGGCATTAATGATGTTTCTCTCAAGGAACAAAAGGAGATTGATAACCCCCTGCTAAATAACTTATTGCTCCAAATTAGCGATAAAGCATATGACAAACGAATCCCAAAAATGATTCATGATTATTTTGCAGATATGCAAGTAATATTTAGAGGAATCAAGAAACATTTAGCAAAAGAGGCAGTTTTAGCGATAGATTTAGGAGATTCTATTTATAGCAATGTCCATGTAAAAACAGACAAAATACTAACTTCTATACTCGAAAGTATCGGATATAAATTTGATCAAGACATTGTATTGCGTCGTAGAATTTCAAAAAATGGTGAAGAATTAAAACAAGTTCTTCTTATCTTTAAACATCAAGGAATTAATAAGCAAGTTGTGAGTAACATAAAAAACCAAAAATACCCGTGGCAAAGCTCTTGGGAAGAATTCAAAAAGGAGTTACCGCATCAAAAATTGCCTTTTTCAAAAAGAAACTGGGGTGATCCACTGCATTCACTCTGCTCGTACCAAGGAAAGCTTAAACCTTCAATAGCCAACATGTTAGTATCAATTTTTGTTCCACCCAATGGTTCTGTTCTAGATATTTTTGCAGGAGTTGCAACAATTCCACTTGAAGCCGGTCTACAAGGCAAAAAATCATATGGGTTTGATATTAGTCATCCTGCTGTGGCCATATCGAGAGCAAAATTATCTAATTTATCTAGAAATTCTACTTATAAAATAATCGATGATTTAGAAAATTACATTTTGCACAACAATCTAAAAAAAGCAGATCTTGAGGATGCCCAATCATTTGGCTTTAATAAGAAATTAGTTGATTATTTCCACCCTGATACTTTAAAAGAAATAGTCCTTGCACGAAACTATTTTAAGCATAGCGGTTATAATACTCCAGAAAAATCGCTTGTTCTGGCAAGCGTGTTGCATATTCTCCACGGAAATAGACCTTACGCCCTGAGTAGAAGATCTCATGGCATCACCCCGTTTGCTCCCAGTGGTAAGTTTGAATACAAAAATCTGATAATAAAACTCAAAGAAAAAATTGATAGAACCCTAACGTATATTGATAGATCTGGTTTTGTGGAAGGAAAAATATTTTTTCAAGACGCTTTAAAAAAATGGCCGAGTGAGATTTCTAATTTAGACGCAATAATTACGAGTCCACCATTCTTTAACAGTACAAGATTTTATCTTGCTAACTGGATGCGAATTTGGTTCGCTGGTTGGGATGAAAAAAGTTTCAAAAATGAGCCAGTAAACTTTATAGAAGAATTACAAAAAAAAGATTTCTCTGTCTATAACAAGATATTTACCCAAGCGAGTGAGAGGTTAAAAAAAGATGGAGTATTTGTAATGCATTTAGGTAAGAGTAAAAAATGTGATATGGCTAGAGTTTTGTCGGAAAAAGCGAGACCTTGGTTTAAAACTTATGACATATTTGAAGAAAGCGTGAGGAACGGAGAATCACATGGTGTAACCGATAAAGGGACAGTGGTAGATCACCAGTATCTTATACTTACTCCAAAGTTATCGTAGTTGGAACCTTGCCCGTTTTTTTCTTATATTCCACGACTAAATCAATATTTACTATTGTTAACACCTTATTTAAAGCCTTATATATTAAGTCGGCAACCTTTTTACCTTTCTTGATTTTTTGATAATCTTTACGTGCTAAAAAATCATCAAAAAACCACTCTACCCTTTGTTTTAACAATCTTGCAACTTTCATATTTACAATTCGCTCCTTGCTGTTGAGAATTTTAAAAGGGATTCCCGTTAGTGCTAAAAGTTTACGAAGCTTTTCTTTATTGTAAAGTTTAAACTCACTGGGAAATAGTTCGTGTTTTTGGGAATTACATGTCTTACATAAAGCTGTAGCAGAATCATCTAGAGGCCATAAATAAGCAAGTGGAAGCGTATGATCAATGTCCATGTTGGTAATTTTCTTAAGCTCTTTTCCACATCCAAAACACCTTTTAGAGAATCTTTTCCAAATATATTCTTGGAATTCAATGCCGTTAACAAATCTGAAATTTTTTACAACATCGTTTCCTGTTAGTTCAATGATCAACCGCTCAAATGCCCTTCTTCTTGCTCCATCTTCGTGGTGTTGAGCTTTATTTCGAAGCGGATTTAGCGGAGCGTTAACAACGAACTTTTTACAACTCCTACATTCTAGCTGGAAGCCAAAGTGAGTATGGATATATTGTTTTTTGTTGTAGGTTATAACAGATTTTTTAAATCTTGCAGGGAGTAGACAAGTTTTTTCAGGATCTTCAATCACGTATCTACTAAATGCATTGTGAGTACATGGAGCCTTCTTTTTACAATGGTTACTAAATCCCAGCGCATTTTTTTCATTGGATAAATCAATAGGTAAAAATCTGGCACACCTATTACATGATTTACATACCAAGAAGCCAGGGGTTAATTTCTTAGTTATTGTTTTGTCATAATGAAAATCTAAGCTATCGAGATAGTAAATATCTGGCTTATAAAGCTCTGTTTTTTCGAAATATGTTTTTTTATAGTCAGGTTTTTCTGCATAATGCTTAACAACTCCGGCACATAAGCCATAAAATTCAAGATCATAACCACCTCTGCTATTTACAAACACAATATTGGCAGATACTGAAAAATTATCTGTAATATTAACAATTTTATGTTCAATATCAGCACCAATTCTAACCCAGTGATTAGCTGCAAGAACCACCCTCTTTTTAACCTTTTTAATAGAAGATTTTCCATTAGTAATGCAGATTTCCAAAAATACAGTAATCTGCTTGTTGGTTCTAAAGTAACCTCCCAATCCAAAAATACCAATTTCTTCATCGAATAATTTAGTAAAGATAATATTGTCAAATTTTTTAGAAAGATCAAGGCGTTTTGTGGTTACTTTTATTCGATTGGTTGAAAGGATTCTGCATTCACTACCGGTTTTTGTCCCACTAACACTAAAGCCACTTCTTTGTCTAGTAAGCCTTCGTTTTGGCTGGATAAATCCTATAGCAGATTTTGCCATAAGTGAATTATATAAAAAATAAGGATAAATTGCCATTTTTAAAACTTGACAAAGAAACAAAATCAACCGATATATCGACCAATTCTCATATATTGGTACTTGACAAACCACTTAAATGTTGTTAGTTTTAAACCAGCTTCAGAATTATATCTGAAGCCGATTCCAAAGCGGAATCTTAGGAAATTCACGGAAACACATTCAAGTTTGAGTTAACGTGATTTTTCTGGGATTCCGCTTTTTTATTTGGCAAAAGGAAAAATATGGCTAATCAAAATATAAATATCGTTTATGTTCCAATTCCGGAACTTAAATTTGCCGACTACAATCCACGCAAGTGGAGCATCGAGGCTACAGAGCAATTAAAGGAAAGTATTAGGAAGTTTGGCTTTGTCGACCCGGTTATCGTCAATTCAGCCGAAAACCGGAAAAACATTGTCATTGGAGGCCATTTTCGTTTAAAAGTAGCGACTGACCTTGGGTACAAACAAACCCCAGTGGTTTATCTGAATATCCCCGATCTTAATAAAGAAAAGGAGTTAAATCTACGCTTAAACAAGAATCTTGGCGACTGGGACTGGGATTTATTGGCCAAGTTTGACGAAACTTTTTTGAAAGATGTGGGTTTTTCGAGTGAAGACCTAGATGAAATTTTTGATATTGATATTAATCCCGAAAATTTTGACCTTGAAAAGGAATTGAGAAAATTAGATATCACTAAAATCCTGTTTAAGAAGGGTGATGTTTATTCTCTTGGAAACCATAGGCTAATGTGTGGAGATTCCACCATTGAAGCAGATATCTTAAAGCTAATGGATGGTGAAAAAGCTAACATGTGCTTTACCGATCCGCCTTACATCCTTAGCTACCTAAAAGGTGGAAAAAGACACGGCAAAGCCACAACCGGGTTCGGAGCAAAGAAGAACCGTCGTTATCTGGAAACAGATGTTTTACCTCCTGATTTTACCGAAAAATGGATGGTTAATATTGCCAAGGTTCAAAAAGAGGACTTTTCGATAATAGTTTTTGAGAATTGGAAGAATCTAAGAACTATCTGGGGTGAGGTCGAAAAGTACTGGATGGTTAGAAATATGATCGTCTGGCATTTGCCAAATCGAGTGCAGGGATTTTCCTCAAAGTATAGGTTTTTCAACAAACATGATATTGCCGTAGTTGGTATTTCTAAAAATATAAGAAAGCTTAATTTGGGGCCCGAAGAAGAACTATTACAAAATGAGTATGAAACTGCACTTTATGCTACCAGTGGGAAACCCCATTGGGAATCTTACAAAAAGGGCAAAAAATATTGTCCGACTGATTTTATTGAATATAAGGCTTCCGATGAAAAAAGCTCAGGCCAAGGAATAATTTTTGGCACGAAGCCAATTCAACTGTTAATACCTTATATTAAAGTTCTCACCAAACGAAATGATTTGATTATTGAACCATTTGGTGGTAGCGGCAGCACTATGATTGCCGCTGGAAAACTCAAAAGACGCTGTTATGTTCTGGAGAAATCAAATATTTACTGCGAAGTGATTAAAAAAAGATGGGAAAAGTTAACTGGATTGGAGGGAGTAAAAATAAATGGATAAAAAATATCAAAAAACAATCGAAAAAAGACTCTCTATAGATAAACGAAAAATATTGGAGAATTTGAAACAGGTACCTATTATATCTGTTGCTTGTCAAAAATCTGGCATTGGAAGATCAAGTTATTACAGATGGAAAACAGAAGACAAACTTTTTGCTAAAGAAGTAGACAAAGCACTTGAAGAAGGAAACCAACTAATAAATGATCTTGCTGAGAGCCAATTGATTAATGCAATCAAAGAACAAAACATGACAGGAATAATCTGGTGGCTTCGTAACAGACATCCTAGCTATGCAAATAAAATTGAGTTGACTCACAAAGCAGAGAAAGAGGAGTTATCTCCCGAACAGGAAGCGCTTGTTACAAGAGCTTTGCAACTCGCATCTCTGATTTCAAGTGAGGAGATAAAAAATAAAAAGGAGGGAAAGAAAAATGACATTTAGCGGGTATTTATCAAAAGAGCATTTGGAAGCAATAAGAAAAAGCAGAAGCGTCAGGAAAAAACTTGCATATGATAGCCATTTGCTTTTCTTTTCCATTTATCTTAGTCACTACATTAAGTATGCCTTTGCCTCTTTTCACTACAAGATGTTTGAGATTACTGAGGATCAAAATACTCAGTTGACAGTATTAACTGCATTCAGAGATTCAGGTAAGTCCACTATTAACACCACATCTTTTCCTATTTGGGCGATAACCGGAGTTCTAAGAAAGAAATTTGTTGTAATTGCCAGTCAGACTCAAGCTCAGGCTAAAAAGCACCTTTTAAACATTCGGAAAGAACTTGAGAATAATTATCTGCTTAAAAACGATATAGGACCATTCAGAGAGGAAAGTACCCAGTGGACGTCAGATACTTTAGTACTATCAAAATATGATGCCAGAATAATGGCGGTTTCTAGCGAACAAAGCATAAGAGGCATAAGACACGGGGAACACAGACCGGATTTAATCATATGTGATGACGTAGAAGACTCAAACAGTGTTAAGACAAAAGATCAAAGGGACAAGACCTGGGATTGGTTTAATAGCGAAGTTGTTCCAATAGGCAGCAAAAATACTAAAACGGCGGTGGTCGGCAATCTTCTCCACGAGGACAGTTTAATCATGAGATTAAAAAATGCAGGTATCAAATACCTTGAATTTCCACTTTTAGATGATAATAAAAATATCGCATGGCCAGGAAAATTTCCTACATGGGAAGATATAAAAAAACTCAGAGCTTCCGTTCCTTCAGAAACTGCGTGGTATAAGGAGTATCTTCTAAAAATAATCCCTGACGAGGACAGGATTATTAAAAGGTCAGAGATTCATTATTATGATGAACTGCCAGACCCCGAAAAAGACCCTCCGAGATTAATTGCTATCGGAACAGACCTAGCAATATCTTTAAAAGAAAATGCCGATTTTACCGCAATTGTGTCCGCGTATATTACTGGCTACGGTAAGGACTTGAAAGTTTATTTTCTGCCTCACGTGGTTAACAAGCGCCTCTCTTTTACGGAAACGGTCAACGAATTGAAAAAATTAGATGAGATGTTTTTTATCAGATACAAGAGGCATGCCAAAATATACGTAGAAAAAATATCCTACCAGGAATCTCTTTCCCAGCAACTAGTAGTTGAGGGTTTATTTGCTGAACCGGTAACTGTTGGGAGCTTAGATAAGCGAGCCAGAATCAGTCTCGCATCACCATATATAAATTCAGGTAGAATTTTATTTTCTAATGTTGGAAATGAAGATTTAATTAATCAATTAGTTAATTTTGGAATTGAAAAACATGATGACTTAGCCGATGCACTTACTATTATGATATTGAAAATTATAGAAGAAGACCATCCTGCCTCAAGGCCTTTTCCAAAAGAATCCGATGATGGTTACAGGCCTATTATGGCCGGGATAATGGATATGCAGTTTTAGCTAGTGACTAAGTTTATAATCAAGCACTGCACCATCATCGTATCCGCTACCAACTCTATAATTCTCCTTTTCGGATTTAATCCGTAATACTACGGAAAATGCTTCACCGACTTCCTTTATATCTTCTTCCGTAATCGTGAATTCTATTTCACTGTTAGTTGTATATTTATATTGGCCATTTTCTCGACCAAATAGATCAGTAAAGCGCTGAGAATTAGAATGGAAATTATATAAAATCTGCCGATTTAGAGGGTCGTTTGCTTCTGTTTTCCAACGAATCACGTCTCCTACCCTTAGGGTAATTCCGGTAATACTTGAACCTTGAGAAAATTGATTGTACTCGGAATGCTTCGTTGAACCACCTTTGCTATCTGAAAAAGACAATATAATTGGATAATAAGAATCGTAAACATAACTTGAAATTGGTTGTGGGCTATCTTGATTTTCGGTTGGTTTCCAAAAGTTGTCACTACCATCATCTATTGTTGTTTCGTTCTCCCTTGCGGTTGATTCCGTTTGATTTCTTTCACTCAACGCAGGCGTAGGTGTTGGTGAAAAGGTCAAAGTTACAACTGGATCGTCAATATTTTCTTCTTGTTTTTCTTCGTGAACTTGGTCGAGTTTTAATTTGTCGGTTTTACTATAGACAATAAAGCCTAGGGTTAAAAAAACAAGAAGTGAAATTCCTGAGATTAAGTGTTTTCTCATTGCTTGTATGCTAACTTACATTTAGCAGAAAGTAAAGCTATATTTAAGGCTAAATGCTAACTGTGGTTTAGTGGACTAATCCTCGTGCAATTTCGAAAATACGTGTATGCGTAAAAATGCGAAGTTGCCGAAGGTTTTGGGTAAAAAAATCCAGAGACGTCGAAAACAAATGGGTTACACCCAGGAGGACTTAGCCGACAAAGTAGGTATTAGCCGTGCTTATATGGGATATATTGAGCAAGGACGGAATGTACCCTACATTCTACCTCGAAGTGCACCACTTGCTTCTTTTTCTTGTTGGTATTTTCTAAACTTGTATTTGTTGACTTCCTGCTGCATGGCTTCATTAGGGGTTAAGTAATCTAAACACTTTCTTGGTGT
>Ga0307379_10001973_pt1 | contig 31143 bp, 29 predicted proteins | sample UN2MG_FD_202237 | JGI IMG/M metagenome (GOLD analysis project Ga0307379, IMG submission 202237) | Soil microbial communities from Risofladan, Vaasa, Finland - UN-2 | ecosystem: Environmental > Terrestrial > Soil > Coastal area > Acid sulfate soil | place: Finland: Risofladan, Vaasa | collected...
TTGGCGCTCCCGTCGGCCGGTTCGCCAAGCCGGTTGGGGCCAACGCTGCGGAGCTGTTCTTTGCCGGGCCGCAAAGAAACATCATGATTTACTTGGCGATCCTTGGCGCTCTTGGCGTCTTGGCGGTTTTCTTACGGCCTATTTTGGACAAGAGTGAACTTTTAACTTAAAAAAGGACCTGATTTGAGCACGCAATCCAGAGTGATGAAGAGCCTCACGGTCAACAACGTGGCCTGGCTGGGGGAGAAGGTCAACAACTTCGTGGTGGCCATGGGCGAGATCGCGCTGATGACCTTCTGGGCGTTCGTGAACTTTTTTTCGCCGCCGTGGCGCCTGGACAAGCTCAAGGAATTTTTCTGGCAGTGCTACGACGTGGCGATCAAGAGCCTGCCCATCGCGGTGATCACCGCTTTTTTCACGGGCGGGGTCATGGCGCTGCAGCTCACTTATTCGCTGTCGCGGTTCGGGCTCAAGAGCTACGTGGGGACGATGGTTTCGATGTCGGTGGTGCGCGAGCTGGCGCCGGTGCTGACGTGCCTCTTGGTTGGCGGCCGGGTGGGCGCGGGCATGTGCGCGGAGATCGGGAGCATGACGCTGACCGAGCAGATTGACGCCATGCGCAGCCTGGGGGCGGACCCGCTGGTGAAGCTGGTGGCGCCCCGGCTGCTGGCCTGCATCCTGATGTTCCCGCTGCTCACCCTGCTGGCGGACATCGTGGGGTTATGGGGCGGAATGCTGGTGGTCCGCCAGGAAGCCCAGCTCGACGCTTCCTTCTATTGGCACTCGATCCGGACCTACATGTGGTGGCAGGACTACGCGGTGGGAATTTTCAAGACGTTCTTCTTCGGTTACGCGGTGGCGATCATCGGCTGCTACCAGGGGCTCAAGGTGGTGGGCGGCGCCGAGGGTCTGGGCCGCGCGGTGACGTTTACCGTGGTGCTCGGGCTCATCGCCATCCTGATCTCGGACTATTTCCTGTCCAAGGTCTTCCTGCTCTGGCTCATTTACGGGGCGGCGGCGCAGCAGCAGGCGGCGGTGGACCTGATCCGGGCGGTTATCGGGTGAGTTATGGACAGAGTTGAAGAGGAGAACCGCAGATGAACGCAGATTAACGCAGATAAATAAAAATTAAATAATCTTATCTGCGTTAATCTGCGTTCATCTGCGGTTAAAAAGAATTTATATGGCGCAGGAAAAAGACAACGGCATCGTGATCGAGTTCCAGGACGTGCACAAGTCGTTCGGGGAAAAGGAAGTGCACCAGGGCCTGTCGCTCCAGGTCCGTCGCGGGGAGACGCTGTCGCTGATCGGTGGCTCGGGCGAGGGCAAGAGCGTGTTCCTGAAGCAGGTGATGGGCCTGTTCAAGCCGGAGTCGGGCCGGATTTTCATTGACGGGATAGACATCGTGCCGCTGCCGGAGCGCAAGCTGTTCGCCTTCCGCAAGCGGATCGGGTACCTGTTCCAGGCCGGCGCGCTGTTCGACTCGCTGACGGTATTCGAGAACGTGGCGTATCCATTGCGGGAGCGGTTCCGGCAGATGAAGGAGCCGGAGGTGAAGAAGATCGTGATGGAGAAGATCGAGATGGTGGGTCTCACTCCGGACGTGGCGGCGCTGATGCCGGTGGAGCTCTCGGGCGGGATGCGGAAGCGGGTGTCGCTGGCCCGGGCCTGCGCCACGGACCCCGAGATCATTTTGTGGGACGAGCCCACCACCGAGCTCGACCCCACCAACGTGAAAAGGATCGTGGCGTTGATCAAGTCGCTGAAAAAGAGCCGCGACGGCACGCCCATCACCTCCATCGCGGTCACGCACGACATGGAGAGCATCTTCCAGTTCTCCGACCGCATCGCCATGCTTTATGACAAGAAGATCATCGCGGTGGACACGGTGGAGAACATGAAGAGCTCGCCGGACCAGAGGGTGCACGACTTTATTTTTGGACGGATGAAGACCCTGGAATAAGCCGGCCCGGCCACAGCGGGGGACACTCTTGTCCAAGATAGACGTCAAGAAAAACGCCAAGGCGCCAAGAGCGCCAAGGTTCGCCAAGTAAAATCTGGTGTTCTTGGCGGCCAGACTCGGGAAAAGTCGCATCGCCATGACTCCAACCTGCCTGGCGAACCCGTCGAAGGGAACGCCAAGAAGGATCAAATTGCCGGGAGGCCGGCTTGAGAATTTAATCAAAACATCGCCCTTGGCGCTCTTGGCGTCTTGGCGTTTTTCTTATGTTATTATTGGGGGACATAACTAAGCGGGGGAGTGAATCATGCGTAAGCAATTCTGGCAAAACCTGATCGTGGGGATCTTCGTGCTGGCCGTGCTGGGTTGGGGGGCCTATACCATTTATCAGACCTCCGCCGAGAGCACCATGCTGCTCAGCAAGATCTCCCTGCATACCTACATGAAAAACGCCAACGGCATCCAGTATTACTCCCCGGTGCGGATCCACGGCATCAAGATCGGCAAGGTGGAGTCGGTCAGGTTCTCGGAGAAGCCGGGCGAGGACCTGATCCTGCTGGATATGTCCATTAATTCGGACTACGTCGGCCGCATCGCCATCGGCAACCCGGATCCCGACGCCGCGGTCGCCGACCCGGAAGGCGCCTTCGCTTACTTCCACATCAACTCGGAGGGGCTGCTCGGGGACAATTACCTGGACATCTACGCCGGTGACCCGACCCGGGCCGCGGAGGCGGCCAGGAAGTCGGTGCGCTCGTGGGCCGCGCGCGAGATCAGGAAGGAATGGGACGACGCGGGCAAGACCTGGCAGGGCGACACCGTCCAGCCGGAGATCGAGGCCCGGTACCAGAAGCTGATCAAGACCGTGAAGAACCTGGACACCGGCTGCCTCAGCGACGGCATGTACCTGCCCACCAAGCCCGGCGGCGGCGGGCTTGCCGCCATCACCGACAGCCTCACCCCCACGCTCGCCCGCGTCAATGACCTGCTCGACGCGGCCAAGACCCAGCCCGGCCTGGTCCACACCCTGATCTACGATCCCAAGGGCAAGGAGCTGATGGCCAACCTGAACAAGACCGCGGACAACGTGCAGGGCCTGCTCGGCGACATCCGGCAGGGCCCGGGCGGACTGCACGAGGTCATCTACGGCGACCAGGTGAAGAGGGTGCTCAACGACGTGACCAACATGACGGGCACGGTGAAGAAGGCGCTGGTGGACGTGAAGGGCGTGACCGGCGACGTGCAGGCGGTGCTCGCGGACGTGAAGCAGAAGGACCTGGTCGGCAACATCAAGGGCACGCTGGCCAACGTGGAGGACATCACCAGGAAGATCAACGAGGGCGAGGGCACGGTGGGCATGCTGATCAACGACAAGTCGCTGCACCAAGACCTGCAGGAGCTCCTGGGCGGGGCCAAGCGCTCCACGGTGATCAAGGAAGCGGTGCGCTACGTGAAGAGCAAGAACCGGGAGGAGATGGAGGCGCAGCCGAAGTGACAGAGGGCTTGGGGCTTGAGGCTTGGGGCTTGAGGCTTGGGGCTTGAGGCGTGGGGATTGAGGCTTGAGGGCCAGGGGTTGCAGCAAACCCGCGGCACGGACCTGGAATAAAATTTTTTCCCTTTGCGCCTTTGCGTTTAATATAATCTCTCAATTTCCACCCATTGTAACAGGATCATCCCATGGCGGACTCTAAACACATCCGGGAGGCCCGGTTCGGCGACGTGGCCTCGATCTACGAGGTGATCCGGGAGAACCCGGAGGAGGTCCTGCCCCGGCCGTACCAGGACATCTTCACGCATTTCGACCGCTTCCTGGTTTATGACGACGGCGGGGTCAAGGGCGTGATCTCGTGGCAGGTCCTGCCGCTGATTGACCCGGAGCGGCCCGACCGCTGCCTGGAGGTCATCAGCTTCTCCGTGCGCAAACAAGACCACAAAAAAGGCATCGGCGCGCAGCTCCTGACCGCCATGATCGAAAAGCTCAAAAAAATGTCGCCCGACCGCGTCATCGTCCTCACCTTCTACCCCGAGTTCTTCAAGAAGTTCGGCTTCCGCGAGACCAGCAAGGAAAACCTCTACCAGAAAATCTACGTCGGCTGCCTCCACTGCACCAAGTACACCTCACCCCTCACCTGCCCGGAAAAGGCCATGGAGTACCTGGTCAACGGTTCCTGAAGATCAGGGAAGTATAGGGATGTTTTGTATTCACGCAAAGGCGCAAAGGCGCCAAGTTTTAGAAGAACATTTTTACATGACTTTGCGCCTTTGTGCCTTTGCGTGAAAAAATCTTGGATATTTTCCGGAAGTGTTTATCAGGAGGAGTATTATGAAAAGGTCCCGCTGCGTGGTTGGATTCGTAACCTTAGCACTTTTGCTGAGCATGGCCCGCCCCGCCCTGGCCGCCCGCCAATACTCGCCCGAGATCAAGAAGTATTTGAAGGAGGTCAAACAGAAGAAGAAAGCGGCGGCGAAGGAGGAGGCGGCAAAGAAGAAGGCCGACCCGGAGCGCAGGCTCCGGCCTTACCAGACGCTCGATGAAATTTACGCGGAGCTGGACAAGCTGATCGCGGGGCACCCGGACATCCTGACCGGCGGGACCTACGGCAAGACCGTGGACGGCAGGGACCTGCGCTGGGTGCGGCTCCACACCGGCGGGGGCGGAGCCACGCAGATTCTGGTCACCGGCAACATCCACGCCCAGGAGCTGGCCGGAGGCCAGATGGTGATGGCGCTCCTCACTACCATGGCCGGCGAATACGGCGACGATTGCGAGATCAAGCGGACGGCGGACGCGGTGGATATCTATTTCATCCCGGTGGTGAATCCCGACGGGATGGCCAAGGCCTCGGAGCAACAGGCGCGGTACGGCGTCACCTGGTTCGTGCGTAAGAACGAGCGCAAGGTTGACCTGAACCGTAACTTCCCCTACCCGCCGGACGCCCCGCAAAAGTTGAAGGACGAGGCCGGGTCGCCCAAGCAGCGCTCGGAGACCCACCGCGGCCCCGTTCCGCTCTCCGAGCCGGAGACCGCCGCGCTCGTGAGATTCATTGACCAACATGATTTCCTGCTCGCGCTCAACTACCACACCTCGGGCGGCCTCATCCTCTACTCTCCGGGCACGTATCCGGACCCGGAGCCGGACACGGACCTGATGCGCGAGATCGGGCTCGCCTATCGGTCCAAGCAGTTCGAGAAGTACTCGGTGCAGCCCGGCATTGACCTCTACCCCACGCTCGGCGACCTCGACAGCTACCTCTATCACCACTACGGCATCCTGTCCTTCACCGTGGAGGTCGGCAAGGACAACGTGGACCAGATGCTCACGCCCATCAACGGCAGCATCTCGCCCATCTTCTGGATCTACAACGTCTCCCGCCTCGACCAGGAAAAGGCCAACAACGTGCCCGCCGCCCTCGAGATGATCAAGTACGCCGTCAAAATCCACAGTGAGCCCGAGCTGCGCCACTGGCAGCCGCCAAAGGAGCTGTGGGTCGGAGAGCCGCCGTTGTTGGAGACGAGGTAACCGCGCTCCAAGGCTTGTGCCCGCCGCCCGATTGATATAAATTAATTGGACGCGGGCCGGAACCGCTCCGGGTCCGCGACCATCTGATTCCGGCCGGGGGGAAGCACCTAAATGTCTAGCCGCGCGGCGTTGGAAGCCGACCATATATCCAAGCAGTTCGGGGGCCTGCAGGCCGTCTCGGACCTGTCGCTGAACGTGAACGTTGGCGACATCTACGGGTTCATCGGCCCGAACGGCGCGGGCAAGACCACCTCGATCCGCATGATGCTCGGCCTGATCCAGCCCAGCGCCGGGACGGCGCGCGTGTTCGGCCGGGACATCCGCAAGGAATTCAAGAGCGCGATCAAGAACGTGGGGGCCCTGGTGGAGGGCCCGGCGTTTTATCCGTACATGAGCGGGCGCCGGAACCTCCGTCTCTTCGGCCGTCTCTCGGGCGGGGTCAGCAAGGACCGCATCCAGGAGGTCCTGAACATCGTGGGCCTGGGCCGGCGCGGCGGCCACAAGGTCAAGGGCTTTTCACAGGGCATGCGCCAGCGTCTGGGCATCGCGCTCGCGCTGCTGAACCGGCCGCGCCTGCTCGTGCTCGACGAGCCCACCAACGGGCTCGACCCGCAGGGCACCCGCGAGGTCCGCAACCTGGTCCGCCGCATCCGCGACCAGGAGGGCACCACCGTGTTCCTCTCCAGCCACCTCCTCTCCGAGATGGAGATGATCTGCGACCGTATCGGCATCATCTACCGCGGCAAGATCATCGAGGAGGGCCGCATGGACGACCTGATCGGGACCGGCTCCGATGTGGTCAACGTGCGGGTGGATGAGGACCAGGACCGGCAGTGCCGCGACTTCCTGCGCGAGAAGTTCGCGGTCGAGTCGGAATGCGTGAAGCGGGGCGTGATCGAGTTTCCGAGGAAGGACCTGGCCCTGTTTCCCATCAACAAGGCGCTGATCGAGGCCGGCTTCAAAGTGAGCTCGATCAGCGCGCGGCACCGGAGTCTCGAGGAATTTTTCGTGGGACTCACGGGAGAATCGCAGGATGTCTACTGAGCAGCCGGAGCGGGCGGCGGAAATCTCCGCCGGCGGATCGCCGGTCTCCAAAGTCGCGGATTTCTTCGTGACCGTGGCCAAGCTGGTGCAGGCCGACGTGATCAAGCTCGCCAATTACTGGGTGGTGATCGCGGGCTACGCGGCCATGGTGGGCATCGCCGGCCTGGGCTCGTACCTCATCTATCACGCGGAGCAGGCCATCGCCATCAAGTCCGGCTCCGGCTACGCCTTCGCCATCAGCCTGGTGCTCCGGTGCGTGGACTTCGGCGCTCCCATCCTCTACGTGATGATCTGCATCCTGTTCGCGCTGGAGATCTCGAACTCGACGGTCAAATACATCCTGACCCGGCCGGTGACCCGCATGGAGCTGATCATCTCCAAGTACGTGACCGCCATGCTCATGATCGCGCTGGCCATCGCCATCTTCTGGGCCATCGCCCTGATCGCCGGCGGCTACTCCTACGGGCTCGGCGACCTGGTCGAGAACGAGTACGTCATCTTCTCGTCCTATTACATGTACAAGGAGATGCTGATCGGGACGTTTTTGCTGCTGATCCCGTTCGCCGCCATCGCCGCCATGGCGCTCATGGTCTCGACCTATTCCTCCACCATGGGCGGCTCGATCATCATCGGGCTCATCGCCTGGGTCTTTTTCCAGATCCTCGGACTCATCCCCGCGACCCTGGGCATCAACTTCACCTGGAACGGAGAGAAACACCTCTTCTCCTGGGTCACCCTGGGCTTCCCATCACAGCGCTACGTGCCCATGTACATGCTCGACGACCTGCCCACCGGGATCCAGATCCAGACCTGGTGGACCTGGGACATTCAAAAGATGATCTTCATCTGCGGCCTCTTCTTCATCATCTTTTTCACGGCCTCCGTCATCGGAGTAAAAAAGAGAGACTTCACGCTATGAGAAAAAATATCAGTACGCTTTTCGGCGTGGCCCTTCTGGCCCCCGCCCTGCTGCTCCCGGCGCTCTCCGCCCGCGCGGCCGAGGGCGACACCAAGGACTACCGCTTCCAGGCCTTTGAGTTCGCGGGCGCCAAGCACGACCGCGTGGTCGCAGACTTGAACGGCGACGGCCTCATGGACCTCGCCATCATCTATTCGCGCTCCAACGTGCCCGACACCTTCTGGCTGCGCGCCTGTTTGCAGGACAAGGCGCAAGGGTTCACGGGCGCGTGCGGGGACCTCAAGCTGGGCAAGGAGGTCCGGGCATTCGACGTCGGCGAGGTTGACGGCAAACCGGGCGCGGAGCTGGTGGTCCTGACCGACAAGGGCGTCAAGGTCGCCTCGTTCTCGGGCGGCAAGTTCGGACCGCTCTCGAGCGCCGGGCCGGAGAGGTCCATCCTCTCGGGCACGGAGGACAACGAGCCGCGCCTGCTCCGCTTCCTCTGGGACCTCGACGGCGACGGCAAGAAGGAAATGGTCGTGCCCAGCATCAAGGGCCCGGCGATCTACAAGCACTCCGAGACCGGCTTCTCCCTCTTCCAGCAGATCAACAGCCCGGCGCGCGTCACCTACCGCGTGGGCAGCCTGGGCGACATCATGAACACCGACGACGTGAACCAGTTCCTCAAATACCGCACCTATGAGAAGCGGACCACGGCCCACTACACCGCGCCCGACGTGTTCATCCAGGACTTCAACGGCGACCAGAAAAAGGACATTATCGCGCTGATCGAGAACACGCTCCGGGTGTTCCCGCAGGGCGACGACGGCCGCTTCGCCGACCAGCCCCTCATCACGGTGAAAAAATCCATCCTGCCCGCGGCCGAGAAGGGCGTGGGCTTCGCCGGCGAGGCCATGACCTTCAATGATCTCAACAACGACGGCCTCGGCGACATCATCATGATGAAGTGGGGATCGTCGCAGGAGCGCACCCAGATGGACCGCTACATTTATTACGCCAGGCCCGGGCTCAAGTACCCGGCTGAGCCCGACCAGATCGTCCGCTCCGAGAGCGCCGCCGTGGACTTCGGAATGTTCGACCTCAACAAGGACGGCAAGCTCGACCTGGTCATCCCCTTTTTCCACTTCGCGCCGGCGCAGGCCTTCAAGGTCATGACCGAGAACTCGATCAAGGTCCAGTTCCGCATCTTCCTGATGCGCCCGGACGGACGCTACGACCAGGACCCGGGCAAGCAGTTCGCCAAGGTGGACCGGAGGGTGCAGCTCAATTATAAAATTGACGTCATCGGGATAATCTTCGACTTCAAGACCCTGCTCCAGGGGTCATTCTCTCCGCTCATCTCCTTCGGACGCGACTTCAACGGCGACGGGTTCCCCGACCTCGTGGCCGACACCGGAGACGACAAGCTCCAGTTCTATTACGGAAACGCCGACATCAACTACCCCACCGCGCCCGATATGGCAATTGATTTCGAGTCCGCCACCGACTTCGACCTCGCCGATTTAAACGGCGACGGAAAAACCGACATCATAACCTATTACGAGTCCAAGGAAAGGACCCAGAAAAAAAGAGAGCTGGCCAAAAAAGCCCGCGACCAGGCCGACAAGGCCCCGGATGCCGCCCTGGACCAGGCGTTGCTCACCACGCCGGAAGGGACAAGAATAAAAGTGTTGCTAAGTAAGTAAGATTTCGCCGAAAGAAAAACGGTTCCGACCGAATTATGTTTGTCAAGTGAGGCCACTATTCCAACCTGCGCAAGATGATCAAAAGGGCCGCTCGGGTTTGCGGCCGGCCCCTTGTTTGGGAATAGCATCCGAGAGACGGGGTAAGGTTTGCCGGAAGTTTAGGACTGTAAGGTTGGATTTTTATTCGGTTTGATTGCCTTCAAGCAGCCGGCGGATTATCGGATTCATAACTTATTGGATGTAACCAAGATCTCTTAGATCCATTAATTTTTGCTTATTAGTATTTGATTTTGGCGGAATGCTGAGGGTATCTGGTTGAGGGAGGTGATCTTTTATCCACTGATAGAGAAAGATTTTCTCTTTATCGGAGTCGAGCAGTACGCCATGTGTTTCAGTTGGATCCTTATCAAGACTATAAAGGTAAGAGGTAACGGCGCCTGATTTAGGGTCATAATGGGTGATTATCTTTTCCCATCCTTGCCGAGCGGATAATGATACGTTCGGCCGACTAAAATATTCTGGTCCCTTCAAGAGCGGTTGTTCGACTAGAATCGAGGCCACTGGACGATTGTCAGGGCCGGACTCATGGATATCAAAATCTTTCAAGGTTCTCCCCTTCCAGGAAGGAGCGGGTTGCAGGCCCGCCAGCTCCGCAATGATTGTTGATATTTCAATTGAGGAAAGGGGAGTCGAGATTGTTCTTTTCTGTGCGCTTCGTCCGTCATGGATGATAAGTGGTATGTTGATCTCCTCTCCATAGAGGCTGTTGCCATGCTTGTAATTGTCGTGTTCGCCGAACGCTTCCCCGTGGTCGGCGGTAATAATTATTATGGTGTTATTCAACATCGCCTTTGCTTTTAGAAAATCCATCAAGGTTTGAAGTTGGCGGTCCCAATAACGAATCTCTCCGTTGTAGCGTGCGATTACTTGTTCAGCCTCACGCTCGGTCAGGCTTTTTGTTTCAAAAATGCTGGAGGTGTCATAAGAATAAAACAGCAGGAATGATCCAATCCGAAAACCCAGTCCATCATCGGAAGATAAAAAAGTATCCGGCCACGGGGCCAGGTATGGATAGTGCGGGTCCACGTAATGAAGATAGAGGAAAAAGGGACGGTTCCCAATTGATTGCAGGTCCTTGATCGCTTTTAAAGTTAGAATCCGGCCGGAATTATGATAGTTCTGCTGCCGTCGTCCCAATGAGACAAATCGGTCGAAACCGCGGTCCAATCCGTAGCGTGGATCTATAAGACGGTTGCCCGAGACGGCCATGGTGACATAACCTTCCTTTTGAAAAATTTCGGGCAAGGAAGGCTTATTTCCCTTGAATTGCGAGCTGATATTACTGAGATAACCGTGCTCATGCGGAAGGAGACCGGTCAAGATGCTCACCGTGGAAGGCAGAGTCCAAGAACTGGGAGCCACGGCTTGAGTGAACGCGATACTCTGCTGCTGGAGGCTGTATAAATACGGCGCGGTTTCTTGAGTAAGGTGGTCGGCTCGAAACGTATCAACGCAGATCAAGATTACGTTTGGTTTGGATGGGGGAACTGGTGGCACGATGCTGGGTTGGCTCAAAAAAATCCATGGGGCCTTCATCTTATCCCGGTCGTCAACCTTGATGCTTGCCTTGATTCCGGTTATGGCCTTCCTGCTCGGGCTATCGGGGATCGAGATTTCTTGCCAAAGGCCGGCGGCGAGCGGCGCGGACCTGAATATTGGAGTAACCGAAGAATCCGAAGCTATTGCACTGACCTCGAGCCAAACTTGGGCGTCCCCGACCTCCGGAGTTCCTACGGAGAATTCTATGGATCCGGGGCCAGGTTGTGGAAAATATATTCTGAGCTCCCGCTCCTGGGTCACAAGATGACAAGGCCGTGTCTCGCCGTTCATCTCAATCAGAAAAACGGGCGGAGTATCCGTTGAATGCAATATCTTGTAAATTTCCTCTTCCGAGGAACCGATATATGCCAAAGGAGGTAAACTGTTGTGCTTAACGCTGAAGAAAACCGTAAATGATAAAACGGCCATGACACCCGCCATCAACAACCATCGCCAGCGGCGTGCCAGGCCAAATAACAATAGAAATATATAAATACTTGCGGCAAGTCCCGCAATACCCGAGCCCTTCGCAATTCCCGCATTGTCAACGGGAAGATCAAAGAAAACTTCAATGGAAATTGACACCAGCAATGTCAAAAGCATAAATGCCAGATAAGGCAGAGGGATTGAAATCAAAAAAAATGCAATTCTTATGAGCTTTGAAACCATCCGGCCAGATTCGGTCCGGTCTTCATTAGGCTCGTCATGCATAAAATAATTTTAACATGTGGCTGAATAGAATTCAATGGATGAAGTCGCGTCGCACTGGTGCAACCGTAATAAGGTTGTGATAGTATAGAGACAAGAAGGCTTCATGATCGGGGGGCGGCAACCATGGAAATGTTTGATAGGATAACCTTCAATCCGACGATCGTGGGCGGCCGGGCCTGCATCCGCGGGATGCGCATCCCGGTGGCGGCGATCATGGGCCAGATCGCCCACGGCGCCACCGTCAGGGAGGTCATTTGCGATTGCTCGGACCTGGAAGCGGAGGACGTGCGGCAGGCTATTGAGTATGCCACCTCGCAGGCCCAGGACAAGGTATATCCCGGGTAAGAAGGCACGCGCCTCCCTATTTGGCCTATCCATCTCCACAAGTGAAATTTGCGCTTCCTTCCGTGGTGGTTTATTTTTATCCTTGCTTTTGATTCGAGGGTAGCCATGCAGGAAGTAAAGATCATCGGGGTGGGGTTGACCCCGTTCGGTCGGTTTCCGGACCGGTCGCTGAAGGACCTGGCCCGGGAGGCCTGCCAGAACGTCTTCTTCGACGCCGCCATTTCGCCCATGGACCTGCAGGCCGCGTTCGTGGCCAACGCCATGGCGGGCATCATCACCGGCCAGGAGTGCATCCGCGGACAGGTCATGCTCCGGCCGCTCGGCATCGGCGACATCCCCGTCATCAACATCGAAAACGCCTGCGCCAGCTCATCCAGCGCCATGCTCCTGGCCTGGATGGCCATCAGCTCCGGCCAGTATGACGCCGTCCTGGTGCTGGGCGTCGAGAAGCTCTGCCACCCCGACCGCGCCCGAAGCTACCAGGCCATCGCCGCCAGCATGGACCTGGAGCAGATCGAGACCTGGCTCAACGTGAAGCAGGACGACAAGACCTTTGCCGACGTCCGGCCCGGACAGGAGCACGCCAAGGACCGCAGCGTGTTCATGGATTTTTATGCCATGGCCGCGCGCATGCACATGGCCAGCTACGGGACCAGCGTCGAGCAGCTCGCCGCGCTCGCCTGCAAGAACCACTTCCACGGGTCGCTGAACCCGTACGCCCGTTACCGCAAGGCCTTCACCGAGGAGGAGATATTGCGCTCGCCCCTGGTGGCGTACCCGCTGACCCGCCTCATGTGCTCGCCGATCGGCGACGGCGGCGCCGCGGCCATTCTCTGCTCCGCGGATTATGCCAAGGCCCGCGGCAAGAAGGACGCGGTCACGGTGGCGGCGGTGGCGCTGGGCTCCGGGGTGGACCGCCAGCTCGACGAGCCGGACATCGTGGCGCGCGTGGGCGGCCGCGCCTTCGAGATCGCGGGCCTGGGACCGGAGGACATTGACGTGGCCGAGCTGCACGACGCCACCGCCTTCGGCGAGCTCATGGCCACGGAGGAACTCGGGTTCTGCCCCCGCGGCGAAGGCGGGCCGTTCGCCGCGCAGGGCCACACCCGGCTCGGCGGCAAGCTCCCGGTCAACACCTCGGGCGGACTCGAATCGCGCGGACATCCGGTCGGCGCCACCGGAGTGGCCCAGGTGGCCGAGCTGGTGCACCAGCTCCAGAACAAGGCCGGGCTGCGCCAGGTCCAGGACGCCAGGGTCGGACTCGCCCAGAACGGCGGCGGCGCCATCGGCGTCGAGGCCGCGGCCATGGCGGTTACCATCCTGACGCGCTAGACCGGTCATTAAAAGGTTTGAGGTTTGTGGTTTGAGGTTTGTGGTTTAAGATAAGCTGGGGTCGGCCTCTTAACCACAAACTACAAACCACAAACCACAAACTATTCAGCCATCGTACCTGAAGGAGGCATTGCCATGTTCAAGACCCGTGTGACGGAAAAACTGGGGATCGAGTACCCGATCGTGGGCGGGACCATGATGTGGCTCGGTAAGCCCGCCTTCGTGGCGTCCATTTCGGAGGCCGGGTGCCTGGGGATCGTCTGCTCGGCCATGTGGAAGACCAAGGAGGAATTCCGCGACTGCCTCCAGGAGATCAAGGGCCGGACCAAGAAGCCGTTCGCGGTGAACCTGAACCTGTTCCCGGCCATGCGGCCGATTGACAACGAGATTTACCTGGAGGTGCTGCTCGACGAGGGCGTGCGCATCATCGAGACCTCCGGCCACAAGGCGCCGGAGGACCTGGCCGTAAAATTCAAGGAAGCGGGCGTGACCTGGATCCACAAGTGCGTGGGCCTGCGCTACGCCAAAAAGGCCGTGTCCATCGGCGCGGACATGATCACGGTGGTCGGCTACGAGAACGGCGGCGCCACCGGCGTGCTCGACCTGGGCACGTTCGTGCTGATTCCGCGGGTGGCCGAAGCGCTCGAGGTGCCGGTGATCGGAGGCGGCGGCGTGTCCAACGGCCGCGGACTGGTGGCCGCGCTGGCGCTGGGGGCCGAGGGCGTGATCATCGGGACCCGCTTCCTCATGTCAGCGGAGGCCCCGATCCACGACAACCTGAAGCAGGCGCTGGCGGACGCGCAGGAGACCGACACCGTGCTGGTCATGCGCTCGCTCGGCAACACCCACCGGCTCTGGAAGAACGAGCGCGCCGACCTCATCACCGAGCTGGAAGCCAGGAAAGCCCCGCTCCACGAGATCGTGCAGGCCGCGGCCGGGGAGAAGGACCGGCTCATGTTCGAGTCCGGCGACATCAGCAAGGGCACCATCTCCTGCGGCCAGGGCGTGGGCCTGTGCCACGAGGTGAAGCCGATGAAGCAGATCGTCCAGGACATCATGAGGGAGGCGGGGGAGGTGGCGAAGGGACTTGTAAAGTAAAAAGTAAAAAGTAAAAAGGAAGAAGTAAAAAAATTGGAAGAAATGAAAGTGAAGAAACCACGGGATATCCGGGAGCGAACTTTCAAGTTTGCCCTTGATATAGTCAGGTTGTGCCGAGGGCTTGATGAAAAGCCGGGAGTGCGAAGGACGCTGGCAAAGCAATTATTGAGGTCAGGGACGTCAATTGGGGCAAACGTGGAGGAAGGCCAGGCCGGGCAGAGCAGGGCCGATTTTGCGAATAAATATGCCATCGCTCTGAAAGAAGCCCGCGAGACAATTTATTGGCTGCGATTGCTCAATGAGTCCGGAGAATGCGATGAATTCAAAAGTGAAAAACATGAACGAAGCCAACGAAATAGCCAAAGTCCTTGGCGCGATTATCGTCAACACCAAAAAATTAAGTAAAAAGTAAAAAGTAAAAAGGCAAAAACCTGAAGTCGCCCCTCTTCCTTTTTTCCTTTTTACTTTTTCCTTTTTACTTATTTTCTAATGATGAGACCAAGAGACGAATACAAAGGCGGCGAGATCCGGCTGGACAAGGAGGGCCGCTGGTTCCATGAAGGGGTGGAGATCACGCACCGGCTCACGCTGGACCTGTTCAACCGCAGCATCAAGCGTCACCCCGGCGGCGGCTATTGCCTCGAAGTCGGCCCCGAGTGCGCACGGATCGTGGTGGAGGACACGCCCTACATGGTGAAGCGGGTTGACCTGGATGGCGGCGGCGCGCGCATCCGGGTGAGCGACGGCACCGAGGAGCCGCTCGATCCGTCCACCCTTCGCATCGGCCCGGAAAATGTGCTCTACTGCACGGTCAAGGGCGAGTTCCCCGCCCGCTTTCTCCGCCCGGCCTATTACCAGCTCATGCAGGGCCTCACGGAAACGGAGGATGGCTACGCGGTGGAGATCGGCGGCAGGCTCTGGCCGCTAGCGGCCCCTTAAGCCGGAGGAAAATTGATGGAGCACATGGCGCTCGGCGGCTACGACATCTTCGTGATCATGCTTTACATGCTCGGCATCATGTTCATGGGCAGCTACTTCGGCAAGTACGTCCGGAGCTCGGGCGATTATTTCCTGGCCGGCCGCATGCTGCCGTGGTGGGCTATCGGCATGAGCCTGGTGGTTTCCGACATCGGCGCGCTCGATTTCATCGGCGTGTCCGGGCAGGGCTACCAGTACGGGATCGTGGTCGCCAACTTCGACTGGATCGGCTGCCTGCCGCCGCTGATCCTCGCGGCCTTCATCTTCGCGCCCTATTACTGGCGCGCCGGAATCTACACCATCCCCGAGTACCTGGGCCGGCGCTACAACCAATGGGTCCGCCTGATCCACGCCATCCTCTGGGGCCTGTTCCTGGCCGCCAACCTCGCCATCATGTTCTGGGCCACCGGGCTCATGTTCAACGAGTTCATCCCGCTCAATGACACCTTCATGGCCGGAATACCCCACGCCGTGCTCGGCGGCCTGCCCTGGCACTACGGGCCCAACTGGCAGATCATGCTCTGGATCCTGTTCATCGCCGTCGTGGTCGGCGTTTACACCATCTCCGGCGGGCTCTCCGCCGTGGTCATCACCGACGTGGTCCAGCTCGTCATCATGTTCGTGGGCGGGCTCGCCATCATCGCCGTGGGCCTGTACCAGTTGGGCGGCATCGGGCCGCTCAAGGAAACCATCTATGCCCTGGGGCCCGAGTACCAGAACCACTTCAAGCTCTTCCTGCCCGCGGACTCGCCCACGCCCTATCCGTGGACCGGCATCATCTTCGGCTTGGCCTTTGTCCTCGCCCCCGCCTACTGGCTCGGCAACCAGGCCATCATCCAGCGCACCCTCGGCGCCCGCTCCGAGTGGGACGCCAAGGCCGGAACGCTCTGGTGCGGATTCCTCCACGCCCTCATCCCCATCCTCATCACCGTGCCCGGACTGATCGGCCTCGCCCTCTACCACGGAGAGGTCACAAATTCCGACATGGCCTTCCCCCACATGATCAACAAGCTCCTGCCCGCCGGCATGACCGGCCTGGTCTTCGCCGCCTTCATGGCCGGGCTCATGTCCAGCGTGGACTCCGCCCTCAACTCCGCCGCCACCATCTGGACCAAGGACATCTGGCAGAGCTACTTCAGCAAAGACGCCTCCGACCGCCAGCTCCTCATCATGGGACGCATCTTGACGTTCGTCTTCATCATCATGGCGGTCCTGGTCGCTCCGATCGTCAAGGAGTTCGACAGCATCTACCAGGCCATCCAGAACTTCCTCACCTTCATCCAGGGACCCAGCCTCGCGCTCTTGCTCCTCGGCATGCTCTGGAAGCGGACCACCGGATGGGGAGGACTCGCCGGCATCCTGAGCGGACTCGCTTTTTCCATCGGCATGTTCTTCATTCACCGCCACCTCCTCGATACCACCGGCTCCGGACTCTTCACCCAGACCGACCCCTTCCTCTTCATCGCCTGGTGGAGCTTCGTCGGATCGGTGGCGGTCACCGTGATCGTGAGCCTGCTGACGCCGCCGCATTCCCCGGAAAAGCTCAAGGGGCTCGTGTATAGCCCGTCACTGGATTCGCCGGAAGCGCAGGCCGCGCTGGAGAGGAGGGCCGGAAAATGAGGGCGCTTTGGGACGGGGCCGCGGGAATGTTGATGGCCGCGCTGATCGCGATGCCGCTGTGGATGGTAAAGGCCGGCGTGATCGCCATGTTCGTGGCGCTGGCGCTGTGGGCGCTCTCCATGCCCCGGCAATACGCGTACCGCGGCGCGGTTGACCAGGCCCGCTGGCGCGACGTGCGCATCTGGGCCGTGATCGTGATCGCCCTCGAAATCATCCCTTACCTGTTCTTTTGAGAGGCCGTAAGATGACGGAAAACAACACGCAACGCCCCGCCTTCGAGCCGCTCAAGGCCATCGGCCTCTTCCTCGCCTGCTTCGGACTCGCCGTCATGGGCGCCGCGCTCCTCGACATGCCCCTGCAGGACAAGGTCATCAACCTCATCGCCGGTTCCGTCGTCCTCGCCATCGGCGCCGGGGCGTTTCTGCTCGGGTGGAAAAGGTCGAAGAAGGATACATAGGACGATTTTTTTTCGCACCGAGGCACGGAGAACACGGAGATTAATTTTATTTTTCCTCTGTGTTCTCTGTGCCTCTGTGCGAGATAATCCTCGTAACAAGCATAGTCAGCGCTGGCTTGGTCACCCCGCCCGCGCCATTGATTTTGCGTCTGCATATGCTTCCATGAAAGCGTCCACCTTTTCGTCAACGATACCTACCGCCCCCTCCAGCTCCGCTCTCGTCTCGATGACCGAGCCTAACGAGATCAGAATGCCGTCGTGATGGGGGAAGGACGCGCCGAGCTTACGGTAGTCAATCATGTAGATGTGGTAGTCGCGGCCCACGAAAAAATATTTTCCGTACCGGCCCGGGTCCGTGGCGAACGGCCAGTTCTCCTTGAGCGCGAGGTAGTCGGCGAACGCGGCGGCCAGAACGGGCTCGCGCGTAACGCGGCCGGGGTCCACCGGGCCCAGGAGCCGCATCTCGCACAGCTCGAAGAAGTCCTTGACCAGGTCAATGTCCGTGATGCACAGGCCGTACAGGTACCAGTCCGGGGCCGCCGCCGCCACCGCTCCCGCTTCCGCCGCCGTGAGGTAGGTATAGGCCGTGCACCTGGCCTCGCCGCAGGTCCGGTGCCCGTAGCGGCAGTACTCGCGCAGGTCGCGGCCGCGCACCAGCGGATGGAGCAGGCAGCCCACGCGCGATCGCTCCGCGTCGAGAAAGCCGGCAAAGGGACAGTTGTAAATCACCGCGAAGCGCGGCTCGGGCCGCCGGGCCTCCGCCTCGGCACGCACCCGCTCCATGTCCGCGTCGCTCCCGTCCCACGACTCCATGAGCGCGGTCTGCATGGAGAGCATGTCACTGACCAGGCGGCGGTCGTGGCCGCGGTAATTGTAGATGCCGCAGCAGGACGCGCAGGAGAGCGTGGCGCCGTGATCACAAGAGGGATGGCAGATGTGGAACTCGTGGCTCATCGCTGCAAATATATTAGCGCTTCGGGGTCCCAGGCTCCAGGCCACGGTCCTGGAATCGCCGGCGGGGTCAGGCGATTTTTACTTGCAAAAAACTCTTGAATTGCGTTGCGTCCTAAGGTATGATGTAGCTCCCTCAGGACGATCGGCAAGGTAGCAAGGAAAGGAAGCATAATCAGATGAAGGAATGGCAGGAGTTCATTTCCCGGGTGGACGTGTTTTTCGGGCTCAGCGGGAAGGAGCGCGAGGCGCTTCTTGCCGGGGCCCGCAAGCAGGACGTCAAGAGAAAAGAGACCCTCTTCAGCGCCGATGCGATTGCCAATCACCTTTACGTCATCACGCGCGGGACCATGAAGACGGTGCGGGGCAACGCTCATGGCCAGCAGCTCCTGGTTGATTTCCTGAAGCCGGGCGAGGTGCTGGGCGAGGAGTCAGTGCTCCTTTCCGGCGAGCACGGAGTGGACGCGGTGTCCTTCGAGTCCGCATCGGTCCTTTCCTTCCCCGCGGACAGCGTGAAAAAGATGTTGACGTCGCAGCCTCGGCTGGGCCATGCCCTGGCCTCCCTGGCCGCCTCCCGCGCCCGCGCCTACCGCGAGCGGCTCTACCTCATGACCGCGACGCCCGTGCCCGTGCGCCTGGCCCAGGCCCTGTATATGCTCGCCCGCCGCTTCGGCCGCCGCGACAAGCAGGGCACCATGATCGCGCTGCGCATCACCCACCAGGACCTGGCCGATTACGTGGGCGCATCCCGCGAGACCGTCTCCCTCTTCCTCTCCCGCTTCCGCAAGGACGGACTCATCGTCATGAACGTGAGAAGGATCATCGTCCCCGACCTCAAGGCGCTGAAGAAAGTAACGAAATAATTGAGGGCGATGACACCGGAGGTGGGCCCGACACTCCTGTCGGGCCTTTTCATGTTGTAGCCAATGGCGGGACAGGAGTGTCCCGCCCACCGAAAAATCAGGGCAGGATGACCATCCACGGAAAGTAGCGCGGATCGAGCTCGGCAAGGTCCATCTCCCTCGTTTCTTCCGCCAGTTTTTCCAGGCTCTGCGTAACAAAATCACGCGCGCGCGCCCGGTCATCATCATTGGCCTCGGCCAGCCGCCTAAGCGCCTCGTCCACGCGCTTAACTAACTGCTCCTTGACGTCGCTCCTGACGCGGCGGGGAGGCTCGGTCAGCATCGCCTCCAGAGCGCGGCGCGCATCCGCCACGGTGAGCGGCGCAAAGCTTAAAGCCGCGCCGCCGAGCGCCTGGCCGACCGCGGTCAGGAACACCGTTTCCCACAGGATGGCCGGGCCGTGATGATTGTCCTTGAGCGTCTTGAGCTCATCCGCGGTCACGCCCAGACCGTCGCGGAACATGAGCCCGAGCGTCTTTCCCCGCTCGAGCGCCTGCTCCGCGCGCGCGACCTCGTCCACCGTCCGGAACTCGCGCAGCATCGGCGCGCCCTTGTCGTCCGCGCCCGCGTAATACAGCGGCCGCGGCCGAGTCACGGCCTCGATCAATTGCCCGTCCTCACCGAGCAGCTCGATGCCCAGCGGGAACCCCGCGAGCCGGCCCTGCTTCTTTTCCTGGAACGCGCCGCGTCCGAGCAGGAGCACCCGGGTAAAGCCCGCGCGGAACACGTCGGTCAGGCCCTGGCCCTGAAGGATTTCCGCGGCGCGGGCCGGGTCGCCGCGCGACCAGCGCGCGAGTCCCATCTCCACGAACGCGTGCGCCTTCATCAGCGCCTCTTTCACGCTCGCAAGCTTTTGCAGGTCCATGTTGTCGGCGATCAGGATGCGGTTGGTGATGGCGGCGAGCGACAATTGGGTGTCCTCCAAGGCGGCGTCGTCCACCATGGCGAGCGCGCTCGAGAACAGCGGAAGCGGGGCGGTGAGCGAGAGCGGATACGCCGAAGCGGCCGGGCGCGATAGCGGAACCGCCGTCCCGCTCTCCCGGCGCGGATGAGCCGAAAGGCCGTCAAGCTCGCGGTCCGTGAGCGGAGCGTAGATCTCCAGGGCCTCGTCGTAATCGTCGAAGCCGTAGTCGGCGAGGCGGGCCATGCGGAAGCGGTAGGCGGCCTCGTCGAGCTCGGGCGTCATGCCGAGATCGACCATGTCCATGAGCGCGTAATAGCGCATTGGCTCCTCGGCGCGCACGGCCTTTAAAAACTGCTCGATGGTGGGGGCCAGGTTCGGGTCCTTGAAATGCAGGTAATAGGCGTCGTCCTGGGTCCAGATGTTATTGAGCTCGCGCCACGGCTCGGCGCCCTGGTTATCGGGGTCGGTTTTATAGACGTTGAAATAACGCGACAGCGCCGCGACCAGCAACTCTTCGTCCGCTTGGCGGAACCACTCGATCGTGGTTTCCGGCCCGGCCTCGTTCAGCACCATGATCCAATAAGCGGCCGCGAGCGGGTCGAGCGCGCGCTTGTGCCACCACTCCAGATCGAACACGTGCTGGAGCTGCTCGGGCGCGCTCATGCGGATCAGGTCCAGCGAGTCCTCCTCCCCGACCTCCTTGATCGTGACCCACAGCTCGGGCGGCGGCAGGGCCTGCACCAGCTCGCGGGCTTCGGCGGAAAGAAAGATCAAGTCCTGCCGGTCAGCGCCGTGGAAGCTCGCCACCACCCGCGCCCGGTCCGCCAGCGGCAGGCCGTCCAGGATTTCGCGCGCCGCTTCCGGATCGTTCCGGATCAACTTGCGGGTGAGCTTCGCGAGCGCGTCGGCCACAGGCCCGCGTCCGGCCGCCAGGGGAGGGGACGCCGGAGTCCGGTCAGAATTATTGCTGTTCTCTTCGCTCATTTGCTGTTTAGAAAATAATTTTTGACAGGATTAACAGGATTAACAGGATGAAAGAAAATAAGCATCTACTCGTTCCGGAACATCCTGTTAATCCTGTCAAAAATATTTTCATTATTTCAGGGTGCCGCCTCGCGGCATGAGGAACTGCTTATAAAATACCCGTGCTCAACCAGCGGTAGAGGCAGGCCCCCGTGCCTGCCCTGGACCAGCGCGCCCATGGGGGGACGCCCCTACGGATCAATACACGGACATGGAAGCAAAGGTGACCACGGAGTGCGTGGACCGGTCGTGCCAGTAGCCCCATTTGAGGAGCTCGCTCCTGACGGCCCCGGACGCGTGCATCAGCGCGTAAATGGGCGGCAGCCCGCAGATCCTCCTCCGGTCCATCTGGCCGGCGATCTCCTGGAAGAAGCCGTCCTGGTCGGCGCTCGCAAGCGGCGCCAGCATCTTGCGGTCCATCTCTTCCTCCTCGGCCATGCGGATGGGCGCCCAGTGTTCCTTGTCGCCGTAGCGCGGGCCCAGGTGGGCCAGGTCAGCGCCCGCGATGAAGCAGACCGGCTCGTTACGCTCGCTGAGCGCCAGCTTGAGCGCTCCCATGAATTCCTTGAACGCCGGCTCGCTCTCGGGCGGGGTGCGGGAGACGATGCAGGGGCTCACTCCGGAGGCGAGCACGGGCACGATCCTGATGCCGTCGCGTCCGCGGAGCGCGTGCTGGAGCAAGAGGACCATGAACTCGATGGAGTGCTCGGTCTTGTGCACGTAGTCGTTCAGCGGATTGCGGTCGGCGCGGAGCCGTTGGATGCGCGCGACCAGCTCGCGGTCGGTGGGCATCACGCCGAGCGGCGTAACGAAGTCCTTGTCGGTCGGCACGAACATGCGTTGCGGCTCCATGTGGCCGGTGCCGAAGATCACGAACAGCCTGGCCTCGCTGTGCTCGGCCAGGGCCTTGAAGGCGTGCGCTCCCACGGGCCCGGACTCGCTCAAGTCCATGTGCGGCGCGATGATGGCTTTGAGGTCGTTGGCTTTCGGCGCTTCCGGCAACGCGCCGGGCCCGTCAGTCGCGGTGTAAAAGGCATCGAGGAACTTGATAAGCTCTTCCTTGTCCTCCGGATAGCTCTGGCCGGCCTGGGAGGGCGGCCTCACCTTGAGCGCGGCCCACTGCTCGCTGAGCGCGCGGACGTGTTCGTGGAAGCGCGGCGATTCCAGGAGCAGGTGCTCGTCGAGCTGGGCCACCATGTCCTCGATAAGCTGCGAGTCAATGATCTGGCCGGAGGCCCGGGTGAGCGCCTCCTGGATCTCGCGCACCGAGTGGCCGCCGTCCAAAAACTGCACGATGGCCGCGGCCTCCATCGGCATGAGCACCGTCTCCTCGGTGAACCGGTCCGGGTCCTGGAACATGAGCATCTGCCGGCCCTGAATCTCGACCGCCACCGGCATCACGCGCAAGCGTGGATTGACTTGCATGGGTTCCATCAATCAGTTCCTTTTCTTCCAGAATGGATCCGAAACGTTACTTTAGAGGGAAACAGGGAAAGGGTAGAGCGTAGAGCGAAGGGCGAAGAGCGTGAAGGACGGCAACTTTGGCGCTGATTGAATTCACGCCCTTCGCCCTTCACTCTACGCTCTACGCGGTCCGCGCCGCACATATTATCCATTCCCCGGCGCGAAGAATCCCTTTTTGGTTCCGGCGCGGGCATCAGAGCTCCATGAGCTGTCCGCCGGTCACGTTGATGGCCTGGCCCGTGATGTAGGCGGCCTGGTCGGAGACGAGCCACGCCACGACGTTGGCGCAGTCCTCCGGCGTGCCGGCGCGGCCGAGCGGTATCTCCTTCTTCATCTCCTCGGAGTAGCGCTCGCGGTTCATGCCCTTGGAAAAGGCGCGGAGGTCCCAGCCCCATTGGCCGAGGTCGGTCTGAATCTGTCCCGGGCAGATGCAGTTCACCCGGATGCAGTTTCCCGCCAGCTCCTTGGCCAGCACCTTGGTGAGCATGATCACCCCGGCCTTGGCCGAGCAATAAGACGCCATGAACGGCCCCGCCACCTTGCCCGCGCGCGACGACGTGTTCACGATGGAGCCGCCGGGCCCGCCCTTGATCAAGAGCGGGATCATGGCCTTGGACACCCGGAACGTCCCGTTCAGGTTGATGTCAATGGTCTTGAGCCACGCCCGTTCCTCGACGTTCTGCACCGACTGCGGGCCGGGAGAGCCGCCGGCGTTGTTGCACAGGATGTTCAGCGACCCGAACTCTTTTTCCACGGCCGCGGCCACCGCGGAAACCGACGCGGTATCGGTCACGTCGAGCGGGACCGCAAGCGCGCGCACGCCGTGTTCGCGGATCACGGCGGCGAGCTTTTCCAGCTCCTCGCTGGTGCCGGTCCGCACGTAGCCCGGGAACTCGGCGGACAGGTCCGCGCACAAATCAGCCACCACCACGTTGGCGCCGTCGCGCGCGAGCCGCGTGGCAATGGCGTAGCCGATGCCGGTCGCCTTGCTGGCCCCCGTCACCAGGGCCGTCTTTCCCTGCAATGCACCCATGGTCTTCCTCCTTACTCCGGTTCGTCGGGCGTCTCCATCCGGGACCCCAGCTCTTCCCAGCGGCCGAGCAATGACTCCAGGTCGCGCGACAGCTCCTCGCGCTCCTGGCCGAGCTCGTTAAGCTTCATGTAATCCGTGGCCACTCCCGGCTCGGACATGCGCGCTTCCAGCCGCTCGATCCTCTCCTCCGTCGCGACGATCATTCCTTCCAGGTCGGCCAGCGTCCTTTTCTTTTTCTGCTGCGCGCGCTGGCGCCGCTTCTCCTGCTCGCGCCGCCGGATCCTCTCCTCCTTGGACAGGGCGCCGTCGCCGTTGCCTCCGCTTTTGCCGGCCTTGGCCGCGGACCCCGCGTTTTGCAGCATCGGGCCCGACCCGGTCCGGGCGAGGCCGCGCGGCGTCTTGTCGGCATGGGACATGCCGGCATCCTCGGCCCGGCCCTCGCGCTCGAGCGCGTAAAGGTAATCCTGATAGTCGCCCTGGTAGCTGGTGACGTGGCGGTCGCGCACTTCGATCACGCGGTCAGGCAGCCCCTCCAAAAAATAACGGTCATGGGCCACGAAGATGAGGGCGCCGGCATAAGCCGAGAAGGCCTCCATCAGCACCTCCTTGGCGCGGAGGTCGAGGTGGTTGGTGGGCTCGTCCAGAATAAGGAGGTTGGCGGGCTTGAGCAGCAGCCGGGCCAGGGCCAGCCGGCTCTTCTCGCCGCCGGAGAGGACCGAGACCTTCTTGTCCACGTCCTCCCCGCTGAAGAGGAAGGCGCCGAGCAGCGAGCGGAGCCGGGGGTACATGTCAAAGGGCGCGCCGCGCGAGACGGCCTCCAGCACGGTGTCGGCGGGGTCGAGGTCGTCGCTGGCTTCCTGTCCGAAGTAGGCGATGGACACGCCGTCGCTCTCGATGCGTTTCCCGGGTCCGAACTTTTTCTTGCCGGCGATGATGTCGAGGAGGGTGGACTTGCCGGCGCCGTTGTGTCCGACCACCGCCGCCTTTTCGCCGCGGGTGATGAGCAGGTCAACGTTTCCGAGCACGACGTGCTGGCCATAGCTCTTGCACACGCCGCACAGCCGCGCCATCTCGCCGGGCCCGCGCGGCGGGTCCGGGAACTTGAACTTGATGGGACGAGAGTTGATCGGCGCCTCCAGGAGCTCCATTTTTTCCAGCCGCTTTTGCCGCGCCTGGGCCTGTCCCGCCCGTTTCTTGTCCGCCTTGTACTTGTTGATGAAGCCCTTGAGCTTCTGGATCTCCTCCTGCTGGCGGTCGTAGGCGATCTGGGCCAGGTTCACGCGCTTTTCCTTTTCCGTGACGTAGCGCGAGTAGTTGCCGCGGTAGTCGGTGAGCCGCCCGCGCTCGACCTCCACGATGCGGTCTATGGTGACGTCCAGGAAATAGCGGTCGTGCGACACGATGAGGTAGGAGCACGGGGTCTCGCGCAGGAATCCTTCCAGCCAGTTTCTGGCCTCGATGTCGAGGTGGTTGGTGGGCTCGTCGAGCAGGAGCACGTCGGGCTGGGCGAGCAGGATCTTGGCGAGCGCGATGCGCATCTGCCAGCCTCCGGAGAATGACTCGACCAGCCGGCCGTGCTGGGCCTCGCTGAAGCCCAGGCCCGCGAGCACCTTGCCCACCTTGGCGTCGAGCTCGTAGCCGCCCAGGTGGTTGAAGCGGTCGTTAAGCAGGGCGAGCTTTTGCACCAGGGCCGCCTGCTCGTCGGCGGGCAGGCCGCCTTGCGTGAGGCGCTTCTCGATCTCCGCGCTTTCCGCTTTGATCGCCAGGACCGGGCCCAGGGCGGAGGCCGCTTCCTCCTTGAGGGTGCGGCCGGAATGGGTGGCGCCTTCCTGGGGCAGGTAGCCGATGGTGAGGCCCTTCGAGACCTCGACCTTGCCGTGGTCAACCTCCTGCAGGCCGGCCAGGATCTTGAGCAGGGTGCTCTTGCCCGAGCCGTTCTCGCCGACCAGGCCGGCGCGGTCGTTGTCGCCGAGCATCCAGCTCATGCCGTCGAGGATGGGACGGGTGCCGTAGGAGATATGGACTTCGATCAGCTTTATCATATTTGGCTTCTTGCAAAGACCATGGGCAACAAGAGTTGCCGCAGATGGACGCGGAGTTAAGATAATGAAGAAGCAAGAAGCAAGAAGCCAGAATCAAGGAACAGGAATCCAGAAGCCGGCTGAGCGCTTCTTTCTCCTTGCTTCTGGATTCTTGCTTCTTGTTTCCCTTCTCATATGGCTTGGGTTACTTACAATCGGGTCAGAGCACGTCCCCCTGCGGTTTTTCCACCTGCTCCCTGATATCCTCCAGGAACAGGAGCTGGATCTGGTTTTCCTGATAGGTATTGATGGTATCACCGGGAAGGGTCCATTTCCAGGCGATGACCTTGACCTTGCGTCCCGCCCGTCTCACCTGCACGATGGCGTCGAAGTAATCCCGGTCCGAGCTCATGACCAGGGCCGCGTCAAAGGCGTCGTTACAGAGGTCGCACAGGATCTGGGTGGCGAGCCCCACGTCCACGCCCTTCTCGGTGGGCACCCATTCCTCGTGCCCGCACCGGGGGCAGTTGACCTTGCGATGGGCCAGCCGGTAGGTATGGACCAGGAAGCCGAGCTCGCCGCGCAAGGAGCGGTAGAACCGGGCCTGCTTATCGCGGGGGACATCGAGTTCGGAGGCGAAGAAATGGACGGTCGTGATCGGGCCTTCAAGCTCTTGCAGGTAATTGCGCACCCGGCGATAGCTCGGGCGCCATCCGGATTTCTTGCAGCCCCGGAAAATATTGGAGTTGTCAATGTAGAGCGAGATCCTGGCGGGCGCCATTTTCACCTCCCCTCTCAGTGCTGTCCAGAATGAAGGCACAAGAAAAACGCCAAGACGCCGAGAACGCCAAGGGCGATGTTTTTATTAAATTCTCAAGCCGGCCTCCCGGCAGTTTAATCTTTCTTGGCGTTCCCGTCAGCGGGTCCGCCAAGCGGGTTGGAGTCAAGGCGATGCGTCTTTTTCCGAGACTTGCCGCCAGGAAACATCCGGTTTTACTTGGCGAACCTTGGCGTCTTGGCGTTTTCCTTGATGTCTATTTTGGACAAGAGTGCTCCCCTCTATGAAAACTTTTAGCGAAGCCGGACCGCTATAATTCTAAATTATATTAAAAATAAAATGGCTCTTGCCCGCGGGCCGGGCCTCAAATCCTGGCGGCGTAGGTCTCTTCGAGCGCGCTTACCAGCTGGGCCAGCGTTGCGTTGGCCGGAGCGCTCATTGCCAGGGCGGCCGCCTCGCGGGCGACGGCCCCGTTGATCTCTCTGATCTCGGTCCGTTTCCGGGCGCGGACGTCGGCCAACATGCTGGAGATGTTTTCGGCGGTGGCGCGGGCCACCGCGAGCGCCTTTTCCAGGGGGTCCGGGAAGAGGAGACGGATGCCTTTTTTATCGCATATTTTCACGGTCTCGTCCACGGCCCGGGCCATGAGCTCCCGGGCCGCGGCCGATCCGGGAAGCGCTCCGTTTTTCACCCCGAGGATGGCGGTCAGGGGATTGATGGCGGCGTTGATCACGAGCTTGCTCCAGATCAGCGCTTCGAGGTCATTGGTGGTGGCGGTCTCGATCCCGCTTTGGTGGAACAGGGCCGCGATTTTATCGGCGCGCTTCACTCCTGCCCCCGGCTCTCCGATCACGGTCTCGCCGCGGCCGGCGTGGCGCACGTGTCCGGGCGCGACCAGGTTGGCGCCTTGCGCGGTGGTGCCGCCCAGGGCCCGGTCCGGGCCGAAGATCCGGACCAGGGTCTCCACGTTGCCGAGCCCGTTCTGCAGGGAAAGGACCAGGGTGTCCGGCCCGGCCAGCGGCCGTGACCGCTCGGCGGCATGGGCGGTGTCATACGCCTTGACGCAGATCACTATGAGGCCGGCTGCTCCCGGCCCGTGCGGGTCGCTGGTGACGCGGACGCGGTGCACGCTCCGAGCGCCGCCGCTTTCCACGATCACGCCCTGTTTTGCGATCAGCGCCGCGCGCTCCGCGTCCTTGTCCAGCAGCCAGACCTCGCGGCCGGGGGCGTCCAGCAGCCCGGCGAACAGGCACCCCATGGCGCCAGGCCCCACGATCACTATTTTGCGCTCTCTCTCGCTCATGCGCCGCCCCCGTATTAGGATACTACCAAGTCAAGGCCGGATCATGCAACAGCCGGAGCAACAAGGCGGGGCAGGGGATGAGCGCAAACTATATGAGCCGCAAAAATGGGAGGCGGGCCGAAGCGGCGGCGGCGGTGGTCTTGGGCTGGGATGGGCGGCAAGGGTTGCGGCATCATGCGATGCGTGTCCCGGGTTTACTTTGGCCCGGGTTTCAGATGGAGGAGCGCCGCGCCGGGGCGATTAGAAGGCCGCTTTTCTGACCCGGAAGACGACTTCGAGGCTCCTTTTTATCATGGGCCGCTTGGCCCAGTCGAATAATGCGATATCCTTGAAGGTGGACCTCTGCCCCTCGCTGACCATTCCCAGGGAATCAACCCTGACGGTAACGAACATGAAGCTGCTCATTTGGCCCCCATACTTGCTGTAGGCCTTGATTTCGCCCGGCGGCTGCTCGGTCCTTCCGCCCATGGTGAGCAGGACTTGGAATTGCGCCCTGTCAACCTCGGTTTTCCCGGCGTTGGTGGAGGATTTGAGACCTATGGTGTTGCCTTCATTGGAATTGGTGACGAAATAGGTGTCGTTGTTCCCGGCGAAGGCCATCCCGAAAAAAGCTCCCTCTTCCGCCGCACTCAAGGCCTCCTCGGCCAGGCGGAGGTTGCGGGAGGCGCTGACGTCCATGGTGGACATGGCCACGAGCCCGAAGCCCATGAAGGTCAAGGCCAGGAGGAAGATGATCGCGGTGATCAAGGCCTGGCCTGATTCGCCCCTGGTTTGCTTGGCCGAAATATTCATTTTTCCCTCCTCGTTAATACGTGCAGGGCACAATTTTGCAATTCAGCAGGTTAAAGCCCATGTTTCTGACGCGGACGGAGGTGGAGAACTCCCGGAGCAGGGGCTTTTTGTCCCTGAATTTGTCCGACCAGGTAAAGAGAGTGATCCGGACGCCGCGGGTGGTGCAGGGGTCGCAGACAATGCCCTTGTCCAACTCGATGGTCTCGTCGCCGCCGGCCCCCACCGCCGCCAGGTCATAGGCCAACTGGAGGTTGACCACGCCCTGGGCCATTATGACCTCGGTGTAATCGTTTGGGGTGACTTTTCCGGGGGTATAGTAATTGCGCGAGTATAACGCCGGCTGGCGGTTTCCCCCCGGGCCCACGTCTTGGGGCATAACGAAGTACACGCGCAGAAATATGGGGGACACCACCGCCGGAGGGACCACCCCCCCGCTTATGGTGTAGCCGGTGAGGATGGATGCGGAGTAATCATTAGAGAAGTTCCCGTCGATGGAAATGGTGCCCTCGTAGGGGGTGCTGCCGGCGACCGCGGAGGTGAAGGGGAACAGCTCCGCCTTGATGGCGGCGCCGGGCGTTCCGATCATGGCCCAGGCCGGCTTCATATAGCCCTCGCCCATGAAAGCCCTCACGTCGTTCACGGAAATTTTGTTATTGGTGGAGTGGACGTCGCTTTTCAGCGAGGTGGTCTGCCGGGCGAAATTGCCCACGATGGCGATGGCGTCCGTGGGGCCAATGTCTTCAATCGTCTTGATGTCATTGATGATTGCCGTGATGTAGGTGGAGCAGCCGGGGAGCACGGTGGTCCCGTCCTTGATGCTCATCACCGGATACACGCCGGCGGTGGCCAGGACCTTCTCCCAGCCCAGCGGCAGTCCCGTGTAGCCCGCCATGCGGATGTCGCGCGCCATCATGAAAAGCGCCGTCCGGGAGGCGGCCTGAGACTTGGTCAGGTCCGTCTGCTGCTGGAAAACTTTCGACTGGTTATTGAAAGCCCCGATCAGCGCGGCCAGAACGATCCCCGTGATCGCGATCGTAACCAGGATCTCGATCAGGGTAAAGCCCGCCTGCCTTGGTCTTGACTGGGCCTGGTCCTTCATCTTCATTCTCCTTACAGGTCTTCCGTCCGAATTGAACTTATTTCGACCACGTGGCCGTTCGTCGCCTTGAGCACGGTAGCGTCTATCCCCCCGGTCGTCGTGAGATCAACCGTCGCCGGCTTTCTCTTGTTGCTTTCCCACCAGATCACCTGCATCACGATCGCGATCTGGCCCTTGCCCGGGACCTGAAGCTCCGGGGGGGGGCCGCTTTTATATACACTGTCAGTGATTCCCACACAGCAGCGCTCGATGCTCCACCTTACGTAAAATTTCATTTCGCCTGCGCTCGCCGGGAGCCCGAGCTCATTCACCGGGTTCCCCATTAACACGTGCCATTCGGAAGGATTGCTGTCGCCCAGCACTGCGTCGTACAGAACGGAGTGGCTAGGGCTGTTGCCGTCCTTGATGGAATTTCCCGCGCTATCCGAGGGCGCTTCGTTGGGGTTCACGGGGATGGGCACGGTCTTTAAAAACTCGACCTCCTTCAGCGCCAACTGCGTAGCGACCGTTATATGCCGGCTGAGGGTCAGGGTACGGATCGCAGCCACCTGGAGCTGCGCAATGGCCAGAATCCCCACCGAAAGGATGACGAGAGCCACCAGAAGCTCGATCATGCTGAACCCGCTTTGCCTGATTTTCACCTTCATGTCATCAGCCCCTTCCTTGCCTGCTCACGCGATGCGCACGGCCCCGGATGCTCTTTTGTTTATGAATCCTTTCCGTCAATTTATCATAGCACCTTCCATGCCAAAATAAAAGTCCGTGCGCCCAAATAAATTTAATCAATAATTAAAGCATGTTACGCATTGCCGAACCACGGAGCGCAACCCGAACCATTGAACTTTTTGCGGGGAAACGATCGGATTTCCCATGCTCCATGCTCGCCCCTCCAGTTAAATTAGATACATGACCGGCGTCCCGAGATTGTCAACATATCAAAATAAAGGGCTTTTTTGCCGCGCCCCCGCTATTCGCGGCCCAGGCGGCCTTGGCCGGCCCTGCATACCATAATGCGCCACAAATTTTTTGATGTCAAGCCGAATCCGTGAAAAAGATTCATGAAGCGGGCGAAAAGGGGCGCTAAATATTCAGTTTTGGAAAAATCGTGCCGCGGAACCGGCCGGCCCGGGTCATTGCCGCAAGCGGGTCTGCCGCCGGTCCATGGTTGCTCCCCTCCGGCCTTTTTGCCTGGAAGCGTTTTTATAACCCCGTCAAGAATTTTTTAACAAGGATATTCAGGATGTTCAGGATTAAGAAAACCGGAAATCATCCTGGAGATTTTGAATATCCTTTTGAAGACAGTGCTGTCCGAAATAAACGGACCGGAGAACCGCCAAGGCGCCAAGAACGCCAAGGATTATTTTTAAACACGATTTTAAGAGGGCTTGGGTGCGAATATTTCTTGCTTGGCGCTCCCGTCGGCCGGTTCGCCAAGCCGGTTGGGGCCAACGCTGCGGAGCTGTTCTTTGCCGGGCCGCAAAGAAACATCATGATTTACTTGGCGAACCTTGGCGCTCTTGGCGTCTCCTATGAATAAAATTGTCAAGTCGCCTCGATGTTAAAGTCATGCACCTCCGGGGCGCCCGAGGGGGGCACAAGGGTTAT
>Ga0307379_10001974_pt1 | contig 31140 bp, 100 predicted proteins | sample UN2MG_FD_202237 | JGI IMG/M metagenome (GOLD analysis project Ga0307379, IMG submission 202237) | Soil microbial communities from Risofladan, Vaasa, Finland - UN-2 | ecosystem: Environmental > Terrestrial > Soil > Coastal area > Acid sulfate soil | place: Finland: Risofladan, Vaasa | collected...
CCGTGCCTCGTTTGACGGGCTCCTCGGTCTTCCACTCCGGGTCCACCATGAGTTCCCATAGCTCACAACAGATGACGGCTTCTTGGTTCTTCATGTCTGTTCCTTGTACGCGCTACAGGTTGGCTTTGCGGAACTTCTCAGCTTCCGAAACCACAACCCGAAGACGAGCCTGCTCGATGTCACTCAAAACATCGGTGTGGGACATCGTATCTTGAAACACCCAGTTCCCGTTCTTGTGGAACGTAACCATGTACCAAACCGAAGACACGTTGATTCGGATGGTCCGACGGTCCCCATAATCCTGCACGCCATCAGACGAAGCCGTCATGTGCATACGACACAGTTTCAAAACAGCGGCTTTGAAACTACTGGCCCGGTGCATGGAGGGGTACACCTTGCGGTCGTGGACAGCTATCTTCCACCCATCCTCAAGGCTCTTGATGGTTCCACGAGGCTCCCCGTTACGGGAGATCTCGTAAGTCTTGTTGGCGATCCGCTTGGCTTCCAAACGGATCGGGTGAAAATTGATGTTGTCGATACGCATCAGCAGTCGTCATCCTTTTCCCACAGTACGCACTGGCCATCGGCGTCTTCAAACTGTTTGCGGGCTTCGTCACAAACGCGCCCTTGTCCCGCTTTGCATCGCCATCCGTTTTTCTGGACGACGTGTCCAAACGAATTACGTTCTTTCCAGGTTTGGTGGAAAGCCAGTTTGCACATGTCCCCACATGGGGTTGTGTTGGGCGCTTTGCGGATCTCACCGGGCAGTCGGAGTTTGACCAACACTTCGCCATCGCCGTCCACGATTTCGGCCAGGGTCTTTTCTAAATGGCTTTCACGGGACCGGGCAGCCTCCAAAGCGCCCCTAGCTTCCATGAGATCGGTCGAAGCCTTTTCGACTTCTTCCTTGAGTTGCTCGGTTTGCTTCTTGATCTCTTTTTGGATCGTCGAAACAGACCGCTCTGCCAAAGCCAGACGCCTTTGAACCCCCTCTCCTACGGGAGCCCCAGGCAGGGCCAATTGACCCCTGATGTTGCCCTCCATGTCGAGCACATCCACGAGCGTCTCTTTGAGACTCTCACTTTCACGCTTCTCGGCTTCCAGGGCTTTCGTGAGAGCGTGGTTCCTTTTGAACGTGAACCCAGAGACCCCCAAAGAGCCCAAAGCAATTAGCAGTGCAACCCAGCCCATTGTCTAATCCCAGTGGTGGACCATCGAGTCGATCTCTTTGTAAAGGGCGGCTTTTTGTTCGTGAAGCTCATTGATGGCCGACACCATGTCTTCGCCCGAAGGCAGGTGATACTCGACCAGCCTGCCGGTGCGTGCTTTGGACCGGGCATCCTTCCAACCCAAAGCAGTGGCGACATCCGCGATGGCTTCCATCAAAGTGGTTTTGTCGTTGGCTTGGCCCTCCGCGAGTTCGGCCTGTTTGTCTGAAACCACCTGGGCTTTGGAGTCGTGGACCAACCATGCGAGTTTGATGACATCCTCACGGGAGGAGCGGGACTTGGCCACAAAGATCGTGTAGCCGGGCCCAGATGCCTGCCACTCCATGCCCTCCATGTCGATGAGCTGCCATCCCTCCGGCAGTTCTTTGTGATTGGCAGCAAAGGTGCCGATGCCGTTTCCGTAAGTCTCTCGGACATCCCCATACCGTTTGGTGCGGAGGGCGTTGACTTCGCCTTCAAGCTGTTTGATGCGCCTCAGCATCGTTGCCAGTGGATCTGTGTCAGTCGCCATTTTCGTTCCTCATGTCTTCATCAGAGTTCGTCTTCAGTCGGCTCTCGGAAGTTGTCGGTGTGGAAGCCCCAGGAGAGTTGGTTCTTCTTGTCCACCACGACACAGTGTCCGGGCATGTTCTGAATCTCGTTGAGAACCAGCACCGTATCTCCGTCATTCCAGGGATAGCCTTCGTGGTTTTTGAACCCTTCAGGGAGTTGGACGATCATCACCCGTGGGTACGGCATCCGGGGCAGAAGAGGCTGTACGCTTGGAGCATCGCAACACGGATCCATCCCGGGCCGCTGGTGCGGTAAAACCGTGTGAAAACAGTTCGTGCAAATGTACCCGACGATTTCAGGCATCAGCGAGTCTCCTTGTAGACTTCCCGTTTGACACGTTTGGCTTCGGCCAACGCCTCTTCGTAGAGAGGGTAGTCGTCAGGATGTCCGCTCCCGGCCCAGTTCAGGTCCGACTGGGCCATCTCAACTTGCTGCTTGGCAACTAGACGGCGCAGGGCCTTTTCGTCCATCTTGAGAACTTTGAAAGTGTCGATCATTTGGGTGCTCCGCAACTTGCCAAGGTTTATACGCAAAAACCCGATCAAACGAACGACTGGAAAACAGTTACGACGCCATCGTTGATGGTCTCCATGGTTCTGGTCTTCATCTCCAACCAGTCCCTACGCATGTGACGACGACGAATCGGGCCTCCGTTGTACAGGCAAAAGTAGTGCACCTCGTGGTTTGTGTGTCTTTTGAACCGCTGGAACAAGACTTTAGTGTGCCAGTCGTGCCGAGTTTTGGCGGACCATTCTTTCGGCAGGTCTGACATCTATCGATCCGTTTTAGGGAACGGGAAAGGTTCCTCGTTGATGTGCTCGTACATGGGGGCCATCGACATGCTCATCACGGGATCGAGAATAGGCGTGATGCGAAGCAAGGTGTAGGCCGCGATCTCGTAGGCGTCTCGCTGTCCAAAAAGGTCGTGTCCTTGATCCAAAACCGAAGACATGAAACGTGTGCGGAAGTTTAGGCTACTCATCTATCTCGTCGTCGTAATCTCTCTTGGAAAAATGGGGCAGGTGTTCGACGTTACCCCTCCCAGTCTTCCCATTGATCGTTGATATGTCCGAAGGCTTCCCACTTGGCGGGCCACCACGAGGTCGTGCGCAAGTTCGCCATGTGTTCATCCACATGTTCCGTCACCTCCCAGTCAGCGATCTTCCAGTGGATCTTATTTTGAAGGCTCTGTGCCTTTTCACGCACCACGGCTCCGATTTTGAGTTTGGGCAAACGTGGCGGGGGTTCTGGGATACCCAAGGCCCAGCCCCAGAATTTGTGGATCAGCCTAAACATTGACGTTCTCCAAGATGGTGAGGTTGATCCCTGGGGGAGACACCGCCCGAGTCACAGGGAACCACACAGCCATCTCGACCCACCCAAACACTTCATTCCAACACGGCCACTGTTTGACATCCTCTTCAGCCCTACGAGCTGTCAAGTGACGGATATGTCGTACTTGGGTGTGGAAGTCAGTCATTCCAGCGAACCTCCAGCTCATCCAAATACGCAACCCGTACTTGGCGAAGTGCAAAAACCACCGGGTCCATCTTCATTTGTACGCACCAACGACGAACCATGAATGTGACGCGGGCCTCGACACGCCAACGGAGCGTGCTGGCGAGCCCGTGAACATGGTCCTCAACCTTTTCTTCGCCCCCTCTAAACATTCCAGAGTTCTTCCATCACGTCCCTGCGGGGCCAGCCTCGTTGGTTGCCACCAAGCTGAGTCCGCATCTCTCGCAGCGCAAACCAGACCCGCTCCATCCTTATCTTTACGCGCCAGACCCGGATTGCGAATGCAACCTCGCGGTCTATGCGGTGACGGGCGTCCATGTAGGGCGTGGCGACGTGATCCCGAACCGAGTACACGTCCCACGGGAGGTCTACTCTAGGCATCGTCTTCGTCCTCTTCGCTCCATCGCTTCTCAGACCAACCCTCGCCGTTGATGAGATCCATGAAGCGGTTGACGATGGGGTCGTGTGAGCCCACAAGATGCTGATCAATCTCATCGCTCATCTCAACGATGTCCTCCTGGCCCCTGATGTTGATGTGGGGGAACTTGCAACCGATGGAGAGGCCCCCGGTGGAGGGCCAGCCAATCCTGTTCCAGATCAGTTGTTCTTTTGCCATCTTGGTCGGATTTTAAGCGTTGACGGTTTCCCAGATACGGTCCCAAGACCCGTATCCTTCGATAGCCGGCGCCGTTCCTACGGCTTCACCAACAGGTTCCGCCAAAGACCACATGGCGGTGGCCAGATTCTCAGAAGAGTGGAAGCCAGAAGAGGGGTAGCCAGAAGAGGAGTAGCCATACGAACCGCCGTCTGAAAGAGGCCAACCAATCCTATGCCAAATCTTCATCATTGATCGCCTCAAAAATGTTCTCCCAAGCCTGTCCGGTGACGCCTTCGAAACCGATTGGCATTGAGACGGAACGGTAGACCAAATTCCAGTCGTAAGCCGTCATCATTTTTCGACTGGCGGCCTCCACTCGATCCAGCACGTCCCAAACCGATCGGCACATGAAGTTGTTAATCATTGATGGCCTCCAACGCCTGGTCTCGGAACGTAAGCACCATCCCGTCCCACAATACTTCGGGGACTTGGCTTACGGCATCACGGATGATTTCGGCCAGGACGGTGCGGCCGATACTCCCGGTGGTGCTCGTGTCCACCCAACCACTAGCTGCGTAAAAACGATTGTACAGAAGCTCGCCTCCCATGCGGAGCCACTGATCATTGCCCAAAGAGACAGCTAACCTAGACATTGATCTCCACCATCGTCCGTTCGTTTCCCGTCACAGCGAACCATCTCCATGGCATGTTCCACCCGCTCTGCCCTCGCATACACAGCAGTTGGTTCCTCACGGGCCCTTTGACCACCGCGTAAAGCGCCAGATAAAGGTCCAAATCCTCTTTCTCCGACACGGCCCGGAAGGCTTTGCGTTTGCTGCCGTTGAATGGCTGCTCGATCCTCTCGTGGAGCATTTTGTTCTTAAGCATTGATGGCCTCCACGACGAGAGAGGTGGGGTTCACTTGCCGCCCCCACACCCGCCATCGCACGCTCGCTATCCGTGTCTGAACCGTGGCACCGACCACAGGCTTCATCCTTGCAACGAACGGGGCGATGACGCTCTCGACAAGTGTGTAGGTCATCGCGCTCATGGGTTAGTCTCCCTACTCACCGAACGTAATCCCTTTGGCTCGCAGCCAGTCTTCCAGAGTCCCGTCGTTGATCTTCAAGAACGTGTCGTCTTGCGTGCTGGTGTACACGTCGTACATGGTCGAGAACTCCCCGAAGCGGACTTTTCTGCTCACATCTTGATGGACGTGAGTGGGAACGTGACGAGCCATGATTTCCTTTGGATCGAACTGGTCGTAGACCCTCATCCACAACCCCGGGAAACGTGGGTTCGGGTACTTATCCATTGACGACCTGCGCCATCCGCATACGAAAACCGAAATCCCGTATGCCCAACAGCGGCCTCTCAACCCTCTCCAAGATCCGCTGGTAAATGAAACCTTCGTGGATGTGATCACCAACGATGTCGGAGACAGCTTCATCCATTTCGATGTGCCAGTTTTCAACGTGCCAAGTGACGTGCTCAACGCCCTCTTCCACGTTGACCCATGTCGGGCTAAACATTAGCTTCCTCCAACGTGCGCCAGTTGAGCAAAACAACCCCCGTGGTGTAGTTGGGACAAGTCATGGCCATCAACACCTCCAGGGCGCTCCTGGTCAACCTGTAGCTGCCCCAGCCCTCAACCCCGTCGGCGCTTAGGGAGTCGCGGAAAACCGTGGTTTGGACACAAAGAGTGTCCTGACGTGCTGCAAGTAAAGTGCGTCTAGCCATTGATGTGCTCCTCCCAGATCCACAGGGTGTTGAGGCAGGCTCTCCTGGTCACGAGGTTGACCTCAGAGCAATAGCGAGGCTGCCGTGCCTGCATCGCCCAACCCCATGCGTAAATGCGCCACCAGACGCAAGCCTCGCATCCCTCGGGGATGGGGTAGCTCCGTTTTCCGAAAAAGATCATCGGTCCACCTCCCACAGTATTTCACCATAGAGAGACTTGAGACTTCGCCTGTTCCGTTGCCCGGAAAGCGCACCTCGGATCTTGTCGATCTCACGTTGACGGAAACGATGGCAGTCGGCGGTCATTAGAAGCTTGGTGCTTTTGTTGAACTTCAATCGAATGCCTAAAATCTTCAGACCGGGATCGTCCCGAAACTCATCTGCCATCATCGGTTGACCTCTTCGATGACGAAAGGCAGAACCCGCTCTCGGAGCCGTAGCCGGATGGGGCGCCAAAGGTCTCGCCACACGTAGAAATCCACATGTAGATACGCTTCACTGCCCACGTCCACTCGGATGCGGACATCAACACTATCTTGTGTATCCCGAAGCATCGCTCACTTAGACAAAAAAAGGGTCTGGGGGACCGCTACAGCACCCCAGACCCCTGACCACAACACACGAACTCTAGGTTTGAATCTGCGGCTGGTACTCCTCGGGGGTCAACCCGAAGGTCGAAGCAACAGCTTCGTGGGCCGTCTTGACCGAAGGATCAACACGGAGCCAGTAGATCTTCTCATCGGCTGCGTTCTTCACCCGAACAACACCGAAGTTGAACGTCGAATCGTCAGCGTCGTTGACGAGGTACAGGTCCCCGTAGTCGTCGCTTTGAATCGGGTCGCCCTGGATGTACTTCTCCGGGTACGAAGCGATGGTCACGCGACGGATCTCCGCGTTGTCGATCTTGTCGATCTTCTCACGGGTCAGGGTGTCTCGCTCTTTGACGATCCACTCCTGCTCCTTCGGCAGCACCAACCCATGAAGGGCGTAGATCTTGTTGTAGATGACCGGACCCTCCGTGCTGTGAAGGTTCCCTTCATTGTCCAACTCAGGAGCGACACGCGGGCTCAGGATCACAGTCTTCGACTCTGCGATGTAGAAGCCCCAGCCAGACCCACGAACCAGAGGCTCGTAGAGCTTGACCTCGGACAAGTCGATGCCGGTGCCTTCATAACAAAGGCAGTCAGCAAGCCAGTCCGCGTTGTGCTGACAAAGGAACGCCTCTTCGTAGTTCACCGTGGGGAAGGGCTCGCTCTTGGCCTTGGCGGCCTCCAGCTTCTCTTCGATCCACTCATCAGGGATGTCCCCGTTGTGGAACTCCGTCAGGGCAACTTTGCCCTTAGCGAGACGTGCTGCTCGCCCGGCCATGATGGCGGACGAAGCCCAGGTCACGCAATCGACCTCAAACTCCAAGAACTTGAAGAACTTGAGTACGTCGTCGAGAGCCACGCGGGGGCCTTCGGTCAGTCCGACCTCGATCCATTCGCGTGCCATCTCCCCAGATACGATCTTTTCGTACAAAGGGAGTTGCTTGATGTCAGTGATTTTGGGCTGTGTTTCGGTCATGTCGGTTTTCTTTGTGGCGGTGTGTGGAAGTGCTTGTGGTCAGCAGGCTCTAGTCCTGAACGCGAACCCAGCCCTCGGGGCTGAACTCCTGCTGCTGGATGATCTTGTAGTGGCCCGGGGCCAGTGCGATGGCGGGGTGCTCCTCGTGACGAAGCAAGGTGTCGCGGTCCACGACCAGACGACGGAAGTCTCCGCCATCATCCTCGTAGAGCCGAGCCGCCGGTCCCTTGACCGCCTGGTCGAACTCCATGCCAGCGAGAAGGCTGTTGGCCCAATCGCGGAGGTTCATGTCCACGTCTTGGGGGTGGTAGTCGGGCAGATCCTTGTTCGGGTTGTAAGACTCCGGCTGGGCGACGACGGTGTGGTGATGGCCAGTGACCTCACCCCAGGCCAGAACGGGCCCCATCTTCTCCATCGGAATCTCTTTCCCAAGCTGGTCCACCTTTTCGGTGGAAACGATCAGGACATCTCCTTGACGATACATTTGTGTGCTCATGGTGTTGCTCTCTTTGTACGCGAAAACGGTTGGTTGCAAAACATTCCCGTAAAACGGGGGTTATGAAGCTCTAAAAGGCTAAACGCTGGGATCAGCGTCTTTCACCCTACCCGACTTTTCGGGCTTCTCAGACAAAATCACAGCTATTTCCGTAGCCACTGCCACGGTGTAAGCGTCCAGAAGGGCGCTGAACTCCCTGTGGGTGAGGTTGGTCATCGTGTCGTAAAGACAAATCTGACGTGACTGGCACAGTTCGTCGAACGACTGCCGGATGCCTCCTGCGATCTTTTCCCCGGTCATGCCAATCCCTCCAACGCCTGACGCATGATGCCTTCGCCTTCGTTTTCACCGAAAAGGGCATCTGCGTAACGACGGGCACGGTTCACTTCGTGCAAAGCGAACACGAAACCGTTGATGGCGAGTTTCTGACAGCCCTCCAGGTCCACGTAAGTCAAAACGACTGCCGTGCCTGCGTAAATCTCGGTGGAGACTTCGATCTCAACACTACGTGGGTCCTTGCAATCCGGGGCATCGCAACCTTCGTTTTGGCACCCGCCAGTTTGGAAAGGCTCGGGTGGGTTCGACCACTGTTTGAGAACCTGGGACATCTTCCCCTCTTATACGCAGATTCGGGTAGAGTTGAATCACCGATGTCCAAACCGTTCTGGACCCAGGCAGAGCTACAAGCCTACGTGGATTGCGCCTACGAGATGCAACTGCGCGATGATCCTCATGTGCCGGCCGAAGACAAAGAGCTGCTGCTCATAGCTTTGGCCCACGCAGCTTTCGCTCTTTCGTGCAATTGGCCCAAACTACGGGATCGGGCGGCTCTGCTGACGGTGCCTGAAGATTTGCCGATGCCGATCCGACTCGTCACCGATTGATCATTCTCAAAATCCTCTTCGGGAGCCGGTCAACGTCGGGATCGTTAACCACACGGGAACCGATTAGGGGGCGAAATCTCCACAGAGGGACGCCCCGCCAGTGTTTGCGTTTCAGGTCTTTGAGTTCATTGGACACCTGGAACTCCATGTGGTCCATCCACATAAACGAAGTCCAGTGCCATGACCAGCGGGGTTTAACCATGGACACCCTCAAACCTGCACGTCGTTGATGTGACCAAAGCCGAACCGTTTGATCCACTGCAAAGGACGGATGACGGCTTGCCACGTTGCCCCGCCTGCGTTGTGATGCAGGGGCTGCGTGTTCAGGGCAAGTGGCTCCGTGTTCAGGGCATCAGACACTCGGTTTAGGCAACGGGTCTTCGTCATCCACCGGATCCTGTCGGAAGGGTTATCCATTGATCTGGTCCCAAGCAGCACCGGGGCCGGTCAGGACGTTCCGAACTTTGCTGTCGGTCGCATCGTGAGTGATCATCCCGCTGTTTTCCCAAACATCACCCGTGATTTCGGGAACCATCTGGTTGTACGCCTGCCGATGCACATGTCGCCAAGGATCCCACAGCGTCATAGGGTTCTTTTTGCGACGGTCTGAAGGAGGGCTAAGCATTGACCCGTTCCTCCCATGCAGCGGTCATCGGATCAAGCCCTCCGAGCCGCAAGAGACTACCGCCGCGGTAACACGGCCACTCCCGCCACCGGCTTCGTATGGGCCACGAGCAATGGTCCACCGCCAGATCCGATAGCGGACCTCGTAAAGAAAAAGGAAGCTGCCGACGCTGTGGCCGAACACGCTCTGAGAAACTGGAAAACAAAGAGTTCATGCGTTGATCCCTCTCTTGAGTGCGTCGTAGTCAGTCATTGATGACATCCATTGCTTCAACACGAAGTAACCAAAAATAAACGCTGAGCCTAAGCCGGGGCTCCCCGATCATCGGCATAACCCCAAGGTTCAGCTTTTGGACGATACGGTCGTAGAGACGGAGATACTCAGGCATCGATCTCCAAACGAAGACGGTCGTGCATGTTCTTGTCGCGCTGCTGTGCCGTTGTCATGGTGATACGGAGGGTGATGTGCGTGAGAACGAACCACCCGAGGTCCACGCCCACGCTACCTAAAGCAGCCCGGTACGAACGCTGGTGGATGTTGTTGACCTCAGTCTTCATTCCATCCCTCCATCATCCGCCAGCCCAACTCGTCGGAGTATGCTCGGTAGAGGGGGTGGTACACAGCCTCAAAACACGGTGAAAACGTAGCCCGTGCGGCGCCGGGGTCCAAGTCCTGTTGAGATCGCACGGTCCAAAACATGCGTTGCATCTTCTTGATGAGGCGATCACGCATCAGGTTTTGCCATTCGGACGTTTGCGCTCTTGAGCATTTTCCGAAGATCTTTGGCGGTGTTGCACTGGCCTTTGATCTCCCAGCTCTGACCTTCATAGTACATGGCCACCTCAAAAGTCCCACCCTTCACCCGGACAACGCAATCCGCCTGTTTGCTGTGACAGGCATCGAACATCACCACCGCGTCCTTGAACGTGATGTTGGTGTTGGCGATGACATCGCCCTCTTCCTCCCGCGTTTGCAAACAACCGTACAGGGTCTTCCAGGTGGGGAACTTCTTTTCAAGGAAAGGATGCACATCGTCGTCCCATCCGTCCCCGTCCATGGCAGCACGCAGTTCAACGAAAGTGTCCCATCGAGACTGGTCGAACCAAAACAGCAACGGGCTTTCAACCATCAACTCGGCAACCTGCTCCAACAGCTTGGTCATACGGTTGCGGCGGTCTTCGACCTCTTTGACCTCTTTGACGGCTTCATCACGAAGCTGGGTCAGGGATTTCTTTTTGGTATCAACGCCCATACGCTCTCGTTCTCGTTCTTTTACGCCAAAACAGAGTAGAAGGAACAACCTGCCTGTGTAGGAGACAAGATGGAAAACCTCCAAATCGTCGTTTCGGTGATGAAGACCACCTCAGAGGCGTCCCGCAAGGCATTTGAGGTCAAAGTGGGGCTCAACACGGTGGGCACGGTTTACCTGATCCCGTCAGGGTGGCCCTACGAGGATATGCCGGAGCACCACGACCGCTGGGTCTTTGAAGGTGACATCTGTTCGCTCGACGAAGAGTTGAGCACATCCTACGACTCCCGCATGGAGGCTGTGTACGCTCTCCTGAGCGCCACGGAGAAGTCAGCATGACCCCTTCACAACGCAAATGCTACGAAGAGTGGTCCTACAAGATCCCTTTCGGCATCAAACAGGATCCGGTCACGCTCATCGAGACCATCGACTACATCAAGTGCTTGCGGGACCTTGCTGACGAAGAGGATTCCAGCAACGACTACGATCCCCACGGTTACACGGAAGCTGGCGTTGCTGTCTTCCGGGCTAAGGCCGACGAAGTAGAGGCTGACATGGAAAAAAGGCTTGGTTGGAGATGACTATTTTCGTTTTATTTGGACAACGCAAAGAAGACTACCCGGGGCAGTTCGCTCCTGAAGCTCTGGAAGTGATCTCCTGCTACGGGCACGAAGAGAACCCTGAGTTCTTGGAAGAGAAACTGGCCGAGTACACCAAAACCGAAGAGAAGGAAAAAGCGGAACTCGCGCGCCTCAAAGCTAAGTTCCCTGACGGCTAGGTGTTCACTTCAGCCCAGACCAGTTTGGGCACCATGCCGTCGGTCATCCTCCACACACCGAGACGGACGCTCCAACGAAACTGACAGCCCAGGAGGCTGGTGTACCAAGGCTCGTTCTCCATGATGTCGAGCACGTCATGGATGGCCCGATCTTCGTAGGCGTATTCGACGATGCTTTTGATGGGAGCTTTAGGCATTTATGGCCTCTTCGAAAACGTGTTCGACGATTCGGGAACCCACTCGGACAGGGACCACATCCCACACAAGGTCGGCACACAGTCCTTGGCATCGCGCCCAAAGGTCGTCGTATCGGGGGTTGGCGAGTTGCGCCCACACCCGGTCTCGGATCGTCCTGTGCCGATGGGACTTAGGTTCCCAGAACTCAGGCATTGGTGACCTCTTCGGCTCGTGCTCTCAGCGCACGATGGGCATCATGGAACCGACTGACCCTGTGTTTCAGGTTCGTGTGATACACGTCCAACCGTGGTGGTCGGGCGACTTCCTGGTTGAGCCGCTTTGCCACTTTCATCAAAAGCTCGTGCGAACGCCTGAACTTCAGAGGCACGGTTTCGATCACGATCTCAACCATTGATGTGCCCCATGACGCCGCTGTCCTCGATCCCACGGCCAAGTCGGTTTATCACGGCCTTCACCGGCACCTGACTCAACTCTCTCGCTTCCCTCCTCACGGGCACATCCACCGGGGTCGCCACCGGGGCGAAAAGCTTGTACCTCTGATGTTCGATGAAAGCCATTCGTCCCCCAGTGAAGAACATGCCGCCACCAAGCAGCGTGACTCTGAATCTCCACCAACGGGCAGGAGGGACGAAGATTCTGCCGGGGAAATCAACCATCGTTCGCCTCCACAAACACCGCGATTCTCAAAAAAGTGGTCGTCGGGATTGTCTCCGCAACTCGGTGCCGGACATGAAAAGGGACGCGTCGAAACCCAAGCTCGTCACTTCCGAAGTGAACGGCCAAGAAATCCAAAACCCGCCGTTGGATGGGTTTACGCATTGATGCGCCTCATCAGGTTGCCATCCTCCACTTGTTGCAAAACACGAACGGTCCCCAGCCATGTGTCTCGCCACGTCGGGACGGCGATTTTGCTTACCTGCCGGATTTTCTGACGTTGGTGTCCGACCAAGTTCACCTTCCGCTCTCCCAGGAGCGTGTGCATGTGCATCCAAGTGCGAACCCACGACACGCTGTGGAGGGTAAACCCAGAAAGATCAGTCATTGATGTTCTCCATCATACGTCGATCTCGCTCTCCCGTGTTGCGAGCAACTCGACCACGCAACGGACGCGCAAATAAACTCCACTGGACCCCATCCACCGTTCCGGCCACAAAAGGCCGGCGACTTTCCCAACCCCCGTCTCTGAGGTCCATGACCCGGCCCCTGACACCTCTAAGGATGTACTCCGTATTCCAGCGGCTACCCCTCATGCGTTCACGTTTACCCAAAGAGCTTCGTTGACCACCGCTTGCACCCAGCGATCAAAAGGTCGCTCCCGCATCTGGTTCGACATCTCCCCAGGCTGGTTGCCATCTTCAAAGAGATCTTGGATCCGGTACGCGTTACGCTGCCGTAGGATCAAAATTCCCTCTTCAACTGTGAGTCTCATGCGTTGACCCTCTCCAACACATCGTATTCCAGGTCTTCACCAACGTGGACCACCACATCGTACACGGGCATCCACCCTTGGCCGTTCAACATGTCCATCGTTTCGTTGACGAAGAACTCCTCTTCGTCTTCGACGGGGTACATGGGCCACCCCGCAAGCTGACGATTGACACGCTCCTCGATGTACGCGCCTTCTTCTTGGACAGATTTTGTCATGCGTTGATCTCCATCTGGACTCGGGTCCATGATCCAGTCAGGGCGTCACGGAACAGGTCGAGGACGAGTTCGACTTCACCGTAGCTGTGCTCATCGATCAGTCTGATGTAGCCGAAGTGCCACCACAACCGTCGTTTCACGCCATGGACCGCTTTCGCATAAACGTGTTGACCTACGGCCTTTGTTGAAACGGTCACCTAACCCTTGTACTCCAAACTAGGCGTTGATCTCTCGCATGGCGAAACGATTTAAGCCCTCAAGAACTCTCAGTTGGCGCGGTTGGGGCCGGTTGCCCCCGATTCGTCTGATGGCCCGTTTGTACACCCAGTAGTAAACACGGGGCAGCACCCTGGGATCAGAGCGAAGCTGCAACCAACCACTCACTGGTTCCACAGTCTCTCTAAGCGCCCAAGGGGGATCCGTCGAACCACCGGGTTCAACCTCACCATCACCCGGGTCCTTGCCGCGTCATACATTGGTTGAAAGTCCAGGCTTCTGTGGTGATCGAACATAAACCTCCAGTGCTTTATGTTGGTGGTGTCGTACCAGTCTTGGATGGTCATGCGTTCATCTTTCCCCAGATGGCGTAGTAGGTCTCAGCCGGAACCACGACGGCTCGCCAGATCTCCGCGCGCACATGGCCTCTGATTTCCGCGATCGGGCGGTACACGGTTTGACCACGGGGGAGGCAGTCGTAGATCGCACACACCCGCTCGTTGAAGGAACCCTTCATGCGTTGATCCTGTCGAACGCCCTATCCGGTAGATGCAGGAAATCCAATGCGCTGGTGACGGAACGTGTTTCCCGTCTCGTCCCTGCCCACCGTCCCGGCACCGCCCCATAAGCCTGCGCCCACGATTGGCAGAATTTGTGTGCCCGATTGCGAACCGTCGTGTAGATGCGCCTACGGAAGATGGTGTTGATCATGCGTTGATGTACTCCTGAAACCCAGCAATCACAACGCGGCCTTTGAAGACATCCAGTTGGTTGCGACTGAAGCTCCACATCGGGTCTTCGGCAGCCAGGAGCACCACGGGGATTCGTTCCAAAGTCACTTGACGGACGTGGAACCAAATCTCCCCGTCCACGTAGAACTCTGCTCTCATCTTTCGATAGGGCTTTTTCTTCATCGGTTGATCTCCGATAGAACCTGACCAACTGTTTGTCGGACCCCGGTACGAGCGATGATTCCCTGTGCTGCCGTAAATTCTCTGACGGACCCGTTTAGCCCACCCCAAGAACAACGGGTCAGTTTCCAGACTCTCCTGCGTGGGGTGTGCTCGTAGATTTCCCAACGGCTCGTCATCGTCATCGCTCCTTGTCGTTGATCCTGTCTTGCACTTCGACCATCGTTGCCCGGTTGTTGAACACTAACGTGTTGATCCTCAACATCACGTAACTTTCAACCTCGTCTTCAACGTCAGAATCAAACCTGACGATCTGACGGGACACCCCTCCCAGCAACTTTTCGACCATGCCCATGCTCATGCGTTGATGCTCTCCAGGCAGTTCCTCAAAATACCCGTCAAGAAAACATCCGGGGAACCGTCCCCCAGCCACTCAACACATACCCAACCCGTCCATTGCTCCAAAACCTCACCCACCTCTTCGCCCACCTCTTCGGTTTCAACCGGAAGTAGATAAAGCCATTGGCAGAAAACCTCGGACAGAAGTTTGTCGATGCCCATGGGTCCGTAGGCATCCATGTCGCCGTCGTCACTCATACGTTGATCCTTGCCAAAACCGAAGCGCCGCCTTGTGCCTCGATGATTTCCAACCGTTCAGCCACCGGCACCCATGTCTTCTTGTAAAGGGACCAAACCCGGTAGTAGCCCATGCGGCCATCCAACTGATCCAGCTTGTCGGAGACGTGGATCATCGGTTGAACTCCTCTAACATGCGGTACTCAAACCGCCATCGCTTCCACCCAATCACATCCAACACCGGGTGTTTCACGTGCTCCATGATTGCCCACCACACTTTGTTGGATTGGAAATAATCCGCAAACAGAGGTTTGCCAAGAACATGAAACTCTCTCACGTGTTGCTCTCCTCGATGATCCTGTGCATCCAAAGGTCAAGGAACGCCAAACGATCCCACACAAGGTTTCTGGCCTTGTTGTCGAGACAATAGACAAGTCGCCTACCGTCTCGTGAGACGGGTTTTTTTCGGGGTGCCGTGCAAAGCTCCTCCACGGCCCAATAGACATTCAACAGATTCATTTTTCGATCTTCTCCACCGTGACCGTGGTTTGCATGAGCATCCAAGACGCCACTCCCATCCACAAAGCCCCATCCACGATAAGAAGCGTGCTCCACCAATCATCAGAAATGAGCCCCACAAACAACGTGAACGCCGGAGCCGAGAAGACGGTGAGCAGAACCCCGAGGAACCACACCTTCGATGCAAGGGTCTTTTTAGCCATTGATAACCTCCCAAATGTAGTCGTGGCGGTCAACTAGGAGCGGTTCGAAGAAGGTGCCGAGGTCGGCAATGGAAGCATGGAGCGGTTCGACGATGGAAGCATGGACGGCGTTGATGACCGTTTCAAGGTGCCCGGTTCTCCAGAGTTGCTGCTCCAGTTCCTCGCACCCTCTTTTCCCAGGACGGTACACACGGGCAACGATCCGCTTCCGCACTTTGCTTGTGTTGAGCCTACCCATTGATGTGCCCCCAAACGGATTGAGGCCGGTGGTGCCAAGGGATCTGCCGCCACCGACGGGAGTTGGTCTGTAGCTCAGAAACCACCTGCTCTTTGATGGCTACTTCAACATCAACGCCGGGTTGTCGTTTCTCCGCAAACATTCGGAAATTGGTCTGCCAAAGACGTTCATCAAGGATGTCGTAGACGTACTTTCGGACTTGGGAACGGATCATGCGTTGATCCTTTCCTTCATCGTTTTGTCGTACTTCCAGCAACCGTTCCTGGTGTGCCTTTTATGGACGACATCCCCTATGGACCAGTACGTGTGGGACGAAAGCCAGTCCCACACGTCGTAGTGAACCCGGGCCTCCACTTGCTCTCGGAAACGGTCCAGAAGTCTTTGAGTCATGTGTTGATCTCCTGAAGGAGTTGACGTTCCAGTTGTGCTTGGGTCAGCCCTTCAAGTAGGAATTGACGATGAATGTGGAACCCCGCTCGATTGGCCGTTTGGTAGAGAACGTGCGGAGTCGTCTCCTGCCGAATCCGGGTGCAGACACGTTGCCAACCACGAGCGATTTTGCAGAAGGGCAAAGACGCACTCATGTCGACGTAACGCCACCATGCGATCATGTGTTGACCTTATCCCAAACGGCATGGCGGGACTCCCACGCGCCTCTGGATATGGCTCTTACGATAGGGCCCCAGTAAGACGAACTAGGACGACATCGCCAAGGAAAAGTTTGGTGCAGCCGGTTTCGGGCAGTGAAAAAACAGCGGTCGGTGGATCGTTGGATGTTAGACATTGATCCGCCCCATGATGCAGATTTCCATGTCGGGGTCTTCGATGAACCTCCACAGAGCATCTTCGACGGGGGTACCAACCTTGCGAAGCAAACGGCGGCGTTCCCGTTTGACCAGCACCTGTACTTGTCGCCCTTTCCAAGTCCAGTAGCACTGGTCATCAATCGCCTGTTGGGCGTTTGTGGGTGTCATGCGTTGATGCTCTCCCATGTCCGGGTCTTAGAAGTGGGTTGGAACACCGGAGCAGCTCGGGGCCACACCGGGACGATGCGCTCTTGGACGAGGAACCCTGACCAAGACCATTGGGCCGCACGGGCATTGCAAGAGAGGACTTCGCATCGGCGCTCGTGCCACCGTTGTGGCATGTTGCACATGACATCACACATACGAGGACGGTTACGCCAACATCGCCATTGCCACTTCAAACGGTTGATCCAAACCTTCATGCGTTGACCTTCCTCAAAACGGAATTCTGGACCAGCGTAACGTACCAATCGAACCGAACCCTGGCGTCGTCTACGTGCATGATGGGCGCTCCCAAACCCTTGAGCACCACCACATTCACCCAGGCCAAAGGGATGCGACGGTTCCCTTCCCGGCGCCGGAACATCGACATGGCCTCCTGTGAGCGACGGTGCATCTGCCCATGCTTGATGCAGCCGTAGGTGCCCTTTTTGCAAAACCAGTAGGCCGACATCGCGCGGTTGCACATGTCCAGATCGATCATTGGTTGATCTCCTTCATCGTTGTTGTGGCCAACACCACCACCTCCACGCCATCGGCCACGGGGCTCCACGAATGGTGAGTCACGAACGCATCCACAATAACCGTGATGGCCGCTTCGGTGCGGTAGCGAACGGTTCGATGGAAAACATCAAAGAGTTCGATCATTGGTTGACCTCCTGCCAGATGCGACGATCACACGGTCGCTTGACCAGCCCTTTGACGGCGTGTTTTACGTCGTACCAGTTGACCTCCCCCTCGTGGTGAAACAAACAACCGAGTCGAGTTGTCACCGGAAAACGGAACTGATCCCACATCGCATGGGCGAGCATCATCGGTTGGCCCTCTTCGCCATCCTCCCTTTTACGCGAAACGGGAGATTCTCAACCCAAACGGCGTAATACGCGGCAAAGGAGCAATTTCGTTGATCCTGCCCCACGTCGCATTCTCCAGATCAGGGCGAAATGAGAGCCTTCGTCGGACCCCTCGCCGGCCCAGGAGTGCGATCTCATACGGGTTCTTGTCCAACGGGTATTGGGTCTTGGCGTAGGCACGGAAGACTTCGACGATTTCGTAGTTGTCGGAGAAAAGCCGAAGGAGCTTGGAGTTCATGCGTTGATTTTTTCGTTGAGACGGGTGGGAACAAGCCCCGTAATCCTTGTACGCCATTTGCTCTGTACCCACACACGTTGTTGAACGAGGGCGTCCAACGCCGCAGGCTTTCCCACTTTGATGTTCTCTTCGCGGAAGTTGGCCAGGATGTCAAAAACGGCCCCTTCGATACTTCTCACGAATTGATCCTGTCCCGCACGTGGCCTTCCAGCCAGTTGCGCATGTCGTAACCGTTCCCCGTCCTGGGTTTCCTGAAAACGTGGCGACGACACTCCCACCGGATCCCACCCCAAACACCGATGTTGGCCTCGTTGGCTTCGATGGACGGGTGAAACTTCACCAGCCACTTGCTTCGGAGGATGGTCTGGACCTTCACGTGTTCGCCTCGTCCACCACAGGGTACGCCAGCACGGGGGTCACGACGTTGTAGACCTGAGCCAACACGGGGTTCACGGCGTAGAGCGACACCCACACACGCACCGCGGGGGCGCACGTCTCTTTGATCCTGCCCTCCGCATCCCGCTCCAAGTCTTCGTACTTGTGCATGTTGGAGCGAAAACTCATCGGTTCCACTCTTCTTGTACCCGATCTAAAGACCTATACAATCGACGCTTACACGTTTCCCACACCGTGTAAGCCACCCCCGACACGCCACCGTACCCAGTCTCAGACTGGGCCCGCACGCGGTTTGTACAATTGGTGATCTGGAAATGGATACGTTTGCCGATCATGCGTTCATCTCCATCCAAACACGTCCCCGAACCGTTGCGGCGAGGGGTTGGAGGTTCATCGCGTCGTACACCGGCTCCCATGCTAGCGCGTCTACTTCTCGACAACGGCGGCGGGCATCCACCCAAACGTAAAGCATCCGTTTTCTGACGTTCACGAGTTCATCCTGTCGAGGATGTGCCAGAGCGAACCACCCTCCCTTCGCAGGTTTCCACGGACAGCTCCCACGCTTATAAACACGCTGACCACCGCTTCCCGCACGTCGTGCAGCACAAACACGTCCGTGACGATTACTCGTCTCCGGCTGTACTGGGGCATTTTAGCCATAACCCTCATCTGTTGATCTCCTCAAGCGTCGCTCTGAAGGATCGTGCCACGATAGTGGTCCACCATTGAAACAAAGCACCGATGGTTCGCGCATCTGATGCGGCAAGAATCCGGTCTTCGGTGCCGCGACGTAGCCGTGTCAACCAGTGTTCGGTCATGCGTTGATCTCCTCAAAAATCCAAACCCTGGTGGGGGCCATCCGGTCCCACAGCACCTCCCACACGTAAGGAGCAACCGGGTCGCGTGGGTCATCACCAAGCTGCAACCGAAGACTCCCCCTGGTTCCGGCTGCGTTTCGCCACTCCCACATACGATCATAGAAAGTCATGCGTTCACCGCCTCCATCGTGTTGGCCACAACTTCGTTTTGCAACGGCAACTGCCGAAGGACGCCCCAGCCTAGGTCCATCCACATCTTGTGGTCCACGTTTTTGAGAACCATCAACACGATGTCTCGCTCACGGACCCGTCCCCAGGTCCAATCGGTGATGCGGTCTTGCGGGGTCACGAGTTCACTTCTCCCCAGAACACCTTTGCGTACCGAATCCCTAATTGTGCCCGCACCACACGCCACACAACGGGCCATGTGCCCGTTGGTCCCCAACCTGCCGCATCCATGCGGGCCCTTGTCCGGCCATGTACGGGGTCTCTCAGAGGGTTCACTGGTTCATCCTCGCCCACACCGGGCCCCACGGTCTACGCCACACGTGATGTACTCGGCGGTTTTGAAGCACTTGCATCGACTTTTGGTACACCTCGATCTGAACGGGCTTTTCCACCACCGCTTCGATGCGTTCGGACGCGACCAACCGGAAGGCTACGTCTTTGGTCACTGGTTCGTCTCCCCCATCACGGCATTTTTGATCTGCTGAGTTACCGGCAAACGGTCCCACACGATCCACCGCATCGAAACTGAAGTGTGCGGGTTCGGCTGAAGCATGAACCGGGGCACTTCAGAGTCTCGGATGCTCTGTGCAAAACGTCTTTCGATGCCACGAATCACGACCAGCCGTTTCTCCAATCTGTCGAGGGAAGTCATTGGTTCACCTTCTCCCAGTATCGCTCTTTTATACGCCACGCGACTGAAACCGAAATGGACTCGTGGATGGCAACGTGATCACCAACCCGAGCCATCACAAAAAACACCACCCCATCGGTCCTCTCCGACACAGGGTTGAGTATCCTCAAAAAGAGATCCATGCGCGGGTTTCCATACCGGCTCGTGATCGTCGCACGGCGACGGCGAGTCATTCCCAGACCGTCGCCCTTTCTTGGCCAAACAACAAAAACATCTCATCGTTGATCCGAGCCAGCCAAAAGTCGCCATCCCGATTCAAACGAGCCAACCGGGCATCGACCAACCAACCCGAATCCCCAGAAATAGCTCCATTCAAAGTGCGCTCGACCCTCACCGAAAGGGCCGCGCTCACTCGATCCACGAGCATCTCTACTTTGTCACTAATGGCAAACTTGGGTTCAGGCATTGATCCTCCCCATGAACATTCCCTTCCAACGAAGCCGTAAAGCGACAAGCACTTTGTGAGGCCCCTCCAGATCCAGCCGATGGTACCGAAGTGACTCGGGCAGCTTTTTCGTCACTTGGGCAATGACACGGCTCATCGGTTGATCTCCCACCACATCGGACCAATCAGTCGAAAAGCACTTGGAGCGTCGATAGCTGCGCCCACCTGTTCGTAAAGCAAAATGAAGTCAAGGTCACGAATCCTTTTGACAGACGCACATGCGTTCATCTTCTCCCAAACCCCAGACCGTGATTTCAGGACGCTCACAGGTTCACCTCCAACAGCAGCCGCGACATTCGGTTCACACCAAATATCGCAAAATCCATCGGGAGGTTCACCGTGACTTCGTAGATCACAGCACCCTCAATCCGAGGCGACCACGCTCGGTCCATGCGATAGAAGAAATCCTCAAAAGCCCAAGAGAAATACCTGATCTCTTTGGTCATGCGTTGATCCTTGGCATGATGTCTTGGAAGGTCCAAAAGCGAACGCCTACTTTGGTCCAAACCCGTTCAAAGACTTCATACTGGGTATCGGCTTCGACCCGTTTGTCCATCCGGGCTTCGATGTCGTTCTCAACTCGATCGTAGAGCGTCTTGTCGATGGTGGTCACAGGTTCACCCTCGCTCGGGCTTCGGCATGAAACGGAGCCGTCTCCCAGTCAACCGTAAGCCGAAGGCACCGGACGGGGATTTGAAGACCCTTCGCACGAATACGAGTCATGGTCTTCAAATAAATGCGCGCCTGGACAGCAGCTTGGATGCTCATGCGTTGATCCCCTCCAGCATTCGATCCCGAAACGGGAACGGGAACCTCTCCTCCAACGTAACTTTGCCTATAGCCCTCTCCAAATTCTCCATGATGGCAGGAAGGACAAGACTCCCGACCCCGTACATCACGTAGTACACGGAGTCTTCGATGTGCTCCCACACGTAACGGTCGTACTTCACGCGTTCACCTTCTCCCACCACGACCACTGGATCGACAACAAAATGGGGTTCGTCACGGCCTCCCAAATGACCTCCCAGCAAGCATGAGCCACCGTAGTCGGAACATCCCCATGAGCAAACAAGAGTTCATCGATCCGCAGACTGTTCTCAACCAACCGCTTGGAGATCGAGTGGGGGTTCGTTTCTTGGCTCTCCACCAAAGCTTATACGCGAAAACTCCCCTTCACCACGGCACAGTGCTCTGCGACAGGTGAAACGGAGTTTTGACTGATCCTTGGGTTAGATTAAGCGTCTCCGGGCTTTCATCTGGCCCTCACGGTTCTTAGCTCCGCTAAGCCGCCTGCACACGACACACGAGCTTGTGGGCGTCCCGTGCTTTTTGTGGATGTACCGCATCGACATCCCACTACCCTCGTGGTCGTGATTGTGCGGGCATAGTTTCCCGAGTGCTGTAGCCATCAAAGGCTATACGCGAAAAACCCTCGCGTTTAGATCAACCCAACTTCGTCTGATCCGCGACAACCGACAAACGGCAAACGGCTGTGGTCATGGACTCTTCGACATTCGCCGCATTGGGCTTGATTGCGAAATTCGCCTTTGGTCATCTTTCGCATCCCAAACGCTGATCCCGATTTGATGAGATCGCACGACGTACAACGGAAAAAAGCACCCGTAAGGACAATCGAAACCCCATCGCCAGATTCAGATTTGAAAGACAACGTGTCTCGCTTCGGAGTATCCAGAGTTTCTTTCAGTTGCCTGGCTGTCAACTTGTCCGCAACCGCAAGCGTCAATAACTTCGCCTCTTTGGTGGAGCGAAGTTCCTGTGTGGAGTTGAACACAATCGAAAACGCCGTCATCTCCTGCTTCAACGCTTCCAAATCCGACCCCATCAACATGTACGCGTGCAGCAACTCTCGTGCTCGGTTTTCAAGAGGCGAAACTTCTGCGGATACCCGGCGACGTTCCGGTTCCTGACGGGACGGCTTCACCGGGCGCTTTTCACCCAATACGTCGAGGATGGACGGACTGGACTCCTCCGCATTTTCAACCACATCGTTTACGATCTGGGCGAACTCAGCGGCCGGCATCTCCCACTGCGGGTCCAGCATCGAAACCGTCGGGTTCGATTTCGGTGGCATCCCTTTTGCTCCCAGCTTGGCTCCCGATACCTTGTAGTACAGGCAGTACGCCTCATGGACAGTGGAGAAACTAGCCGTAACCTCCCCAGGTCCACAAAATTCCCCCTTCAAAGTGATCGTTCTCCCTTTGCTCTCGCCGCCTACGTCGCCCTTCTTTCTCGCCCCTTTCGTGACGGTCCATTTGAGATCCCATTGGTGGATAGGCAGCGTCGTGTCCTGGTTTACACTCCGGGGCGTTGCTCCAATGCGCCAACCCTTGTTGAGAGGCCACATGTCACGGATCAGATGTCCGTATTTCCGCAGGGAGATTCCGTATTTATCTTTTTTGTTTGCCATCCTCCCACGCTACCCACGTCTGAATTGAACGGCAGCCCCCCAATGTCCTGTCGCTCGTGGAGAGCTACGGCGCAAACACCCCGAGCACCAGGTTAATCATCCCGGGTCGTCCCATCTCGTACCCGTTTGTCGGGGTTTGTCGGGGTTTGTCAGGGGCAGTGCCCCTATTGTGCCCCTGCGACATTCAGTTTCCGGCCCGAAAAAAAGTTGAAACTTTTTTCACCCTCCCTGGAGGCGCCGGGACTGAGCGCGTTACGCGATGTGACGATTACGACACGCTACGGCCGTCTGCGCTATTGATTTGGACGACCCCTCTCGCACAACGTGTACCAAATCCGTTGTGCAGTCGTTTGTCCAAAACTACTTGATCGTGATGCCTTCAGTTTGGATCGAACCCGAACCCAACAGGGACGTTGATCATGGGTTTGGTCTTGGACGTGTAGACACAAGCAGCCAAGTCAGAGGGCAACACACCACCGGGCAGGTACTTGGGGAACTGCTTGCTGATCCAACGCAGCGTCCCATCAAGGGTGGTCTTGTAGGACGACGTGACGTTGACGATCAGCAAAAAGTGGCTCGCATCTCGCTCCCGCTTCTTGGCGAACTCCCCCAAAATCTCTAAGGCTTCTTCCAACGGCTGCCCCGGCGAATGGAAGGGATCGAAGTTGATGACACCCGCATTGTCCAAACACGAGTTCCCGTTCAACACGAGGTTGATGAGATCACCACGGACCCACTCGGCTGGCTTCCCCTGGTGGAGCTTACGGCACTCCCTGATGACCTTGGCCGTCTGATCGATACCAATGAACCGGGCTTGCGGAGCCAAGTGAGGGGCCACCACATCGAGCGTGGGACACTCGATGCCGGCACCGCCTTCGATCCAGTCATCGACCAGCTTGCCCTTGTGCTTCGGCCAGAGCACGTAGCTCTGCTGTGCCGCCCGCAGATTCGCCAGACGGGTCAGATGCTTTGCGCCGTTGTCTGTGAAATCTGCTTTGGAAGCCAGCGCGGGAGGAAGCCCCATTTCATCACAAAGTTTGGAAAGGGTGGTCTTGTGATGACGCTTGAGATCAGAGTGCCACTCTTGGAACAATTTTGAAACAGACATCACTGGCCGTGCCCGTTCCTGGTCAAAGTGCTCTTGAATCCCTTTTCGGATCTCATTTATGGAGTGTGGATGACGTGGGAGCCCCATCTCAACATAGAGTTTGGAGAGCGAAGTGTTGAGATACCGACGGAGATAGTTATCCCATTTTCGGAACTCTTTTGAGTTCCGACGAAGCAGCGTTTGGTCTTGATCGAAGTGCTCTTGGACCTCCTTTCGGATCTCATCTATGGTGTATTTTTCACAAAACCCAGGAAGCCCTATTTCGTCACACAGCTTGGAAAGAGTGGTCTTGCAATGACGCTTGAGACGTGTGTTCCTGCGCCGCCACTGCGGTGACGTGTTGCTTGTAGGCCGCACCCCTTCTTGATCGAAGTGCTCTTGGACCTCCTTTCGGATCTCATCACGAGAACTGTTTTCATACGGAAGAAGGACACCCATTTCGTCACACAGCTTGGCAAGGGTTGTTTGACAATGACGACGGAGATGGGTGTCCCAGCGCCGGAACTGCGGCGAAGTCTTGAAGTTGGGGCGCGTCCCTTCCTGATCACGATGCTCTTGGATTCCCTTTTGGATCTCATCTATGGTGTATTTTTGAAGCCGAAGCGCCTCTCCGATCTCCTTGGCCGACTGCCCCGTGAACATCCCCGTCATCGACAGGATGCCCTGGTCAGCCTTCACGATGATGTCATCGTAGTTCTCCAAGACTTCGTTGAACGCCTCGATCAGTTCCTTGGAGATCAGCCGTACCGTTCCCGTCGATGACCGCTGGGTCTTGCCCAACGCTTTGTTCAACGAGTACCGAAGTTGACGCGCTTCTTTTTTGGTCAAATCGCCTTCGGACACATCCTCCAACAACTGTCCCAACGCTGCCAAATACTCCGGCCCCTTCAACCCTTTGTCTGCCAACCTGCGAGCGACTTCAGGGACCGACAGTCCAGGCTCCGCTCCCACGATCTCTTGGATGGCTTTCTTGGCTACCGCCCTCTGTTGCTCCGTGGTCTTGAGCGCCCCTGTCACCCTCTGGACGAACTTCAAGTCGTACCGGGACCGAATGGCGTCTCCCACCTCTCGACCGATCCCAATGCGTCGTGTGTAGTGCTGGGCCGTCTCAAAATCGTGAAGGTGACACGCCGTCAACAACGCCGCTTGCTTGTGAGCCTGCATGGCTTTCCCACCAAGTCCCGTGGGGTCCGGGCAAAAGAACACAATGGCAGCGTCGTCAGGGTGCGTGTGCCCACTGATCTTGTGCTTGGGCCGAAAGGTCCGTCCCCATCGCTGAACCGTCAACGGAAGACTCCGGGGAAAGCCCACCACGTAGATGTGCGAACACAAGGGCCAGTCGGTCCCCTCGTCAAATCGCTTGCACGCCAGGATCACATCCACGGTCGAGTCTTCAAACTTGGTCACATCCCCTTCGGACTCCAACGTCGAACGTAGAGCTTCTTTGGCCAAATCCCCAACGCCCACTGCATTGAGCACGAGTGCTCCGCGATTTTCAAACGCCTTTTGGAGCTTCAATGCCCACGACTTAGACTTGTGAGTCGGGACCACAATGACCGTCTTAGGCTTGCCGTCCTTCTCCCATCTCCGAGTCAGCGACAACGTGGCATGTCCACCAATCCCAGCAGGACACGAATCACCGTTGAGTTCTTTCGTGGTCGTGGCCTTGTACCCGGACAGCCTCTCGGCGCACATCCACATGCGTGATGGCACCAAACGATTCCCGTCATGGTCCGTGTCCAGCGCATGTTCCGCAATCGTCCGAACGTATCGAGGCTGCTCCGACGTAAAAACGGCCTTGCCATCATTTCGGTACGGAGTCGCCGTCACCAGCAGCACCCGTCCACCTAACTTCGCCCACTGTTTCGTCAGTCGGTGGAGCTTGGTGGCGTCTACTCCCGCGTGGTGCCCTTCATCGACCGTGAGTAACCGACCCGTCAGGTCTACGGCTCCACGGCTCTGAGCCAGTTCCAGGGCGTTGTGAAGGGTCTGGTAGCAGGACGTTGCCGCAAACCACATCGACCGCTTCTTGGACCGTAGGACAGAAGCCAACCGGGCCGTGGTGGTGCTGCGTGCTGGGAGCCAGGTCTTCGGTCCCGTCTTGTAGGTCTTTTCGCCTTCGATCTCCACAGACCCGCATCCCAAAAACGAATCTTGGATGTGGCTCTGGGGGACAATCACGAACACAGACTTGCAACCACGGCGACCTACCGCGCTCTCGGCCTCTAAACGAGCCACAAGAGACCGTACAACCATGGATTTGCCAAATCCTGTTGGACTTACCAGCCCGAATACCGGGTCTCCAGCGCTCCAAAAGCTGTAGAGCGCTCGATGAGCTTCAATCTGGTTCGGATACAACCGTTTGTCCGACATCAAAGGTTATACACGTAAACCGGGACTTCTAACTCCCGTTTGTCCAAAACTACTTGATCGTGATGGTCGTCCCGTCGAACTTCGTGAGGCTGAATCCCACAAACGTCTCGTTGTACGTCGCCGCAATGTCCTTCAAAAACTGGATCGCCACTTTTTCGCCCAACAAAATCCCCTGGTCCCCATCCGAACGGTAGTGAACCCCAGCCATGTTCCGCGCCGTCGCTATGTTCGACGCCAATTTGTTGAGTTCTCCTCCCACCGTCATCACATCCACGATGGCTGGGTCCGTGATCGCATCCGTCTCCAACTGCGCCATCGTCTCCGTGCCCGTCACTGACTCCACAATGGCAAACGAACCCCCCGCCAAATCCTTCATCAAAACGCTTTCGTCCAAAAACGCCTTCAAAACAGTTGTACATGCTCCCGCAACAACCGCATGTCCCGCTGGATATGACGGATGAGCCGGAGATCCCTCCGGGTACATCAACGGAAGCAAATACGTCGCCTCCCCATCCGCGCTGTTCTTGGCCAAAATCAACCCCACCGTCGATGTCCCCAAAATCCGAGCGTCCAAATCGTAATCCTGTGCATCCGTCAGCGTGAAATGCACCCGACCCGCCAAAACCTCCGGCCTCAACCTCATGTGCGCTACCCACTTCTGTCTCCACGCCGCCTGAAGGGCTATCTGTGAGACCTCCCACAAACGACCCAACATGTCCGCCGGCCCCATCGTCACAAACATGGCCTCGTTGGGCAACACCGGAATGTTTGGATCAAACAAAGCCCCATTCCCCAACAAAATCATCGCCGCTCCCAAATACGGCTGCGCCAACGCATCATTGTGAACGTAACTCCCCAACACCCTTGGACTACATGCCCTCCTGCGCTGTCCCGTCACGTTCGCCCCTCCCGTCGCCTCTCCCCTTTGTATCGCTAACCACCCCGCCACTCCCACCGAAGCTACGTCGTCGCTCTCTGTCTCGATCTCCTGCGCCACAAACAAGTTCCCGTAGGCGTAATCGTGCAAAAGCAACTGACTCACATACGGCCCCACCAGCTCTCCAACCCCCGTCCCACGAAATAACGTCCCCCGTGTGACCAACCCTCCAACCTTGGGCCCCTTAAACGAACCCCCGTAACCGTTGAGGTCCGCCAACACCGCATCCACATCGGCTTCGCTGCCCGTGGTCCCGTCTGCAATGTCTCTGAAAGCAGCATCCCGCAACAAAGCCATCGCGTACACCTCCACCATCTCTGATCCACTCTCCGCCGAAACCATCGAAGGCGCTTCAGGCATAGACACCGAAAACGCATCTGCCCCTACCATGCCAAACGCCAAAGCCGCCTGTGGATCGACCAGCTTCCTAACCGCTGTCTCGGCTCGGACAATCCGGTCGAAATACCCTTGATCCCCACTGCGTAACGCAACTTCGACTTTCATCCAGTCGTTGTCCGCCACTTCTCCGTAGCTGTTGTGGGGCAAGGTCTTGGAAAACATCGCTGTCCGATAGAACACCCCTCCCCGTTCCACCATGAGCGCACGGTCAAGGTTCGTGTCTTGAACCGTATCGGCTTCTACTCGTTGGACGTTCGCACGATCAACTCGGAAGTCATAAGGCTCTCCCACAGGAGACGTAGGGTCTTGCCGCTTGATGGCCATTTCAAACATGGAAAAGACATAGCCAAAACACCCAACCTAGTCCCGTTGGTTGACTAAGCCAACCTAGTTTCAAAACCCCTATAGGCGCGTACCCCCGGTTATTTGAGACACAACCCCTGGTTGATTCCAAATAGAAAAGGCCCCCCTTCGTAGAGAGGCCCTCTGTGGGAGAGATAAACCCAAGCTCAGCTAGTTGGGCTAGTTGAACCGCGTTGCGAACTTGGTTTCATTTTGACTCTTCCAAAATTGGTGCAGGTCAGATACGGGAATTTTGAGTACCCCCCCGCCCCCTATAGTTTTTCTATACGGTTATCGACAACTCGGGGGTGGGGGGTGCAGGACACCTCTAACCCTCTGATCTGGGGTGGTAGATCAGAGGGCTGATGGATGAGAGTGCGTGAACTACACAGCTCGTGGAAGAGTCTTGCCGAAGGCCAGGGCTTCTTGGTCGATCAAGTTCTGAAGCTGGTCAAGAAACTCAGCTCGGTATCCCAAGATCAAAGCAGCTCTCAGGGTTGTATCCAAGGCACACAGATCACCGAGGGTCTTCAGCTCAAGGGTGCTTTGGCTAAGACAAAAAGAAATCGTCGTGCTCCTACCTAGGGGGGTGCCACCAAGGAGCTTGAAGAACACGTCGAACTGAGACTCAGATAGTTGGATGGTCATGTCCCCTACACAGGCAGGAGGGGACATCTACCCTGTGTGATGGGTCAGGGCATCATGCGGCTGTAGGTTGAGTAGGTACAGCCTGTGATGATGGCGACGGAGCAGCTACCAGGCTCGATGGTGTACTCGATGACACCAGGGCCCATGAGGCAGCGTGTGCGGTCCACTGACCTGCCTTTGGGGATGACAGCGCAGTCTAGGGCGGTGAGCTTGTGTTGGACGACACAGCAGTTGGAGCCGTCGGGAGCAGCATAAGCCTGACCCTGCTTGGGTGGGCGGATGATGGCCATGTACTCAGGGAGAACTCATAGGAGAAATCCCGAAACCTGCCTGATGAGATGTTCGGTCGGATTCCGGTTTGGTTGGGTCAAGCCCCACAAAGGGGGCCTCTGTGGGGGGAACCTATGCTTGGATCGATCTACAGGGCCTAAATGGAGGCCCAAATACTTCTGTCACTATCCAAGCCCGGACAAGCCCGCTCTAAATTCTCAAAAACCCAGAACCCAATGGTCCTGAGCTTTGGGTTGTCCGGGCGAGTTGGGGGTCAGCACAAACACGTGCGGCCCCTTGGTCATCCGGCCGAATGACTTTGGAGCCTGGGCTTTCAACACGACATCCTGCCTGGCACCTCACGTTTGCCCCCTTGGGGGATTCGTTGGAGGGGAGGGATTGGAACCCCCTAATCGTGCATCCTGCTTAGAGCCCACACAGGTGGGTTGGGACTTCTATCTGTTGGGGGCGTAGAAAGCCCTCTGGGCCTGTGTAGAGGGCATGAGATCACCAACCAATCCGAACCCGACCAAGCTGTTCCTGTGGAACTGGGCAGGTGGGGGATACAACTCCTGTCGGGCTCGGGACCGTGATGAGGCGGTTGAGGTGGCGCAGAACTTCTGTGTCGGCCTGGAGCCTGCCCTACACACCCTGCGTGAATGCACTCAGGCTGAACTCACCGCTGAAGACAAGCGATGGGGCCCTTACGACTGAGGCGTAGAAAGCCTGGTCTGCCTGTGTAGAGGTCAAGATGAGCAGCCCCTATCGTGCGTCCCTTCCAGAGCCTGTGGTCAAGCCACGGGCTCTGCTTGTTCTCACCAAACGGGAGGGCATGGCTCGCATCAGCGCGTCATTGTCGCGTTTTTCACTCGACATGGACCTCATCAGTGCCCGAGAGATTGCGGCATTCAACGAGCGTCGGTTTGAGCGCCGCATGGCCCGCATCAAGTCAGGGTTGGCGTACTAGCATGGTCCTCGCACACGGAGCTGCTGGCATTTGTCCTCTTGAGCTACTCGGCATGGTCTCGGCTGTGGCCTCTGTGGGAGGCGTAGGCGTCCTGTGGAGCTTGTTGAAGGCCAAGCTGGGACTGTCGTCGTAGAAGTCTCTGACAGCGTGTGTAGGGGCTAAGATGGCGAAGCTCAAGACCCCCCCACATCCTCGCGGCTACGGGATCGACAAGAAGGGCCGTGGTGCTCAGCTTGTCCGCAAGGCGTGGCGTAAGTGGGGCAAGGCTGATGCTCGTCAACAGGCCCAGGAGAGCGTCTGATGGCACTGAACAAGCCCACCAAGCGTTGGCATCTGGACTGTGAAGCCGAGGACGGCGAGTACGGCAACTCGTGCTGCGATGAGACCATCTGGGCAGACACCAAGGCCAAGCTGTTTCAGGCGGCTGCAAAGGCCGGGTGGAGCTACTCCAAGCGCGAGGACCACTCCTTGTGTCCAAGTTGCAACTGGCGAAAGAACCCTTTTGAGGGCGTTTGAATCATGTCCAAGCCGCTGTTGCCACCTGAATACGAACTCCGCATGGTCACATGCGTGGGGAACACGGAGCCTTCGTTGTGGTTGCTCCACATGGGGCAGCTCAGTGAAGGAGGAGTGCCCGAAGAGGAGCTGATCCACAGAGCTTGGGAGCAGTTCCGCAGCGAACTGTCCAATGAGCGGCTCCACAAACTCCTTCAGTTGGAGGCCAAATTGGCTGAAGCCCACAAAGCGCATTTGCGCACGGTTGGTCGGATTCGCACACGGTTCGACATGCACACCATGAGTTACGAAGCTACGAGCAAGGCCGAGAAGGGCAGCGTAGGTCGTCAAACGATGAGTGCTGAGTATGGAGCGGCGATGTCGTTCCGGCTGGTGCTTGAGCATGTGGAACGTGAAGACCTGGGCCACATCCCTGTTGCAGCAGGTAGAAGTTCCGATCCACCTGTGTAGTAAGTGTCCACATGAGCTACCCGATGCCTGGGCAGGCCCTACTAGACTCCAGGGCGGAGTCTGAGCAAAAGAAAGAAAGTCCCCAAATGGTATAATTCACGCGATTCCGGTCCCGACGCTCTTAGCAACTGGGGATGACTGGAGAGACGCACCAAGACAGTTGGCCCACCAGGGGTATGAGCAGGATCAAGAGACAAAGGCAGCCGTTTGGTTGCCTTTGGTCGTGAGAGACCCCGAGATGACCGACACAGACACCGAGTTCGCAGC
>Ga0307379_10001975_pt1 | contig 31137 bp, 22 predicted proteins | sample UN2MG_FD_202237 | JGI IMG/M metagenome (GOLD analysis project Ga0307379, IMG submission 202237) | Soil microbial communities from Risofladan, Vaasa, Finland - UN-2 | ecosystem: Environmental > Terrestrial > Soil > Coastal area > Acid sulfate soil | place: Finland: Risofladan, Vaasa | collected...
GGTGGATGCGCTCGCTTGCGATGAAGGCGTATGCGATAACGAAGATCAGCCCCGCCGCGATCGCGTGATGCGTGTTCTCGATCATGGGGCGGCGCTCTTGTCCGGTTCCGGCCAGGCGATCATGTCGACGATGTCCTGCATGCCCACGACGCCGACGAGACGCTCTCCCTCCAGAATCAGAACCTGTCGCGCGTTGTGCATTACCATCATCGCCGCAACCTCCGCCAGCGGCGTGTCCTCGGTCGCAGTCAGCGGCTTCCGGTCCATCACGTCCGTAACCGGCAGAAGCGCAACCTTCGCGACATTCTCCTGGAACGGCTTGAACTCCCCGGATCGGTACAGATCGCCCACCTGTTCCAGGTACTTGGGGAGCAGCCGGCGCACCAAAGGCGTTTTCGTCACGAGCCCCAGCAGCGTACCATCCTCATCGATCACAGGCAGGGCGCCATGCCCACTGGACCGCATGAGCAGCGCCGCCTCCCCCACCGTCGCCTCCGGGCTTACAGTCTGAACATCCCGCGACATCGCGTCTCTTGCTCTCATCGCTCCTCCCACTCCCTGGCCAAGCGGGCGCAGGCCAACCCGCGGCTGAACGTCGTGTATGCGCCTATTCACCGAATCGGCACCCCGATCCTTGCGGAATCTGGCTCATAGCAGAGCTGCCTCGCGTCTCGCGTCCCCGCCCCGCTGGCAGGCCGGCTGCGGGTTGACATGGACGAGTGCCGATACTATAATACTGGTTGAGACTGTGGGGCTGTGGCGCAGTGGGAGCGCGTTTCCTTGGCATGGAAGAGGTCGCGGGTTCGAATCCCGCCAGCTCCACCAGAGGTCATGAATCCAGTGCAGCCCTGATCTTCATTGGAGCACGCCCCGAGGCGTGCTCTCTGTGCAGGTGCGCCCATGAGCCGTCGGTGGGGAAAACGGGAAACTCGCCGGATCGCAAGCCTGTGGTGGGCTCTCGCCACTCTCATCTCTGCCGCCGGCATCCCGGCCGCGCAGGGCCAAGTCGCCGACGACTACGACCTCACAGTTCTTGTCTTCGCCCCCGACGCCGGCCCGGCCCAGATTGCCCTGAGCTATCCCACCCTTATCGACCGCAAAGCGCTCCTCAAGGGGCTCGATGCGTTGGCGCAGGCGACCGGCGCCTCAATGGGCCATATCGAGATCGAAGACGCCCAGCAGGCCCGAGGGACTCCCCGAGAGGCAACAGCCGCCCAGTTGACAGTCGAGGGCCTCGTGCGGCCACAGACGGGCGCTCTGCCCGTGGGCCCAATCATTCGATCGCTCCCCGAGTGGCACCGAATGCGGCTCGTTTTCATCATGGGAGAGCGATTCCGATTCGCGGGCCCTTTAGACGCCTCCGCCGACGGATTTGTCGTCAGACTCCTCAATCGTATGAAACCATATGAGTATGATGTGGAAAGAAAGAGCGGAGGAGTAGCCCCGCAAGAGGACGTGGCGGAAGAGAAGTCGGCATCGCGTGCGCTGCTCCCCGCCGTGCTCATAGGTCTGCCGGCCGGATTCCTCGTTGGCTGGTTGCTGGGCGATGTGACGCCCGCTAGGCCTCGCCGAGAGCAGGCAAACCATAGCAGACGGCGACCGGGGCGGTACCAGCCCCCGGGACCTCGTGGAGGCTGAAGCGTATGGAACTCGAGCAGCTTTGCCGATTTGCCGTTGACAGCCAGGCCTCGGACCTGTTCATCAAGGCGGAGTCGCCGCCCGCGCTGCGCGTCCACGGGCGCATCGTACCCACCGATCTGCCCGCGCTTACGCCCGATGACACGAAGGCCCTGGCGCATTCCATCATGACCGAGGAGCAGATCCAGGCCTTCGAGGATTACCACGAGCTGGACCTCGCCTTTACCCTGGCCGATGTAGCTCGATTCCGCTGCAACGTCTACATCCAGCGCGGCACCTATGCCATGGTGCTGCGCATCGTCCCCCTCGAGATCAAAGAGATCGAGGAACTCGGTCTGCCCAAGGTATTGGAAGAGCTCGCCAAGCCAAAGCAGGGACTGGTACTGGTGACCGGCCCCACCGGCTGCGGCAAGTCAACAACTCTGGCGGCCATGATCGATCTCATCAACAGGACGCGGTACTGCAACATCGTGACCATTGAAGACCCCATCGAGTTCGTCCACGACGACAAGCAGGCAGTCGCCAGCCAGCGAGAGGTCGGAATCGACACCGAGTCCTTCTACGACGCGATGAAGTTCGTCGTGCGGGAAAGCCCGGACGTCATCCTCATCGGGGAGATGCGCGACGCCGAGACCATGCGAGTGGCACTCACGGCATCCGAGACGGGGCACCTCGTGTTCTCCACGGTCCACACCACCAGCGCAGCCGACACCGTGGAGCGCATCGTGAGCATCTTTCCACCCCACGAGAAGAGCCAGATATGTCTGCGTCTTTCCACCAGCCTGCTGGGCATCGTCTCACAGAAGCTCGTCCCCCGGGCGGACGGCACGGGACGAGTCCCGGCGGTGGAAGTCATGATTAACACCCCGACCGTCGCCAAGCTCATCGAGGAAGGCCGATCCTCTCAGATCTATTCCGCCATGAACGAAGGTGGATACTGGGGCATGCAAACCATGAACCAGTCCCTCGTCAAATACTGGCGGGCCGGCGTCATCTCCGAAGACGATGCCCTCACATTCGCCGGCAACCTGACCGAGCTGAAGCAGATGCTCCGCCGGGGAGCCGCCTAGAAGCTCTGGCCATCGGAACTGCCGCCCTCGTGCATCGAAGCCACTAGCCAGCCAGGACCTCTGGCGACCTCCGTGAGCGGGCAAGGAGGCGGCCGTGGAGCTGGAAACACTGCTTGCCCTGCTGGTGCAGGTCAAAGGATCGGATTTGCACCTCTGCGCCGGCGAACCCCCGACCATGCGCGTCCAGCGCATCATCCGCCGCACCAAGTTCCCCGAGTTGCCGGGCGAGGAAGTGGCGCGGATGCTCCGTACCATGGCCGGCGAGGAGCGCTGGGAGCGGCTCATGGAGGAGCGCGAGTTGGACATGGCCCTCGTCGTGCCCGGTGCCGGCCGCTTCCGCGTAAACCTCTACCGGGAACGCAACTACCCCGCGGCCTGTTTCCACCGTATCCCTTCCGAAATCCAGACCGTCGACGAGCTCGGCCTTCCCCAGATCCTCAAGCAAATCGCCATGCTGCCGCGAGGCCTCGTGCTCGTCACCGGCCCCACAGGCAGCGGCAAATCGACGACGCTCGCCGCCGTCATCGACTACGTCAACGAGCATAGACCCGTCCACATCATCACCATAGAAGATCCAGTCGAGTTCGTTCACAAGCCCAAGATGGGCTCGATCACCCAGCGGGAAATCGGCCTCGACACCCACTCCTTCGCCGACGCCCTGCGGCACGTCATGCGGCAGAACCCCGACGTGATTCTGGTGGGTGAGATGAGGGATCTCGAAACCATTCAGTTGGCCATCACGGCAGGGGAGACCGGGCACCTCGTCTTTGGCACCCTGCACACGCTCGATGCCGCGCAGACAATCGACCGGATGGTAGACGTATTCGAGCCCTACCGCCAGGAGCAGGTCCGAGCGCAGCTTTCCATCACACTGCAGGCGGTTGTCAGTCAGGATCTTCTCCACCGAGCGGACGGCCAAGGGCTCATCCCTGCCTTCGAGGTGATGATCGCTACGCCGGGCATCCGCAATCTCATCCGGGAACGAAAGACGCATCAGATCTACACCCTGATCCAGGGAGGCGGGGACATCGGCATGCAGACCCTGGACCAGCACTTGCTACACCTCTACTCAGATGGCCTTGTCTCGGCGGAGGAGGCGCTCTCCAAAGCAAGTAATCCAATGGAGTTCGCGCGATTGGCTCGGATCGGGACAGATTCCGGGAAGGCAACGTGATATCCGGGTAGAATGGAAAAGATTGGCCGGCGGCACGCCGCTGGCGGCGGGGCTTGTGCCCAACGTCACTGATTCCGGAGGCTTCTGCATGTCGGACAAGTACGCAGTCCCACTCGACGACCTACTCAGGCTCCTGGTAAGCAACGAGGGATCGGACCTCCACCTTCGCGCACAGGAGTCTCCAGTCTTCCGCATCCACGGCGAACTCCGGCGCACGAACTTCCCGGCGCTGACGCCCGAGAACATCAAGGCGATCGTCTATCCCATCATGGGCCCGGATCGCATAGAGCGCTTCGAACGAGATCTGGAATGTGACCTGGCCTATCAGATCCAAGGCTTGGCCCGCTTCCGCGTCAATGTGTTCAAGCAGCAGAACAGCCCCGGGGCCGTCATGCGACTCATCCCGATCCGGGTCCAGACACTCGACGAACTCGGGCTGCCCCCTGTACTGCGGGAAGTCGCCATGCTGCCGCGCGGGCTCGTCCTCGTCACCGGCCCCACGGGTTCGGGCAAATCCACCACCCTCGCCGCGATGGTCAACGAGATCAACGAGAACAAACCCGTCCACATCATCACCATCGAAGACCCCATTGAGTTCATGCACGAGGACAAGGTGGCGGCATTGAACCAGCGCGAGGTCGAGATGGACACCCACAGCTTCGCCAACGCCCTCAAGCACGTCATGCGCCAAAACCCGGATGTGATCCTCGTGGGAGAGATGCGCGACAACGAGACCATGCAGCTCGCCATCACTGCAGCCGAGACGGGCCACTTGGTGTTCTCCACCGTACACACGACCGACGCGGCTCAGACCATCGACCGCATCGTCGACGTCTTCGAACCGGAGCGCCAGGAGCAGATCCGCATGCAGCTCGCGATTACCCTCCAGGCCGTCATCTCGATGACCCTCCTACCCCGAGTTGACCGCCCGGGCCGGGTAGCGGCCTTCGAGATCATGATCGCCACTCCCGCCGTCCGGAACATGGTCAGAGAGCGCAAGACCCACCAGCTCTACGGAGCCATCCAGACAGGGGCGGAGCTGGGAATGCAGACCCTCGACAACCATCTGCTCCAACTGTACCGAGGCGGCATCGTCAGCTACGAGATGGCTCTGTCCAAGTCTTCGAACCCGAGCGAGTTCGCCGCGCGGGCCGGCACCGGCAGCAGGCCAGAGGCCTTGACGTCGGCGGCCCCGGGAGAAGTCTGATCGGAGGATGGCGGCCATGTCCGAGACCCAACTCCAGATAGACGACTTGCTGCGCACAGCAGTCGAGCGCGACGCCTCCGACATTCACATCAAGGCCGAATCGCCGCCGCTGCTGCGCATCTACGGTGAGCTCATCCCGACCGACCTTCCCCCCCTCAGCGAGGCGGAGGCAAAGCGCCTCTCCTACAGCATTCTGACACCCCAGGAACGGGAGCTCTTTGAGCAGCAGTGGGAGCTGGACCTCGGCTACGAGATCCCCGACATGGCCCGCTTCCGCGTCAACCTCTTCGTCCAGCGCAACATGGTCGGATCGGTCTTCCGAATCATCCCGCTTCACATCCAGACCCTCGAGGAGCTGGCCCTCCCAGACATCTGCCGCTACTTCTCCGAGCGGCCCCGCGGCCTCGTGCTCGTGACCGGGCCCGCCGGGTCCGGGAAATCCACCACCCAAGCGGCCATGATCGACCACATCAACAAGAACTTCCCCGTCCACATCGTCACCGTCGAGGACCCAATCGAGTTCGCCCACGAGCCGAAGGTCGCCCTCATCAACCAGCGCGAGCTCGGGCGAGACACCCGCAGCTTCCAAAATGCCCTCAAGTACGTGCTCCGGCAGGACCCAGACGTCATCCTCGTCGGCGAGATGCGCGACCTCGACACGGTCCAGCTCGCCATCCGCGCCGCGGAGACCGGCCACCTGGTTATCGGAACCCTCCACACGACCGACGCCGTCCAGACCGTGGATCGCGTCATCGATATCTTTCCCACCCACCAGCAGCAGCAGATCCGCATGCAGCTCTCCGTGAACCTGCTCGGCGTCGTCTCCCAGATCCTGGTGCGCCGAGCCGACGGACGCGGCCGGGTAGCCGCCTTCGAGACCCTGACGGCCATCTCCGCGGTCCGCAACTCAATCCGTGAGCGCAAGACCCATCAGATCGCCTCAGTAATTCAGACCGGCCAGCAGCACGGGATGATGGCCCTCGACCAGTCGCTCGCCGAGCTGGCGCGTGCCGGCGTGATCACCTTCGAAGAGGGCGAATCGAAGGCGAAGGACAGAGTCGAGTATCGCCAGCTGGTCGAGACGGGTGAAGTGGTGGGGGCCCAGGCCTGACGCGGCGTCGACGCCTGACCGCGGTTGCCCAGCCGGATAAGCGCGTCAAGCCAGAGCGAGGGGACTCCGGGGCATCTCATCCTGGAGCCCCCGTTGTGTTTCGTCGATTCCCCAGGAGTCTCGGGGGACCAAGAGGAAGCACAGAGAGAATGACCTCGACGGACCGCCTCGGGGTCAAGCGCACCGCACGGCGCGGCTGGCCGCCGACCCGTCTGGGCGGAGGCGAATTTGCCGGCCGATCAGAAGAAGGAGGAGCGCGAGACATGGGCGCCGTGATTGAAGTCACTGACGCAACCTTCGAGCAGGAAGTGCTCAAATCGGAGTCAGCGGTGATGGTGGATTTCTGGGCTCCCGGATGTCCGCCCTGCGCCGCGATCGCTCCCGTTCTCGAGAAGCTGGCGGGCGAGATGTCGGGCAAGGCCAAGTTCGTGAAAGTCAATGCCGCCCAGGAACGCGCCACCGCCGCCAAGTACGGAATCCAGGCCGTCCCCACGCTCTTCATCTTCAAGGGCGGCGAGGTCGCTGACAGCCTGATCGGTTTCCAGGCCGAGCAAGAGATACGCAATCGCATAGCAGCGGCCGCTGAAGGCTCCTAGTCTGCTGTGCCGCCACCGAACACCTCCGAGGGGACGGACGGGAGTTGACCGCTTCACGCGATGACACACAGACCGAGGCCGCTCGACCAGGCGAGGGCGAGTGCACCGATCTCCTGATCATCGGGGCCGGCGCCGCCGGCCTCACCTGCGCTATCTACGCCGGTCGCGGCCGTCTCCGCACGATCGTGCTCGAGAAGATGATGCCTGGCGGACAGGTTGCCTTGAACGACCTGATCGAGAACTACCCCGGCTTCGCAGACGGCATCTCCGGATTTGAGCTGGCCCAGCAGATGTCCAAGCAAGCGACTCGCTTCGGCGCTCAGATCCAGACCGCCGAAGTGAAGAGCATCGATATCGACCGGCCGTTCCGCGTCACCACCTCCGGCGATTCCTACCTGGCCAAGTCCATACTCATCGCCACGGGTTGCTCTCCCAGAAAGCTCGGAGTCCCAGGCGAGAAGGAGTTCTACACGCGCGGAGTCAGCTACTGCGCCACCTGCGACGGTCCCCTCTTCGCCGGCAAGCCTCTCGTCGTCGTGGGCGGTGGGAACACGGCCATAGACGATGCACTCTTCCTGGCAAACCTCGCCTCCGAGGTCACGGTCATACACCGGCGCGATAAGCTCCGCGCCGATCTGATCCTGCAGGAGCGCGCCTTCGCCAACGAGAGGATTCGCTTCCTCTGGAGCCACGTGCTGACCGAGATCAAGGGCAGCCGGTCTGTCGAGGCCGTTCGGGCCCGACACGTAACAACCGGAGAGGAAACAGAGCTGCCCGCCGCCGGGCTCTTCATCGCCGTCGGCGAGATCCCGCAAACGAGCTTCCTGCCCGACCAGGTGCGCCGAGACGACAGCGGGTACGTGCTCGCGGACTCGAACTTCCAGACATCGGTGCCCGGGATCTTCGTCGCCGGCGATGTCCGCGCGGGGGCCTATCGGCAGATCGCAGCCGCCGTCGGCGAAGGCGTCATGGCCTACCGGAGCCTCCGCAACTACCTCGAGATGCACGACTAGTACCTGGCGACGCAAGTCCTGATGTGCAGGAAATGGCATCAGGGGCACCTCAGCGTCGCCAGGAGGCCCGCGCCGTGTGCGCGAACTTTTGTCATCGAGTACTAGCCTCGACTCCCGACCTCTTGCGCCCGCAGCGCGCACTGTGGTACGATTCCCCAAGTCAACATCGCCAAAGGCTGCGAAGGGGAGGAGTAAGCGGGCCGCGGTCCGACAGAGAGGAGGCCTCGCCGGCTGAGAGGGCCCCGCGGAAACAGCCCGTCGAAGTTCGCCCCGGAGCCGCGCTCCGAAAGTCCCGCCTCGCCTCCGCGCAGCAGGACCAGTAGGCAGCGACGGTCCGTCCCCCGTTATCGGGACCCAAAGCGGGCCGGCATGCCCCAGTGCGGCGGCCAACAAGGGTGGTACCGCGGAAGCGCACGGCTTTCGTCCCATGTGGACCCGTGCGCTTTCTTCATGTGCGATGAGACGCTCAGAGCCGATTCCGAAAGAACGGGGATGACCTATGGCTGAGCCTTCGTTGGAAGACATCAGCAAGCTGGCGGAGGACGCGACCGCCGCGATTGCGGGAGCGGGGACGCGTCAGGAGCTCGAGCGCGTCCGAGTCGCCTACCTCGGCCGAGAGGGCAAGCTGACGGCCGTCTTGCGCGGCATCGGCCGGCTCCCGGCGGAGTTGCGTCCCCAGGCCGGGAAAGAGGCGAACCGCGCCCGCCAGCTCATCGAAGAGGTGATCGAGAGCCGCCGCGACGAGCTGGGCGTGGAGGAAGCCGCCGGCCGGGGCGCCGACGCCCTCGACGTCACCCTCCCGGGCCGCGGCGCCGAGATCGGCCACCAGCACCCCCTCATGACCACCGTCGACCACATCCTCGATATCTTCGTCGGCCTCGGCTACACCGCCGTGCAGGGCCCCGAGGTCGAGTGGTCCGTACTCAACTGGACGGCCCTGAACTACCCGCCCGACCACCCGGCAATGGACGAGCAGGACAGCTTCTACGTGACCGATGACGTCATGCTTCGCACCCACACCTCCCCGGTTCAGATTCGAGCGATGCGCGCCATGCACAATGAGTCCTGCCCCGTACGCTCCCTCGACTGGCGCTGCCCTCCAGAGGAAGTTCTCGCCGGCTGCGCCTGCACCCCCGGGCCAACTCGGGTCGTGGTCCCGGGCCGCACCTATCGCCGGGAGAACGTCACCCTCACCCACAGCGACATCTTCTACCAGCTCGAATGTTTGCTCGTCGACGAGGGCGTGACGTTCGCCGATCTAAAAGGGACTCTGGCCACCTTCCTGCGCGCCTACCTCGGCCCGAATACTCGGGTGCGCTTCCGCCCGGACTTCTTCCCCTTCACCGAGCCCAGCGCGGACTTCTCCGTAAACTGCGAGTTCTGCGACGCCCAGGGATGCCGCTTCTGCAAGGACAGCGGCTGGGTGGAGATCGGCGGCTCCGGGCTCGTCCATCCCAACGTCCTCATCGCCGGCGGATACGACCCGGACCGCGTCAGCGGCTTCGCCTTCGGATTCGGCCTGGAGCGTCTCGCCCAGCGGCGGTTCGGCATTCAACATATCCGGACCCTCTACGAAAATGACATGCGCTTCTTGCGCCAGTTCTAGCGGCGACGCGGCCGGCCAGTACGACGCCATCGCGGAGCTCTACGATGGCTATCCAGGCAACTACCTCGAGGACATCCTCTTCTTCGCGGAGGAGGCCAAGCGCGCCGGGTCGCCTGTCCTGGAGCTCGGCGTGGGCACCGGCCGGCTCGCCTTCTGCCTGGCCGCCGTCGGGCTCGACGTCGTCGGGATCGATAGCTCGCCCGCGATGCTGCGCCTCCTGGAGCGCAAACGCGCCACCGTCGGCGGCCTCCCCGGACGCGTGCGCGCGCTCGCAGCCGACATGCGTCGCTTCTCCCTGCGTCGGCGGTTCCCGTTTGCCATCATCCCGTTCCGCACGTTTCTCTATCTCCTCACCCGGGCGGATCAACGGCGCGCACTGCGCACCGTGCGCCGACATCTTGAGCCGGAGGGACGGCTGGCGATGAGCTTCTTCGTGCCCCCAAAGGACCTGCTGGCCCGGGGCCGGACCGGGACACAGGAGATGGCTCGATTCCCGTCCCCGGACGGCGAAGGGAACATCGTGGCCCTCGAGCGCGTGCAGATCATCCCCTCGAGACAGCGCCTGCTCTCGCACATCACCTACGAGTGGCGGGATGGCATGGACAAGACGGCGCGACGGCTGGAGCACACGATGGTCATGCGCTACCTGCATCCGGAGGAGGTCGCTCCACTGCTCGAGAGCTGCGGCTATCGCGTGCTTGAGGCCTACGGTGGATTCGATCGCAGCCAGCTCGCAGCCGATTCCCGCGAGCAGATCTGGGTCGCCGAGCCGAGCAGGAGATGCCCCACAGCGAGAAGGAGGCGAGAGAGCCGATGAGGATTGCGGTTGACTGGCTGAACGAATACGTTCCCAATGAGCTGTCCGTGCGTGACCTCGCCTTCATCCTGACCAATGTCGGGCTCGAAGTGGAGGCGATCGCCGAGGCGGGCGCCACCGCCGTGTTCGACATCACGGTGACGCCGAACCGAGGCGATTGTCTCTCGCTCCTGGGAGTGGCGCGCGAGCTGGCGATGACGCTGCGCACCGAGGTGCGCGATACGCTCCCGCGCGTCACCGAGAGCGGCCCGCCCGCCGACTCCTTCGTGAAGATCACGCTGGCCGAGCCCAAGCTCTGCCCGCGCTACTCGGCCCGCATCGTCCGCGGTGTGAAGATCGGCCCCTCGCCCGAATGGGCGCAGCGCCGGCTGGAGCTGTGCGGCCTGCGGCCCATCAGCAACGTCGTCGATGCGACCAACCTCGCCATGCTCGAACTCGGCCAGCCCCTCCACGCTTTCGACTATCAGCTCCTGCGCCGCGCATCGGAGGAGGAGCTGCCGGAGATCATCGTCCGCCGCGCGCGCCAGGGCGAGCGTCTCACCACCATCGACGCCGAAGAGCGCGAGCTGACGCCCGAGATCCTCCTCATCACCGACCCAAGCGGCCCCATCGCGCTCGCCGGCATCATGGGAGGATCGAGCACGGAAATCCACGACGGAACCACAGAGGTGCTGCTGGAGTCCGCCCACTTCGACCCGAGCACGATCCGCAAAGGAGCGCGGGCGCTCGGCATGAGCACCGAGGCCTCCTACCGGTTCGAGCGAACCGTCGACCCGGGCGGTACGATTCGCGCCCTCGACCGGGCGGCCGAACTCATCGCCGAGTTCTCCGAGAACTCCGTCGAGATCGCCGCGGGCGTCGTCGATGCCTACCCAGAGCCCATCGAGGAGGTCGAAATCTCCCTCCGCCCCTCCCGTGCCAACTCCCTCCTCGGCCTCCACCTGACTGCCGCGGAGATGGCCCAGCACCTTCGCCGACTCCACCTCCAGGTGGAGGAGGGCGACAACCTCCTCGTGCGCGTCCCCACCTTTCGCCAGGACCTTCAGGAAGAGATCGACCTCGTGGAGGAGCTGGCCCGCGTGCACGGCTACGAGAACATCCCCGAGACCCTACCCCGCGCCGCCGCCGGCGTAGGCGGCCTCCCGCCGGAGCTGGCTTTCGAGCGGGAAGTCCGCCAGCTCATGCGCGGTATGGGCCTGAGCGAGAGCGTCACCTCCAGCCTCGAATCCCCGGAGGCGCACGACAGGCTCCGATTCCCGGATGACGATCCCCGGCGCAAGGCCGTCGTCATAAGCAACTGGAGGACCGTGGACCGCAGCCAGCTTCGCACCACACTGCTGACGTCTCTGCTCGACGTCGTCGCCCACAACCGGCGCCATGGCGTGGAGGACGTGAGCCTATTCGACATAGGGCGCGTCTATCTCCCGCAGGCGGCGGATGACCTGCCTCATCAACCCCAGCATCTGGGGATCGCCGTCGCCGGGCGCACGAACAGAGGTCTCTGGCGGGTCCCACAGGAGCTGGCGAGGTGGGATTTCTACGCCCTGAAAGGCGTCCTCGAGAACCTGCTGCAGGCACTGGCGCGGATGCCCGCGCAGTTCACCCCTGAGTCCCAGCCACCGATGCGGCCGGGGCGCGCAGCCCACCTCCTGTTGAACGGAGAGGTGGTGGGCTCTCTCGGCGAGCTCCGGCCGGAGGTGAGGGAGGCTTACGATCTGCCCGATCCGGTTTTTCTCGCCGAACTGGACCTGGACCTGATCCGAAATCGGGCGGCCGACGCGCCTCACTACCAATCCGTCAGCCGCTTCCCCGCGGTGACTCGCGATGTCGCTTTTCTCCTGCCGCGGGAGGTTCCAGCGGAGAAGTCCGGACAGGCCATCCGCGAGGCGGCGGGCGAGCATCTCGAATCCCTCATGCTCTTCGACGCATTCGAGGGCCGGCCGCTTCCCGCCGGCCAGCGAAACCTCGCCTTCTCGCTCGCATTCCGCCGGCCCGATCGAACCTTAACCGACGACGAGGTCGATGCTGCGATGGAGCGAATACGAGACGCCCTGCGCCAGCAACTGGGTGCTCGAATCCGCGAGTAGCCTCCCCCGAATCTGCTGCCCACAAAAAAGCAACCGGGCGGGCCCGCGCTGGGGCCTGCCCGATCCTCCTCGAAGCGACGCTGAATCCCGAAGCTACTCTTCCTCTTCTTCAGCCCCTTCCTCGGCTCGGCGTAGGAAACCCCGCCCCTTCTCACCTGCCACTTGCTTCAACTTGCGCGCCTTCTCTGCGACCAACTCACGGGTTTCCTCGCCGGGCTCCGGCGCAAACAGAAGCCCCAACGCCCCGCCTATCAGCACGCCGACAAGGATACCTGCCATGAAATCGCCGCTTCTCATTTTCGTTGTTCCTCCCGTGGAATCGCATCATTCTACCTGGCGTGCGGTACGTCGTCAAGGCAAGCATGTCGCGTCCTCACCACGAGGGCCGTTCCCCAGCCGACACCGCGGTATCCCTAGAGGTAATTTCATGACCCGCAGCGAGCGGCCCAAGAGGACACGTAGCAGGTGGCAGGTGGGTTATGAAATGGGTTCTGGCCGCTGATAAGAGGAATCTCGAGGACCGCGGCAAAGCTTACCTCCAGCTATGGTAGCTCGGGCGATCAGGCCCATCTTAGTTGGGCTGCTCTCGCTTCTTTGCCTGCAGCCCAATACCGTGCTGGGAATCGCCGCGCAGAGCAACGATGCAGAGGGGCTAGTCCCGAGCCGGTTTCTGCCTCGACCGGCTGCTTGCCCGTCCCACGCGGCACGATCGACCGCGACTCCCCCTCCAACAAGTGCCGACCCCTTCCGCGACCCACGGCAGCACTCCTCCGTGCTCCTGACGGCTCAGACTGACCCTCTCCTCGACGCCCTGCCCGAGCCCAACGATCCAGCCTACCACGAGCTCTCCGGAGACGTCTATCTCCAGTGGCCGCTCCACGTCCTCGACGCACTCAGCGCCTGGAGCCGATACCCAGGTCACTATTTCGATGCACAGGGGCGCCCCCGAGAGGCCCCTCTTGTCGCGCTCATAGATACCGGCGTCGACGCCGACCACCCGGACTTCGCGAACGTCGGCGCAACCGGCGCCGATGTCACCCAGGGGGGACAGCTCGTTCTCTCGCTCGCCCGAACCTTCATCTCGGGCGACCCGCGGGACTGCTCCTCAGATGTGACCGACGAGCATGGCCACGGCACGCACATGGCAGCCCTGATCGCCGCTGCCGCCAACAACGGAGTCACGGCCGGCAGCGGAATCGCCGGCCTCGGCTATCCCCTCAGGCTCCTTCCGCTCAAGGTGGCAGGGGCCGACGGCGTCTCCCTCCACGCCGACATTGCCCGCGCCATCAGCTATGCCGCGGACCAGGGCGCCATCGCCATCGTCATCGGCTTCTCCGGTCCGACCTGGTCTCAGACACTGCAAGACGCGGTCGACTACGCCTGGGACACCGGCTGCTTTCTCATCGCCCCAGCCGGCGACGCCGGCGCCGACTTCCCCTCCTTTCCCGCCGCCTGCCCCCATGTCTTCGGCGTCGGCGCCCTCACCGCAGACGACACCATAAGCTCCTATTCCAGCACGGGACATCACGTCGCCCTCGCGGCTCCAGGCGGAAACGACGTCGCCGGGGTCTACTCCGCGCTTCCCACACACTTCTGCACGCTCCGCCAGGACATCTCAAGCCCCGCCTATGGCTCTCTCTACGGAACGGCGCAGGCAGCGGCCCACGTCGGGGCCGCCGCGGGACTCTACGCCGGAGTCACCAACCTCCAGCCCTCCACCGGCCGCGAGGCAAAGCTCATCTGGCAAGCCACCCAGCGAGCCGCCTCCCCTCTCCCCGGGCAGCAGCCCGGGCAGTGGCGGCCGGACGCCGGTCGCGGACGTCTCACGCTCACCTCACTGGTCGCCTGCCTCCCCGGCGATCAGACGCGCCCCGGCGGCCTCGCGGGCCGAGTCCTGAACGCGGGGCGCCCTGCGCCCAACGCCGCCGTGACTGTCATCCCTCTCGCCGGCGGCGAGGCCGCGACTGTCACCGCCCTTCACCCTACCGGCGCCTACCATCTGCCCAACCTGGCTGCCGGCAGCTATCAGGTCTTCGCGGCCGCCGGTGGAGCGACCGGCGAATGGGAGCAGGTCACGGTGCTGTCCGGCTGCGACCTCCCGGACGTTGACTTCCGCCTCTGCGATCCACCGGCCGATGCCGAAATCACCCAGGCGAACATCCCAACCGCCGCCGTTCGCGGCAAATTCCTGGAAATCTCCCTCCTCCTCGACAACACGGGCGAATCCACCTGGCGCCAAACCGACGGCTACTGCCTGAAGCAAACTGACCCTCTATCGCCCTTCTTCGAGGGCCTCCCCGAAGTCTCGTTGCCTCCCCACCAGGCCGTAGCCCCGGGCGAAAGCTTCCACCTCTCGTTCTCACTCCCCGTGCCCGATGTCTGCGGGTTCCTTCCCCTCTCCTGGCAGATGTGTCAGGAGGGTGGGCAGGGGCCCTTCGGCAGCCTCGCCTCCGCTACGATCAGCGTCACCTCCTTCCTCGACGTCCCCGCCGATCATTGGGCCCTCGCTCACATCGAAGCGGCCAGGGCGGCCGACATCGTCAGAGGATATGGCGACGACACCTATCATCCCGAAAGGCCCGTATCGCGGGACCAGATGGCCGTCTACCTCGCGCGAGCCGTCGCCGGCGGCGACGAGGCCGTGCCCCCGGCCCCCCCGCAGCCGACGTTCCTCGACGTCGCCCCGGACCACTGGGCCTACCGCTACATCGAGTTCGTCCACAGCCAAGACATCGCGCGCGGATTCCCCGAAGACGGCTACTGCCCCGACCTCATACTCGACCGCGCGCAGATGGCCGTCTTCATCGCCCGCGCCATCGCCGGCGGCGAAACGGCCCTGGACTCCTATACTCCCCCTGAGACACCGAGCTTCCCCGACGCGCCACCGGACTCATGGATGTACAAGCACGTGGAGTACATCAAGGAACGCGGCGTCGTGGAGGGCTATCCCGACAAGCTCTACCACCCCGAGGCCATCTGCACCCGCGACCAGATGGCCGTCTACGTCAGCCGCGCCTTCAACCTCTGAGACCCCTGCGCACAGCCTCCAGACCTACTCCCCCACCGCCCGCCGAATCATCTCCTTTCGCAGGCGCTCCACCTCCTCCTCGTCCCCCCGAGCAGCCGCCTCGTCCAACTGCTCTTCCATCGACACCGGCAGGCCTTCCTCCTCCTGAAGGATCTCCACCAGGCTCGCAATGTGCTGCCTCATCTGCACGTACAGCGATTTGCCCTCTCCCTCTTCCCGCGCATAGTACGCGCCATACCGCTCACCATACTGCTCGATGCTGCGCTGCGCCCGGTACAGCTCCGTGGCAGCATCTTCCGCCTGGCCCTGCCTGAGGCTCCAGAGAGCCTGTGCCATGGCGCGATCGCGCTCGATCCACGGCCACCACCGAAGATACGTCCACTTCGCTTCCTCGCTCGCCTCCGACTGCTCCACGAGGTTCCAGATCGCCAGGTTGTGCTCCGCATCGTCCCTCGCCTGCCCGTACTCCTCCAGCAGAAACGCGAAGTTGCGCCGCACGTAGTATTGCCACGACTCCTCCCGCAACAGCGCAAGGTCGTCATCCCCTAACGGCATACTCTCCTGGCCCCGCGCCGATAGATGGTAATCGACCAGCGATTCCTCTTCGTGGGGCCGCTCCCCATCCGGCCGCCCGCGCAGCTCGTACTCCGAGTTGATCAAAGCCTGTCCCCGAACCTCCCCGGTATTCGAGATGATCGTACATCCCTCCACGAAGGCGATCAGCTCTCGCCCGAAGCGCTCGGTCCTGCCGATCAGAAGGTAGCGTGGGTCGCGGCAGAGCCGCTGGATGAAGCCCTGGGTTCGCGGCGAAAGCTTCTGTTCTGCATCCCGATCCTGACTCTCCAACTCACTCATCTCGGCGCTCCTCAGAACCGGCAAGGCCCCCTCGCTCTTACCATTACCCTTCCCCATCGCCCGCTTGACCCCCTGGGACTAAGATGCTATCCTCTGTCCGCTTTTCGCCCCGGAGATACAGTCCATGATCCGTCCTCTGCGACCATCCCTCTTTCTCTTCCTCGCGCTCGTGCTCTCCATCACCCCGGTACGACCCGATCCGCGGCGCAACATCTGCCCCCTCTCCGAAGTGCGCGCGGGCCAGAGGGCGGTCGCGAAATCGGTCTTCCGCGGCACCAGGATCGAATCGTTCCGTGTCGAGATCATTGGCGTCCTCCCCAACTTCGATGGAACCAGCAGCGTGATTCTCGGCCGCATTCTCGACGGTCCCGTGGTCGAGCGCAAGAGCGGCGTCATCGGCGGAATGAGCGGCAGCCCCGTCTACATCGACGGCCGTCTCGCCGGCGCTATCGCCTACGCGTGGCCCTGGAGCAAAGAGCCCATCGCCGGAATACAGCCCATCGAAGACATGCTCGAGGCGCTCCGGGAAAGCCCCGTCCGATCACAGGAACCGCCGGCGGCGACCGGCGCCTTCGCCTCCCAGCTCCGGCTGGACGGCTCCGTCATCGGTCGCGTCCAGATAAGCCCCGAACTCTCAGACCAGCCGGACCCGCCCGGCGTCATGACCCTCGTACCGCTGGGAGGCCTCGTCCAGGCCTCCGGCTTCACGGCCCGCGGCCTCGACCGGCTCCGGGAAGAGCTCAGCCCATATGGACTTCGCGTGCAAGCAGGCGCCGGCGGAGCAGAACTCCAGCTTCGGCCGCCCCTCCTCCCCGGCGCGGCCCTGGGCGCGCGCCTCATCGGCGGCGACTTCGATGTGGCCGTCCTGGGCACCCTGACGATGGTCGAGGGTGACCGCGTGCTCGCATTCGGGCATCCCATCTTCCAGCGGGGCGACCTCGACCTTCCAATGACCGGCGGCTACGTCTATGACATCATGCCGAGCCTGTTCATCTCGAGCAAGGTCATGTCGCCAACCCAGGTCGTGGGCCGCGTCTACAGCGACCACCGAAGCGCCATCGCAGGCGCGATCGGCGGCACAGCCGATCTCATGCCGGTGACGATCGAAGTGGAGGACGCAGAGCGAGGTCTCTCTCGCAGCTTCAACCTGGAGGTCGCCAGGCTCCGCGAGCTCACCCCCGGACTCGTTGCCTCCTCCGTCGTAACCGCGATAGACGAGACGCGAGGGCGCGTCGCACGTGGTACGGCTCGGATCACGATCCAGATCGAAGCTGACGGCCGCACGCTCGTTCGCGACGAGCTCGACTACAGCCCAACCGATGCCGCCACCGCCGCGGTGCTCCCAGTCCTCACCCCCCTCGCCGTCTTCACCGAGAACCAGTTTCGCCGCATGCACGTCGACCGCGTGCGAGTGAAGGTGCAGGCCGAGGAAAGGCGCAAGACCGCATCCATCGACCGCGTCACCGTCGACCGCTCGCAGGTGGAGGCCGGCGACGAGGTCACATTCAACGTAACGGTCAGACCCTACGGCGAGGACCCGGTAGAGATCCCTCTGAAGCTCGCCCTCCCCCCCGATCTTCCGCAAGGCCGGGTGCGAGTCGTCGTGACGGGCGGGAGGGATGCACGCCAGGCCCGCACTTCCATAGGCGCGCCAAAGCCCGACCCCACCAACCTCGACCAGCTTCTGGAGGCCTATCTTTCGGAAGAGGCAAGTTCGGATCTCGTGCTTCAAGCAGCTCTTCCCCGGGCGGGCGTATCCTTGCTCGGCGAGGAGCTGCCCGACCTGCCCCGCAGCGCTCTCGATGCCCTGCGAGCCACTCGCCCTACCGACCTCCGCCCTGTCCCCTCTGTGGCCAAAGTCGCGATCCCGACCGAATGGGTGCTCACCGGCAGACAAGCAGTCATCCTCCCCGTCGCCAGCCCCATCTCCGGCGCCGGACTCCCGAAACCCCCGCCCGAGGCGCCGGAGCCCCCGGAAGAACCGGAGGAAGAGTCCACTGCCGGGGAGATTCACTCGCTTTCTCCGGTCGGCACATCGACGGCGCCGGGCGCCGTCGAGCTCGCTGCGGCACCGCCCTCGGCCGGCAAGAATGCAAACAACAAAGGTGAGAAGCGGCCGCAGCCTATGGCGCGGCTCCCTGAGGTCTGGACCCACAGCAGCGGCGGCGACTACCAGGAGGCCAAGCTCGACAACGTCCTCCTCGCTGCCGACGGGTCTTTGTCTCTGGCCCCCGTTCGGCACGAGCTCGCGGCCCTCCCCGCCGCTGTCGTGTGGAGCCTGGCGGCGCGCAGCGGAGCGCTGTATGTGGGCACGGGAAGCGAGGGGAAGATCTACCGCGTGACCGCCGACGGAGACGTCGCTGAATTCTTCGCCACCGGAGACATGAACGTCCACGCGCTGGCGTTCGGCCCCAACGGCGAGCTCTATGCCGGCACGTCACCCAAGGGCCGGCTCTTCCGCATCACCGGCGAGGGCGACGGGACGCTCCTGTTCGACTCTGACGCCACCTACATCTGGTCGCTGACCGTTGCACCCGATGGCGCCATCTACGCGGGCGCGGGCTCACCGGGCACGATCTACGCCGTCGAGCCGGACGGAGCACACCGCTCGATGGCCGAGCTGCCCGTCGCCAATGTGCTCTCCCTCGCGCTCGACGCCGGCGGCAACCTCTATGCAGGGACGTCCGACACGGGCGTGGTGTACCGGCTCGGATCAGACGGAACCATCACCGCCGTCGGGCAGGTCCCGGGCGCCTCCGTGGATTCACTCGTCCTCGACGAGAGCGGGAACCTCTTCGCTTCCTCCTCCCCCGGCGGCGAGATATATCGGATCCCCGCCACCGGTACGCCTGCACTCTATCTCGAAACTGATGAGCAGACGATCTTCGGGATTGCCCTGCTGCCGGGCGAAGAGGAGAAGCTCGTCGCGGCCACCGGCCCCCAAGGGCTCGTCATTCGCGGGGGCGCAGACCGGAGGCCGGAGCTCATCTTCCGCCCCGACTCCGGCCTCGCAACCGCCGTCACGACCGCAGACGGCACCATCTACGTCGCCAGCTCGGGCCCGTCGAGGCTCCGCACGTTCGGCCCGGAGCTGGCCGAGTCGGGTCTCGTCGAATCACCCCCCCTGGACGCCGAGCGGCCGGCCCGTTGGGGCCGCCTCACCTACGCCTGCGACACCCCGGAGGGAACCACCGTGTCTGCGGAAACGCGATCCGGCGGTTCCCCGATCCCCGGCGAGGGCTGGAGCCCATGGACCCCGACACTCGCCGGCGCCGTCACCAGTCCGCCTGCACGGTACCTTCAGTACCGTCTCTCCCTGAAGACGGAAACACCGGGCGTCACCCCGCTCCTCCGCCAGGTGGCCGTCTCCCGACGGCCGCAGAACCGACCGCCGATGATAGCGATCCGCACCCCCGAGCCGGGCGCGCGCCTTTCCAAAGAGCTAACCCTCAAATGGCAGGGGCGTGATCCAGATACGGACAAGCTCGCCTACGACATCGAGGTGTCTCCGGACCTGGGCGAGAGCTGGAAAGACGTAACCAAGAACGTTCGCGAGACGAAGTACGATTGGGACACCAGCAAGCAGGAAGACGGCCGCTATCTGCTCCGCATAACCGCCAGCGACCGCCTGAGCGCCCCCGACGAACCCGAGACAGTGGATGCCAGCGAGGTCATATGGGTCGATAACACCCCGCCCTCCCTCCTGCTCTTCAGAAGCTCACTCAGCGTCGACGACGAGCGGCGCGCAGCCGTCACGGGCATGGCCACCGACGAGCTGTCTCCCCTCCGCAGCGTCGAATACCGCGTCGGAGACGGTGAGTGGGAATCCGTTCCCCTCTCCGCTGTGGAAAGTCCCCTCACCTCCATCGAAATCCGGACAGATCCCCTCGAGGGAGGCGAGCACATGCTCGAGGTGCGGGCCTTCGACGCCGCCGGGAACCTTGCCACCGACAGCGTGGAGGTCACGGTCGAGGCCCCCGAAGGAGCAGAAGCCCCGGAGGCTGAGGCCGCCGAGCAGCCGGAAGCCGAGGACGAATCAGCCGCACCCGCAGAGCCGACTGAAGCCGAGGGGGAGCCGACGGCCGACGAGGCGGGCGTGGAGGGCGTCGATGAAAGCACTGAGGGGGCAGACGCAGAAGATCTGGCGGAGTCAGACCAGGCCGAGCCCGAGGAAGAAGCGTTGGATGGCCTAGCTTCCCCGACCCCGACGCCCCCGCCGGAATCGTAGGCCGCGGAAGGGGCGGCCAAACCACGGTGCGGGCGGGGCGGGCGCGCCCTGCTTGCCGGTGATACGCACATAGATGTCCTGTGCCGTTTCTCGGTCCACCGCCACCTGTGCCTCCCCAAGCTGGAAGACATGCGCCGGAGACGTCTGCACTGCGGCTATCGCGGTGCCCGGAACGGCACCCATGGCCAGCAGCCTCTGCGTCAGCTGCCGTCGTCTCCCGTGAATGTACGCGATGACACCCGTCTGGCCGGCGGTGAGATCGGCCAGCGCGGAGATGACTGTTCCCGCTGAACGCGCCCCCGCGCGACAGCACTCCCCCGGTGGAATCGGACTCCCGTGGGGGCAGGCCTTCGGATGCCCCAGCAGCGTGCAGATCTCATCGTCGATGCCTCGCCGCAGCAAGTGCTCGAATTTGCAGGCCTCCTCCGCTGCCCGCGTCTCTCCCAGGTCCAGCACATCGGTCAGCAAGCGTTCCGCCAGCCGCTCCCGCCGGACGATCGACGCGGCCTCCGTTTGCCCCGCCCGCGTCAGCGAGACCGTCTCCGCATCCTGATCCACCAGACCGGACTCCAGCAGCTCGGCAAGCGCGGCGTCTCGATCTTCCGTCGCGATCTCACTCAGCGGGCAGGCCGCCTCCCCCCGCTCATCCTTTGCCACCCATAGCCGGGCAAGCACTTCCTCTGCCCTCTCCGAAAGCTCCTCTTCCCTCATATGAAACACCCCCTCCGAAGATTGAGTTCGTCCGACTATAGCCGGACGTGCAAGCTCGTCAGGACGAGATTCAGGAGATACCCCACGCCGAAGGCGAACGGCAGGATGATCGCCCCCACCGCCACCGCGGCCCGCAGGCCCCTCTCCTTTGCCATCACCAGGAACTGCGCGATGCAGGGCACGAAGAGCGTGATCGTCACCATGGCCACGACCAGCGGCACCCCCGAGACGGCACCCCCGCCGTGGATATCGAAGATGCGCGCCGCGCCGTAGTCCCGGCGGAAGAAGCCGAACAGGAACGCCTCGGCCGCAGAGTCGGGCAGCCCGATCGCGTTCACCGCAGGCCGCATCACGGCGACCGCCGCCTGGAACACATGTGTCAGTCGACCAATCCAGATCAGCACACTCGCCAGCACGAAGATCGGGATAATCTCTGCCCCGTACCACTTCAGGCGCGCCAGCGTCTTCGCTCCAACATTGCGCGCCGACGGCCAGCGCATCGGCGGGATCTCCAGGTAGAACCGCGCCGTCTCCCCCGGCACGAGCTTCGCCGCCAGAAAGCCCGACAGCAGGAACACCCCGGAAACGACTCCGACCCATATCGCCATCGCCGCTGGATGCAACGAAAGGAGCCCCAGTATCACCCCGAGCTGGGCGGAGCACGGAATCGCCAGCGCCAGAAGGAAAGTTGCGATGATCCGCTCCCGGCGCGTCTCCAATACCCTCGTCACCAGCGTCGCCATCGTATCACATCCCAAACCCAGGACGATCGGAATCACCGCCCGCCCCGACAGCCCGATTCGCTTGAACAGACGGTCCACCAGCATCGCCAGTCGAGGCAGATAGCCGCTGTCCTCCAGCAGCGAAAACATCAGGAAGAACGCTCCTACCAGCGGCAGCACGATCGCCAGTGCGTACCGCAGCCCCAACGTGATCACCCCATATTCCCCCACGAATAGATCGGCGAGGGCGGGCCACGGAAGCATCCGGTTGAAGAACGCGGTGACCGCTGGGTTGACGTGGCGCCCGAACACCTGCTCATCGAGGAAATCCACCGCCACCCCGGCCCCAAGCCGCCCGACGAACAGATACAACCCGAAGTACAGCACTGCTGCAAGGAGTGCAATCCCGACCAGCGGATGCATCGCCAGCGCGCCAAGCACCTCCCGGAAGTCCCGGCGGACTGGCCTGCGGTTCCGTATCAGCGCCCGACTCGCCAGTCTTCCCGCCTCTTTCTGGCGAGCCACCGCCATGGCATAGCCAACCGGGTTCCCCCGCTTCGCCTCGGCCTCCATCACGATTCGCTCGATGTTCACGACACTACCCGGATCGAATCGAGTCACCCTCTCCCACGTGCTTGGATCGCGCTGGAGCAGCAGCAGCGCCACCGCTCGCCGCGCAATCCCGTAGTCGCCGCTTAGCAGATCCACAATACGGGACACCGCCGACTCAATCGCCTCCGGGTACTGAACTCGAAAGCCGGACCGCGGCGGCGGCTCCCCTCCCAGCAGCGCCCGTAGCCGATCCATCCCCACCCCCCGCGCGGCCGCCGTCGCCACCACCGGCAGACCCAGTTCCTCCGCCAGCACCTCCGGCTCCACGCTCAGCCCCGCCCTCTCCGCCTCGTCGATGATGTTGACGTCCACCGCCAGCGGCACCCCCGCCTCAATGAGCTGGAACGTGAGCGGGAGCATCCGCCCCAGGCTCTTTGCGTCGACCACATGCAGAACGAGGTCCGCCCGCTCCTCCGTCAGAAGCCGCTGCGTCACCTGCTCGTCCTCGGATACGGCGACCAGCGAGTACGTCCCCGGGCTGTCGACTACTTCCAGCAGAACATCGCCCACCCGCGCCTGCCCCCGGCACACCTCCACCGTTGTGCCCGGGTAGTTCGACACCACCGCATACCGCCCCGTGAGATCGTTGAAGATCACGCTCTTGCCGACATTCGGCGACCCGACGAGCATGACCACACGCCTCCTGACAGGGGCGGCAAGCGCACACGTCTCGCAGCCGCACCCATGCCGGCCCGTCACCACGTGCTTCAGAAACTCGAGCGCGCGCACGCTCACGAGCGCCGGCCCCTCCGCGGGCTCTTCACCCGGATCGTCGCCGCCAGCTCGCGACCCAGCGTCTGCGTCTCGCCGTCGACATCCAGCACCACCCCACCTCCCAGGGGCTCGTGCTCCCTCACCCTCACCGCCGCCTTCGGCAGCAGCTTTCGGTCAGCGAGATACCGCACCACCTCAGGCGATTCGTCCTCGATCCTGACGATCCGCAGCAGCCGGCCCTGCGGCGCCTCCGTCAGCGTCACCGTCCGCTCCTCCGACCTCGCCTTGATCGCATGGCCATGCGGGCAGTGCTCCGGATCGCCCAGCTTGCGCGCGATCAGATCCTCCACCTCGGGCGAAAGCGCATGCTCCAGCCGACACGCCTCATCATGCACCCGTTCCAGCGGCAGCTCCAGCATATCCGTCAGCAGCCGCTCCGCCAGTCGGTGCCGCCGGATGATCGCCCGCGCCCCACGCTGCCCAGCCGGCGTGAGCTTCACCCGACCGTATCGCCGATACGTCACCAGACCCAGCCCCGCAAGCCGCTTCATCATCCCCGTCACCGAGGCCGGACGCACCTTCAAGTGAGATGCGAGCTGCGTCGTCGACGGCCCTTCCCCCTCCCCCGAAAAACGCTGGATCGCCTCCAGATACTCCTCCACCGCTTGCGTCAGCGCCTGCCGTTCAGCCATCGTCCCATCCTTTAGGAGTGCCAATCTCTCATGTTAGCCTCGCCTAACTTCCGCCGGTAGTATACCACAAAACCGAACCTCCTGAAACGGGCCGGGAAACATCCCTTCCCGCGGACGCACTTTGGCATCCTTTCCCGACAGGAAGTCCCCCCACTCGCGGGAATCCCCCCTTTGGATCGGGGCGGTGGCTCCCGAGATCTCTGCAGAGTTCCCCCGGTCACACCGGCGCAGAAAGGAAGTTCGCCATGACGAAGGTCCTCAAGTGCCGTGACCTCGGCCAGGACTGCGAATGGGAAGGCCATGCCCACAACCCCGTGGAGCTTCTCGCCAAAGCCGCCGAGCACGCCCGCAAAGACCACCACATGACCGCAATCCCCCCCGACATGATGGCGAAGGCCAAGGCCGCCATCAAGGACGAGTAGCGCCCGGACCGGAGACGAACGGTTTCGGACCCGAATCCGCCGGTGGCGAATTCGGCGGGCGTCTGGTATGATCGTCGCTCCCACCACCATAGCGGGCCGCCGGATATCGGCCTCGCCGAAGGGAGAGCGACATTTGGACGACCGCGAAGTCGGGAAGCTCTGGGACCGGAACGCAGACGCGTGGACCCTCCTCGCGCGTATGGGATGCGACATCTACCGGGACTATGTAAACACCCCCGCCTTCCTCGCGACGCTCCCCGACGTCTCGGGGCTCCGCGGCCTCGACATCGGCTGTGGCGAAGGACACAACACTCGCCTCGTCGCCCAGCGCGGCGCGAAGATGACCGCGGTAGACATCGCGCCGACATTCGTGCGCCACGCGCGGGACAAGGAAGACGAGGAACCCCTCGGCATCACATACGTGGCTGCCAGCGGCGCGGAACTCCCCTTCGCGGACGGGTCCTTCGACTTCACCGTCGCCTTCATGAGCCTCATGGACATGGCGAGCCACGAGGAGGGAGTGCGGGAGGCGCATCGGGTGCTCAAGCCGGGCGGCTTCTTTCAGTTCTCAATTCTGCATCCGTGCTTCTGCACGCCGCGATTCAGGCGGGTCCGCGACGAATCGGGACAGGAAGTCGCCGTCGAGTGCGGGGATTACTTCGCCGAGCCTCAAGGACTCGTCGAGGAATGGATCTTCGGGGCCGCGCCCGATGAGTTGAAGCAACGGCTCCCCAAGTTCCGCGTCCCGCGCTTCTTCCGAACCCTCAGCAGTTGGGTGAACCTACTGCTGGACATCGGCTTCGTCATCGAGCGAATGCAAGAGCCATACGCGGACGACGAGACGGTGAGCCGGGAACCCCACCTCGCCGACACCCGCGTCGTCCCCCTATTCCTGCACGTGAGGTGCCGCAAGTAGAAGGGCGAGAGCCACCGGCTCCCGCCCCTGAGGTCACTTCGCTGGCGCGTGTCGACTACCGCTCAGGAAGCTCCTGCTGGCCTTCCTCCAGCCGCTCCCGCCGGAACTCCAGCCGGTTGAACGGCACCGGCTCCGCAGTCTCCTTGGCGAAAAGCTCCATGTGCACGACCCCCCCGTCGTAGATCAGCGCCGAACCGATGAGCCCGTCGCTGCTGAGCTGGTACAGCGTCCCGTTCCCCGGCGTCTTCTTCACCTCTCGCTCGGCGCGGCCAACGCCCTCCAACCACCGCCGCACGCGGACCGCATCCGGCGCTTTGCCGCTGCTGTCACGGCCTACCGCGTCCGCGACATACGAGTCCAGCAGCCTCGGCCAGAGCTGCATGAAGAGGGAGCGCGAGCCGAACAGATCGGCCGCGACGATCTCATCGCCTACGCACGCGACGACCCCGCGCGCCTTCCCGATATCCCTCGGGAAATCGGATAGCGCACGCCTGTACGGCCGCATCCTCTCCTGGACCTCTTCGCTGTCCTGGATCGAGCGAAGCGCGCCGCTCTCGCTCGGCGCCTCCAGGCGTTCCTGCTCCGCCGCCACCTGGTTCCACACCCCGCCCTGATCGGCCGCCGCCCTCGCCTTTCGCACTTCGCTCGTCGCCATGAAGGCCGCGCTCGTGAACGAGTCGCTCTTCGCCACCCACCGCCCGTGCTCCACGCAGAACACGGGCACCGTCAGGTCCGCCCCCGGCGAAACGATCATGTCATCGCCCATGATCCGGTCCTGCTTCGCCCCCGTCAGCATCTCCCCACCCATCACGAAGATCGGCTCCTTCGCCGTGCTCACGAGCCGCACCCGGTTCACCTCCGCCGGCTTCAGCTCCCGGATGGCGAGCACGCCCCGATCCATCGCCTCATCGAGCGTAAGGCCGACATCCGGAACCGTCACGTCATCCGCGAAGACCGGATAGAGCGTCAGATTCCCGTGCTTCTTTGGCGGACCCACCTTCAACTGAGCCGCATATGCCTCCATGGCGCCCGCAGGGGCTGGCACGCATTTCTCCTCCGGTGCGGCCGGCACCAAGCCGGGCCGCACCGCTGCGAGGATCAGCACACTGAGTGCAACGAGCACTGCTCTCTTCATCGTCGTCACCTCCATACGTCCCGCCACGTTATCTGACCTCGATGGAAACCGGCTCCGCCGTCGCCTGAATCTCCGGATTGTAGTACCGATACACCCGCGACGCCGGCGTCGCCGCCTTCATCGGGAAATTCGCCCGCAGGCGATACGAGAACTCCAGCGGCTTCTTCGACGCCAGCTTGTCCAGGTACACGATGATCTGCCGCGCCGCCACCGAGTACTTCTCTATCGCCTTCCGCTCCACGAGCTTGTCCAGGTCCTCCGACAGCAGCGAGAATCCCGGCGGAAGCCCGAGGTCGATCACGACCATGTTCGCCGCCCGCGGATCGTTGTTCACCACCCGCACCGACGCCGTCACGATATCGTCCGTCGCGAGCTGCTTCCGGTCATAGCTCACATCGATGCTGAGCAGCTCTTCCGCCGGCGGCTTCACCAGCTCCCACGGCAGGTAGTACTTGGCGACGATCTGATAGAGCGCGCTGCCCTTCCCCTTCAGCGTGATGCGGACATCGTTGCCGCCCGGCCGAACCAGATTCCGCGCGTCCACCTGCCGCACCACATCGTAGTCCTCCTGCGTGATCCGGAACGACCCGGCCTCTTCGCCGTTCACCCACACCGTCGCCGTCCCCTCGATCTCTTGCGCCGCCTTCTCCATCGACAGCAGCAGCGTCTTCAGCGCCCACACCGTCGCCTGGGTCGTCTGCCAGGTCCCGAAGCTGTCCTTGCCGCGGATCAGATAGGTGATCGCCTTGTTCGTCAGGTCCACGTGCCGGCCCGACTTCACCAGCGCGTAGGCCGCCAGCGCGGTGGTCTCCAGGTCGGCCGACCCGTCCTGCGCCGACGTGAACGTCGCCCCCGCGGACTTCCAGTAGGCGACGCTGTCCTCGACGGTCGCCGCCTTCGCCAGCGCCGCCAGGACATCGGCCACGGTGTCGGACTTCGGCGCGCCGCTCAGATACGCGTTCGCGATCACCGCCAGCGCGTACGGGTCCTTCGCTTCCGCCCAGTGCTTGTCGAGATAGTCGAATGCTCGCTGAACGGCGTTTCCTGAGTAGCCCGACTCGGCCAGCGCCCAGGCGATGTAGGCCGTCACCCGAAGCGTGTCGGTTTGCCGGTTGATAATGCCCTCCGCGATGCCGCCCTCGTCCCGCTCCCACGTGCCGTCCTTCTGCTGGAGGCCGGCCAGCCAGTTCTGCGTCCGGGAGATGACCTGCTCGTCCACCTCGTGCACCCGGCTCATGTCCCGGAACTCCATCAGCCCGTAGGCCGTGAGCACCTTATGGGCCGGCGGATTGCCGAACCAGGAGAACCCGCCGCCCGGCAGGCGACCTTCGCCCGGCAGGCGACCTTCGCCCGGCACCTCGAAGGACAGCAGGCGCTGATAGCCCACATTGATGTACTGCTCCGCCTTCATCTGAAGCTCGGGCTTCGCCTGCTTCGTGGTCTTCAGGTAGTCCAGCACCAGCACGTTCGGATAGGTCACCGAGCTCGTCTGCTCGAAACACCCGAACGGCATGCGCAGCATCGCGTCCAGCCCCTCCACCGCCTGGCTGAACAGCCCGGGGTAGATCTTCACGAGAATCGTGGAGGCCTCGGGAATCGCCTCCTTCGGGATCGTCACCTTCTGCTCGACCGTACCGTCGAGGCGGTCGTTCCACGTGTCCCGTCGCTCCTCGCCGTCCGGCAGCACGTCGATGCTTCGCTTGATGGCATCGCTCAGGCGCGAGCCCTCTGCGATCACCGTCAGCGGGTGGTGTCCGATCTTCTTCGCGCGGATCCGGTAGTACACCGTCCGGATGTCCGAGGCCGCGATCTCCAGCCTCTTGTCGGCCTCACCACCGACCAGCTCGAACCACGGTTCCAGCTTCAGCGACAGCTTCACCACCTGTGCCTCAGGCAGATAGTTGTAGACCGCGATCGGGATCGATATCTCGTCGTCCTGCGTCAGCGCCACCGGCAGGTCGATGTCGATGAAGAAGTCCTGGAACACGCGCAGGCCCGTCGTCGTCGATCCGAGCTGGCCCTTCTGTGAAGACGCCAGCGCCTGCATGCGCCAGGTCGTGATCGAATCCGCCATCTGCACCGTCACCGAAGCGCGGCCGCGCTCATCGGTGATCACCGCCGGATTCACATACATCGTCTCCGGGAAGAACTGCCGCAGACGCACCTGGCGCTGGCCGGGCGCTTCCTTCTTCTCCGCCGGCTTCGCCGCCATTGGCGCCGCGACCCCGGCCTTCATCGCGAGCGCGTCCATGGCGAAGGCTGCCTCCTCGATCATGGGGCCGCCGCCACCGAGGAACCCGCCGGCTCCGCCGCCGCCGCGCCCGCGCCTTCCCAGGCCGTTTTTCGCCCACTGCCCGATGCCCCGGATATCGTCCTTCGTGTCCCACTTCCCATCGGGGCCCGCCGATTCGAGCGAGCAGTTGCCCCGATTCCACCGGATCCGATAGGCGTTGTTCCACCGATCCCGCAGATCGCTCTTCCTCAGCAGGCCCTCGGACACGAGCGTCGAGATATCTTCAACCGGTCGCAGATATCGCCCGTGGGCCCGTTCGTATTGCCGAAGGGCGCGGTCGATCTTCTCCGCATCCCGCCCCATCTCTTTCGCCCACTGCTCCCTCGCCTCTTGCACGCGCGTGTCGTACGTGTTGACCGTCAGGGTATACGGGTCGCGGGTCTGGGAGGCGGCGAACAGCACCGCGGCCGCCCGCTGGCGCAGCGCCTCCTCCTCCGCCGGCTTCGCCCCCTCGAACGGGAGCTTGCCCCGGATGACGCCTTCGGTGGTGAATCCGTGGACCTCATACCGCGGCTGGAGCAGCTCCCGCTCCAGCGCGAAGTAGATCCGCTCCAGCCCCGGCTGCATCTCCTGCAGCGCGAACACGCTCTCGTCCACGATCGTCACGCCCAGCGCCGCCAGCGTCGGCCGGCCCCGCTGATCGCGCACCGAGAAGTTCAACTCCGCCGAATCCCCCGGACGGTAGGTCTCCTGATTCGGCCGTACCTCGACCACCAGGTCATCGGCCGGCTCGACATAGAGCAGCCGCGTATCCCGGATGATGTTCTCATCCGGCAGGATCTGATACGCATGAACCTGAAGCGTCCCCTGCAAGTCCTGCGTCAGCGGCAGCTCGAACTCCGACCGGCCGCCCTTCAGGTCGACGGCCCGGGTCAGCACCGTCTGATTGTCTCGAATCACGTCCACATACGTCGTGCCGCGCTGCTTGGTCGAGATCACCGTGAACTCGACCGAATCGCCGACCTTGCCCAGGGCGCGGGAGGCGCGGAGGATGAGGGAATGCTCTGCTGACTCGACCGGCAAGTCGACAGAGCGAGTCACCTTGCTCTGCGCACGCGGATTGGCCACGGAGATGACGAGCCCGCGGAGCACCTTCGCGTCGCATATCGCTGCGTTCAGCAGGATTTCGCCGACCCCCATCTCGTCCGTGCGAAACGCGTCGCCGCTAGCCGGTGCGATCCACTCGGCCCCAGAGCCGACAGGCTCCGGCGGCGCTGCTATCGTGTCCTGCGTGAAGAAGCTAGGCTCGAATGCGGTGGCGACTGGGGTGCCGTCGGGCTGGGCTACCAAGATGTAGATGATGTTGTCCACGCCGGGCTTGACTTGCCCTGACTCCGGCACGACGGTGATGACGAGCGGGTCCTTGGCGATGGGGACGGTTTCAGTGATCTTCTCCGTGTGGTCGGCCTTGTCCGTCACCTCCACGTCCAGCTTCACGAAGGCGTTCCCCTGCTCCAGCGGCAGGCCGGCGAAGTAATCCGGAAGCTCGGCCTCGACGCTGAACGTCCCGTTCTCGTCCGTCTTCCCTTTGATCTCAGCGACCTCGTTGAACCCCACATCGAACGTCGAGACCGTGATAAGCACGTCGGCCTCGGAGGTCGCCTTTCCGAAGAAGTAGTCGCACTGCACCTTGCCCGTCAGCGTCTCGCCCGGCAGATAGTACGACTTATCGGTCGTCAGGCCCACCTTGAACTTGGGAAGCACGTACCGCTTCACCTCGACCGTCCGCTCCGCGCTTCCCTCCTCCATCACCGCCCGGATGGTGTACCGCCCCATGTTGATCTCGTCGGCCAGCGTGAACTCCGCCGACACGATCCCGAACTTCGACGCCTCGATCCGCTTCTTGAAGACCTTGTTGCCCTTCCCGTCCTCGACTTCGAGCGTCACCGGATCGCCCGCCGCCGGCGCCATCGTCGGCTTCCGCAGCGCCAGCGCGCGAAGGTGCATCGTCTGCCCCGGCTGATACAGCGGCTTGTCCGTCGTGAGGAGAATCTGCGTCTCCCGCGCGATCGTCACCGTGCTCTTCACGTCATCGATCCCCAGCCGAGACACCACCCTCACCGACAGCTCATAGCTGCCGGGCTTCAGATCGGGGACCGTCAACTGCGCCTCCAGCGTCCCGTTCTCCAGCGGTCCGCTGAACAGGTTCAGCTTCCCCATCGCCCGCTCGTCCGTGGGCGTGATCCCGATATGCACCGCCCCGGTCACCGGCGCTCCCGTGTCGTGGTTCGTCACGATCACCCGCAGCGCCGCCGGACCCCCGGCGAGCCACTGCGTCTGCCCCCGCACGATCGTCTGCAGCGGGGAAATGTCGCCCGAGGAGACCGAGGAACTTGCGCCCAGCGTCACCGACAGCGCCAGGCCGAGCCCCATGATTGCTGCCAGCCACATGAGATAAGCCTTCGCATGTTTCACAGTCAATCTCTCCTCTCACACCAAACCAAGTGTCACATCGCACTTATCCCCTTAGACCCAACCCCCCTCGGAAAT